>Ga0247840_10011149_pt1 | contig 11027 bp, 13 predicted proteins | sample LaCruzMarch2015__FD_192404 | JGI IMG/M metagenome (GOLD analysis project Ga0247840, IMG submission 192404) | Freshwater microbial communities from meromictic Lake La Cruz, Castile-La Mancha, Spain - LaCruzMarch2015_17m | ecosystem: Environmental > Aquatic > Freshwater > Lake | place: Spain...
CATTACCAGTCGTTTCTTCATAAATAGGCACAAGATGAGCAATCCAGTATGCTAAATAAATATCTGTTTGGGGTAATGATATATTGTATAAATTTTGATGACTTTCTGTTACGTAAAAACTTAGACAAAATTTTTGTCTTTTGTGAGTTGCACTCCTCTTGAGTCATAATATTCGAAAAATAAGAACACTCCAAAATCTTGCACGTCGTAACGCTTTATTTTTGGCCACTATAAATACATCAATATCAGAATGTTCGTGAATACTATTGAATGTAATTGAATTACAAAGATATATTGTCTTTATAAATGGAAGTGATTTAAATAACCGACTCCATTTGTTTATGTAATTGAGATATTCTTTTGTGGTTTTTTGAGTTACTGTCCAAGAAGGATCCTCTATTTCTTCTTCATGTTCAATATTTTTATCCGTACATACAAAATATTCCCATTGTCTAGGTATGGGATATTCCATTATATCGTAAAATAATAATTCTTCATTTGGTATATCTGTCTTGTTTTCGGTCATAGGAAGAAAAAAAAGAAATATTATTGATCTCGAGTTTGGCATACTCATAATGCTTCATTTACATAGAGACATTTTCTCTTTTTGAGCATTTGAATTCTAGTATCTATTTCTATCTGTGCTACTTCATTGCATTTTGTGTCATAACAGAGATACATTCATATGCTTCCAGTAAATGCTGTTTTGGTTCAAGTAAGGCTATATCATTGAGTATTCCCATTCGTTGCAGATTCGCTTTTGTCTATAGTGAGTGTAAAAAGATCACCACTAAACTTGCTTGTATAGGTATTGCTTCAACAGTAATATTGTCTCATTCAGGTAAGTATGTCTGTCAAATATGTACCAGTTTGTCAGTTAGCTTGCTTATATTCTAGAGCTACTTCATTGCTATTTTTGATTTTGATGATATATTGACTAGGAAATAGTCTAGTTGTTCATGAATATAATCACTTGCTTGTCGCTGATGCATACATGAAGTTGTTCATATCTCCATATACTTTATTGATACAGCTCTCAATATAGAGATAATCTTTTTTGTTGTTTTGGAAAAAAGGTTTCATAATAAATATGAGTATCGATATAACCGTCACGACAATTACCATTTCTATCAAAGTAAATCACTTTTTGTTGGTCATGAGAAATTAATTGTTGATAAGAGGTCTAATTACATATTTGTATTCTTGATCATCTTTTTCTCCTAAAATAAGTGGTTTTTGATTATCAACGATTTTGAAATTTAATTCATCTCCTTTCATGATTCTAATGAAGTCAGTAATATATCTTCCATTGATTCCAAAAAGTACAGGTTCTCCTTCGATAATTGCAGGTATTGCAGTATTTCCAGATCCTTTTTCTGTTTTACCAGAAGAAATTATGATACTGTCTTTTGAACTTTCTATTTGGATGAAGTTATTGATATCCTTTGTTAAAATTCCAATCTTTTTGATAGCCTTTTCGCAAAGTGATTTATCTACGAGAATCTTTGTATTGAAACTTCTAGGCATAATTTCTTCTCTATCATATTCTGGAAAATTACCTTGAATAAGAAGCGATGTAGAAACTACCTTGATGTCTTTGATGTTGAGCTCAAACGCAATTAAATTTTCAGAATAATATATGTTCATATTTTCGCATTCTTTATTGATTCCATATTCAGCTATTTTTTGGATATCTGTGATAGTTACCTTCGGTACGATAAGAGAAAACTCTCCTTCTGAGATACTCTTACTTTTGTACTCAGATAATCTAAATGAATCTGTACCTACGAAAATGATTTTGTTTCCATCTGCTTCTTTTTTTGCTTTCATCAAAACACCTGTCAAGACAGGGCTAAAATTCTTTTCTGTAACTGCATATTCAACTCTTTCTACACCTTGAGTGAAAATTTGTGTATCTATGCTAATCATATTGTCTCTTGGAACTTCTGGAAGTGCAACATATTCACTAGCTGCTATTCCATTGATATCAAATGTATCTTTGGCTGATTTGATAGTTACTATTTGAGATCTTTGGTCAGCATCAATTTCGATCACAGGTTCTTCGATACTCTTGATGATTTCCAAGAATGTCTTTGCGTTTACTGTAACTGCTCCTTCAAGAGAAACTTTACATGGAAGTTCTATTTCCACATATTTTTCCATATCAGTTGCTCTGATGATCAGGTTATCTATAGATGCTTTGAGATAGATGTTTTGTAAGATAGGCAATGTTGCGTTTTTGGCAACAAATCTGCTAGCGATATCTATGACATCGATAAATTTAGCTGTTTCGATACTAATTTTCATGAGAGAACGGGTTATAGATAAATAAGGTATATTTTATTTTCCATAGTTACGTAAATTTGAGATGCTTTCAAATCGTTTGAGTGCTTCTTGATATTCTGGTATTCCAAGTTCTGGACACATTTTCTCTGTGAAATATAGTTCTGCATACCCAATTCGTCGAGACATAAATCCAGATGTTCTTTTGGCCATCTTTCCTTTTGTCCTAATAATGAGTTCAACAGGAGGTATATTTCAAAGATCTAATGCTTCTGTAAGGTCTTCTTCTTCGATAGTACTTAAATCTTTACCTTGTGCAACCAAAGAATGGATTCCTCTAACAATTTCGTCTCTACCACCATAATTGATAGCAAATACGAATCGTTTTTCAGTATCAAATGTATATTGTTCTGCTTTTGCATCTAAATAGGTTTTAAACCCTTCACTTACTCCAGCTGGATTTCAAATTCGTTTGAAATTGATTTGGTAGGTAGTGAGAATTTCATCTAATTTTCCGTCAATTTGTTTGTACATATTCATCAAGAAATCATATTCTTCTTGTGGTCTCTTGGCTGTGTTTTCTGTACTGAGTCCTCGAAGCGTAAATACCTGGGTATCTGTAGATTGAAAGGTATATTCTAACATCTCCAATCCTCTTTGATAAGATATCCAATATGCTTCTGGTATGCTTCTTTGGTTTTCGTTCGCTCGCGTTCTATTCCCATCGGGTATAATCGCTACATGCTTCGGGTACACCATGACTTCAAATAAAGTAAAAAACTAACCAGCTCTTGTGGAGCTGCTAGCGTCTTTTTTATCGATTTGCTTAAGGCTTTCAAGAGGAAAACTATCGAGCTTCTCTATCTCTAAATCTGTTTTGATTTGGTTTTTTGACAAATCCTGTTTTAGGGGCATCTTGATTTCTTGGACCACCAAATGATCTAGGTCTATCACTTCCTCCACTGTTTCTTCAGAAACTACTTCCAGATGATCTTCTTTCTCATCCTCTATCACCACCTCTATCTCCTCATCTGCTACCTCCACTACTTCTTCCTGCTCCTCTATCTTCTTTGGCTCTACTTGCTTGGCTTTTGAATGTTCTGAGAACAGTTTCGGCTTGAGCTTCAGGTACTGTTATAAATGAAAAATCTTCCATAACCTTAACATCATCAATTTCTCTTGAAGGAATTCCTGTCTCTTCTACGAGATAATCTACTAATGCTTTGTTGTGGTATCCAGCTTTTTTACCAAAAGCCAAGAAAATTCTAGCTGATCCATTTGATCCACCTCTAGAAGAACCTGATCCCATACTTGTAGGACTAGATTGAACTTTGTTGATATGACTATAATGATCTTCGTTGAATTCGTTGTTGTACGCGATATTAAGCATAACTGCCAATACGTGTTCAGGATCTTTGTCTGTCAATAATTCTTTAGCAAGAGCTACGTATTTTTCGTGAGCTCCTTTTTCAAGAAGTTCTGCGATATTATCTTTCAATTTCTTTTTTTTAGCTTCAATTACGTGAATTACACTTGGTACATCCATTTTAGCAACTACTGTGTTTGTAGCTTTTTGGAAAAATTGAAATTTTCTAAATTCACTAGGTGTGATGAAGGTAATTGCGATACCAGTTTTACCAGCTCTTCCTGTTCTTCCAATTCTGTGAACGTAAGATTCTGGGTCTTGTGGAATAGAAAAATTGATAACATGACTAATGTCATTTACATCGATTCCTCTAGCTGCAACATCAGTTGCTACCAATATTTTAGTCTTTTTAGCTTTGAAAAGTTTGAGAATATTTTCTCTTTGTTTTTGTTGAACATCTCCATGAAGAGCTTGTGCAGTATATCCTTTTTCGTGAAGTCTAGAGAAAACGTTATCTACGTCCATCTTTGTTTTACAAAACACGATACCGTAAAAGTCATCTTCTTTGTCCATAATTCTACAAAGTGCTTCGAGCTTATCTCTTTCTTGCATTTGAATGAAAAATTGTTCTGTTTGAATAGTTGTCCCTTGGTCGTTTTTGATAGCAACCAATTCGTATTCTCCCATGTATTTTTTAGCAACTCCAAGAATTGCCTTTGGCATAGTTGCAGAAAACAATAATACTCTCTTGTTTGGGTTTGTTTGTTTGAAAATAGTTTCAATATCATCGATGAATCCCATATTCAACATTTCATCAGCTTCATCCAGGATGAAATAACTAATATTGTCGATTTTGAGTGTTCTTCTTTGAAGGTGATCCATAACTCTTCCTGGTGTACCTACGATAATATCAGCTCCCTTTTTGATGGCTCTGTTTTGGATATCGTACGATTGTCCTCCGTAAATAGCTACGACTTCGAGGTTTCTCTTAGTTTGTAAAGAACTAATTTCTTCAGCAACTTGAATAGCAAGTTCTCTTGTAGGCACAAGAATAAGTGCTTGAGCTTGTCCATCATTTCTGTGGTCAAACTTTTCAATCATAGGGATACCAAAAGCTGCAGTTTTACCAGTTCCGGTAGCTGCTTGTCCAATGATATTTTTTTTGTCTGCCAAAAGCAAAGGGATAACCTTAGCTTGGATAGGAGATGGATTTACAAATCCTTTTTTATCAAGTCCTTCCAAAGTCTTGATAGAAAGTCCAAGTTCTGCAAATGTAAGCATTTTTTCTACTGGGACTGTTGTTACTTCTGTAATTTTTTCTGTCATCGTGAAAAATGGGTACTAATAAAAAAATTGTTTTTTTTCTTTTCATACAAAAATCTGATTTTTTTGCCCCGCTATGCGGGATAAAAATCGACGACAAACTTGTTGTGCAAGTTTGCACGTCTTTTTGATGTTTCACTTTGAAAACGGCGTATACATAGAAAACGCTTAGTTAGCCTCAAGTCCAGCTAGTAACCTGAATTGGCTGTGTGAGAAAATGAAAAAACGGAATCAAAAGCCGAGTAGACTTATAGACCCGCTAGTTTGTTTGGGACGTGCCTGATCAACTTTGATTGCTTAGTATATAGTGATTTGCTGGAAAATTACTAGGGGAAATTTTGAAAAACCTGTGATAAACATCACAGGCTTTTGAATTGCTAGATACATGCTTTAGATTTTGCTTGGAGCGTAGCTAAGTTTGAATGGGAAATGGATACTCGAAGTATCTCTGAAATATAGAGCATGTTTAGTGCAACAATCTATTTCGAAAACACTTTCTTCACTCCCCATAGTTATTCTTTCTTTAGCTTTGGCATGGCAATCTCTATGAGTACATTCATTTTCTTCTGAAAATGGATATTTGATAGGACAGGCATGTTGAATTTTTTTTCCGAATTTCTTTTTGCCTATTTCCAAGAGATCCTCTTTGCTTGTGATACCCTTGGTATCTGCTTTTTCGTTGTTTTCCATACATTGAATTTTTTATGGTTTTTTTTGTATTTTACTATCTCTTTATAAATATATTCTTTTTAATGTCAATCTGTTATTTTGTTATGATGAGTAACACCAGTTCTTGACTACTCTATCATATGCTTGATTATAACAGAATAGCTTGAAAAAGTGCTTCTCCTCTCTACAATGGAGATGTAATTATTTTTTATTCTCTACTTATATCTCAATGCCAGTTGCAAAGAAACCAGTTGCTAAGAAAGCTCCTGCAAAAAAAGTTGCTGCTAAAAAACCAGCTGCTAAAAAACCAGTTGCTAAAAAAGCTCCTGCAAAAAAAGTTGCTGCTAAAAAACCAGCTGCTAAAAAAGTTGTTGCTAAAAAACCAGTAGCTAAAAAAGCTCCTGCTAAAAAAGTTGCTGCTAAAAAACCAGCTGCTAAAAAACCAGCTGCTAAAAAACCAGCTGCTAAAAAACCAGCTGCTAAAAAACCGGTTGCAAAGAAGAAATAATTGTTGTTGAATAAAAAAAATTGAGAAAGAGCCTACGGGCTCTTTTTTTTAATAAAATTTTGTATATTATTTTTTTATTGACTTTTATTTAATAATAGTTATATAATATCTGTAAACAAAATAATTAAAAATTATATAGTATGAAACAAAGAAAAAATTTTGTATTAGTTCCTAACCCTACAGGGATTGGATCTTTTCTGCTTAGAGCTCTTTATCATCAGGATTCATCTTCTGTTTTGCCATTTTATATGGAAGAAAAACAAGAACCATTTTTGATGACCAATCAGTTTGAAGAACGGTGGTTTGAATATTTTGAACCATCACCAAAGGCTGTACATGTCCTTTCTCACTATGGTGAGTCTACCTTGGTGATTGATACCACTTGTGCTTATACCGATTACTTGGTGAAGTATGATTTGCCATCTATTAGTTTAATTCAAGCTAAAGATGCGAACAAACCAAAACCTGTTTCACGGAATACCAGACCCAAAGAGCCTGTTATTATTAAGCAATTAACTAATGCCTTATTTCTTCCGAATCCCTCGATTCATGGAATCGTGTTTGAGGAATTTATTCGGCAAATGAATGTGGATTTAAGCTCCGATGATTACAGCTTTCTTGTTACTTCTTCTTCTGAGAAACCATTTCCTCCGCAGGCGGTTATGCAAATGGTTGATCTTTTTCAATCTTCATTTGCTTTACAGGCTGTAGGCATTGATTTGCTTGATGATCCAAAAGATCAAGTAGCTAATGGAATTCCTAATGGGTTCCTCAGTAGACATTTGTTTACAAGTTATCATCTTGTTTCTGATAAGCCGTCTGATCCTATTTTGTTACAACTGTATGAAGATGCAAAATCTTTTTTTGGAAAGAATTCTATCTTTACTCAATTTGTATCTACTTCGATTGATCGAGGTAAAACAGAGAAAATTGTGACTTGGCGAAATGAACTAGCGACTATAGTATTTTCTATTCGCTATGTAGAAGCTGATGGGCAAACAAGTATTATCTTTTCGGATAATATTCTTGGACAACATGCTTATGTAAATGGAATTTTGAAATATGCTATTCCGTTTATGCAAGAACAAATCAAACAAGGGCTTACCGGTAAAAATTTTGATAGTCATGATGTATATCAGTGGCTTTAATCCCATTTATGCCTAAATTAAGAAGATACCGGTTTACTACTGGTATTTTTTTTTAAATAACAAATAAACCCCGGAAATTTCCGGGGTTCTCTGAAAGTTGTGATTTTTTCTGAAACTGTGATTTTTCATAATTACTTAGGCTCTTGATACAGAGCTTGGTAATGTTCTTTTCCTTTGAAGGAAATATTTTGCCAGCCATCTAGGCGTGCATGTGTTTCACAGACATCGTATTCATGTACGTGGGTCTGTCGTAAACAAAAGAGAATTCTTTTGCTTGCATGATGGTCGCAGTCCTTATACATACACATATTTTCCGGAGAAAATTTGTATGGTAATGGAGTAACTGTTTCAAATTTTGAGAACAATCCGACTGCTCTGATTGCTGGATAATCCTCGAGATTAATCTTTTGTACCTGTTCGAAAGGAAAATCGAACGCTTTTTTACCAATGCATTTTACCGTAGCAGTTTTTTTGTGTACTTTGCTTACGATGCCGTTGGCTCCATAATACTTGTGATCCTCTGCTACGATAACTAAGACGTTATCGTCTTTTTCAACTGGGTGAATTGCTTTTTTTCTCATCTAAAAATTATTTGTGTTTTTTTGTTTTGGGTGCTTCTTATATATTTTCTGATCTTAAAGTCAAGTATTTTTGGTTTTTATTATCCAAAAGTTTTGATTCGAGTGTTGTACTCCTCTATCCATCTTATATCTTCGCTATCAAGTTCATCGCTAAGTTCTTTTTTGATTTCTATCTCTTGTTCAGGAGTTCTCGCAATAGAGACATTGCTATATGCTGAGATATCTCTCTGATCTGAGATTCCATCTCGATGTTCATTTACAGGATATGCATCTTTCATCGCAGGATGAAAGGTCGCATCTAAGCTTATTCGAGCACCATTCATTTTGAGTCGGAGGAAGCTGTGATAGACTCTTTTGTTCGCTAGTCCTCGGTTTTTGAGATGTTCTGGTAAATAAATTAATCTAAACATAAAAGGAGTAAAACATAATTCTGTTTCATATCCTAGTTTGGTATAGCATTCTTTGAGGAGCTTATGTTTGGCGGCACAGTATCATTCTTTGGCTTCTAGGAGTTCCTCCGCTGTAGTTTTTCAGTTGATCTGATATGTGAAATTTCTCACCGCTTCAAAGATTTTGATTCTTTGGGCAACGGGATCGAGGTCTTTGAATTGTTCTAAGAATTGATCTACAGTCATAGGGAAACGCAGTAAATAAATATTATTGAATATATGTAACTGGATAATTTGCTGTGATAGTATCAATGAGAAACTGATTGGTTCTTCATGTGGTTCCACCGAAAAATCCTATAATGATACTATATTCTCTAGTATCTTCTTGGATCATATCTCCATATATTGCTTTGAGTTCTTTAAATTTTTCTTGTATTTCTGGACTTATAATTGGGTTTCTTTTTAAGATCAAAATATTTAGTGGTCTATTTTCTGCATATTTTTCGTATTTATTAGCAATATCCTGAATTATTGGAAGATCTTTGTATGTTGTAGTATCTCTAGGATATGCTACTACAAGATATATTTCTGTAAACTTTTCTGAGAGTAATTTTTTGATATGATCTATATCGTAGAGATCTTTAAAAATTTCAGTAGCAGTTTGCTCTTTTACATTTTCTTGTGTTAGTCTTATTGTATCTTCAATATTGCCTGATTCTTGCTGTTCCATATTTGCTAGTATAATAAAGTGATCTAATAGTAACTTTTTGTGTTTGATTTTCAATTATAAAAAAAAGAGACCCTTAAAAAGGATCCCTCTTTCTTTTTTAATACTGATTTTACTCAATGAGTTCACATACTTCTTTGTTGAATACCAATTTTGGCGCATGTTTCAGTAGTGGCTTCCAAAAGGCTACAGCTTCATCTTTACCAGCATCCTTTAGCGCTTGGAGAGCGTCTTTGGTAGCTACTTCATATCCACCTAAGTTTTCGATACCGGTTCGAATTTGTTTGAGTCCTTCTATAGGATCTTCTGTACCCAAAATAGGTAATTCCAATCCAAGCCATTGTTCTCTGATGTGCTCTGGAGCAAATCCAGGAGGTATCGCAATAAATTTAATTTTTTTCATACAAATTATTTTTTATTGGTTATTTTTGAATTCTTATCTATTTTCTTATAAAAGTCAATAAAAAATATTTTGATATTTTTGGTTTGTTTTTTAAGAAGGCGCTTCGCCCTTCACCCGACAGACTTTTTCTCATTGCAGAAAAAGTATGCAAAAAGGCTAGTTCTTTATGAGACTCGCTATATCGTTTAGCTTCCTTTTTGAGAATGTAAATCCAGCTCAAACAATTCATAAAGAACCAAAATCATTGACTACGTTTTTTGAATAATTCGCATAGTGGTGACGAATGAATTCAGTGACTTTCTTCTCTTTTAAAAATTTTAAAATATATTTCTATATTAAATATATTGATTTATAAATGTCAATCATTATAAGAAATTCAGTTTATTTCAGTTTGTAATATATGGGACTCAATAATTACCAAGAAACAGTACTTCATGACAAAGATACTCAGTGATGGTGAGAATCTAATGTTTTTCGTGTAGATTATCCTGATGGGAAATATACATGTCGTAAAGAGTATGATGATCAAGTAGAGCCTACGCTCTTAAAAGAATATCACTTACTTCATAATCATCTTTCTAATTTCACAACTGAATTTAATGTAAAATTTTGGATAGATGATAAATATATTCGTATATTGAAGTATGAAATATTACATTTAGGTATGGATATCGCTTCTACATCTTCATTGTCTAAAAAAAATGAGGTCCCAGTATCCGAAGTTCCTTATATATGAGGTTTAGCATTTTCTAAGATTGGACTTACTTCAGATGCTACTATGAGAATATTATATGATACGTTAAAACTATTTTCTGAGGAATTGGTAAATACCTATCCTCAATTTTTTGTCCAAGATATCTTTGATCAGCTGTGTCCTGTAAATATGAAATGTATTGTCGAATGAGATGTAATGCGTGTAGTCGTCACTGATCTCTGTGGTAGAATCAGACAACTCTATGAAGTCTGTGATGAGATGCAACTTGAATTATTGAGTATTTTGCAAGATAGAAAAATTGGATAATAAAGAACTATTTACATTTAAAAAAAGCTCTGATATATTCATCAGAGTCTTTTTTTTTGAATCTAACTTGTTAGCTTGTGATCCATGAATCCATGGTCCAATCTTTACCGAGTTGAAATGCATCTTTAGGCGCGTTGGCGACATCTAGGGCATAAAATACCCGCATATTTTTGTATCGGCTGGACTTTAGAATCTCGTACGATTGTACGGAATCTTCAGTAATTGTCTTATCATTACATGCTGTAATGAATGTCTTCTTTCCATCTTTAAGCATTCTTATCATGTTATTTACGTTATTTGTATTAACGTATCCAGCTATATAAAATGCGATGGATTCTTTGGTAGAATAAAATAGTTTTTCCATATAGATTTTGTATTTATTTTTAATTTTATATTTATTTTCTTTTTAAAGTCAATAAAGAAAATCTGACTGCTGGTGGACGGTCAGATTTCTTATTACATATCTCCCTTCAACCATCTCAACCTCTCCTCTTCAGGATACTTTTCTATCGCATACCTGAGCATCGTCCTCGGCATGACTTTGTAATGCTTCTTCAAAAATTCATCTTCTACTGGCTTGCAACGCTTGCCAATTTCTCTCAGCATCCG
>Ga0247840_10011150_pt1 | contig 11026 bp, 8 predicted proteins | sample LaCruzMarch2015__FD_192404 | JGI IMG/M metagenome (GOLD analysis project Ga0247840, IMG submission 192404) | Freshwater microbial communities from meromictic Lake La Cruz, Castile-La Mancha, Spain - LaCruzMarch2015_17m | ecosystem: Environmental > Aquatic > Freshwater > Lake | place: Spain...
TTCAGTATATCAATGATCGAGGCTATTTGGTCGACTACTCCCAAACTCAATTTGTATTCAACGGTTGTATACCAAGCCTTAATGCACATTCTAATGGCAATTTCCTTAAAACTAAATCTTCGTTTTCCCTTTACAATCTCCTCAAAAATAGCATAAAACCAATATATCTTATAACTTGTAGACATCGAATTAAAAATATTAGAAAATTTTTGAATGTCTAAATTATCACTTTTTGGAAGTTGTGTCATATTGCCCCCCTTGCACCCGATAGTTAACTGCATGATATACTTCATTTTTTAACTCTTTTTCTCTAAATTCATACATCCTAAAATTTATTTTCTTAACTTCATTTTATCTTGTTTTCACATTAATTTCAAGATATTAATATTTTTAATACAGCATTAGAAATTTTAATTTACTTAAATAAAAGAAGCTAGAATCATCTTCTAGCTTCTACACCCTGTACTTAACTGCATGATAAATTCCTTTTTTCAACAATCCATTCGACATCAACATTTTGGTTATCATACAAAATGGAGTACTTTCCCTTTTCATTGATACTTCGATGGTCTGAAATTCTAACCACCTTATCAAGAACATCCTCTGAAAAAAGATAGTATGAGGTCATGGTTTTATTCACACCAATAACTCTCACCCCATAGGGAATAAGCTGAACTACCACCTCACTCATTTTTGAAAATATCTGTGCTATCTCCAAACGGCTACTTGTCCCATATTCAATGAGAGGAGAGAGCGTGGGGTATTGAAAACGTATGAGTTTTTCCCCTCTTGCTTCAAACGTCAGCAACTTTTCACGTTTAAACTCTTTGGATATCACTTTAGAATCATACCAAGGGTGAATCTGTTGAACGAGCTTTTCAAAGCTATTCTTTTTCTCACTTGAAGCCAGCGATACATAAAGAACTGCCCTACTACGTTCTTCTGGAATGGCAGAATACGGTTTTAAAAAAATAATTTTTAGCTTTCCTAGGTGAACACTCCATGCCACACTCTTATGATAAGGGGGCTCCACTTCACTAAATCCTATATGTGCCATATACTCTTCAAGTTTTAAACGCTCTTTCTCCTCCATATACCCTTCCACATCTACCTCCTTTATCTCTATGTTTTTAAAAAATTATGTAAAAAAAATGTAGTTAGAAAATATATTTGTAATCAAAAGATTTAGTTTATTCTTATTGTTTTCTCTTTTGAACTATACCGTCCATTGATATTTCCGCTCAAGAAATTATTTCAAAGGAGCGTTACTTTTTCCGCACTGTTTGAACTGTTTCAGGTGAGCATGTGGTTTTCATGCTGAGCTTGCACAGAAATACCCTTGCAATGCATGGCTCGTTTGCGGAAAATGTCAGCGAACTGAAATAATTTTAGGTAAAATAGCAGGACTAGACCTTTCGCCTACCTTTGGGGCAATGCTAAAGGTAGGTCGCTAATAGGGTAAACTGACTATAAAATCTTAATTAGCTCTACATCCCGTATAGCGAAAAAACTAGATCAACTATTTTCTTTAACAAAGCCTCAATAGGCTCAACTTTGCATTTCTTACCTAATACTTCAATTCAGTGAAAATCAGCTCTTTTCCGTGGTATCAGCGGTCTAGGTTTCCCGTATAGAGAGCTGTATGATTATGAATGGAATATCGCATAATATACCAAAACACGGGCAGCTCACCACCCGTGTTAAATTATTTTATTATACTTTTATCCTCTTTAAAAATCATCCAAAATACGACTGCAATCACCAAAGCATACAAAGAAAAAGTTACCCATACACCATGAATACCTTGGAAATGTATAACATCCCCAGGAAGCATAAAAAATCGAGATATCACCCAACCACTTACTAAACTTCCAAGTATCGCTCCAATTCCATTTACCATCAACTGATATATCCCTTGCGCACGTGAACGTTGAGTTACTGCTACACATTTTTCAGTATATAATGACCCTGAAACAATGAAGAAATCAAAAGCAACCCCATAGATAATACATGATAGTATAATCATCCAAAGCCCACTTCCAGGGTTTCCGAATCCAAAAAGTAAAAATCTAAAAATCCACGCTACCATACTCAGCATAATCACCTTTTTAATTCCAAATCGTGAAAGAAAAAATGGGATAAAAAGTATCATCACAGTCTCAGATATTTGAGAAATTGAGAGAATAATGCTCGGATACTTCACACATACGCTATTCGAATATTGACTCATGCTATGAAAACTGTGTAAAAATATTGCACCATAAGCATTCGTCAATTGTAGCGCTGCCCCTAAAAGTACACTGAAGAAAAAGAATATCACCAATCTCTTACTAAAAATTTTACCTTTTACACCCTCTTGAACTGCCATCTGCTTAAATCTCGAACATTTAGGAAATGTAAAACTGTATATTCCTAAAACAATGGCTGAAATTCCAGCAAGATAAAACATTCCTGAAGTCTCATCTAAATGTAAAAGTCCTACTCCCCACATAGCAACAATGAACCCAATCGTACCAAATACACGCAGTGAAGGAAAAACCTTAACAATATCTAACCCTTTCATTTCAAGTAAAGAGTACGCTACACTATTAGCTAATGCTAGAGTGGGCATATAGAAACACATAGCAATTAAAATCCTTACAAAAAATTCCAATGGTGTTAGTGAAACAGATGCCCATATTAAGCATACTCCCCCTAAAATATGAAATATACCATACAACTTTTCAGCATTAATAAATTTGTCCGCTATAATTCCAGAGAGTGTTGGCATAAACAAAGAGGCAATCCCCATTGTGGAAAAAATTGCACCAAAATTGCTTGCAGGCCACCCCTTGGTATTAAACCACCAAACACCCACAGTAATCAACCAAGCACCCCATATAAAATATTGTAAAAACATCATCACAATGATTCTTAACCTAACACCCATTTTCTCCCTCCCCATATGCTACTTATTCTTCATGACCCAATCAAAAAGTGCCTTTGCAGCCTCTTGTGGACCACTTTGCTCTTTTCCATCTATGGCAAGTTTCGTATATATCTGCCCAACAGGGATATTGAGTTCATACAATTTATCAAAGTATCTATCTAAAAGCAGATTGGTCTCACCTTGTCGTTGATACGGGCCAAATGGATTGGCAAAATAACTCTCCACAATACCCGTCTCAGTTGTTGTCCCCTTCGCTCTTCGTGCCCCTTTTTTAAAACACTTAATCGCTTCATCCTTATCTTCAAAAAACTCCAATACACGCTCTTTTTCCACATAGTTGTTCGCATATAGAAGTATGTCCACAGGATACCCCTGCATAATCTCAGAGTAGGTAGAAACTGGCATGATAAGCCTTGCATTCACCTTATCAGGGTTCATAAATATTGCTCTATCCATCTGATTGTAAGCGTAAGAGTTTTCAAGGTCGTCAAGCCTTACAAATGCCCCCACTTCAGTACCATATCCTACGATGGCTTTCTCTGTAAGGTTAAAACTTCCCATATCATCAAAAATGATTTTAATCCCTTGTAAATACTCTTCAGAAAGGATTCTAAAGGCCTCTAAACTCTCAGACTTTCCAGCACCACTGTCCCCAATAATCGCAACATTGGCCTCTTTCCCATTTTTCAATGTGATGTTAACAAATGCACCATGAATAGGCAAGTTTCCCTGCTCTATCATACGCACATTATGCAGCGTCAGAAGCATCTTCTTCATATATCCAAAATAATCCACTTTTTCACAATTTTTCGCAACACCAACAAAGATATCGCTCTCCTTATCGTGAAAATAGCAAGACTCCTCTTCCATTGGCGTGTCTGCTCCAAAGATGTAAATCAAATCCGGTTTTCTCCCCTCACACTCTGAAAGTTTTGCGAGTTCAAAAAGGTTACACAGTGCCACCCCATGTGACATCAAATTTTGATGAAAATAGACGTATGCAAGACTTTCTCCTACCCAAGCAGGATAACACAGGAAGTCAGCCCCATCAATTGAAATTTCGCCCAAATTTAAGCTATCAACCTCTTTAAAATATCCGTCACGTGTGGTCTGTTGAGGATACGAGATAAAAGGTGGACGAATGGTTATGGTATCAATGTATAGAACAGGTTTTAAAAAGTCATACTTTGGAAGCATTGGCCACTCAAGTGGGTAGACCACTAGCCCAGCACTTACCCCCGCTGAAAGTTGACGGTAGATGTGGTGCTTCTGCCCATTCAGCTTCTCCTCAATGGTTCTATAAAGTTTCAATATTAAATCTGTAAAATTGTTCATCTCATCAATAAAATTGACATTTTGAATACCGCTCATCTGCTTAGAAGCATGTATCACGGCGTAGCGTTCGTGACGTCTCCAATAGTTATAGAACTCCTCAATAAATCCCACAACCATATCGGGACTGCTCACAATTTTTTTATACTCTTCCTTGATTTTTGATATCTCTGCACTACTCAGTACGAGGAGTAATTTAAAGATATCGGTTAACGTCTCTTGAAGATTTTTTGATACACCGAGTTCATCAAAATATTTTAGCCTATATGAACCAGATTTTGAAAGTTTATGTAAAAATCCCTCAAATACTTTGAAAAATCCCTCACTCTCAAGTATCTCAATCTCGCTTGAACAATATTTTAGTGTAAAATTCAGTATAATTTTATTGTTAGTAATAGAAAATGCTCTCTGCACAACGCCCCCCTGTATTTGTGTGTACTTGTTGACATGTTTCGGTTTGCACACCCACACCAACACTATTCCACACACATTATTTCTATATAAACTATACCATATTTTCATAAAAAAAACACCCTCTGATTTTACTCAAAGGGTGCTATCCTCTTAAAATTTTTAATTCCTTCTCGCTGGCGAGAGGGTGCAGGGGGAGTGGTCTGTTGTCTTAAAATAACTAAAACTATAACCACAACTCACCCCTTCCCTCTCTTCAAAGAGAGGGGGAAAAGATATCGACGACTTTAGTCAGGCTCAAACTTAATGCTTCGCCTGAATGGCCCCAATAATTTCGTAAAGTCGCTCTTTCGATGGCGTTCTTACAATATAATACTCATTGCCCATAGCACTCGCAAATACCTCTGGATATATTCCATGACTTACAATTTCAGGAATTTCAGAAACAAGCTGATCATGAGAGTGCTCATAGTGATAACACCACTTTCTTCCCACATGGCACGCGTAGTATTTACGCTCATAATCCACATGATACTCACCATTGACGATCATATTAGCCCATATTTCAAATATATCAATATCATGTGCATAGTTAAAGAGCTCTAGACCACCACCAGGAGGACGGATATTAACCTCTAATGGTACAATCTCTCCCGTTTTAGTCAAGAAAAACTCAAGGTGGAAAAATCTTCGTTTCACTTCAAACGCCTTGATACACGCCCTTCCGATACGCTCTAACTCTACTGGAACATCACGAAGTGAGTGAAAATAGCTATCTAAATTATCATTCACTGTATTCATGAGCCCATCGCTATCCACATGACACCCAAAAAGGATTACATTCGAGTGATCATCTGCGATTCCATCAAATGTCACAATCTGCCCCTCTATGAACTCTTCAAAGATATAGGGAATATCAGGCTTTATTTGAAATACCTCTTCTAGCTCCTCCATTGAGTGAATTTTAAAGGTATCCGACGCTCCTACCCCAGAATCAGGCTTTGCAATAACAGGAAATCTCCACTCGATGCTCTCTAAAAACTTTTTAGCCTCATCTAGTGTATGAGCCACCGCACCTTCTGCCACTCGAAGTCCAATACTTCTATACACCTTTTTCATCTCAGACTTATTTTTAATTTTTGGCATATCAGCAGGTTTAAGCCCATCAATGTTAAAATCTTCACGAAGATGTGCCTCTGTAACGAGCCAATATTCACTGTTTGAATCAAGCGAATCAATATGACCATAACGATTTTCAAAATAGTGACACGCTGAGGTCAACTCATCATAATTTTGAAGTGCCGATACCTTATAATACTCAGTCAGCGACTCTTTTAGCTCTGGTGATAAATTTTCGTACGCTTCATCTCCAATGCCTAGAACTCGCGCCCCTTGATTTTTCAATGACTTTACAAAATACTTAAAATCATCTGGAAAGTTTGGTGATATGTAAACAATATTTTTCATTATTTCCCCTATTTTCTCTATAATATTTTTTCCCTACCACCGAAAACACAGAACACTCAGACTATATTATGTAAACTTATTTTTATTCTTTTTCCGTGTATTCGGTGTGGTCTGTGGTCAAAAGGTTAAAATTTCACCCTATTTTTTCTCACTGATGGCCGCTTTAATAAACCCTGTAAAAAGTGGGTGCGGTCTGTTTGGTCTGCTTTTCAGTTCGGGATGATATTGACATCCCACAAACCATGGATGATTTTCAAGCTCAATAACCTCTACGAGTTGATTATTCGGAGAAACCCCCGCAAAATTCATTCCATTTTCCACAAAACGTGCTCTATACTCATTATTAAATTCATAGCGGTGTCTGTGACGCTCATAGATGATTTCGCTATTGTAGACATCATGAATTTTAGAGCCACTATCCACTTTACATGGATACGCTCCAAGTCTCATCGTCCCCCCTAAATTATCAATGTTCACTTGGTCAAGCATGATATCAATGACTGCACTTGTGCTATTTTCATCAAACTCGCGACTTGTTGCCCCTTCAATACCTAATACATTACGGGCAAACTCAATGGCTGCACACTGCATTCCAAGACAAATCCCAAAAAATGGAACCCCATTCTCCCTAGCGTATCGTATCGCCTCAATTTTCCCTTCTATTCCACGGCTTCCAAATCCCCCTGGTATTAAAATTCCATCGACATCTTTTAGCTTCTTACTATCAAAATGTTCAGAATCCATCGACACAATCTCAACTTCATAATTTTGATGATACCCAGCATGTTTTAAAGCTTCATGAATACTCAAGTATGCGTCCTTAAGTTCTACATATTTTCCAACCAAAGCAATTTTGATAGAAGGCTTTTCAGACTTAATCAACTCTACCAATGTCTCCCATGATTTAAGTTCTGGAGTCTTATCAATTAACCCAAGTTTATGGCATGCTACATTTGCAAGTCCATTTTTCTCCATAATCAATGGCACTTCATAGATTGTCTTTGCCAGGTGCTTCAATAACTGACTTTGCATCAATATCACAAAAAAGTGAAATTTTCTCCTTTAACTCCTGAGAGATAGGGTGTGATGTACGGGTAACGATAATATCAGGTTGAATTCCAATACTTCTAAGCTCTTTAACACTATATTGAGTCGGTTTTGTCTTCAACTCTCCTGCCGCCTCTAAGTAAGGAACCAGTGTTACGTGAATATATAAAACATTCTCTTTTCCAGCATCATTTTTAAATTGACGAATGGCCTCTAAAAAAGGTTGCCCCTCGATATCTCCAACCGTTCCACCAATCTCAGTGATGACGATATCGCTATCATTTTGCTTTCCTACAATTTCAATTTTACTCTTAATCTCATTGGTAATATGAGGAATAACCTGAACTGTCGCACCTAGATACTCACCTCTGCGCTCCTTGTTAAGAACCGACCAATAAATTTTCCCCGTTGTAATGCTATTATATTGTGTTAAGTTTTGGTCAATAAATCTCTCATAATGCCCTATGTCAAGATCCGTTTCCGCGCCATCATCTGTCACAAATACCTCACCATGTTGATATGGACTCATCGTTCCAGGATCTAAGTTAATGTATGGGTCAAATTTTTGTATGGTAACACTATATCCACGCGCTTCTAAAAGAAGTCCAAGTGCCGAGGCAGTAATCCCTTTTCCAAGTGAACTCGTTACGCCACCTGTTACAAATATATATTTTCTCTGTTTCATTTTATCTCCTAAATTTGATTTTTTGAATAAAAGGCATAAAAAAAAAGACGAAAAAAAAAAATCGTCTTTTTTTATTTTATTGAAAGAGGGGCGGTGCCCCTCTAAAATTAGTTTTCTCTTTTGTAAGCGTCAATTGAACCAAATACATGTTCAATTTTCTCTTTGTATAGATCCTTCATGTACTGCTTAGCTGGTGCTAAGTATTTTCTTGGATCAAATTCACCAGGTTTTTTAGCAAATACTTCTCTGATTCCTGCAGTAAATGCAAGTCTTCCATCAGTATCTACGTTGATTTTAGAAACAGCTGATTTAGATGCTTCTCTTAACTGCTCATCAGAAATTCCGATAGCATCTGCAATTTTCCCACCAAATTCGTTAATCATATGTACGAATTTTGGAGGTACTGAAGATGAACCGTGTAAAACGATAGGGAATCCTGGAATCTCTTTTTCGATCTCTTTTAAGATATCGATTCTGATTTTAGGATCTTCTCCAGGCTTGAATTTGTGCGCTCCGTGAGATGTTCCGATAGCGATAGCAAGTGAATCAATTCCAGTTCCTTTTAAGAACTCAACAACCTCTTGTGGCTCAGTGTATGTATGGTGCTCAGCACTTACATCATCCTCAACACCAGCTAGAACTCCAAGCTCTCCTTCAACAGTAACGTCAAATTTATGAGCATACTCTACTACCTCTTTTGATACTTTAATGTTCTCTGCGAAATCATAGTGAGAACCATCGATCATTACTGATGAGAATCCTAACTCGATACATTTTTTAACTGCTGCAATATCAGGACCATGATCTAAGTGAAGTGCTACAGGAATATCACTCCCTTTTGATCTTGCGTAGTCTACTGCTGCTTTTGCGATGTTTGGAATATAGCTATCTCCAATATATTTTAAAGCTCCTGTTGAAACTTGAAGGATAACTGGTGATCCCATCTCAACGCATGCTTCCATAATTCCTTGTAATTGCTCCATGTTGTTGAAGTTAAACGCAGGTACTGAATACCCTTCTTTGTTTGCTTTTGCAAACATCTCTTTAGTGTTTGAAAGTCCTAAATCTTTGTAATTGATTGCCATTGTACTTCCTTTCTAAATCTTTTATTTTATTTTTTTGCTTAACATCTATATTATAGCAAATCGCACAAACTTAGTAAAGTGCCTTTTACTATTTTTTCACCACTTCTGTCATTCCACCCATGTAAGGTTGAAGCACTTTAGGAATTTCAATACTACCATCTTCTCTTTGATAGTTTTCAAGTATCGCAACCAATGTTCTACCCACAGCGAGTCCTGAACCGTTAAGAGCGTGTACAAATTGAATTTTCCCCTCTGCATCTCTGTAACGAATCGAACAGCGTCTTGCTTGAAACTCTTCTGTATTTGAACAAGATGAGATCTCTCTGTAACAGTTTTGACTTGGAAGCCATACTTCAATATCATACGTTTTTGAAGATCCAAACCCGATATCACCTGAACAAAGTTGTACCACTCTGTAAGGTATCTCAAGAAGTTGAAGAATTTTTTCTGCATTTCCAAGAAGTTTATCTAACTCCACATAAGAACTTTCAGGCGTTGTAAGCTTTACCAACTCAACTTTATCAAATTGATGAAGCCTAATGAGTCCTTTAAGATCTCTTCCATAACTTCCCGCTTCACGTCTAAAACAAGGTGTATAGGCAGTAATGTTGTAAGGAAGTTCCGTAGGTTTTAAAATCTCCTTTGAACGGTAGTTTACCAGAGTAACCTCCGCCGTAGGAATTAAGAACATATCATCGGTTGTTTTATATAAATCCTCTTCAAATTTAGGCAGTTGTCCTGACCCTGTCATCGTCTCACGTGTTACCATAAACGGGGGACTCACCTCTTGGTAGCCATGCTCTGTTGTATGAAGATTGAGCATAAAATTAATCAGTGATCTCTCTAATTTTGCTCCCTCGTTTTTAAACAGTGCAAAACGAGATCCTGAAAGTTTTACCGCTCTTTCAAAATCCACGATATCTAGATTCTCAGCCAGTTCAAAGTGCGGTTTTGGTTCAAAATTAAAAACTTTAGGTGTTCCGAATTTTTTGATTTCAACATTATCCTCTTCACTTCTTCCAATTGGGGTAGAGGCATGAAGAATATTCGGCATTCTCAGAAGTTCATCACTAATTTGAGTTTCGAGGGCATTCGCTTCATCATCAAGTCTTTTAATGTCGTCATTCATTCCAGAAAGTTCAGCCATGACAGCATCACAACTTTTGCCTTCGCGCTTTAAAATTCCAATCTCTTTCGACTTGCTGTTTTTAAAATTCTTCAGCTCTTCTACTTGTTGAATCGCTGCTCTTCTCTTCTCATCTAGAGCCACTAAAGCATCTAAGTCCGCTTTAAATCCTCTGTTTTCATAATCTTTTTTCACTCTTTCAAGGTTACTTCTGATAAATTTAATGTCTAACATGCTTCCTCCTTAATTTTCACTATATCCAATGCGCTTTACCTCGACACCCTCAGGAAAGTGTTGACGCAGATAATTCATAGGGCTTGAGAGGGTCATAAAAAGCTTAACAGTTTTACTGCCTATTTCATACTTAACAATGCTCTCTCTTAAATTCTTAACACTCTCTTTTTGTATAAACTCTAAGGGCGCATCCCCTTCAAGTTTTGAAATAAACTCCTGCTTTAAACTCTCACTGGAAAAATCCATCTCATACACTGGAACCGTATATGTGTTAGAGAGTTTATCCCCTGTTCCAAGAACATATGCCTGCGTAATTTTAAACCCATCAACCAAATTTGAGCTAACCAACTCACTGAGTTTTTCATTACTACAGTGTTGGACATCAATATCAATCGGCTCATCATACAAACTCATTCCAAAAGGAGCAGCAGGACCAAGCGACAGTTTAGCCCGTTTATGAAAGCCTTGAGTTGTTTCAAATACAATTCCGCTACGTCTAATATAGCGCTCTATAAATTTCATAAACTCTAAATGGGAAACAAAACGCATTTTTCCCTCTTTGTTAAATTTTAAACGAACTCTCAACTTTGACTCCTCTTTATAAATATTCTATTTTAAATCATATCAAATTTTCATGTTTTTTTCAACAGTTAGGACCAAACCATTCTCAATTTTCTCACATTTTTTACACCTATATTTGATATAATATT
>Ga0247840_10011153_pt1 | contig 11024 bp, 6 predicted proteins | sample LaCruzMarch2015__FD_192404 | JGI IMG/M metagenome (GOLD analysis project Ga0247840, IMG submission 192404) | Freshwater microbial communities from meromictic Lake La Cruz, Castile-La Mancha, Spain - LaCruzMarch2015_17m | ecosystem: Environmental > Aquatic > Freshwater > Lake | place: Spain...
TTCAACACTAAGGCCTCCAATAGATTCAATGCTTTCCAGGCCATTAAGGCTGGAAAGGGAATAATTATTCATAACAGAAAGATTCCCGGCTATAGTATTCAGATTTTCCAAACCAGCCAGGTTGATAATCGAGGGACTATTATCAACAAGAAGACCTCCTCCGATAGAGGTTAGTCCGTCCAATCCCTCCAGACTTGTCAGAGCATAATTAGAACTTATGTTGAGGTCCGCGCCAATGGTATTCAGATTTTCCAATCCGGCCAGGCTTGTCAGTGCATTTCCACAACTAAAAAAGTCCCATTCGCCTATTGTAAAGCTTCCTCCAATAGATGTCAGCACCTCCAATCCTTCCAGGCTGATCAAAGAATGATTCTGGTTTATATAGAAGTCTGCTCCAATGGCATTCAGGCTTTCCAAACCATTAAGACTTGTAAGTTCACTATATTCAATAGTCAGGTCACCTCCAATGGAATTCAGACTTTCCAAACCAAAAAGATTTGTAAGGGAAATATGCGCAATCGTCAGATCACCTGGAATATGCATAAGACTTTCCAACCCCGCAAGATTACTCAAGCCAAATGTACTGCCAATTGACAGACTATTCCCGATTGATGTCAGATTCGCCAAGCCGGTTAAGCTGGTTAATAATGGGTTGCCAAGAATGTATAAACTTCCCCCGATGGATGTCAGGTCAGACAAGCCGGTTAAACTGGTTAGTAATGGATTGCCAAAATAGGTGCCATTCCATGAAAAACCACCTCCAATAGTCAGATCTCCGCCGATGGCTGTTAATACACATAATCCATTAACATTGATAATATCTTCTCCAAGGATTGTAACATCCCCCTCGATCTCCGTACACCCCGGGTAATTGGTTCGGAAATTGTCAATCTGATCCTGGGTGTAAAACGTGATGCCTTCAGGCAGACATGCCTGGGCGGTGGCGCTGCTCCAAGCGATAAGGGCTAAAAATAAAATGGTCAGGGTTTTCATGGCTTGTTAATTTTAATTCGAAACTTATATCTCAGGTTCAGGAACGTTATTATTCTAATTCTGACCGCCGGCTGCCGACTCACTTCACCACCATTATTTTCCCCTCGTCAACTTCCATCCCTGCCCGGATGCGATAGAAATAGATCCCTGCCGGCAAGGTTGCAGCATCCCAGGTGACTTTTTGTTCACCCTTTGGCTGATTGGCATTCAAAGGTTCGGCAACCATTTGCCTGAAACTGTTATAGATCTGAATTGTTACAGGTCCTGTTTCTTTCAGTGCATAAGAAAAGGTGGTTGATTGATTTACCGGATTCGGAAAGTTCGTACTTCGGAAGTTATACTTCGTACTTTCACGAACTCCTATCGGGAGTTCTGCGGTTGCAATGCTGATTTCTCCCGGATAGGTTATGCCATAATCATAATACATGAATGCAGTGTTATTATCATAATCATACACAATAGCTGGCTGCTCCACAATTGGCGGGTATCCCATGGCAACCGCATACGGGTCATCATTAATAGTATAAACAGGATTTGATGCATGTTTTGTCCAAAAGATACCATCAGAGCTGTAAGCATAACCAATTGCAGTTTCCGAACCCTGGCTTCCCGTATAGTACATTTGATAGTCAACCCCGTTTTTCTGCACATTGCACAACCAGACTTCCTTATCATCCCAATTACCCTGATCTCCGACTTTCAGAACAGGATTGTATGAATCGAATCCGTTTAAGGATGGGGTGAAAACAGGATTCCCTGAGTATTTTGTAAAAGAATACCCATCGGTAGATGTTGCAAAACCAATACCTGTTGTCCAGTTTGTATTGAGGCCGGAATAAAAGATATAAAAAGTCCCCTCGTGAACAAAGACATAAGGCAAAAAAATCGCCGCTTCCCATGTATCGATATCACCGTGTGGCAAAATGGGATTATAGAAAAAAGAACCCTGAAAGTTCAACGGAGTTTGACAGAAGGGTCCATTTCTTCCCGGAATCAAATAAATGAATGCACTCATCACAAATATTGTCAATATCTTTTTCATACGATTCATTATTATGAATGAAACAAAGTTACAGGATCAGAAAGGCTAAGTCAATCCCCATTATGTGTTACATCATTGGAAGTCAGTAGCCGGCAGTCAGCAATCTCAAATTTTAAACCCTGAAAAATCGAGGAAAGTCAATCTATTTATTCAGATACTTTACAATGGCTTCGCTGCGGGTGCGGACCTGCAACTTTTCGTAGATGTGACGCAGGTGGGTACGAACGGTTTCCACGCCAATTAACAGCAGGGCTGCGATTTCCTTGTATAGCAGGCCTTTTACAAGATATGACAGGATTTCCTCTTCCCGTTTGGTCAGGAGGTTATCCGCACCGGGCAATGAAGAAGAATGTTGGAATGACTGAACCACCTTTCGGGCAATTTCCCTCGACATGGGCGAACCACCCTGGTATACATCCTGGATGGCCTCCAGCAGCCTGGCCGGCGGGGTCTGCTTCAACAGATAACCAGAAGCGCCAGCTGAAAGGGACTGGAATATGGCATCGGAATCTTCAAATATGGTCAGCATGATGAACAGCATCCGAAAGTTCTGCTCTTTGAGCCTGGCGATGCACTCGATGCCGCTGATGCCCGGCAGGTTGATGTCCATCAGCACCACGTCGGGGCTCACCCCCGGAAGACTGGCGACAGCATCTTCACCATTCCCATAGGTTGCGACACACATGAACCCGGGCGTGCCACTGAGAAGGATCTCCAGCACCTCCCTGACCGTTTTGTCGTCTTCCACCACCGCTATGCGGATGGGATTGCCGGGATTATTGCCTGTTTCTGACATTGATTGATAATGAACTGCTAAATTACAATGAACGTTTACAGGATACTATCCCCTTTTCGTGTTATATCGTTCTCCCCCTCTCCCAAAGAGAGGGGGCCGGGGGGGGGAGGTCATTTCACAACCAATACAATTTCCGTTCCCTCTCCTGCTTTCGAATAGATAAGGAATTCCCCGTCAATATCACTCATTCTATTCTTCATGCTCACCAGTCCGTTCCCGGGAAATTCGAGCTTCCCAGGATCGAACCCATGCCCGTCATCCTTGATTGTGATTTTGAATCCATGTTCATTCATTTCCAGGTTGATCCGGACTTTCGCCGCCCCGGCATGTTTCACTACATTGTGAATGGCTTCCCTGGCAACCAGGTAAACATTCCTGCGCACCTCCACGCTCAGCGCCCTGTCCGGCATTAATTCCGGGAGATCGAAAACACAGTCCACCGTGGTTGGTTCGAGGTATTCGAATGCGAAACGCCTGACATAGGCAACGAGTCCCTCCAGGTTGTCGTTTTTAGGGTTCAGCGCCCAGATGATCTGGTTCATCTCTTCCATCAGTCCCCGGGAAGTATCACTGATCTGTCCCAGCCATTGCAGGGCTCCAACTCCGACATCCGTCCTGTTTTTAACCAGGTCGCTCATCATGGAAATCCGGGTGAGGCTGGCCCCGACATCGTCGTGCATGTCCTGTGAGATCCTGGCCCGTTCCCGTTCCAGCATGAGTTGCCGGTCAAGGTCTTTCTGGTACAGGCCTGCCGTATGGAACAAAGCGATGACCCTTTTTGCAATCAGTGAAAGGACGCGGATATCCTGCATAGAATAATTCTTCTCCGACTTCTTAGGACCACAAATGAAAAATCCAAAAGACTGAGAATCCTTTAGCAAAGGGACAATCAATTCGCCAGGGGCTAATTCAAGAAGTGCAGGTTTATGGTCAAGTTCGCCAGGGGAAAAAACCTTTGATTCGGAAAGCCTGTTCTCAAGTTCCTGGTTGATACTGAATTCTCCGTCAATCTTATGATGATTAATCCCCGTTGCGAATACCGACTCGTATATCAAACCATGTTTTTTAAGAAGGAAAACGACTGACGAAAAATGAAATATCTCATCCATTCCCTGCACAATCCCCGGTTTCAGTTCATCGTCCCTGTATATTCCGGCCAGTTTCTCTTCGAAATCGGATACCACCGTGGCCGAATCATATGGTTCCCGGTGAAATATCCGTTCGACCAGCCGCTGGATCCGGTCCCGCAGCGCAAGGAAGATGATAACTGAAATCGCAAGGATGATAAAACGGGTGACCCTGGTTTCACCGATCGTGGAAAGATCAACGAGGTAGAGGAGAACAAGATAGGAAAGAATGATAACCAGTGTTGCTCCAAGGTAGAGCAAGGCTTTTCGGATAAAGACCTCAATATCCCAGATGCGGTATCGGAAAATAGCAACAAGGATGCAACAGATCAGGATCAGGGTGGCTGTTCCCTGTATAACTGGTATCATTAATGGATGCCTTGCAGAAAGTTGATCTAGACTATTATAAAATACAGACAAAAATGCTGGTACCAGAAAACCGAAAACTGAGCCTGTGATTACTACACGTAACTGATTGCGCGTAAGGGTATCCTTAATGGTCCTGAATTGAAATACAGCAACTGCCAATGCCAGGGAATAATTCAATGTCATCCACGATACCACGATTCTGTCAAACAGACCATAGTATTGCCCGGTAAATTTACCAGGAAAGAGAAAATAATAATAGGATATAGAATAACCTGTAAAAATCAGAAAACTGAACGCATAGAATATTATAAGCAGCTTATTAACCTGAAAAAAAAACTTTGCAGGTCGTGGGAAAAGCAGGTGGAAATGGATCAGTACCGTACCGACAAAACAGCCGCTCAAATGAAACACAGATACCGCAATCATTGCCAGAGGAGCTTTATGATGATAGGAAATTGCGTTTACTATGATCAGGAACAGTTGAATAATGATAAAGAACAGTCGTGCCGATTGATCATGTGATCTTTTAAAAAGAAGGAATAGGCTACCGATACTAAAAAGTACCACAAAGATATACATGAAGTAAAAATATCCGGGAGCATAGGAGTGGACGGAATCTACGATTACCGGCATCGCAACTTCCCGGTTATTCCTGAGAATTCCGGCAATAACAGTATCGCCTACCATCTCATTATTTTGCCATTTCTCAACCGGGACCGCGTTCATTGATACCAGCGTGTCTCCCGGTCTTATTCCTGCCCTATCCACTGAACCTCTGGGTATTACATAATCGTGGATGAAATAATCTTTTTCAAATCTGCCGGTAGCGCCACCAATTGGGGTCCGATACCTGGTGATTAAGAAGGCGGTGTTAACTGAGATGGTTATGATAATGAGAACAAAAGCCCAAGGAGGAATAATTCCGATGAACCGTTTGACTGGTTTCAAGGTGAGTGGATTGATTTATGAATGTAAAGATAAGATGGGAAACAGAGAAAAGCAAGAGAGGTTTATTGCGATGCAACCTATTACAAATTTTTCATTTCATCCACAGCCTCAGCCAGAGACATCACATGTACTTTTTCTTTCAGGGGATAGCGCATATTTACCGGAGCAACGATCCAGGCCTCGCTGATGTCAAGGTCTTCAAGCGCCTGATAGAATCCCCGCTCAGGTTTGGGAACGGCCGAGGCTTTACATTCAACCGCAATTTTTCTCTTCCCGGATTGCAACACCAGGTCTAATTCTGCTCCACCCGCCGTCCGATAGAAACCTGCTGGTTGATCAGGCACATTGTTGAGTAAATTTTCGAGAACGAGGCTTTCCCATGATGCTCCAAGAAGATGATGGCCGAGAAGATCTTCCTTGTTCCTGATTGACAATAATGTATGAAGAATGCCAGTATCGCGCAGGTAAATTTTAGGAGACTTGACGAGTCTTTTGTTCAGATTTGCTTCAAATGGTTGGAGTACGCGTATCATGAACGTTTCTTTTAAAAGATCGATGTAGGTACTTACAGTAGTGTGGCTGACACCGAGTGAGCCCCCCATCTGTGAAAGGTTGACCAGTTGTCCCTGACGGTTTGCACACATCGACCAAAGACGATGCATGGATTCAGGTGGTATATTGAATCCAAGCTGGCGGAGATCCCTTTCCAGGAAAGCGCTTATAAAACTTTGTCTCCATTTGAAACTCTTTGCGGGCTCAGAAGCAAGATAGCTTCTTGGAAAACCACCTTTCAGCCAATAATCCCAGTAATCGGTCATTTTCAGTTCAGAAAATTGAAAAGGGAATAATTCGACGAAGATGATCCTGCCGGCCAGCGACTCAGAACTTTGCCTGATTAAATCCCGGGAGGCGGAACCCAAAATAAGAAATTGCCCGTTTCTTCCGCTACGGTCTATAACACTTCGCAGGAGTGGAAATAGTTCGGGGATACGCTGAATTTCATCCAGACAAATTAATCTGTTTTCAATGCCGGAAAAAAATAATTCAGGAGCCGCCAGTTTTTGCCTGTCTTCAGGGTTTTCCAGGTCAAGAAAAATTGCCCCGGTAAAATTTTTCAGCACATGTCGGGCCAGTGTTGATTTTCCACATTGTCTCGGGCCAAGAATGGCAACCGCAGGAAAGCTCTGAATTAATTGCAGGATTTCATATTCCTGTTTCCGATGGATATAAGGTTCCATGATCAATTTTTGGTAAAAATACAAAATAACTACGCAAATTGCAATGGTTGTTTTCAATTTGCGCACTTGTAAATTAACCTTAACGGAACAAAACTCCTGGTAGGGAAAATAAAATATCCATCAGAATTTATTCTGTTCATTAACTATCGCATCAACGGATAATCATAAATGTTCCACAGTATCTAAAAATCCTGCTGTTGAAGAATATAAGAATAAATCCCGGGTGAAAAATCCTGGGTATTCAGGATGATTTAGGTTTCACCGGCGTAAGCCTTAACTTTGGCCATCAGGCGCCCCCCACGATCATAGATGCATATCTTCCCGGTTTCATTTATTGGAGATCTTCCGAAATCGAAGGTCAGGCGGTCGCCGGCAGGATTGGGAAAAACGCGCAGTTTTCGTTGCCGGGGAAGTTCGTTGACAGCGCTGATCATATTGTTTCGGTAAACCATTCCCGTGAAGACCCGCTTGATTTTGATCAAAGCCTTTCCCATTGTCGGCTATGGTTATTTCCATATGCTGCCCGTTGAATTTGAACCCGCAGGTAATTTCAGAGCAAGCTCCGTGTTTGACCGCATTATGGATCGCCTCCTGAAGGATATAAAAAGCATTTCGCCTGAAATCGGGAGTAATAGCCAATTCGGGGATGCCATCCGGAACTTCCATTTTAAACCGGATCCCTGAATTATCGAGGTATTCTCCAAAATACCTGCGGGAGTATGCAATAAGGCTGTCGAGGGTATCGTATTTAGGGTTCAGCGCCCAAACGATGACGTTGAGCCGGGCGATCATTTCTCGGGCCGTAAAAGCTACTTTCAACATCCGCTCACCGACTCGATGGCCCTCATCCTGCAAAGTTACCTGCGCCTCACTGATCATCGCTATTTTGGTGAGCCCGGCGCCAATGTCATCGTGCATATCCTGCGAGATCCTGGCCCGCTCACGTTCGAGCATCAGTTGACGATCAAGATCTTTCTGGTAAAGGCTGGCTGTATGTAACAATGCCGTTACCCTCCTGGCGAGGAGCGAAAGTACCCTGATATCCTGCAGGGAATAAACCCTTTCCGACTGCTTTTGCCCGCAAATGAAAAAGCCGTTGGGTGCATCTCCTGAAAGCAGGGGAACGACCAATTCTCAAATGAACAAGATTCCAATGGTCGTTAGTTTCATTTTCAATTTCACCTTTATGAAATCCAAAGGTATGGCATTTTGAATTGTTACAAAAATGCAGGAATTGTAATGACATCTCAGAAAAGATCACGGCTAATTCAGTAAATTTGTCACATGACCAATCTTAGCCCAAAATACGCATCGAAACCGAAGAACACGTGGAAACCACCACTGCCCGAGGGGAAGTCATGCCGATTTACTTTAATATGTGCTCCCCTGCCTTAATCCTGTGAGTTATTTATCCAAAATATCAAACGGAGAACGAGTGATTTGTACCACGTTAATATACGAAAATTTAACCGACACGCAAGAGCTACAAATATTTAACCAATGAAAGTAATCGCAATAAACGGAAGTCCAAAAAAAGAAGGAAACACCTGTCATGCCCTAAAAATGGTTGGTGATGAACTTCTGGCAAGTGGGATTGAGTTCGGGATTTTGCATGTCGGGCATAAACTGATTCATGGTTGCACGGCATGTGGTAAATGTGCAGAAAACAGAGATGAGAAATGCAGCCTTGGAGCTGATGGTCTGAATCAATGGATACAAATAGTTAAAGCTGCCGATGGTATAATAATTGGCTCTCCGGTTCATTATTCAGGCATTGGCGGCACGATGAAATGCTTTTTAGACAGGCTATTTTACGTTTCAGGGTCAAATGGCAACCTGTTACGCCACAAAGTTGCAGCAGCCGTGGTTGCAGTCAGACGCACTGGTGGTTCATCAACATTGGATGGCTTATATCATTATCTTACCTACGCTGAAATGATCGTTGCCACCGCAAATTATTGGAATGTCATTCATGGACGAAGCGCCGGAGAAGTTTCCCAAGATGGTGAAGGCGTGCAAGTGATGCGTATGTTGGGAAAAAACATGGCCTGGCTGTTGAAAATGAAAGAAGCTACATCAGGAACCATTCAACCGCCATCACCCGAAAAGAAGGTAATCACAAATTTTATCAGGTAATTGCCAACGACAGTGATGGGATATTAAAAAAATGCCATCGCTGGTTCGGGAAAGACTACGACCATCATTGAACTTCCTTCACCCGCCCCCGCCCCCGAATAAAATTTATTCGTATTTTTGCAAGACAGGCAACTTTTTTCCGAATTTGCCTGTCTTGCTTTATGTAACCACGATAAACCATTTCTCATGAACCGTTCCATATCATTGTATTCACTGCTTTTTCTTCTTTTTTTCATCTCCTTTCCGGGCTTGTCCCAGAATATGCACGAGCGGAGGTTTAAAACCATATATCCTTATGCTACAAGAGTTTACGACTCTGTTATGGCAATGCAAATCCCTGTGCTTGATGTTCCTGCATCGCGGCTGAAAACCACTCTTCCCGAATCGGTCGATAATTCGGAAAATGATTTCTGGCCCGGACTGCTTGATCAGTACCAGTTTTACAGCTGCCAGCAATATGCCGGTCCTGCGTATACCTTTGGGTATGAGTTCAACCGGCTGCGGAATACCCCGGGTTGGTATTGGGAGAATCGTTTTCCTGCACATTACACCTGGAACCTCTATAACCAGGCAGGCCGTTACGTTGGGGTCAACTTCCTGCACAGTTTTGATGTGATCAGGCAACAGGGTCATATGACCAACATTTACTATGGTTCCGATACCGCAGGTTTTTACCTGGGATGGGCATCAGGCTACGACAAATATTTCTCCGGGATGCAATACCGGTTAAAGCAGGTCTACGCCATTCCGATCAACAGCCAAACCGGGATCAATACCCTCAGGCATTACCTGTACGATCACCTCGACGGATCGCCTGTCGGGGGAATTGCCTGTTTTACCACCGACAGCTGGTTCGAGATGGGACAGCTGCCTCCCGGCACCCCTGAAGAGGGAAAAAGTGTGCAGCTCTGGTGGCATCCAACACCCGATCATGGCTTATGTATTGTCGGATACAACGATTCCATCCGGTATGATGTAAATAACGACGGGCAATATACCAATAACATCGACATCAACAACGATGGCGTTGTGGATGCTAAAGACTGGGAAATCGGCGGCTTTAAATTTGCCAATTCGTGGGGCGGCTGGTGGGAAAACGAGGGTTTTGCCTATGTACTGTACAGCGCCATGGCCAGCAATTATGAAGATGGCGGCGTATGGAACAACCGGGTTTACATCGTAAAGGCCGATACCGGATACCGTCCGTTGCTGACCACCAAAGTAAAAATCGATTACAACAAAAGACAACGCATCCGCATAATTGCCGGCGTCAGCTCCGATACAAATGCAACTTTCCCTGAACACACCATTACCTTCCCTATCGCGAATTTTCAGGGAGGCGATCACGTTATGAACGGTTTTGATGATGGGCCGGGATCAAAAGCTGTCGAATTTGGTCTCGACATTACACCACTGATCAACTGGTTTCCGGCTAACGGGAAAGCCAGACTATTCCTGGGCGTTGAAGAACGCGATCCCGATCATACCGGTTCCGGTACCATCATGCAGGCTTCGTTCCTGAATTATGTCCAGTTCCCGCTGGAATTCACGGCCACAAATACAGCAGTCAGCATTCTGGATAATGATCTCACCCTGGTTTCGGCCATAGCTACCGTAAACACCTCCCGGGTTCAGATAACTCCTGCCGAACTGCCGCCCTACATCCCCGGTCAACATATACAGGTTCAACTGGAGGCTTCGCAGGGAACGGAACCCTATACCTGGTCGCTGCACGAAAACTATTCAAAACAACCCTTTTCCGAGGCTGTACCGGCAAACACCGGTACCCAGTTGTATAAAATCAGCAGCCTGCGTCCCTATGCCGCCAAGGCGCTGCCCTTCCCTTTCCCCTACTACGGAATAATGCAAGACAGTATCTATGTCAATTTTAACGGATTTGTTTCCTTCGATCCTGAAGCGTTACCTGCTCCTTATATCACCGACGAACTCGCCATGATGCGCATGTTTCCATTGATCTGTCCGGCTTTTTCACAATTCTATACCTATATCCCCTCGAAAAATGATGGTGTGTTTTATAAGGCTGATGCCAATTCGGTGGTCATCTGGTGGAAAGCTTCAGTGATTGACCACACCAGTAATTCAAACAATAATTTTGCACTCATTCTGTATCCCGACGGACAAATCGAATTCCGTTACGGCATAATGAACACCGCGCCGGTTCTGCCAACCATATACACCGGGATTTCTATCGGTGATAACAACAATTTCGATATCAGCGCTCAATGGCGTGCCGATACTCTGGCAGGACATGCAACAAGATACCTTGCGCTTCCCCAGCCAAAAGGGATTACCCTCACTCCTGAAGGGTTACTTACCATTACAGAGGCCGACTCATCGCTCATCTATTCAATCCA
>Ga0247840_10011155_pt1 | contig 11023 bp, 11 predicted proteins | sample LaCruzMarch2015__FD_192404 | JGI IMG/M metagenome (GOLD analysis project Ga0247840, IMG submission 192404) | Freshwater microbial communities from meromictic Lake La Cruz, Castile-La Mancha, Spain - LaCruzMarch2015_17m | ecosystem: Environmental > Aquatic > Freshwater > Lake | place: Spain...
TGCCGATCAAAACTAAAAATTTGCTATTGGAGCGTATTCACGGCATCGAACCTTTAGATGCAAATGAAGTAATCGCGGAGTATGCAGCCTATGGCCGTAGGTTGGCGCCCCACGTGGTGGATTGCATTCGTAGCATTCACGGAGCGGCAAAGGCCCGTAAAAATATTTTGTTTGAAGGGGCCCAAGGAACCCTGCTCGATTTAGATCACGGCACTTATCCCTACGTAACTTCCTCAAACCCGGTGGCAGGTGGCGCTTGCATTGGTGCGGGTGTGGGCCCAACACTGATCGATCGTGTAATTGGCGTTGCCAAGGCCTACACCACCCGGGTGGGTGAGGGGCCTTTCCCAACCGAATTAGAAGGAAGCTTGTCTGATCACCTTTGCGATCGCGGTGGGGAATACGGCACCACCACTGGCCGCCGCCGCCGCTGTGGCTGGTTTGATGGTGTGATCGGTAGGTATGCGGTGGAAGTTAATGGAATCGATTGTTTAGCGATTACCAAGTTGGATGTGCTGGATGAGCTTGATCAAATTCAGATATGTGTTGCTTATGAACTTGATGGAGAGCGAATTGTGCATTTCCCCAGCAGTTCTGGTGATTTTGCCCGCTGTCAGCCAATTTATGAAACCTTGCCTGGTTGGCAAACATCAACTGCTGATTGTCGCCGCTTAGATGAGTTGCCCCCCACAGCTATGGCTTATCTGCGTTTTCTAGCTGAATTAATGGAGGTGCCAATCGCCATCGTTTCGCTTGGAGCAAGCCGTGATCAAACCATCGTGGTGGAAGACCCCATCCACGGTCCTAAACGAGCACTACTAAGCGCATGACATCCCCTCGTTTTGATGTGGTTGCCATCGGTAATGCAATCGTTGATGTTTTAGCCCAGGCCAGCGACCAATTTCTTATTGAACAAGGCCTGAAGAAAGGCACCATGGCCCTTCTCGATCAAGCCGAGGCGGAAGAGCTTTACAAAGCCATGGGCTCAGGGATTGAAAGCTCCGGTGGTTCTGCTGCAAACACAATCGCAGCCGTTGCTCAATTGGGAGGTAGGGCAGGTTTTATTGGCCGGGTTCGCAATGATCAGTTGGGGGAAATATTTGCCCATGATTTAAGGGCCACCGGCGCCAGTTTTGATACCCCTGCCGCTGAAGTTGGCGCTGCTACTGCGCGCTGCATGATTCTTGTAACCCCTGATGCGCAACGCACCATGGGTACATTTTTAGGGGCATCGATTGCTCTAGATCCAAATGATTTAGATCTTTCGATGGTGCGGCAAACCAAAGTGTTGTATTTAGAAGGATATTTGTGGGATGCAGAAGCAGCAAAAAAAGCATTTTTAGCTGCTTCTGCTGAGGTAAAAGCCCATGGAGGAGAAGTTGCTCTTAGTCTTTCAGATCCTTTCTGCGTTGATCGCCATAGAACAAGTTTCCAAGAGCTTGTTGAGGGTCATGTTGATATTTTGTTTGCTAATGAAGATGAAATCAAAAGCCTTTATTTAACTGATTCATTTGAACAAGCCACTGATTTGGTGAGAGGTCATTGCAAACTCGCCTGCCTCACCCGAAGCTCCCAAGGTTCTTTGGTGTTAGCAGGAGATGCCACCCACGTGATTCCTGCTTACCAATTGGGAGATTTGCTGGATACCACCGGTGCTGGCGATTGCTATGCCGCTGGCTTCCTTTATGGCTACAGCCAAGGCTGGGTTCCAAAACGTTGCGGCCATGCAGGTTCGATTTGTGCTGCCCAGATTGTTACCCAAATGGGCCCCCGATCGCAGGTTGATCTATTGGGATTACTTGAAGCTAATTTAATTATTAGTGACTAACCATTATGAACATTGTGATACAAAATTGCTGAGTCTTCACCTGTTCCAAATACTGATTGCCAATTAGCTATTTCCGATATTTTTTCTGAGTCTATTGCTTGACCCATAGCAAGCGCAAAGTATAACTCTCCTGAGTTAAGTGCTTGGAGTTCTTGCATTGATTCATTTGTAGATTCATTAGTGAAGTCAGTAGTTGAGATTTCTGATGGGGAATTTTCGGGAGTATTTGTTTCTTCTTGTTTTGGAGAAGCGTTAGACACGCTTGTGGTTTCTTTCGATGTATCAATTGTTTCTGAAGTTGCTTGAGTGTTATTAGATGTATCTGCTGTAATAGATTCTTTTGGGCTTATTGCCGCTTCTTCTTCTTCGAGTAAACCTAGGGTTCCTTTCTCGCTGGAAGGTAGGGAAACTATCTCTATAGCAACTAACGGATCAGTTTGGAGAACTTTTCCCAGCTCCTCAGCTAATTCATTCATTTTACTTGGATAATGACCCTGATAATATATGAGTTATCTTGATTTTGCAATAAAAATTTGATTTCGCAGCATCCTTTAGTAGTTATTCATTTTTACATAATTCCTGGCAATTCCTCGGCTGACCGATTTGAGTCATTAGTTCTTTGATGTTGAAACCAGTGCCTGGGGGGCGGGAAAGCAAAAGCAATTGCAGATTTAAGGCTTCACAAAGTTCATGCCAATGGGCTTCATTGTTCCCCCCCGATTGCCGGGTGAGCACCACATCGCAACCCCACTGCCGGCAGAGAGCAGCCTCCACTGCCCATTTGCTTTGGTGGGGCCTGAGGCAAGCGATTTTTTCAGCTGATAAGCCAAGGGTGAGGGCAGTTTTTAATGCTTCAGGGCTAGGCAATAGGCGCACGCAGTGATCGCTAGCTCTGCTGTGCAGCAATGCTTTGCTCAATTCCCTGGCACCAAGGGCTAAAAATAAAACCTTGCCCTCGAGATTTTCATTTGCAAGGGCGGCAAGATTTGGCAGAAGCTTGGCCTTGCCTGGAGCCAGCTCCGGCCGCCAGTAGCGCAGCAGAGGCTGTTGCAGATCAGAGCAGGCTTGATCTAATTCTCGATGGATTTGGCGAGCAAAAGGGTGGGTGGCATCTATTACCCAGCGGCAAGGCCAAGAACTTATGGCAGCCTTCAATTTTTCCCCGGCACCTAACGCCCCGATCTTTATTTCAAGGCACGGATGGCTTGGATAAACCCTTGCTGCAGCTTCTGAAACCACACTCACCCTTAGATGCCATCCCTTTCCCAACAGGCTGGTGGCGAGAAATGGCCCCTCGCCGGTACCACTTAGTAGCCAGAGCCGCTGGTGGCTGGTACCTGATTGGGGGAGAATAAGAGCCACGGTTGCGTTTTTGTTGTGAATCAATGCCTGCTGGAAGTGGAAGTGCTGGAAGCTCCAAAAATCAGATACACCCAAGACAACCAAACTCCGATCGCTGAAATGTCAGTGCGGCTTGAGGGATTACGACCTGAAGACCCCGCTGGTGAATTGAAAGTGGTGGGTTTTGGCAGCTTGGCCCAAGATCTGCAGAACCGCGTAGTGGTTGGTCAACGCTTGGTTGTAGAGGGTCGCTTGCGGATGAATACGGTGGCCCGCCCTGATGGAGTGAAAGAGAAAAAAGTGGAATTCACACTGTCGCGGTTGCATCCTTTGGGGTCGCCTTCTGTTTCATCTGCAGCTTCACCCTCCCCTGCTGCCGCCATCCCTGCTGCTCCTATTCCTGTATCAGCACCAGCCAAGGTAACTACACCCGCTGCGCGCCCATCAGATGCACCAAGTTGGAATACTGGCCCGCTAGTTGATCTTCCAGAAGACGAAATTCCTTTTTAAGCAATGCCTGAGGCTTAAAAAATTAATTTGGCTTTGATTTTTCAGATGCCAGCTCCAATAGCTGACCCAGTTCCCTCTCGAGGGCCGCTAAATCCAGGCGCAATTCAGGCCACTTGCCGGCATCGAGTTCTCTTAGCAACCAACTGCGATCCTGCTCAAGGACCTGGATCAGTTCTGTAGCACCATTGCATTCATTAGCCATATCAATACTGCTCATTTTTTAAATAAACTCCCGCAGTTTGTAGGGCTTTGAGAGAGGATAGCGAAATGCAAGGTCTCTTCTCACCTGGTTCAGTTCTAACCGTATTGGGTTCGGTGCTCACGGTTATTGGTTCTGTGGCGTACGCCACAGACGCCCCCAATTTGAGTTTGCCAACGATTTTTTACGGCATTCCAATTTTTCTTGGGGGCCTCGCTCTTAAATCATCAGAATTGCCCCCCGTTCGCCGGATTACACCTGCGGCTCAATGCAAAGAGCTGAGGGAATCCAGCGCCACCGAGGGCCAACTGAAGTTGCTTAAGGATGTTGTGCGTTGGCGTTATGGCCAAAAAGCCCATTTGGAAAGTTCCCTAGAAGCCCTCAAGCTCTGGGATGACGACAACCCACCCCAGATTGAAACCATTGAGGAATACAGCTTTGAAGGTCGTTATGCCTTGCGGTTACGAGTTATTTTGAATTCAGTGCCTAGGGAGCGCTGGCAGGCCTTGGAAGGAAGGCTTGGCAGATTTTTTGGGCCTGGATTGGAGGCGCGTTTGGAAGATGAGGGACCCGGCACCTTAAATATCTGTTTTATTCAGCCATGCCAATAGATCCGCAGATTTCCAGCCACGACGCCCTGCGGGTGGAGGTGCTGAGCGAAGCACTGCCTTTTATTCAACGTTTCAGTGGCCGCAGGGTAGTTATTAAATACGGCGGTGCCGCGATGGTGGAACAACACCTTCGTGAGGCGGTTTTTCGTGATATCGCGCTTCTAGCAAGTGTTGGCGTGCGCCCCGTAGTAGTTCATGGTGGCGGGCCAGAGATAAATCAATGGTTAAAACGCTTAGCAATTGAAGCAGTGTTTCAAGAGGGTTTGCGTGTTACGGATCCCGCCACAATGGATGTGGTGGAGATGGTTTTGGTGGGCAGGGTTAATAAGCAGATAGTTAATGGTTTAAATCAAGTTGGCGGAAAGGCTGTGGGTTTAAGCGGCGCCGATGGCGACCTCGTAAGGGCACGAACCCATGGCGATGGTTCCCTTGGCTTGGTGGGTGATGTGGCGAGGGTGGATCCTGCTGTGATTATTCCCCTTTTAGATTTGGGATACATCCCAGTAATTTCTAGCGTTGCTCCAAATTGCGAAGGTCAGTCTTACAACATCAATGCAGATACAGTTGCTGGCGAATTAGCAGCTGCTCTTGATGCTGAAAAACTCATACTTCTCACCGATACCCAAGGTATTTTGCGAGATCGCAATGATCAAGGTTCTTTAATACGCCATAGCAGTTTGGCCGAAGCGAGAGAACTTATTTCCACTGGGGTGGTTGCTGGTGGGATGGTGCCAAAAACCGAATGCTGTATTCGCGCTCTAGCGCAGGGGGTTAGAGCTGCTCACATCGTTGATGGACGTGTGCCCCATGCCCTTTTGCTTGAGATTTTTACTAAAGAGGGAATCGGCACGATGGTGGTAGGCAGCAGCATGGGTTAAGGCAAATGCACCCTGAAGCGCGCACTGCCCTTGCTTGCGGCGAATATCGCAAAGTGGTTGATTTGCTGTTGCCACTGAAAGCGCAATTGCCTGCATCTTGCAATGAAGGAAGCGAATTAAGGCTCTGGCTCGCCACCGCTTATCAAGGTTTAAACGATCAAGCAAGTGCAGTTGCCTGTTGCCGCGAGGTGTTTTTAATGGGTGGGAGTGAACAACGCCGCCAGGCCCAAGCTGTATTGGCAATCATTGAAGCTCCGGTATTGCAGCGTCCGAAGGAATGGTGCATTGAATTACCCAGCCTCGGTGATAGCCCGCCCCTTGAAGGATTAGCTAAAGGGGTGAATAAGCCAAATAAAAAGCTTGTTTCTAAAACTGGTTCTCCCCCTGCACCACCTGTGGGTCGCACCAGAGCGCCACTCGGTTTTGCCTTGGTTGCTGGTTTCTTTCTAGTTTTCATAACATTTTTATTGTCTGGTTGTGTGAGGGTTGATGGCACTATTGAATTCCACGGACCTGGCAGGCTTCAGTTTCAGCAGCAGTGGGAGCGGCAGCCCTCCAGCCGCAGCAGTGTTATCAGGCTGCAGCAATTGGGGCCTCAAATTGAAGCTGAGCTGAAGAACTTTGAAGAGCGTTATGGCATCGCCGTGCAAGCACCAAAACTGCAGTGGCAAGAACGCAACTGGTTAATTGGGGCGCAACAACAGCTCAATTTGGAATGGGATCTAAATGATTTAGATCCAGTGGCTGGTTTGTCTTTACATCTACATCTAAAACCTTTGGCCCTCAAAGCTGTGGAGTTGGCAGTGCCGCTTGCGGTGCAACAAGAAAATCCAACAACGTTGGATTGGCAGCTGTTGCCAGGTGAACTAAATAGCTTTGCTTATTCTTGCTGGCGTTGGAGTGGTTTGGGTTTAGGGGCGATATTAATTTCCTTGTTGTTGGCGCTGAGCTTGCTACTGCAAAACTTGAGCTCTAAAGCTCCATTGGGTCGGGATCAATAGCTAGATGAACTCCTTTTGGTAGTAACCGTCTCAGGATTTGTTCAGATGGCAGCGGGATTGGGCTGGCGGGAGGGCCTTGCAGTAAAAGTTGCCAGCGGCTTAAGCCAGCTACTCGGGCCCGTGGAGCAGGGGCCGGGCCAATCGCAAGCCAATCAGCTTCTCTTAGCTGATTGGCTACATGGTTCAGCAAAGTAGCGGCGGCACTAGCGGTAAGGCTGGCCTGCGGGCCGGCAAATCTGAGCAAACAGGCCCGGCTGTAGGGCGCGAGGCGAGCTATTCGCCTAACGGCCGCTTCCTCTTCTAAAAATTCAGCGTAACTGCCTGCAATTAAGTGTTGGATTACACGATGATCTGGGTCGTAGGTTTGGACTAAAACCTCCCCGGGTTGTTCGCCTCTGCCGGCCCGCCCTGCCAATTGCAGTAGTAGTTGCAAGCTTTGTTCTGCGGCCCTTAGATCAGGGCGATGCAGTAATCCATCGGCTGCTAACACTGCCGCCAAGGTCACTTTGGGTAAGTCCATTCCCTTTGCCAGCATTTGAGTACCAACCAAAACGTCTGCTTCCCCAGCGGCAAAACGCTCTAAAAGTTGCTTATGTCCATCGCGGCCTCTGGTGCTGTCTCTGTCAAAACGTAAAAGACGTATTCCCTCAAGTTCAAGTTCAAGCTGCTCAAGAACTTTTTGGGTGCCAGCCCCAAATGGCTTAAAAGCGGTGGAACCGCATTGCCCGCAATTAGTAGCTATTTCGTCTCTGTGGTCGCACCAATGACAACGCAGCCAGCTGTGGCCATCGGAATTGCGATGCACTGTTAATGAAACATCGCAATGGGGGCATGTAACTGCTTGCCCGCAACTCCGACAGCTTAAAAAAGTGCTGTAGCCGCGTCTTGGTACCAGAACCACCGCCTGTTGTTTACGTTTAGCCAATCCACTGAGTCGCTCCAAAAGAGGCCTACTTAAAAGCTGTCGATTGCCATCTGCAAGTTCCTGCCGCATATCCACAACTCGCACTGGAGGTAGCGGCCTAGCTGCAATGCGTTGAGGTAAGCGCAGTAAGCCGATGCTGTTATTTGGCTTTTGGCAGGCGAGCCAGGTTTCAAGGCATGGGGTGGCACTACCTAAAAGGATCCCGCAACCCTCCTGCTGCTGCCTTAGACGAGCCACATCACGGGTGTGATAGCAGGGCATTGGCGCTTCTTGTTTATAAGAACTGTCGTGTTCCTCATCAAGAACGATCAAGCCAAGTTTTGGTAATGGCAAAAAAATTGCTGAGCGGGTTCCCACCACTACGCAAGGACTACCCGAACGGCAATAACGCCAGGTGGCCAAACGCTCTCCTTCGCTTAAAGCTGAGTGATAAGGCACTACAGCATTACCAAATCGCCTTTGGCAGCGTTCCAGTAATTGGGGGATTAAACCAATTTCTGGCGTAAGCATTAACACGCTCCTGCCGGCTTCCAGTTCAGGAATGCAACAACGCAGATAGATCTCAGTTTTACCGGAACCTGTTACTCCCCAAAGCAGCCATTCCTTTTGCTCGCACTGATTTTGGAAGAGCTGCAGCACATTGGCTTGATCTGGATTGAGATTTGGCGGAATTTCAAGGTTTCTTGCCGGGCTAGAAGGCCAGCCCTGGGGCGGTTTTGTTTGATTGCTTAATTCAACTAAGGCCTTTGCCTCAAGCAACTTCAATAGCGAACGGCTGTATCCATTGAGAACAAGCTCTTTAACCGGCTTGGGCCCCTGTTGCCGCAAGAGTTCGAGCAAAAGTTGCTGCTTTGCAGTTACTGCTTTTGACGCTTTAGAAGTTGAAGTTTTAGAAGTTGAGGTGGCAAGGTTTAGATAACTATGATCATGTTTTGGAATCGCCCTGGCTACAAGTTGCTTACGACCCAAACCAGCAGCCTGTTGTTTCTTGCCTAACCAGCCATTGGGTAAGGCGGTTTTAAGCACCTGAAAAGGGGCTGTATGGCATTGATTAGCCACTGCAATAAGTAACTTTTGCCATTTTTCGTTTATTGCCGCAGGTTCGAGTCGCTCAAGTACAGGTTCAAGGCTGATGCCCTCGGGAATTGCCGCATTTGTTTCATTTACTAACCCATTGTGAAGTTTTCCACGTAATTTCACCCTTACCAAATCACCAACTTCTAAGACCATGCCAGAGCCGTTGCTGTAGCTGAGAAGTAGGCCTTCTCGACCCGCTTCCACCCATACACTTACAGCCGTTACATGCCCGCCCACTAGGTATTTGCCGTTTTTAAAACCCCAACGTCTTATCCAAACCCACTAATTGATTACTTGCCGATCTTCTGATCTTTTCTTAAGATATTTGTGTTGGGCTGTTCAGCAGCTCCTGAAGCACAGCGGAGCTTCAGCCAGTGGGTAGACCTTGGGAAGCTTGCTTCGGGTCTGCGATCACCCCTGACAACCCTGCTAAACCCTTTCGCCAGCTGAGTATGGCGGAATTTCTGTAGAAATTTTTTGCCTTGGTCTGATCATTCAGGTTGAGGCATGCATTTGTTTGCATCCCCTGTTTGCATTTTTGTTCGCATGACTGCTACTGCCGTTTCTGAAACCTTGGCCCCTGTGGAGCTGGAAATTCCCGCACTTGCGGAAATTATGCCTAAGGCTGAAAAGCTTGTAAAAAAAGTTGCTGTTAAGGCAAAAACCTCAGCAAAAACAACCACAGCTAAGGCTGATGTAGCAGTGAAGGCTGCGGCAAAACCAAAGGCTGCGGCAAAGCCAAAGGTTGCTGCAAAAACAACAGTAGAAACTGCGGCAAAGCCAAAGGCAGTAGCAAAACCCAAAGCAGAAACTGCTACTAAGCCAAAGGCTGCAGCAAAGCCAAAAGCAGAAACTGCTACTAAACCAGCCACAAAAAATACCAAAACCGCCCTAAAAACAACAACTAAAACAACAACTAAAGCAGCTTCAAAAACCGCTACAAAAACTTCAGTTAAACCAGCTTCCAAAAAAACAAGCACCAGCTCTGTAAAAACTGCCTCTAAAAGCGCGACAAAAGCTTCAACTGATGATGAACCCACCATCGAAGTGAGCGCCGAAGAGTTACAGGAGATGGCCGATGCGCTTTCATCAGATTCAAAAGAAATTAAGGGCTCTGCAAAGGCCGCAAGTATTAAAATCGGACCTAAAGGAGTTTATACAGAGGATTCAATTAGGGTTTATCTGCAAGAGATAGGCCGCATCCGCCTACTGCGAGCAGATGAAGAAATTGAATTGGCGCGTAAAATTGCTGATTTACTACAACTAGAGGAACTAGCTAACCAATTCGAAGAGGATAATGGTCATTATCCTGACAACAAAGAATGGGCAGCATTAGTTGAAATGCCTTTGATTAAATTCCGCCGCCGTTTAATGCTTGGCAGGCGGGCAAAGGAAAAAATGGTGCAATCTAATCTCCGATTAGTTGTATCTATTGCTAAAAAATATATGAATCGGGGCTTATCTTTTCAGGATCTAATCCAGGAAGGCAGTCTTGGTTTGATTAGAGCCGCTGAAAAGTTTGACCACGAAAAAGGTTATAAATTCTCCACATACGCCACTTGGTGGATTCGTCAAGCAATCACTAGGGCTATCGCTGATCAAAGCCGCACAATTCGCTTGCCAGTTCATCTATACGAAACAATCTCACGGATTAAGAAAACAACAAAAATACTTAGCCAAGAATTTGGCCGTAAGCCCACTGAAGAAGAGATCGCCGAATCAATGGAAATGACCATTGAGAAGTTGCGATTTATTGCTAAATCAGCTCAGCTTCCGATCTCTTTGGAAACCCCAATTGGAAAGGAGGAAGATTCACGACTTGGTGATTTTATTGAAGCTGATATCGAAAATCCTGATCAAGATGTTGCAAAGAACTTACTTAGGGAAGATCTTGAGGGTGTACTTGCAACTCTTAGCCCTAGAGAACGCGATGTATTGCGTTTGCGCTACGGCCTAGATGATGGCAGGATGAAAACACTAGAAGAAATCGGACAAATATTTGATGTAACACGTGAACGCATTCGCCAAATTGAAGCAAAAGCTTTACGTAAATTGCGCCATCCCAACCGCAATGGCATATTAAAAGAGTATATTAAATAACATTATTATTGTGATTTTAGAAGATCTCAGGGGCTTGCGATCCGCTCCAATTTTATCCCCGCAAGAAAAGCAACAACTTGCAACTGATTTAAAGCAGCGCATCGCGGCATGCGATTGGTTCACCATTGGAGTAATGGCGCCCACTGCAAATGATGCACTTATTAGTTTGCGTCAAATGGAGGCATTCTGGAATTGGCTTCCGCTCCAATTCCAGGATTCAAGCCCATTGCCCCAGGGGCCTGTTTTCCTTAAAGGTAATCAACGCACCGGAAAGTTGATGCTGCGTTTTGAAGAAGGCTTGGGGGAGGGTTTGTTAATTAGTGGGCAAGCCCCTTCTAACCCGGCTGCAGAAGACACATGGGGTCCCTTACCCCTTGATTTCTTCAAGTAGCACGAATGTTTTATTGTCTACTAAGTAGGCTTCTCAATAGTTTCAACAAACCACCGCACAGATAACCAGCGCACAAATGACCACAACCATCCTAAGAATCGCTTCCCGCCGCAGTCAGCTTGCGATGGTGCAAACCGAATGGGTGCGAGACCAGTTGCTCCT
>Ga0247840_10011161_pt1 | contig 11016 bp, 19 predicted proteins | sample LaCruzMarch2015__FD_192404 | JGI IMG/M metagenome (GOLD analysis project Ga0247840, IMG submission 192404) | Freshwater microbial communities from meromictic Lake La Cruz, Castile-La Mancha, Spain - LaCruzMarch2015_17m | ecosystem: Environmental > Aquatic > Freshwater > Lake | place: Spain...
ATGTTTTGTAACTTAACTTTAGGCAACTCAGAAAGGCAACACCATGTCAAATGACAAAACTTTTACCGTAGCAGGCACCGCAACCAACCGAGATGGCACCGTCAAGGTCCGCTTTGCAAACGATCTTGTGGCTCGTATCAAGATTCTGAACAAGGCAGGTTGCAACAATATCAACTTGGTTGAACTGCCCCAGGCAATGACCAAGTTGGAGGCATTGCAGTATCTGCAAGCCCAGGGCATCACCACTGGTGATGAAGGCTATGCTGTGGCCAACAAGCTGGCTGAAAAGAGCAAGGTCGCTAAGAAAGGCGAAGTCAAGGTCTCTGCCAAGAGTGCCCGGGCCAAGTCTGCTCCTGCAACTGTGCGAGCAGATGCAGTTGAAAGCACCAACGCCTGATCCAGCAGGCTCACACAACGCGGTCATTGACCGCGTTTTTTATTGGCCTGACAATCGAGATAATTACTGTATGCACGATTTTGAAGACGATCCCATTTACGAATACGCAAAGACTGTGATGTTTCAAATCATGACAGTATTGTACATGAACGGTCGTACAGAAGCGCATGTGGGTGCCATCATGAGGCTACTAGGTGTAGATGAAGCCCATGCTCGGCTACATGATGATGAAAGAATTGAACTAGATGAAAATTTTGCCCGGATGGCAGCGGAATTAAATATGCATGAACTTGTATCTGTTCAAATCCCCCAAGGAACCATAATTCATTAATGTCCATACCCACGTACCGTGCAGTAGAACCACTGTACATTGTGATATTGCGTAACAGCAACTCAGCAGATGCCATGTTCAAGACTTGGATACGCCGACATCAAATTGACCATGCCACAGTCACCGGCAACCGCATGATGCTTCACCACCAACAGGCATTTGATCGATTTCTTGTGACTTGGACCCATGAGTGGGCCTCAATCACTGTGTGGGATACCTGGAATCGCAGACACATCTACATGGACTAGCAGGGTGCCAAATTCCTGCTTTTTTCTTGACATGCTGTGATAATGCATGTATAATTACTATTCACAACAAAGGAGTCATTATGACACAACACGAACAAATCGTCACCGCTTACGAAACATACATTGCGGAGAATGAAAAATTCACAGCCAAGGGCGTCAAAGCCGCGGCTGCTAGAGCTAGAAAAGCCTTGCAAGAAATGAGCAAAGGCATCAAAGAACGCCGTAAAGAAATCACAGCAGAGAAAGAAGCTCTTGTCACAGCACCCAAGTAACACCCAGCCTGAGATGCATGAGTTACATTCGTGGCCCTTGTATCTCACTGCCGACTTGCGGCAGAAACTGTTGGATGACAAACTGCGCCGGGCACAGAATTACTGGTCAGCGCAACTGAATTCAGCAGTGCCAAAATTCCTCAAAGACCATGGCAATCACGACTAACCCCATTCCCACTTTATCTTTGGATGATCTCAATCAGTTAACCAGCAGTATCAACAATGATACCTTGACCTGGAGCACAGGCACAAGTTACCCAGGATTTGGTGCAGTACCCATAACCATAACAGGTGGTGGTACCGGAACTGGGTACACCTACACAACCAATACCACCAGCCCTTGGATCGCTACCGGTGCAAACATCAACCCTGCAATGATGGTTGGCCAAGGTGGCACTATAGAAGTCCAAGGCGAAGATGCTGACATCAAGATCAATGGCAAAAGCATGAAAACTTGGATGGAGGCTGTGGAAGAACGATTGAACATTCTCACACCCAATCCTAAACTGGAAGCAGACTGGGACGAACTGCAAGAACTTGGTGAACGCTATAGAGCTTTAGAACGGAAGTGCCGAGAAAAAGCACAGATGTGGGCGGCCTTGAAAAAAGTACAACCTCGACAACCATGACCACATGGGTGGAGTTTTACCATCAGATTCGAGATCCTGCCTGGCCAGATTGTGAACAAGAAGACCAATTTTTTGAATTGCCCGATCACATACAAAAAGAATGCTGTGAAGTATTTGGCTACGTACCGGGTGCATTTAAAAAACAATCCAAAATAGCCAATCGTGTATTTCCAATTAAAACAGCCACAGCCTGTCAATTAAAGTGGACTTGGAGCACAGTCTACCTGACTACAGAAAACACAGCCAGTTGTCATCGTACAAATCATCATCAATTTGATACTGACACATTCAATTTTCACAACACGCCAAATAAACTGCAAGACCGACAACGCATGTTGTCCGGCAAATGGCCCGATCAAGGGTGTACATATTGTCAAGATATTGAGCAGGCTGGTGGACAGAGTGATCGTATTACCAATTTAAATTTTCCTGGCATACATGCACCGCCTGAATTAGATCAAGATCTCAATGCTGTCAAAGTTACTCCACGCATATTGGAAGTGTATTTTGATAACACTTGCAACTTGAAATGTTTGTACTGTGGACCATACTTCAGCAGTTTATGGGACGCTGAAAATATTCGCCACGGTGCTGGTGCGTTTGCCAAAAGCAAAAACATCGAACGCAATAAACAAAAAATATTTGACTGGTTGAAACAGCACGGACACAATCTCACAGTGCTCAACATCTTGGGTGGTGAACCGTTGTATCAAGACGAGTTGGATCAATGTTTGGATTTGTTTGATCAACACCCTGCACCTGAACTCAAACTACAGATATTCACCAATCTTAATGCCAAATTGAGTCGTGTGCAAAACCTAGTTGACCGTGTGAAACAGTTGATAGATCAAAACAAACTGAGAGAATTTGAAATAACAGCCAGTTTAGATTGTTGGGGTGATGCACAGGAATATATGAGATATCCATTGGATCTTGAAGTGTGGCAAAAGAACTTTGAATACCTAGTGGGACAAAGTTGGATCAACTTGATCATCAATTCCACAATAACTCCGTTGACAGTAAAAACTTTGCCCGATCTGCTGGAAAAAATCAATCACTGGAGTCAGACAAGAAAAATATATCACTATCAAAATTCAGTCAACGGTCCCAGTTATATGTTTATAGATATTTTTGGTGGTATTTTTCAAGCAGATTTTGATCGTGCAATAGCAATCAAACCCAACATTACTCCTGAAGAACAATCCAGCCGGCAGTATCTGCAAGGCATTGCACAACAAAGTTCGCATCGTGGCGTCAATGTGCCCGAAATAAAAAAACTATTTTCTTTCTTAAATGAAAACGATCGTCGACGAAGTACACATTGGCCCACAGTGTTTCCTTGGTTGGTGGAAGAGTTTGCCCGATATGATCTAAAAATTTGACACACAAAGCAAATCATTGTATAATACTATTATGACACCTAAACACCGCATCAAACACATTTCAAAATGGATTCAAGACTATGCCCGCAAAGCAGGTGTAGATACCTTGGTAGTAGGCATCTCAGGCGGAATTGACAGTTCAGTTGTGAGTGCATTGTGCGCTGAAACCGGACTCAAAACCATTGCGGTTCAAATGCCCATTCGCCAGAATCGCCGACTGGACAATCTAAGTTCAGCACAGGCTGGTTGGTTGCTGGAACACCATCCCAACAATGTCACACACATGAGCATGGACTTGACCACAGTATTCTCTGCGTTTGAAAAGAAAGTCCAACCATTCTGTGCACCAGAACAAGAACCCAACGAGCGTGAGCAATTGGCGTTTGCTAACTCACGTGCTCGACTGAGAATGATGACCCTGTATCAAATTGCACAGAGCCATGGTGGCATTGTGGTGGGCACAGGCAACCGGGTGGAAGATTTTGGCGTGGGATTCTTTACCAAGTACGGCGACGGTGGCGTGGACATCTCACCCATTGGTGACTGTATGAAAACCGAAGTGTGGGCCATGGGACAGGAACTGGGCTTGCTGGATGCCATCATTGATGCCCCGCCCACAGACGGACTCTGGGGCAGTGGCCGCAACGACGAAGATCAACTGGGCATGACTTATCCTGAACTGGAAAAAGCCATGTTGCAGGACACTTATGAGGGCCTCCGCGACTGTGCCACTGCCCCGGAAAAGAAATTGTTAAAAAGATATCGTGAGATACGTGCGCAGAACATGCACAAGATGACACCTGTCCCTGTTTGCACAATTCCTCGTTAACTGCTATGTTAATGACAAAAACACACCTTTTTGACAGTTATTTGACGGCGACACCGTTGAAAAAACTAAGTAAAAGTGGTGGTAGAACAACACATTGCAATCAAATAGGATCTTCTACTGCTGATTGGTATCTTGTCCAATTGAATAAAACAAGTACCCGTAGCACCAACCGCAGTTTGTCCAAGCAGGCGCTGGTGTTCGAAAGAGACTCTCGGAAAGTCTCTTCGTTGACAACTAGAATTGGACAGGCTCATTTCTCAGGACGCGAGCTTGTCCCAAACGAGTATGCCAAGGAGGCCCGAGGTCTATCTATGCTCATCTCAACCCCTAACCTGTCAACGTGATCTACTCGGGCATCCGCGTACTGCCACGTATTGGCTTTTTAAAGGAAATCAAATGAAATTGAATATAAAGCGACCCAATGCTTTGGCATTGTGGTCATCTCGAGTTATCAAGTTATTGGGACTACTTTTGGTAATCTCAATTGTATGGAACGTGTGCCAGTCACGTTTGAATGTGTTAAAACAAGATCGAGCAGCCAGCATGGTAGGCTATGTGTCAGCTGAAGATCGATTGAAACAACTGGACTGCTTGACCCGCAACATATACTGGGAAGCCGCCTCAGAACCTTTTGAAGGCAAAGTGGCAGTGGCACAGGTCACGTTAAATAGAGTAGAAGACGGGAGATTTGCCAACACAGTATGCGGGGTGGTCTATCAGAAAAACGTGTTCTACCAACGGGTAGTTTGCCAGTTTTCGTGGTTCTGTGAAGGCAACCACAAGATTCGAGCAGTACACAAGCCCATGTGGCAAGAAAGCGAACTAGTGGCCAAGAAAGTACTATTGGAAGACTTCCGATTGCCGGGTATGAAAAATGCCCTATACTATCATGCTGACTATGTAAACCCCAACTGGCGCAAGCCAAAAATTGACCAAATTGGTCGTCACATCTTTTATGGAGAACGTTCATGAACACCTGGCCCTTTAACTTGCAAATAATCCGTGATTTTTTGACCAACCATTTGAGCAAGATTTCAGCAGATACTCTGGGCTGGTTGGCAGCCATTGTGTTGCACTGTGCCACAATTCCCAGTTTGTTGGCCTTGATGACTGGACTGAGTGATCATGTGCCCAGCCTGGATGTGGTAGCGTTTCTTTGGGCAGGGCTTGTACTGCTGTTTTTGCGAGCCATTGTGCTGAAAGACATGTTGAACATCATCACCATTGGCCTGGGTTTTATAGTGCAAGCCGGACTCATGGCCCTGATCCTGTTTAGGTAGTACAAAAGCTGTATTGACCAGAAATTGAAATCATGCTATAATACAGTATGATTAGCAACTCTGGAGTACTGCAATGACTATGCATCTTGAAGGCCCTTGGCTCAGTATGAGCGGTAAAAAGCGCGGCAAGGTCAAATTTCGCAACGCCGAAGAAGCACGCCGTGCCCGTGAACTTGATGAGTCATGGAAAGAACTGCTGAAGCGTCAAGGCGTGGAAACAGAGCAAAAAAAGCAGTCCCGTGCCATGAAAGCACCCCCACTGGACTACAAATTAAGTACCCCTGTGGGTCGTACCAATACCCGTCACATTCCTTCACGTGACACTGGTGGCAACGCCACACTTGCTCCGGCCAAAGTTTACACAGGTACCAAGGTAAAAGGTATTGCTACCATGCACAAGTCAAATGCTGTGCCGGTGTTCTCCGACGAGGAGGCTGTGGAGATTTCAAGGATGCGCCGTGGCTAGATACAACATCTCGTGCAAGGGAATTGAAACAATCATGAACAACGCAATTGCCACATCACACCCCTTGGCAGTCCGAGCCGGTGAACAGATATTTGCTCAAGGTGGTTCAGCCGTGGATGCTGCCATTGCCGCGGCTGCTGTGCTCACTGTGGTAGAGCCCACGGGATGTGGCCTGGGATCAGATGCATTTGCACAAGTATGGGACGGCCGACAACTGCATGGACTAGATGCCAGCGGTCCTGCACCTGCTGCCTGGATGCCCGAGTACTTTGTCAACAAGCATGGCCCAATTGACCGTGTGCCACAACGCGGCATAGACAGTGTCACTGTGCCAGGTGCTGTGGCTGCTTGGTCTGTGTTGAGTGCTAGATTTGGTCAACTGCCCTTTGCTGACTTGATACAACCTGCCATTGACCTTGCACAAAATGGTCATGCAATAACACGTGAATGGAACATTCAAGACTACTACAAACAACCAGGATTTGTTGAAGTATTTTCTCGTCGTGGCAGGGTGCCACTGTCAGGAGAAACCTTCCCGCTGCCTGCAATAGCACATGGACTTGAAACCATTGCTCACACACATGGGCAAGCATTTTACACAGGTGAGATTGCCCGAGCATTGATTGTATTTTCTCAACAGCACGGTGGTGCAATGAGTCTGGCCGATCTAGCCAACTATCAGCCCGAATGGGTCACGCCGATCTCGCAAAATTATCAAGGCTACACTGTGCATGAACTGCCGCCACGTGGACAAGGTGTTGCAGCCTTGATGGCCCTGGGCATACTAGAACACTTTGATCTTGAGGACAACGCACTCAGCACACATCTACAGATAGAAGCTGTCAAACTGGCCTTTGTTGATGTTTATCAGCACGTGGCCAGACCTTCTGCAGTTACAGTGGAACAACTGCTGGATCCTGTTTACTTGAAACAACGTGCTGACTTGATTGATCCTGAACGTGCAACAGACTTTGGTGCAATCAATCCTGTGCTCGGCGGCACCATCATGGTCACAGCCGCAGATGCTGCCGGACAAATGATCAGTTTGATTCAAAGCAATTATCAAGGATTTGGATCTGGTTGTGTGGAACCCACATATGGTATCAGTTTGCAGAATCGTGGCCACGCATTTCTAGTCAAAGATGTTGCGCCTAGTCAACGTCCATTTCACACAATCATTCCTGCGTTTGTTTTTGAAAACGGGCAACCTGTAATGAGTTTTGGTGTGGTAGGTGGCAACATGCAACCGCAAGCTCATGTACAATGTTTGGTTCGTGTGTTAAAATACAAACAAAGTGTTCAGGCCGCATGTGCCGCACCAAGATGGAGATTTGATCAAGGACTGGAAATTGCTGTGGAACCAGGTATTGATGCAGCGGATTTGCAACGCAGAGGTCATGTGATCAACAACACAAATTCAAACTTTGGAGTGGGTCAATTCGTCTGGCGCGACAGCAAATACACCGCGGTCAGCGATGGGAGATGGTCATGAAAAAAAGACGTTTATTAACTGCAAGGGGAGAACTAATGGAAAACCCAATGATCTGGGAACAGCAAGAAGTGTTTAGACTGTTAAAGTCGCAACCCGGCACTGCTTATCAAGAGTCAGACGAAACTGGCCGAACAATTTTTAGAGACTGGGTGCGCGGTCTGTTGGAGGTGAGTGAAATCACTGTGACATTTGTCAAAGCAGATGGCACACTACGCGACATGCGATGCACCTTGGAGCGGAAACGGATTCCGCCTCAGCCACCACGTGCAGAGAAGCATGCCAAAGAAGCACCAGTGGACGGCTTAAGGCAACATGGTTTCTTGGGTGAGGCTAAAGAAGTCACCAGGCCCGAAGAATCGCATACCCAAAAAGTGTTTGATTTGGATGCAGGTTCCTGGCGCAGTTTCCGTTATGATCGGCTTAAAAAGGTCACTGCTACTATTGGGTTTGAATAAGTAATAGTATCTGTTATAGGAAAAAAAAATGGCTAATTTATCAATAAAATATGTAGTTGACTTCATTGATGGCAATGCACTAAGCACCACTATCAATCAAGAAAACTACGGCTGGGTAGAATACTGCACACAACATGGAACACTGTATTGGGGCACAGTCACACAAGATTGGTTACAATCAAATAAAATCACAGTGCTGTCAACAATCTCACAATATGCCTTGAACAGTGACAAAAAGAATCTTGGATTCATAAACCATTTGGCCAACGCAGCTTTGAATGATAATTTTGTCATGCCATTTTTTGGAATAACTGACAGTGCAGGAGACGTCAAACTCACCTGCGGTCATGCTAGACTGGCTGCTAGTTTTCTCAATGGCCGACAGGCCAAAGATTTAAAAATTGTTGTGTTTGCGGTCAAAGGTGGTACAGCACCTAAGATTCAAAATGCCAAACCTGTGTTGACCACGGCAGAATTTGAAGAAATTTTTAACTTACGAGACATTGATTATGAAATTTCCATGTCAGACTGTGTGGAAGGCAATGGCACAGCATTAGAATTTACTCGTGCTGTGTTGAAATATTCAATTTATGACAAAAAAGATCAAGCGTTGCCACACACTGGTATTGGTAATGTTGTGACCAATTTTTGGGACAGGCATGGCAAAAACGAAAAAATACAGCTCAACGTGCGATGCACTGCGGCAGCAGCCAAATTAATTCAACCCAGTGAACTTTTCAAAACTCATATTACGGTAGAATCTGACAACGAATGGCAGTGGAGTTTTGGCAAAATATTGGGTGCATACAGAAAAAATGAAGGGGCAAATTTATATGACAAAATACAGGTAAATTTGTGGTTGTATGATGTTACTGAGCCTGTGAATCTTGAACTGCTGTTGCCATGGATGGGCGGCCAATTCAGTGCTTGCCACACTAAGAACAAAAAAGCCTTGTGTTTCGATACCAGCACAGACCCCACATCTATAGCAATAGTTGGGGACTGGTGCCAATAAATGGTCAAAGAAGAAACCATTGCCATGGAAGGCCGAGTACAAGAAATTTTGCCCAACACCATGTTCAGAGTATTACTGGACGATGTCAACACAGAAGTGATTGGATACTTGTCGGGCAAAATGCGCACACACAATATAAAAGTGTTGTTAGGAGATCGAGTTGCAATGGAGTTCTCACCTTACGATTTGACCCGCGGCCGTATTACTAGACGTAGATGATTAAAAAATTCAGTAAAGAAAACCCCTACATACACGGATTAATTCTATTAGACTGTTGGGAACCACAAGTTCATGCTCATTTTTGTAAAGACAAGTACTATATTAATCTTATTGAAAAAATAAAAAATATTCAATTCAACTGGATAGTCAATAGTGCCAGTAGATTGCACATAGATTTCAGTGATATTGCCATGGCTAACACCATAAAACTCTGTAATTATAACGACAATCATCCAATTATACAAAATTTAATTAAGCATGCCGGAACTGAAAAACCCTCGGCATTGATTTCAAAATATCTGTTTAATAAACACACAATCAACATCTTAAATGATGATGATTTTGTTTGGTTTTGTACCAAGTATTTGGAAAATCAGATCACAAATTGGTTGGTTGTGGGACACACTTGGCAGATGTGTACACATACACATGCTCTTGGGTTGCAGAGTCTGGGCAGGATAACAAAACAACACCCAGTATTGAATTTTTATGCTACTGATTACAGTTTTTGCAAATTGACTGAAAACACAGCAACATTGGAAGATTTTCAACAGGATAGTATGAACTGGTGCCTGATAGAAGCATTTGGAGATCAACTTCTACCTTCTAATTAACTAGATAAATATCAACATGGAACTGAGAAATCACATCAATTTAATAGAAGCCAGCACAAGACCGGCCAAGTTGGAAACCACGCCCTTGCCTTATGGTCCCAAGGATCTGGCTCCTGTAATGAGCAAAGCCACCATAGATTATCACTATGAAAGCCTGGCCAAGGGCTATGCCAAGCGTTACAACGCAGACAACATCGGCAACAGCGGTGGTACCTATGTAAAAGATTTCAATCGTGCGGGCAACTTCCTGCACAACAAGTTCTTCCCCCAGCTGAGACCTCCCAAAGGTGCCAACCGGCCACGAGGTGCAGTGCTTGCGCTGATTGAAGACAAGTTCAAGACCTGGGAAGATTTCAAAGAACAGTTCAAAGAAGTTGCCATGAAGATACAAGGCTCAGGCTGGGTGTATTTGAGCACTGCAGGCGACATCAAGACCATTGCCAACCATGCTGTGCGCACCGACATCTGTGTGTTGGTAGACTGGTGGGAACATGCCTGGGCGTTGGACTATCAAAGCGACAAAGAAAGTTATCTAGACAACATTTGGAAAATAATAGATTGGGACGTGTGTAACCAACGTATATAAGGAGTCAGCATGTGGCGATTATTGTGGGTATTCATGCCGGTTGTGGCACATGCAGATATGAACTATTGTGTGAGAGAGCCTGATCAGGATAAAAAGAATTACTGCCTGGCCACATACAGCGGCAGTAGCACATTCTGTGAAAAGATCCAGAACTTTGGAGATCGAACACAGTGCATGCGAATGGTAGTGGCTGCACAGCGTCGAAACGTATATGAAACCCCTAAACCACCTCAAAAGGAAGAAACAAAATGAACTTACAACCAGCAGCCGTTGATAAACTAAAAGAACTTGTGGCCGAAGAAGGCAATCCCAATTTGATGTTGCGTGTGTTTGTACAAGGTGGAGGGTGCTCAGGTTTCAGTTATGGCTTTACATTTGACGAAGCCAAAAACGAAGATGACTTTGACTTTGCTTACGACTCTGTCAAGGTCATAGTAGATGCCATGAGCATGCAGTATCTACAGGATTCTGCAATTGACTACCGGGAAGACGCCATGGGCGCCAGCTTTGTGATCAACAACCCGCAAGCCGTAAGCACCTGCGGATGTGGAAGCAGTTTCAGCGTGTGATCACGGATTACTGACTTCTAGTTCGTCCACCATGGCAAATATGAGGTCATGTGCTTGTTGACTGTTTCCAGCCCGCAATGCGGACAAAATACCCAGCATGTGTTGATTGTAGAGGCTGTTCCAAAAGATTGAGTCGTTGCTATGGCGTTGTTTGATTCGTTGCACCAAAGGTTCTGATCGCATGTAATACTGCAACACTGTGTTAGCGGCCCCTGGTGTGGCTCTCAACTGT
>Ga0247840_10011163_pt1 | contig 11016 bp, 8 predicted proteins | sample LaCruzMarch2015__FD_192404 | JGI IMG/M metagenome (GOLD analysis project Ga0247840, IMG submission 192404) | Freshwater microbial communities from meromictic Lake La Cruz, Castile-La Mancha, Spain - LaCruzMarch2015_17m | ecosystem: Environmental > Aquatic > Freshwater > Lake | place: Spain...
GAGCAGACCGGCAAACCATTCTGATCGCGCTGGGCGGTGGCGTCATCGGCGATCTGACCGGTTTTGCCGCCTCGATCTACCTGCGGGGGATCCCCGTGATCCAGCTCCCGACAACCCTTCTCGCCCAGGTGGACAGCAGCATTGGTGGAAAAACCGGGGTGGACACCGCCGCCGGGAAAAACCTGCTCGGGACCTTCAAGCAGCCGAAAGCGGTTTTTATCGACATCGCCTTCCTGCGGACGCTGCCCGACGAGATTTTCCGCAGCGGCCTCGCCGAGGTGATCAAATACGGGGTCATCAAATCACCCGGCTTGCTGGACGACCTGGAAAGGGCGGTAGCCAGCGGCGGCCTGCGGGAATCGACCTTCCTTGAACGGACCATCGCGACGGCCTGTCGGATCAAAAAGGAAATCGTCGAGTTTGACGAGCGGGACCAGGGGCTACGGCAAATCCTGAACTTCGGCCACACGGTCGGCCACGCCGTCGAGGCCGCCTCCGGCTATGCGCTTTCCCACGGCGAGTCCGTGGCCATCGGGATGGTCGCGGCGGCGCGCCTCTCCGGGAAGCTTTACGACCTTCCGGCGGGCGACGCAGAGCGGATCGCGGCGATCATCCGCTCCGTCGGATTGCCCGACCGGATTCCGGCAGAGATGGATCTCGAAGACATTCTCTCACGGCTTTCTCTGGACAAGAAGAAGGAGGGTGGAACGATCCACTTCGTCATGATCCGGAAACTGGGAAATCCCTTTGTGGACGGGGGCATTCCGGAGGAGATCCTGCGGGATACGCTGAAAGGACTGAAACCATGAACCCGAAGATTCTGTTGGAACTCAGAGAGAAAATCGAGGAGGCGGACCGGGGGATCGTCCGCCTCCTCAACGAACGGGCGGCCATCTCGGTCGAAATCGGAAAAACCAAGCGCGCTGAAGGCCGGGAGGTGTACGACCCATCCCGGGAGGCCATGGTCTATCGACATCTGGAAACACTCAACGACGGCATCCTTTCGGAGGCGGCTCTCCGGGGGATTTTCCGGGAAATCCTCTCTGCCTCCCGCTTTCTCCAAACGCCGACTACCGTCGCCTTCCTGGGACCGGAGGCCTCTTTCAGCCACCAGGCCGCCCTCGCCCACTTCGGCGAGGGGATTGCTGCCATACCCACGACGACGATCCCGGAAGTTTTCGACGAGGTGGAGCGGGGGAAGCAGCGCTGGGGAATCGTTCCCGTCGAAAACTCCGCCGAGGGTTCTGTCAAATCCACGCTGGACAAACTGATCTCGACGCCGCTGACCATCCGGGCCGAGGTGTACCTTCGGGTCCGCCACTGCCTCCTCGCCGGCGGCAGCGACATGGATGCGCTCCGGAAGATCTACTCCCATCCCCAGGCGCTCGCCCAGTGCCAGATGTGGCTCCGAACCCACCTGCCCGGCATCCCTCTCGTCGAGGTGGAAAGCACGGCGGGAGCGGCCCGTCGGGTGCGAGCGGACAAGCAGGGGGCGGCCGTTGCGAGCATTCTTGCGGCAGAGGTTTACGGCCTCAACCTCCTTGCCGAGGGAATCGAGGACAATCCCGCGAACACAACCCGGTTTCTCGTCATCGGGCCGAAGCCGGGGAAAGCGGGCGGCGGGATTACCGGGCATGACAAGACCTCCATCCTCTTTGGGACGCCCCATGTTCCGGGCGCCCTCCAGCGGGCGCTTGCCCCCTTTGCCGAAGCGGGGCTCAATCTGATGCGGATAGAGTCCTTCCCGATGCGGGACCGGATGTGGGAATATCTCTTCTTTGCCGATTTCGCCGGTCACATCGAAGAGGAAAAGACGCGGCAATGTCTGCATGAACTGGAAAGCCAAACCGCCTTCCTGAAGATCCTGGGCTCCTACCCCCGGGGAATGGAAGAAAATCCCCTCCCGGGAGGAACCCTTGCGGAGCAGCCCCTGGAAAGCAAAAACGAAAAGGATCGAAGCGGATGATAGCAATCAGGCCGCTCGGGAAACTGGACGCCGCCGTCCGTGTGCCGGGCTCGAAGAGTTACACGCAGCGGGCGATGGTGATCGCCGCCCTGGCGGAGGGAGAATCGCTGCTCCGAGACGCCCTGCTCTCCGAGGATACGCAGGGCCTCGCCGGGGCGCTTTGCCTCCTCGGAGCGGATGTGCGGGTAAGCGGTGCGGAGATGGTCATCCACGGCGCCGGCGGCAGGATAGCCTGCCCGCCGCACGAAATTCATCTGGGAAACAACGGCACGGCGATCCGGCTGCTGGCAGGAATGGCCTCTCTCGGCGCGGGGCCGTTTGTGTTGACGGGAGACCGGCGTCTGTGCGAAAGACCGATGAAACCCCTTCTGGATGCCCTTGCGGAGCTCGAGGTTGCGATCCATACGGACGGGGAGCGGGGCTACCCCCCGGTAACGATCCGGGGAGGCCATCTCCGGGGCGGAAAAGTGACGCTCCGGGACATCGGCAGCAGCCAGTATGTCTCTTCGCTTCTGATCGCCGCCCCGTTCGCCGCTGCGGAGACCACCATAATGCTGGAGGGCCGCATCCCCTCCCTTCCCTACATCGCGCTCACCGTCGAAACCATGGCGGCCTTCGGCGTGGAGGTTCTCACGGAAGGCGCCGGCCGTTACGTGATTCCCTGCGGACAACGATATGCGGCGCGTGAATACCGAATTGAGGGGGACGCCTCGAGCGCCTCCTATTTTTTTCTCGCCGCGGCCCTGCGGAAGGGCCGGGTCCGGGTGGAGAATGTCGATCCGCGCACCCGCCAGGGGGATGTCGGTTTCCTCACGCTCCTGGAGCGGCTCGGCAGCACGGTTCTCCGGAGGGAGCGCCATATTGAGGTTCGGGGAGGCGAATTGCCCGCGGGGGAGATGGAGTTCGATCTCGGGGCGATGCCGGATATCGTGCCGACGTTTGCGGTTCTCTGTGCACTGCGGCCGGGAAGGAGCGTCATCCGAAACGTCGCCCACCTCCGCCTGAAGGAGAGCGATCGCCTGAGCGCGCTGGCCATGGAGTTGCGCAAGACCGGGATAGAGGTGGAAGAACTCGCGGACGGCCTGGTCATCCACGGCGGACGCCCTCATGGCGCAAGGATCGAAACCTACAACGACCACCGGATTGCGATGGGTTTTGCCATCCTGGGCCTGGTTGTGCCGGGCATGGAGATCGAGGGGGAGGGTTGCGTCGGAAAATCGTTTCCCGGCTTCTGGAAAACACTGGAAGGGCTTTATGGATAAGAGGCGCCGGTCATGAATATCATCCTCATAGGGTATCGCTGTTCCGGAAAAACATCGACCGGCAGAGAGCTGGCGGAGCGCCTCGGATTTTCCTTTTACGATACGGATGCGATGGTTGAGCGGCAATCGGGCCTCACGATCCCGGAAATCGTCGCCGAACAGGGGTGGGACGCCTTTCGCCAGAAAGAAAGGGCGGTGATCCGGGAACTCTCCGGCATGGATCACGGTGTCTTCGCCCTGGGGGGAGGCGCAGTCCTCGACTCCCGAAACGTCGATAACTTGGAGGAAAACGGGGTCTTTGTCTGGCTGATCGCCACCGCAGAGACAATCGCCACAAGGATGGGAAAAGATGAGGCGAACGGGAACGAACGGCCTTCCTTGACAAAGGCATCCAGCATCGCTGAAATTGAAGAGGTGCTGGCGGAGCGGGAACCGCTTTACCGCAACCTCGCAGACCTTGCTGTCGATACGACGGGAATAGGGCCTGGATCGGTCGCAGAGGCGATCTGCGCCGACCTGCGGAAGCGGTTTCCCCAGGCCGGCGCACTTGATAATTCTGAAATTCCGCGCGGGAATTGGTCAAATTGAAGGAGAATGGATCATGTCCGGAAATACCATCGGCACACTGTTTCGGGTAACCACCTGGGGGGAATCCCACGGTCCGGCGATTGGGGCCGTGATTGACGGCTGCCCGCCACGGCTTGACCTCTCCGCGGCGGAGATCCAGAAAGAACTCGACCGGCGGCGGCCAGGCGGGTTGCCGTCGGCCAGCCCCCGCCGGGAGGAAGATCGGGTCGAAATACTCTCCGGTTTCTTTGAGGGCAAAACGACGGGGACGCCCATTTCGCTTCTGATCCGTAACCGGGACGCCGACGAAAGCGCCTACGACGGACTCCGTAACCTATTCCGCCCCGGCCACGGGGACTTCAGCTACCAGGCAAAGTACGGGATCAGGGACCACCGGGGCGGAGGCCGCGCTTCGGGCCGGGAGACGGCAGGCCGTGTCGCCGCCGGGGCCGTCGCCCGGAAAGTCATCGGTCAGGCGGGGATCGAAGTCTTCGCCTTCACGCGGGAACTGGGCGGAATCTCCATCGGTCCCGGTTTCGTTTCCGCTGCCACGACCCCGTCAACCCCCCTTTGCTGCCCCGACCCGGAGGCGGAGCGGAGAATGGTTCAGAAGCTGGAGGAAGCCAGGGCCGCAGGGGATACACTCGGCGGGATTGTGGAGATCGTCGTTCGGGGATGCCCACCAGGTCTCGGCGAGCCTGTTTTCTCGAAGATCGACGCCGACTTGGCGGGCGCGATCATGGGAATCGGAACCGTCAAGGGGGTCGAAATCGGGGCAGGCTTCGCGGCGTCAAGAATGACCGGGTCTGCCTGCAACGACCCCATCGGACCGGAGGGCTTTCGAACAAACCACGCCGGGGGGATCCTCGCGGGAATCACAAACGGGAGCGAGATCGTTATCCGGGCGGCATGCAAACCGATCCCTTCGATCGCCCGGCCGCAGGAGACGGTGGACCTCCTCGGAAATCCCGCCGTCGTGACCATCGGAGGCCGCCACGACGTGTCGGTCATCCCGCGGATCATCCCGGTTTGCGAGGCCATGGTCTGCATCGTCATCGCGGATCATCTCCTCCGTCAACGGGCGATCTATAACAGATAGAGGATTGTTGAATTTCTCCTGAAACGCGGTAAATCGTCATGCCGGCGAAAGCCGGCATCCAGTCTTTTCAAAACCTTCTGGACCCCGGCTTTCGCCGGGGTGACGAATAAGGGAGTTGTGCAAAGGTCTCAGATAAGGGAATCAGATGAAAGATTGCGCAATCGGCATTGTCGGCGGGACCGGAGGCATCGGCAAATGGTTCGCCACCTTTTTTGCGGGGGAGGGTTATCCCGTCCATGTTACGGGGAGAAGCACGGGGATGCCCCTCCCGGAGCTTGCGGCTGCCTGCCGCATCGTCATCGTTGCCGTTCCCATCGCATCAACAATCGATGTGATCCACGAGGTTGGCCCGCTTCTTCCGGAAGATGCGCTCCTGATGGATTTTACCTCTCTGAAGGAGGAACCGGTCCGGGCGATGCTTGCTGCATCCCGGTCGGAGGTGATCGGCTGCCATCCCCTCTTCGGACCGGACGCCCCGTCTCTGGCCGGCCAGAACATCATCCTTTGCCCCGCGCGAGGGGAACGCGGACTCGAACTTCTACGGGGGATCTTCGTGAAGAGCGGGGCCAGGGTCACGGTGACGGCGCCTGCGGAGCATGACCGGATGATGTCCCTGGTCCAGGGGCTGACCCACCTGGAGACGATCCTCATGGGACTGACGCTGCGGGATTCCGGCGTGGAACCGTCGGAACTTGCCGCATTCTCCACGCCGGTCTTCCGGACGAAGCAGGCGATCCTCGAAAAAGTCTTCGGCCCGCGACCCGGCCTCTATGCGGCTCTCATAGCGGAAAACCCGAACATGCCGGCAATTCTGGAAATCTTCGAAAGAAACTTCCTCCTTGTAAAAGAGACGATTCTGCGAGGCGATGCGGCAGACCTTGAAGCCCTGATGAACAAACCGTGACGGTCCACACTGCATCCTTTATCGTTCAGACTGGGAGACTCGTTGACTATGCTTGACTTCGCCCTCTATCGAGACCTCATACACCTTACCACGCCGTTTTCATGCCTGGCCCCCGAGCTCACGCCCGAGGGGTATGCTCCCCTCATCGACGCCCTGCTCCAGCAAACAAGCCACCTCGACGGGTCCGCGCATACGCGTTCAACGCACCTTGGCCCTCGCAATCTGCTCTACGCCCGCCTGATTTCCCGAGCCCCATTCTCACTTTCCGAGGATGTTCTCGAACTGATCGACCGCCTGCTGGCTTATGAGCTCAGCCAAAAGCCTGTGACCAGCATCGCAGACATAAAGAACAAAGACATTATCAACATATACCAGCATGCCCATTCGCTGACCCACATCGCGCTCTGGCAGGGCGACATCGCCACCCTCCGCACCGATGCCATCGTCAACGCCGCCAACAACCAACTGCTCGGCTGCTTTCAACCTTTCCACCGCTGCATCGACAATGTTATCCATGCTTTAGCAGGCCCCCGGCTGCGTGATGACTGCGCCCGCATCATCGATACCCAGCAAGCGCTTGAGGAGACGGGATGTGCAAAAATTACCCGAGGCTATCATCTGCCCTCCCGGTATGTCCTGCACACGGTCGGCCCCATTTATAACTCTTCGGTTGGCCACGATTTCAACGCGGACCTGCTTGCCAAATCCTACAAATCCTGCATGGAGACCGCCGCTCAACTGCCGGCCATTCAGAGTATCGCCTTTTGCTGCATCTCAACCGGGGTATTCGGATTCCCCAATGAGGCCGCCGCACAAGTCGCCCTGCATGCCGTATCCCGGTGGCTGCAATCAAATCCTGAAAGATTTACGGATATTATCTTCGATGTATTTCTGGACAAGGATGTGGCCATCTATCAAAAAGAGATATCCAAAAGGAGTGATTATGTTCCTCGCAGACAAGATTAAACAGGCGGCGGACTGCTTGAGTCATGCCGAGGCCCTCCTGATCGGGGCGGGCGCGGGGATGTCAGCGGCGGCAGGCTTTGATTTCACCGACAAAGCAGCCTTCGCGAGAGATTACCCCGGCATGCTTCAGTACGGTTTCAACTGCAAGATGAACATGATGGCCAACTTTTCCGTGCCGCAAGAGTTGCTCTGGGGCTATTACCTGCAGCATGTTAAAGAAACCCGGTTTGAGCCTGGCACGAACCCAACCTATCAAGACTTGCTGGCTATTGCCGAACGACTCAAAAACTACTTCGTCATCACGACCAATGCCGATGGGCTGTTTGAGCGCAATAACTTCGAAAAAACCCGCATCCACACCCCCCAGGGCGACTACAAACTGGTGCAGTGCCTGACCCCATGCACCACACAAACCTGGGATATCAAGCCGGTTATTGAACAGTATCTCCCCCTGGTGGACAAAGCGACACAGAAACTTCCCCGCAACCAGTGCCCGAAATGCCCCAATTGCGGCGGACCCATATTCCTGAATGTTCGCGGGGGCAACTGGTTTGTCGAGGAGCCGTGGATCGAAGGCGCCCTCCGTTACAAAAAATGGTTATCCAAAAACCAGCACAGGAGAATCGTCGTCATTGATATCGGTTCCGGATATAGCACCCCGATGTGGGTGCGCTGGCCCGCCGAAGAGCTTGTGCGCAGGAACCCCAACGCCCGACTCATCCGGATGAACACCCTCCACCCCGAGGTTCCCGACGATATCAAAAAACAATCGATCAGTTTCTCAGAGTCAGCCAACGAAATACTTGCACAATTAAATGTAACGCTCTCGGCAAAAGTCGATTCTCTTCCTTCCTTTTTGGTTTAATCGTTAGAGAAACGGGATATGAATAAACAGATAAAATCCGTTTCCGGTTTTCACCAGAATGACGAATAAGGGAATTGTGCAAAGGTCTTCTTACTGTCATCCCCGAAGTCTCTTATCGGGGATATGGTTTCCTCGCCCCGGGCAAATTCAGTTTGTCCGCCTCCGTAATCCATCCGCCGCCCATGGACTTGTAAACCGCAACCAGCGACACGAGCAGGTCATATCGGGTCTGGGTCAGGTTGAGCCTGCCCGTGAACAGCGAACGGTCGGCGTCCAGCACCTGCAGGTAGTTGGAAGTGCCGGTCTCGAACTGGAGGCGGGAGAGGCGGGAATACTCCGCCAGCGCCTGCACCTGACGTTTCTGGGCATCAAGCTGTTCCCTCCCCTTGGTCGCTTTGACAAGCGCATCTTCAACATCCCGGAATCCCGTCAAAATAGCCTGCTGATATTGATACAGGGCCTGCTGTTGCTGCGCCTCGGCCTGTTTCACCTGGCCCGCCAGGGAGCCGAAGTTCAGGAGCGGCGCCGTTACCTGACCGGTTGCCGACCAGATGTCGGCGCCGGGCACGAACAGCTTGCCAATATCACTGCCGGCAACCCCCAAAAGGCCTGTGAGGGATATTTTTGGAAAGTAGGCTGCCTTGGCCACGCCGATCCGGGCGTTGGCTGCGATCAGATCCTGCTCTGCCTGGATGATGTCGGGACGCCGCTCCAGCAGCTCTGAAGGCAGGCCGGCAGGGATGTCGGCAGAGAGCAGTTCATCCAGCGGCTTGCCCCGCGGGATCGGCCCCGGAATACGGCCCAGCAGCAGTGAAATCAGGTTTTCCTGCCGGCGAATCTGGGATTCGTAGGCGGGGATGGACTGGCGGGCCGACTCATACTGGGATTCGGCCTGGGAAACTTCAAGCTGGGAGACGGTGCCATGCTTGAAGCGCAACTGGAACAACCTGAAGCTCTCGGCATAAGCCTTTTCGGTGTCCCGGGTGATCTCCAACTGTCGGTCCATGCCTCTCAGGGTCAGATAGCCTGAAGCCACGTTGGCGACGAGCGTCAGCAACACACCCCGACGCCCCGCCTCGCTTGCGACAATCTGGGCCTGCGCAGCCTCGGTGGAGCGGCGAATTCTGCCCCACAGGTCAAGCTCCCAGGTGACATTACCCGTAACCTGATGACTTTGGCCCGAAATGCCTGCCTGCCGCTGGTCGCCGCCCGTGTAACCGGCGCTGATTTGCGGGAAATACTGGGAACGGGTGGCGTCCATCGCCCCCAGGTATTGATCCACCCGGGCCGCGGCGACCTTCAGATCCAGGTTTCCCTTTACCGCCGTCTCAATCAGGCTGTCCAGCGCCGGATCTCCAAACTGCCGCCACCACTGGGCATTGGCCAGATCGGCCGCAGCCTGATATTCAACATTCCAGCGCTCCTGGACCGGCGTGGCGGGACGGACATAATCCGACCCTACAGTGCAAGCGCAAAGCAGAAACAGGGGCAATGCAAAAAGTATCTTAAACATGACCATCCTCCCCTTCTTTAAACATAGTGCTGAGTGCTGAATAAGGAAAAATGAGGGACAGCTCCCTTTTTTCCGGCCCTTTGGAAAATGGGGAGCTGTCCCGGTTTTTTCCGTGTCCCGGTTTTCCCTCAGTCCTCAGCACTTTTTCCCCCGGCTGAAAATACCGCCGGCCGACTCCAGAACCACAAAGAAGAGCGGCACAAAAAAAGAGGCCACAAGGGTGGATGCCAACATGCCGCCGATGACACCGGTGCCGATGGCCCGCAGGCTGTTGGCTCCCGGTCCCGAGGCAATGGCCATGGGCAGGCACCCCAGAATAAATGCGAGCGATGTCATGGCAATGGGGCGCAACCGCAGACGGGCCGCCTCTATGGCCGCCTCGGCAGGGGTCATCCCCTTGCGCAGGTTATCCGCGGCAAACTCGATGATCAGGATGGCGTTCTTGGCCGACAGCCCCACCAGGGTCACCAGGCCCACCTGAAAATAGACATCATTTTCCAGCCCTCGCGCCCATGTCAAAAGTAGGGCGCCGCAGATCGCAAAAGGCACTGAAAGCACAACCCCGACCGGCAGCGACCATTTTTCATATTGGGCCGCCAGGATCAGAAACACCATGATCAGACCAAAGGCAAAGGCCATCGTGGAGGTTCCGCCGGATTTCGTCTCTTCAAGGGCCTGACCGGACCAGGCGTAGGCATAGCCATCGGGCAGGATCTGCTTTGCCACCTGTTCCATGGCCGCGATGGCCTCACCGGAGCTGTAGCCCTGCTCCTGGCTGCCGGTGATCATCGCAGCCGGGAAGCCGTTGAAGCGGGGCAGCACACTGGGACCGGCCACATATTTAACGGTTGCCAATGCGGAGAGCGGAACCATGGCGCCGCTGCCGGAACGAATATATACTTGGGTCAGGTCATCCGGCTTATCCCGGTAGTCCGGCTGCGACTGCATGATCACCTGCCATATTCGGCCATACTGGACGAACTGCCCGACATAGGAGGAGCCAAAATAGGCCTGCAAGGTGTCATAGATCGTGGAAACATGGATTCCCATCAGCTCGGCCCTTGTCCGATCCACATCCAGATAGAGCTGCTGCTGGCTGGCTGAAAACGTGCAGGATACGCCGGAGAGCTCCTTGCGTTTGCCGGCCTCGGCAACGAATTGCCTGGCGATCTTCTCGAGTTCCTGCGGCGAGCCGCTCCCCCTGTTCTGGAGATAAAACTCGAAACCGCCGGTGGAGCCCAGACCGGGGATGGAGGGTGGGCTGACCGGGAAGACCATCCCTTCCTTGATGCTCGCAAACTTGCGTCCCAGGTCCTGAACCACACTGAAGGCGTCGCTCCCTTTGCCTTCACGCTCGTTGTACGGCTTGAGCGCAGCAAACAGCAGGCTGGCGTTGCTCATGACGCTGCCATCCATAAGGCTGAAGCCGTCAATCTGGGTGATGTCGCCCATGGCCGGATTGCTCTGGGCCAATTGCACGGCCCGGTCGCTGACGGCGATTGTCCTCTCCAGGCTGGCGGCGTCGGGCAGGACATTTCCCACAAAGAGATAGCCCTGGTCTTCTTTCGGCACGAAGCTGCCCGGCACCAGCTTGAAGAGCAGCAGGACAACAGCCAAAACCCCGGCGAACAGGGTCATCCCGATTTTTCGGTGGTTGATGAGCCAGCGCACACCGCTGACGTAACCGTCGGTCAGGCGATTAAAACCTTGCTCAAACCATTTGAAGAACCCCTTTTTCTCGCCCTGCTTTGGCTTGAGGATTCTGGCCGCCAGCGCAGGTGAAAGGGTCAGGGCCACCACGCCAGACAGCACCATGGAGATGGCGATGGTCACGGCAAACTGTTTGTAGAGTGTGCCGGTCCTCCCTCCGAGAA
>Ga0247840_10011165_pt1 | contig 11013 bp, 10 predicted proteins | sample LaCruzMarch2015__FD_192404 | JGI IMG/M metagenome (GOLD analysis project Ga0247840, IMG submission 192404) | Freshwater microbial communities from meromictic Lake La Cruz, Castile-La Mancha, Spain - LaCruzMarch2015_17m | ecosystem: Environmental > Aquatic > Freshwater > Lake | place: Spain...
GAGCTGACGTGAGGTGCCCGGGATTTTCCGGGCAGGGACTGAACAGGACGTTTTACAGAGGACGACGGGGATCGGGCATTCTCTCCGGGGATCGTATGCCCCGACCTGTAGGGTCCCCTGTCGAACCGGCGCCGCACAATACCCCTAACCCTCCCTCGTCCAACAATATCCCTCAAAGCCAGCGCGGACTCACTGCCGTGCCACAACCAGTATCCATGCGGTATAAATCCCCTCCGGGTCTATAGATCGCCTGAGAACAGCATGGCGATCGAAACTGAGGATCCCGTGGCGCGGGGTATTCCCTACCGGGCAGTTGCCCTGGGGATCCCGGTCCTCGTCGTCATCCTCCACATAAGCATCATGGCAGCGACGCTTCCCTCCATGCTCTTTATCACCATGGTCGGGCTCATTGTCGCGTACCTCCTTCCCCCGGCGGGGAAAGAGACGGTCATCCCCATTGGGATCGCGCTGGGGATCCCGTGGTGGTACATGGCGCTCTCCATCGTCATGATCGATGTCGAGACCTGTCTTTTCATGGCGTTGAACTTCGATCTCGCGTACCGGATTCCCTTCCTCGGATCCCTGCTTGCGGATCTTACCACAAAAACCCAACAGTTTATCGCCACCCACCGGTGGTTTGCCGGCATCGGGTTCTTTGCCATCCTGCTGATGGTGATGGTGCCGGTCTTCGGGAGTGGGGGTATCCGGGGTTCCATCGCGGGAAAACTCCTGGGCATGAATACCCGGCTCGTCTTTTTTGCGATCCTTGTCGGGGCGCTTGTCGGGTCGTTTGGGATCGCGCTGGGATCCGATGCGATCCTCAACCACCTCTGTAGCAATGGGATGCTTCCTGTGGAGATCGGGACCCGGGTCTGCGGGGTGTAGTGAACGGGAATGAAGGTAATGCGGGGATTCCCAGGACCGGTGGTGACGGGTGTGCCGGTCCTGTGCAGTTCCGGGATACCGGTCCCCGCCCGCTCGATAGTGATCGTTTTAATACCCTCACGCGGTATTACTCAATAGGAGATGCAGATGTTTGAAAAAGTGTTAGCTGCCCTGGATTTTTCACCAGATTCACAACAGATCCTCGATCGCATCAGCGAAATACCCGGTATTTATGAAGTGGTGCTTTTGCATGTCGTGGATGTCGGTCGCCCGAAACGGCTGGAGTGGACAGACGGGCACCTGCACATCGAGAACACCAGGTTGCTCATGCAGCAGAAGAAGGAGTTTCTTGAACAACGGGGTCTTGTGGTACGCGCCCATGTGGACGTGATCGTCAATGCTGTGACGCAGGGCACGGTCTCGCAGGCGATCCTCGATATTGCGGAGGAGGAAAAGGTATCCCTTGTTGTCATTGGTGCACGGGGAATCAACCCGATCCAGGAACTGCTCTTAGGGAGCGTCTCGTCCTCGGTGATCCGTCACGGGACAACACATGTGCTCGTCCTGCACAGGGACCCGGAGCGTGAGGTTACGGATGCTTCTTGTGCACCGGGTCAGACATTATTCTCAAAAGTGCTGATTCCGACGGATTTTTCCGAACCGGCGGGAGATGCGCTCGCGCTCATAAAGACGATACCGGGAATCCAGGAAGTGGTGCTCCTGCATGTCGTGAGCCGGGCAGAGTCCCAACCTGATATCGAGGTTGCCGTTACCGAAGCCCAAGCCCGGCTCGTTGAGATACGAACGGAGTTCTCCGGCGCCGGGGTGAGTGTGACCACGCATGTCCGTGTCGGTGATCCGACCGAGATGATCCTTTCGGGAGCCGAAGAGGACGAGGTATCCCTGATCGCGATGAGCGCCTACGGCACTGACTGGCTGCGAAAGTTTTTGCTCGGCAGCACCACGTTCGCGGTTGTCCGGCGGACAAAGAAACCCGTGCTCATCCTCCGGACCGGGCAGGAGACCTGAACGACCGGGACAAAAATTCCGGAATCTTTTTTATGCGAATGATTTTTCGCACTTCATTTCCGTACTTGCGATCACCAAGATCATGAGCGGCAGCGCGAAGACAAAGACCGCGATAAAACCCGGGAAAAGGTATGCCCGTCGTTATTCTGTCCGTACCCTGCGGGAGAAAACCCGGATGTTGCGAATCCCGACGGCAGCACCAATTGCGGCAAGGATAAACCCGGGGATGACCGGCGCTCCATCGAAATTACCCTGGCGCTCTACGCGAGTGGAACATGTTCGTTGTTTACCGGTGTTTTTTCGTTCCTTGCGCTCGATAGGATTACGGGAAACACGGGGCAGAACATCGCTATGGTTGCCACACTCACTCTGTGACCGGCACCAGTTTCCCTTTCACTTTCTCCTCGATACCCAGCTGCATCGTCTCGATGACATTGTTCACAACGCCCCGTGTATGGCGGACGATCAGTTCATCGTTCCGGAAGAACTCCCTGTCCGTACTGCTGTTGAACTGCGAACCGTGCGTCCTGAACGCGATACCGAACGGGGCGAGCACGTACCCCAGCTGCTGGAAGTTCAGCCAGATGTCCATGGCGGTCTTGATGGCGCCGTCTTCGTGACCGCAGATGAGGATTCCCGCAACCTTCCCCTCGGTCAGCCCGGGTTTGTTGAGGTGAAACAGGTTCTCCATACACGTGGTCCGGTCAAGAAACGCCTTGAGCCGTGCCGACATGCCATTCCAGTTGATCGGGGATACAACAATGACTGCCTTTGATGCGGCAAGCATCGCGTGAAACGCCGGCATATCGTCGTTTTTATTCCGGCACGGGTACGAGCAGGACTCAGCCCGGACTGCGTAACAGCACCAGCAGTAATCGATGGCATACTCGCTCACATTGTACCTGCGGTAACTCACGCCCCGTTCCTGGAGTACTGCTTCGGCAAGATCCGCCATGTAACCAGAATTTCCCGCCCGGTGGGTACTGCCGTTGATGACGAGGACATCGAATTTTTCACCGTCATACGTGAGTTGCCGTCGATTGGTATCACGTATGAATTCATGGGACGGGCTGTGGCATACGGGACAACCTTTGGGCGGATTTTCACCCGTGAAGACAAAACCGCAGACGGCACATCTCCATGCAGTCTTCTGATCCGGGCTTTTTGTGTGGGGAATTTCATCTGTTGTAATGAGCATACGCGATCGTTTCCGTGTTACTGATAGGATCACGTATATGCTCCTTGTATATTGAGGTGTGTGTCAGATAATAGGGAAAAAATGGCACGATGCAGAACGCACGGGATTGGATCATTCAGGTACGGAAAATTTGAGTGAACGCCGGGGGAACGATCTTTGCGGAGTTCACGTATCCATCAGGTGCCCGGATCAGGTAATCCCCTTTCTCTCGCGGGATAGGGGGACATCCCACACGTTCTCCTGTAAGACCACAACAGTTTTTACACGTCCCTTGTATATGTATGGTACATCAGTAGTATCTGCTCCTGCCAGACGGGATGTTTTATGCACTCTGCCAAACATCGCACGCAATCCCCCATGACGAAGGCACTCCGCCTCCTTGCATCAGATATCGGCATCGTAATTATTACTGCCGCGATCCTCATTGGGGTCTACCTGATCGATACGGTTACCCCGCTGGGCGAACCGGTCTGGCTCCTGTATTTTATTCCCCTCGTCCTCTCTTTCTGGTCTGGCAGGGTATATACAATTCCTGCGGTCTGTATCGTTACCCTGTTCTTTTTGATATCCGGTTTGTTGCTCTCTCCCCAAGGGATTACGTTCTCCCACGCGATTCTCTACCGGTTTACGTTTTACCTTGTTTTTATCAGCGTATCGATCATTCTCTGGACGATACGCCGGCGGCAGATTCTCTAATGAAGGTTGTGACCCTATTTTTTTTTTAATGATTTGTGCTTTCAATAAAATTTTAAAAAAATCCTGAAGCAGGGCGTTGTGTGATTAAATTACGTGTACGTGACCGGGCTGAATCCCGAGAGCTAGGAAACCCTCGATAAAAGATTTTCGTAAGCGGGTGGGAGAGAGACTGGTTCGGGTTCAGAAGAATGGATTTCCCGTGGAACTCATGGGGTACTCTGAAAACAACAAATGGACACATACACGGCGTTGGCAAAAGAAATTTGTGTTCGCCGGCTCATGACTGGTTGAAAACAAAGTTTGATGTGGTAGCCACACCATTTAACATAGACACGATTCCGGGTATCTTTTAGATAATCCGTAATTGCCTGCGCGGGAAAACAGAGTGCAGGAATCATGCGGACGATGGTAAAATACCATCGAAGAAACAGCATCGGCAGCAGCTCCCGATGCCAGTATACAGGGTCCCGATGATCCACGGTTTCGTGGTGATGGCCCCGTGGCCCTTCACTGGAACGGGTAATTATCCCGTACGGTTCTTTAAGGGAACTTCGCCGATATGTCGAAGAGGGCTTACCAACGGATATTTTCCCCGGCTTACTCCGGAGGGATTTGGCCGATATTTGATCCGACTAATACGGACGGAATCGCACGATAACGCGATACCACAACGAATCAAAAAAATTCCCGCAAAAATACACAATCAGACAAAAAATCAGGAGATATAACACACAATGGAAATAGAAATTATAGCCGTGGGCGGATACGACGAAGTCGGGCGGAACATGACCGCCGTCCGCTGCGGAAAGGAAGTTGTCATTTTTGACATGGGGCTCCGCCTCGACCAGCTGATGATCCACGAGGATACGGAAGTTGACGAGATGCATTCCCTGGATCTGATCAAGATAAAGGCGATTCCGGATGACACGATAATGCAATCGGTCGAAGGCACGGTGAAAGCCATCGTCTGCTCGCACGGGCACCTGGACCATATCGGAGCTATCCCGAAACTTGCGCACCGTTACAATGCGCCCATCATCGCGACTCCCTATGCAACCGAACTGATCCGCCAGCAGATTTCCGGAGAGAAGAAATTCGAAGTGAAGAACAAGCTCTTCGCGCTCGGCGCAGGGCAGCGATACACGATCTCGCCGAACCTTGTTCTTGAATTCGTACGCACGCAGCACTCGATCATTGATACCGTGACACCGGTTCTCCACACCCCTCACGGTGCGATCGTCTATGCCTGTGACTTCAAGTTCGACCGGACGCCGGTCATCGGTGACCCGCCGGACTTTGCCCGGTTCCGGCAGATCGGCAAGGAAGGCGTGCTGGCGCTTATTGTGGAAAGCACGTATATCCATCGCCCGGGTCGATGTCCCAGCGAGCGGATTGCCCGCGATCTCGTGCGGGACGTCATTACCAGTTTCGAAGATGACAATCATGCGATTATCATATCTACATTTTCGTCCCACATCGCCCGGGTCAAGACCATTGCGGAATGTGCCCACGAGATCGGCAGGAAACCGGTCTTTCTCGGGCGCTCGATGGAGAAATATTCCGTTGCCGCAGAACAGATGAAATTAGTCTCGTTTCCCCAGACCGCAAGCGTCTTTGGGAACCGGAGGACTGTCGATCGCGTGATGAAAAGGATGATGAAAGAGGGAAAGGAGAAGTTCCTGCCGATAGTCACCGGTCACCAGGGCGAGCCCGGATCGATTCTTACTCGTCTTGCGGCTGGCGACACTCCCTACCAGCTGAGCACAGGTGACAAGGTGCTCTTCTCGGCAAACGTGATCCCGAACCCAATGAATGTCGGGAACCGGTTCAGGATTGAGCAGCAACTCAGAATGACCGGGGCCCGGATTTTTACTGACCTGCACGTGAGCGGTCACGCGTACCGGGAAGACCATTACGAGTTTCTCCAGATGCTCAACCCGCAGCATATCATCCCAGCTCACGCAGACCTGAAAATGACCGCAGGCTACGCTGAGTTTGCCGGTGAACTCGGGTACACGGTTAACAAAGATGTCCATCCGATGAGGAACGGGCAGCGGCTCAGTATAACGTAAGGAATTGTACTATCAAATCCCTCGTCCTTTTTTTATTTTTTTGGAATGATCTCCCAGTTTCGGTACTCTTCGTTTGCGTCCTTCATGTCTTCCCAGAGCCACACCATCCGGTCAAGGAACCAGAGTTTCCCGCAATAGACAAGCACCATGCCAAAGACGGTTGGCCAGAGTTCAAACACGAACACTCCCCAGAGGACAAACAACATCCCGATACCAGACACCACAGACAGAATATTCGGGGCGGTCCGGTGGTGCGCTGGTACGGGGACGACATCGCGGTTCAGCCAGACGCGTTCGCCCAGCACGGACTTTGATGCCCAGTGGTCAAGCGATGCCGGTGCCGGGAAGATCCGGGGATTGAACCATGTCCAGAGAAGGGCAAGGACAACCGGAACGATTGCCCACCACCCGAGCCAGAGCCGGCTCCAGAAGGCGAGGATGAGGAGGGGCAGCACGGTATTGCGCAGGACCACACTCCACGGGTTGGCGTGTCGCAGCCATGTGGTATCGTCCAAGGCAAAGGTCCGGGCAATCTTTCGCTCTAATGTCATTACGTACCTGTGGTTGTTACGGTTTATTTTCCCTCATTAACGCCCATCCCACTAGCATCATACCGGCATTCCTCTCCCTTAAAGAACCAGTTCCGGTACACGATCGGCGTAATAATGGTCGTAAGCAGGCTCATCAGGACGATCACGACATAGACCCCCTGGTCGATGATCCCCGCTTCCAGCCCGATGAGGGCAACGATCATTGCCACCTCCCCTCTCGGTGCCATACCGAACCCGACGATAAGTGCATCCTTCCGGCACAATCCCATCATGCGGGCGGGAAGCCCACACCCGATCACTTTCGTTGCAATCGCAACGATGGTGAGGGCGACAAGGAATAACAGGATCGCCGGGGTGACGGCTTTTACATCCGCAAGGATCCCCAGCGAAACAAAGAAGATCGATGCAAAGATGATCTGGAGGTATTCCGCCCCTTCCTTGAAGTTTTTGCTTTGGTTTAGTTCCACCCGCTCGAAAGAGACCCCGGCGATAAACGCCCCGACGATGGCAGAAAGCCCGACCATCTCTGCACACATCGCGTAGAGGAACGCCACCATCATGGCGAAGATGAAGATGAACTCCGGGAACTTTTTGCAGAACCCGGTGGCGTCCAGCCGCTCGATATATTTGCTGATCACGAATATGCCGAACGCTCCGCCGATGATAATAAACGCGACTGCTTTGATTGCGACAAGCGCGATCCCCCCGGCGGAGAGCGATCCGCTCACGGCATCTGTGCTGATTGCAAGGACCAAAAGACTGAGCACGTCGTCGATGACCGCAGCGCCGATGATCGCTTTCGCCGCTTCTGTCTGGAGTTTACCGAGTTCCTTTAACACGTTTGCCGTGATCGCGATACTGGTCGCGGTCAGGGCAGTCCCGATGAAGATCGCGCTTGCCGTGTTGAACCCGAAGAGGATCGAAATCCCGTAGCCCCCGATCCACGGGATGATCACCCCGATTCCGGCAATCACCCCGTTACGGACCGAGAGGATCTCTTTCACATTGAATTCCAGACCGATCACAAAGAGCAGGATTACTGCGCCGAGATGGGCGAGTCCCCGGACGAAGTCCGTATAGGTGACAAGCCCGAGTGCACTCGGACCGACGAGCAGACCAACCAGGATGAGCCCGATGACTGCCGACTGGTTGATCCGCGATGCGATGAGGTATCCTCCGAGCGCCACGAAAAGGAGGAGACTCATCTGGAATTCCGGGGAGGCAAGGAGACTGTCCATGGTAGCATATTCTGGAACGGGAAAAAAGAAATATGTTTAGGAATCGGTTCGATTCGGAAAAAACCGGTGGTGTATCGGGGTTTATGGCGGAGAGTGTGTATTTTCCCGTATGACAAGCACCGGTTTTGTTGCCATGTGCGCCACGGCAAATGCGGTGCTTCCGATGACGGCATCCTCAAACCAGCTCCTGCCGTGGGGACTCATTGCGATCAGTGACACGTCCTCTTCCTCTGCCACCGACAGGATCATCGCTGTCGGATCCCCGGCGCGGACGTGATGCCGCACGGTAAACCCGGATCCGGCAAGTTCCCGTGACAGGGTTTCGAGTTTTTCCCCGGACTCCTTTGCTGCCTGATCCGCCGGCACGTGTCCCTTATTATCGGTGATGACATGCAGCAGAATGACGTGTTCGATCCCTTGTAGGGTTCGGACAAACTCCAGTGCCTCGCAAGCATGGCGGGAGAAGTCTGTGGGTACGAGTATATGCGAGAAAATCCGTCGACCTGCGGTGTGACCGGCTTTCTCCCGGTGATGCTCCAATGTCTCCGGGTGCACGATAAGAACGTTCGTCTGTGCCGAGCGCAACACCTCCGATGAAATGCTCGCGAAAAACAGGTCACTGAAGAGGCTTTTTCGCCGGACCCCCATGACGATCAACGATACGTTCTCTGTGTTTGCGATATCCAGGATGGTTGTCGTGATGCTACCTTCGTCCCGGCGAGAGACGATCATTTTCACGATTATACGGACTTTCAGGTCGAAGGTCTCAAGGAACGCCCGCTTTTCTGCAAGAAGAATTTTCGCGTTTTCCAACTGCTCGCTGTGCGACAACCCGATGATGGAATGATCCGTCGCATCGACAACATGCAGGAGTATGATCTCCTGTATTCCGGGGATGTGGATGATATGGTGAAAAATTGTTTGCGAGGCAACTGAAAGATCTGTGGGAAATAATACTTTTTTAAACATCAGCGAGTCCTTTGACAGAGTATGGTGATCAGGACAAAAATATTTTTTCGTTACTCTCCCGTCAGAAGGAATCATGGTGCCGCTTTCCTGATCTCTGTCCTCCCTTGTATTTCCGATGAAGTGCTCGACCGGGACCTTTCCCTGGCTACCCCCCGAGATTCCTCATCACCTCTCCGACATGACGCAGCAAAAAAATTCAACTGCCTGAGTGGGGGGAGTTCCGGTGACAAATGATCTTGTGCGAGAGCAGTTGGGCAGGGAAAAGTCAAAAAATTCAGCGATACAGGAATCGTATCACCTCATCACAGAACCGGTCCGGGAACTGGTACGCGAGTCCATGTCCTGCGCCCGGAATCTCGACCAGTTCTGCGCCGGGTATCCGCCCGCCCAGGATACGTGAGTTCACTGGCGGGACGATCACGTCGTCTGTCCCGGTGATCACCAGCGTTGGCGCATGGAGGGCTCCCAGCCGAACGAACGATCCGGTCCAGCCGAGGAACGCAGACAACTGCCGTGCTACAATCTCATTTGCGGTGGTTTCGTACACTTCCGGGCAATAGTGGAAAGGATCATGGTCAGCCAGCCACGACGGCGGGAAGAGCAGGGTAAACATCCGGTTGACGACGTCCGCCATCGTTCCCGTCTTATCGGTGAGTTGAGCGATGATCTCCGGTGGCGCCCGGACCGCTTCCGCTCCGCCGCATTCACCGGCTGCCAATATGAGTTTGTTGACCATTTCCGGAAAACCAAGGGCAAGTTCCTGCGCCACAGACGCCCCCATTGATATCCCGAGGACGTGGGCAGACGGGATGCCGAGAGCGTCCATCAGGGTTGCCGTATCACGGGCAAACAGGGGGATAGAGAACGGTTTGTCCGAGGCGCTCGAGTATCCCGTCCCCCGGTTGTCAAAGATGATGACCCGGAAGTGGAGAGAGAGTTGTACAAGAACGGGCGCGTTCCATGTATCCATCGTGGACGCAAGACCGTTGATGAGGACAACCGGATATCCCGAACCACATTCCCTGTACGCAAGAGCCACATCGTCAACAGGCACCATTTTTACCGGACTCAGGGTCACGACACGATATCTGTTCTCCGGCGTTATTTAAACTCTTCGTGGGGGAACAGTGCCCGGCGAACGGGCAGCGTGACAAAATGGGAATCAAGGTCCCATGAGCAGGCTTGTGGAGCGCTCACATTTCTCATCGTAGACAGCCACCCTGTGTGGCAGTCACCGGATCTTCATCACGTTTTCCGGGATACGGGAGATGTCAGTTACGGGTGATACAGGTGATGCATCATGGGTTCGATTGCAGAATGGCAGTCCTGCGATGATATGCGGGTTGGTGGTGCTGCGTCACATCACCACCCGGGTGATCACCCCGTGGATCTTCTCCGGGGGCAACTCGTAGAACTGAACGAATGCGGGAGTGACTTTCTTTAAAAGTCCGTACAGTTTCCAGAAGAACTTCTCGCTGACAATATTCTCCATCCCGTAAAAGATCGTCTTCTCCTCGATTCCCTCCGCCCGTAAAAGCCCGATGATGTCCACGATCTCCATATACCCCGCAGTGATCAGGAACGCATGAAGACCCGGCGCAAGCTCGCGATCATGACGGGTATCGATACCGAACGGGTGATCGGTAATCCGGATGGAGACAAGGACATTCTCTTCGTACAGGATCTCATTCTTGAACATCACCCGTGCGATATAGGGGGAGATGTGGTTCTTGTCAGTTGTAAAAAAGAGTGCCGTCCCATGCACCTTGGGGAGCGTTGCATACGCCTTTTTGTATTCAGGAAGGAACTCCTCCAGCCGTTCCGGTCTCAACATGCGATGGAGCTGCTCCTGCCCCCGCACGAAAGCAACGATGATGATCAGCGGGATCGCCGCAATGATAAACGACCAGTACGCGCCATGCGGGATCTTCACAAATGCGGAGAGCAAAAAGATCGAATCGACAACGATCAATACGCCGGAGATGACGGCTTTTGTGAGATCCTGCCGGAGGGTGAAGATCATGGTCATCATGATCGCCGAGATCGTCATGGTGCCGGCAACGGCAAGACCGTACGCGGATGCGAGGTTCTCCGAGGTCTTGAACTCCAGCATCACGATAAGTACGGCAGCAAGCAGCATCCAGTTCACTGCATCGATATAGATCTGGGACCGCAGGTCCGGCGAGGTAAACTCAATCTTCATCTTGGGAATGATCCGGGTCATCATGCCCTGGTACATGATCGAGAACATGCCCGAGATCATCGCCTGCGACGCGATCACGGTTGCAGCGATGCTTAAAATGAGGAACGGGACAAAGAGCAGAGCCGCCTGTCCCTGCACCATGCTGAAGAGAACCGTATGTGCATTCGGGTGA
>Ga0247840_10011167_pt1 | contig 11009 bp, 11 predicted proteins | sample LaCruzMarch2015__FD_192404 | JGI IMG/M metagenome (GOLD analysis project Ga0247840, IMG submission 192404) | Freshwater microbial communities from meromictic Lake La Cruz, Castile-La Mancha, Spain - LaCruzMarch2015_17m | ecosystem: Environmental > Aquatic > Freshwater > Lake | place: Spain...
CCAGCTCGTACGCTTTGCCATCCGGGCCTTGAATGTAGAACTCATCAGCCAGTGCGTCCGTCGGCGCTTCAATGAGAAGCAATGCGGTTAATATCGGACGCCACGGCGGCGGTGCATCGTTGCGCCAGTCCAGCCAGCCGCCACGGGCAGTGACTTCTTCCAGCGTTTCGACCGTTTCCGGCATTTCGTCGCTACCGTATTCGATGTTTTCCTGAAACTGCTTCTTTGCGTTCAACACTGTCACATTCAGCGGAGCACTCCAGATTTTGGGGTCTTCCGATGCCGGCAACAGGATCATGTCCTTATTCAACACAATCGAACCCGCTTCGAAGTCTTCGGACAACGGCCCGACTGACTGCACAATGTTAATGCGCGGCAGACGGAAATCGCCTTCCTGATAGTCGCCGGAAATTCCACCCATAGGCGGAATTTCTGAGTTCATGGTTGTCAGTTGGTGGTTGTCAGTTTTAGGGACAACTGCGTGGATGGCCGATTCCTCGGCTGAACGCGGTGAGGACACCGCGTCTACGTTTTCTGTTTTCTTCTTGAACGATGTAGTGGTCATTGTACTTCTCCTTGTTACTGGTTGATTTGGTGAGCTGTTTGCGTTTTTTCCTTAGCCAGATAGGAAACTTCGGAACCGGATACACAGAGCCCTTCGGCGGTGAGCAACTGATTCATTTTCCGTATGGCTTCGGCTCCCTTCCCTCGCGCTTGGGATTTCTTAACGGCGGTTTCAAGCGCCGTGACAGAGATCGAGCAGGCGGGAAGAAATTCTTCGAGCGGGATTGAAAACTCCGCGTGGATGATGTCCCAGACAGCAACCAGTTCTTTGATGACTCGTTGCCCGGAACGATGGCGCAGTTCGTAGCCGGGAATTTCCTGCCCGTTTTGCACCATTTCCAGCGCATGAGCGCGGACTGATTCAGCCCACGCCGACAGCACCGGCGCAAGTTGAAGCGCCATTGCCATTTGATCCGGTTGCGTGATTTGCGCAGGATCGAGGATTGAAGGAAGCTCCAGCCGGTCGGGAAGCTGTTCCATCACCGCAAGGGCTTTGGCTGCCAACGCGGGACAACGGGCCTGAGCGCCGCAGTAAGAACAGTTTTCCGGATGAGGGCAGTACGGACTGTCAGGGTCTTCCGCAAGCATGATCACGGTTGCGACACGCGACTGCATCCGCACATAATCGGCAGAACGGATAAAGGTGTGTTCCGTGACCAAGTCGCAACGCGGCTGGAGGAAAACAACCTTCACTTCATTCACCCCGAATAGATCAAAAGCGCCAAGGGCGTACGCCCAGCCTTGCAGATTGATCGAGGCATCATCGACCGGAACCTTGCCCATTTTGTAGTCAATGACGACGGCGGAATGTTTGCTGAGCAGGATGACGTCGGCGGTGCCGAAGGTCAGACCGCAGACATCCACCTGCATTTCATTGAACCGTTTGCAGTCCGGAATGGATTCTTCCAATGTCTGGACATAATCTAGACAAAGCTGCACCTGTGCGGTCTGCTCTTCGTTGAGACCGTCCAGATGGCCGGTGTCAGCGGCGTCGTGCATCATGGTGCCCTCATCGGCTGCCTTGGATGAACCGGGGCGGTTTTCCCAATGAGGGCACTGCTCTTTGTTTTTCAGCGAGCTGGGACTGTGTTTGGCGTGTAATTTTTCGGTCATGGTTATTCCTTTTATTTGTTGGTTATTCGCCTTCCTGCTGTTTCAAATCTTCGGCGCGGCGTTTGAGCAGGCGGTAGATGTCGCGGGCGGCACCGATGGCATCGCCGGAAAAGATGACGTGTACGTCGTGGAAATATTCCAGCTCGGACAGCTGATGAAAAAGGAAGTCCGCCCCTACTCTACCGCCGGTAAAGATCGAGTAGTCGAAGTGTTCGATGTCCGCCCTCTCCGCTTCGACCACATAGAAAATGCGCGGCATTTTCTGGAGTGCACGGGCGCGGCGAAGCTTCTTTAACTCGCGGCAGTAGTTTTTCTGGATGGCCAGAGACTGAATTAGGTCGGGCAATGACTTCCGTTCGACGGCAAAGTGCAGCTGATCGCCCTCAATGGAATAATCAAATGTGGGGATGGTATCCCGGACAACGGCGCAGCGGTCGAAGTCGAGAGGATGCTGCTCACGGGTATCGATGCGGATTAACATTGGGCACCTCCGGGCTGGGCAGAAGTCAGAGGACAGAGGTCTGCGGTCAGAGCGACATGGGCATGGAAATCGAAACCGAATTCGTGCCAAAGCTGAGCAACAGAGGCTTCGTCGCCTGCACGGGCGAGGTCGAGAAGCTGATTGAAGCGGGGATTATCCATTGCGCACCGCCTTTCCATTTACGATTGCGAGAATGTCGGAGCGGCGGAGACGGAACGCGCCGGGGTATAATTCGACTTTCTGCAAGCGACCGGCTTGAATGGTTCGCCAAAGGGTGGCGCGGCTCACATGAAGGAGCGCGGCGGCTTCGCCCATTGTGAGAAGAAGCGGGCCGGAATCGGTGTCGAGTGTGTAGCGGCCTTCAAGGATGGCCAGGGCTTTTTCCTTTGCCTTGTCGTCGGCGGTAAAGACCGCCCTGATGAGATCATCATTGCTTACTGTTTTCATTTTTCGTCTCCGCGTTGCTTTTGTGTGCGGAGCGAAAAAAAACCTGCCCCGCGTTTAATACGGGACAGGTTGTAACAGTGTGTTTCGGGTCAAGTGGCGGGCACTTGGCCCATTATTTTACCAATCGGAAAAATCCCCTTTCTTTACGTGTGTTTTTAGTGAAGTTTCGGACAGGGTCAAGTGCTGTGCGGCCCGTTTCCTAGCCTGCGTAAAGCTGACCCGAGGGTTTTTCCGGTGGTAATCCAGTATGAAGGTTCTGGCGTCTTCGTATTTGGGAAGGTAGGTCTCGGCCCTCGCCTGACCTCCTGCAGCGGCGGAACGGATTGTGCCGGAACCACGGAGTGCGCTTGGAAGAACCGTTTCCTCAATCGTATCCAACCGGACATCAAGATGCTTTTTGAGTTCGGTGTTGCTGATGTCCGGAGGGCGGCATCGGGAGCAGTTTCTGGAGCACTCGCCGGAGAAGCCGGTCTTTTCCAGCGAAAGGCATTCGCGCAGAGAGACCGAAGCGATACCCCGGCTTCGCAGCAGATCGGCGGCAACGGAATGGTTGGCTGGAAATAAAATGCAGCCGACGGTCTGCGGGTCGGTAACCGGCGTCACCGCACTAAGAGTCGCCGAAGCAGAATCTGCAAAACAGGCGAATACCTGGCGAAACTCGCCGTTGCAATCACAGCGCCCGATAAAATCGAGACTCTCCATCTTTGGGGCTTCGCCCGGCGTCAGATTGAAGGCTCCACGCAAAGAATCACTAACCCGGTCGAGGCCGATCCGGTGCGCCTGCACGTCTTTCCAGTCGAGCACCAGATCCTCAATGGCATGTGTATGCTCGCCGGGAGGGAAAGCCCGGAATTTCCGGCCAGACTCCCGGATGGACATTCGCACAGACGGATTATCAGGACATGGGAAAAAATCAGCGCGCTTAGCGGGACAAGGGATCAGGAACGGATGAATGGACGGGAAGGCCTTCCCAAACGTCCCTTCCCACCAAGCCAAAGGCTCGAGATCGTGTCTGCATTTAAGCAGCTTTCTGAATGGAAATTCCATGACACAGAGCCTCCAAAAAACGGGTTACAGAAAACAGAAGCTGCAGCGGACAAAGCCGGTCCGCTGTGCGGCGGCGGGAATGAAGCGGAGAAAAAAAAGGCGCCTGCGGATCGGGCGCGAAGATGTTTTCCAGAACTTCAGCCGTGATGCTATTAGTAGACAGCCTGATTGCCATCGTTATCTCCTTTTTGTATTTCTTTAAAAATAAACGACGCCCCCAAGTCGAAAAAGATGAAATTTGGGTTGGGCTAAAAAATCGGCGGTTTTTTATTCGTAACCCGTTGGAAACCTTGGGTTACGGATGCAAAAAATTTACCGAAAGGAAAAGCTTGAAAAGTGAGGTTGCTGGCTTTTTCAGCAACCCCTTACAACAATTGGATTTTCGATGATTACCCGTTGTTATATTTACGACGGGGGGCAATTTGGGACACTCGACCTGAAGTTAATTTAAATTTCAGCGCCACATCCTTTGTTCTGCGACCACTAGCAATCTCCCCTCTTATTGCACTATCTCTAATTTCCTCAAGAGATATCTGCAATTGGTTAATCTGCTCTGCTGACTCATCATGCATTGCTTCCAACCTCGACAATCGCACATCAGCCTCTTCTTGATTTTCTTTTAATTGTTCGATATCACTCACTATTTCCTCTTGCGCCTGGCGCAATAATTCTTGAGCTTGCGACAATAATTTTCGTGATTTCACACCTAACATGTCCATAATTATCTCCTTTGCAGTATCGGACCTTCTGAAATTTAATTTAATAAATTAAATAAAATGGTCAATACCATTTTCCTGTTTTTTGAATAAGGTGTGACGACCCCAAAAAAACTTCGGCTTTTGAATTCGAAGCTTGGGCGAGTAACTACCTTTAAATTAACAGGAAATAATACCTATGTTTCCATGACGATGGCGTTCAATTCACCGAGCATCGCTGCATGGTGCTGCTCCAGATGCGTCCGGATAACAGGGGTCGTGATGACCTTTCGGACGTACAGAGCCATTTTCAAGAGATCGGCAGAATACTGGCGATACAGGTTGGTGTAAAAATCGTGCTGTTTCTCCGCCTCTTCCAAACGCTCAACCAAGGCAAATCGCTTTTCTTTTTCCTCCCCGCGAGTCGTTGCGCGCCGTTGCCGGGGATTACGATCCGGATTACGAAGATCAGGCGGGGTTTTTAAAACCAGAGCCCGGATGAATGCGGGGGTAAAATCATTGACGCGTTTCATCTCTTTCAGCATGGCGGCCTGCCGCTCCGGTTTTGCAGCAGCCATTTCTGTTGCAGCGTGTTTGCCGATCAGTTCTTCTTCGAACGCCAGAGCGACGGTCGGATGAAGCTGCTGCATAAGGTGCGCGGCCAAGCGGTATCGGATGGTTTTCATTCCAAAGGTAGCCGCGATGGTTTTTTCGTCGATGGACTCAAGCGATTTACGCAGCATCCGGATCTCCTGATAACCGGAGAGCTTGTTCACCATTCGGTTGTAGGTGTAAGCCTCTTTATCCTCATAGATGATACAGGGCACCGTTTCATACCCAAGCTCCTGACAGGCGAGAAAACGGAGGTATCCGTCGAGGATAATATACAGTCCGCCCTCCTCGTATGCACAGAGCGGCTCGATGAGTCCCAGTTTTTCGATACTAGACAGTATGCGCCGGAATCCCCGGTGCTTTTGGGTGTTGATGTTGGTGCGCTCCCGCAACGGCTGAAGAAATTCAATCGGTACATCGATACCTTTAACATGAAACGGTTTACTCATTATTCTATCTCCTGTTCTATCGTGAGGCCATCGGGTTGATCTCTATGCCGTATTGTCCGGAAAGTTGCGGCGGAGTCCCGAGACCGCTGACAGTAATCAGCTCCGCAGTCGCCGAATCCTCCATCATCGCGGACATGCCCATCAGGAGGGTCAGAAGACGGTTTTCTTTTCGTTGTGTTTCCCTCACGAAATCCTCTTTCTCCTTGGTACTTTTGGTAATCTCCCGCGTCAGATCGTCCAGCGAGTAATTATTCGTTTTGCTATCCTGCTTCCGCGGGCCCTTGCCATGATTAATGCGGAGCTCAAGCAGGGTGCGAACCCGCCGCACCGTATTGCAATTGACCATACCCTCGTCAAAGGCGTCCATCAGCACGTTCTGAACAGTTGCCTTGTCCGACTGTGCAACCTGCATGGCAAACGACATGGAAAAGAGTCCCTGCTCAACGCCCTGAATCAGGCGTTCCTCGCCCTTCTCCACGAGATTCACATAGCTGCTGACATAGGAAAGACTTTTGCCCACGATCTCGCCGATCTCGGTAAAACTGAAGCCGCTGTCGTGCATCCGTTTCATTTCCTGAGCGAACCACATGGTGCCCGGCGGAACACGGGCAATATTTTCGACCAGCGAGTAAAGCAGCGCAGTTTTTCTATCACAGTTGAGCACCTCGGCAGCTATTTCTGATTTGCCCAGCTCCTTGTGAGCGAGATAGCGGCCCTCCCCGCAGACCAATTCATACGTCCCGCTTCGTTCAAAATCCCGCTCATTGACCACAATCGGCTTACGAAGACCAACCTGCCCGATACTGCGGACATTTTCGGCAAATTTCTGTTTATTCCGGTTGCGGGAATTGAGCACGACAATTTTATCAATGGGAATCAAGCGGTACTTGCGCTCCGCCATAGGTATAATTTTTGACTTCTTCATTTCAGCCCCTCCAGACCTATCAGGTTTTCCAATGCTTGCGAAAGAGAGTATGCGTGCAAATCGAGCTTATCGGCGGTTGTCCGCGCAATGTTAACCCTGCGACCGCCCAGCATGAGCCGGGGAAAAAACAGATAGCCGAGAACGGAGTATTTCCCGCAATTGGAAAGTGGCACCCCAACTGTGATATCAACCTCCGGACGCCTGTCCGGCAGAAATGTCCATACATCTTCATAACCGTACGGATACGGGACAACCGGCTGAATAGATACACTGACGTAATTCCGTAAAACGAGAAAATCGCCGCACTCTGCGACATCCCCGACATGCTGTTTAAACAGGGCTGCTACTTCTGCCCGGCGGACATTGATCACCTCATTGAAAAGATTCTGATAAGCCCCGGAGAACGTGTTGAATCGCTGGGAATAAGTTGCGGGGGAAACCATCTCGTTATCGGCGGCCACAAGGGACGGGCGAACCGTCCCGTACCGGTCGAACAGCACGCCCAAGCGCGAAAGCATATCTTCCGGCGAATATTTGATTCGGCGGGCTTCTTCGGCGGCACGCATCCTTGAACGGGCTGACTCGAACAGCTCCCGGTCTACAACAGACGGAAAAGCATTTTCGACACGGATCCACTCATCCTCCGGATTTTTATGGCTGGCGGATTTAAGGCGCTGGCTCGTCTTGTTATAGATCATCGTTCCGACGTAGAGCTCATTTTCAAGGATCGCGTTAATAGCCGCAGGCGACCACTGCTTCCCGCCGGGAGACGGAATCCTTTGTTCGTTCAGGTTCGAGGCGATCCGCCCCGGTGGAAATTGTTTATGAACGAACTCCGCAAAAATAAGGTGGATGACGGCAGTTTCCTCCGGCGCACCCGGTGTGAGAGTCACCCTCTGGTTCTGGATGCTCTTGCGCTGCCCTCTTTCCAGAATCTGAACGGGATGCCGTTGTTCATCCAAAAGTAAACGATGAAACCCATAAGGCGGAGTCCCGCCGGCACGAAAACCCTGACTGGCGATTTTGGCGCACCCCTTGAAAACCTTTGTACTCAGTTCACGACTGTAGCTGGCTGCGCGATACCGCTCAATACTCAGATGAAGCCCGTGCAACAGGTCATTTTTCTCACCAAAACCAATCGTGGTGAATACAACCTGTTTGCCATGCTTGGCACACAGGCCGGTAAAATATGCCGAAAGGTCGGTGTCCTGATAGCGCCCCCACCGGCTGACATCAAGAACCAGTACAAAATCGAATTTCTCTTTTCCGCCCTGCACATAATCGTTGAGCAACTCGTTGAACGCGTCGCGTCCTTCCGTCGAGAGACCGGACTTCCCCTTGTCGGCAAACTCGCGGATGATTTCAATGTTATGCTCCCGTGCAAACTGACGCACCTGATCCTGCTGAATCTCGACAGAATTCTCCTGCCGATCCTGAGCGGAGTGACGATAATAAGCCACCGCCCGCCGGGTGCTTTCCGTGACCGTATTGAACCAATCCATGCGCCGTTTTCCCTTTGTGCGGGGTGCCGACATAACATCCCGCCACCTATGGAGAAAAATATAGGCACTTTTCGGAGAAAATTTTTAAAATCAGTCAAATTATTTTTCGGCTCGGCCGCCCTGAGACAGAGAGCCGAGGATATGCCGCGCACGGCGGCGGGTGAGAGATGAATCAAGCAATGCATCCAAAACTGCTATAATTGAAGCGTAACGTGACTCTTCGCCAGCCCGAGAGCGGGCGGCCTTGTGAATGGCCTTACGGATTTTACGGAAGGCACCACCGACCGGCTTGCCGCGCCGTTGCTTGCCTTTCAAGTGCTGAGAAACAGTCACCTGCGTGATCCCAAGGGCGGCGGCCACCTCAATCTGCGTCAGGTTTTCCAGATAGTAGAGCTCCATCACCTGCCGTTGCCGGGGAGTCAGAGCGGACAACATAATGGCCTGAACTACCAGCCCTATTTCTTCCGCCGCCCGCAGGCGCTCATCGATGTCCTGATCGGACTCCGAGCGGTACCCCATGCGCTTGCTGGCCGGCACACACGCCCATTGTTCTGGTGTAAAAAATGTCTCTCGCCAACTACCGTCGTCATCATATTGCATACTCCTTTTTAAGGGAGGCGACGAACTTGGCACGACATCCGCGGGAGAAACGCAAAGACGAAAAGCTAACCTGTAAAATCAGAAACCTTCACAAGCCAAGTGTCTTTGACCTGCCGGATCAGCTGGGTGTCGTCGTCGAATTTCAACCAAATAAAAATGACAGGACTGGGCCTTTTTTCATTCTTTTTCAAAGCCGGAAGCGGGACTGAATTTCAACGTTTTACAATTTTCAGTAACTGTGCGGATAACGCTGTTAGATATGCCAGATGGAACATCCGCTTCGATTTCCAAGGTGACTCTAACTTTTGATCCGACAATTCCGGCGAGGTGGGCAATAATCTCGTCCGCGATTCGGCTGGCATCCCTGCCTACACGGATAGAATCCAATGTGACTGAGCCATGGAACCGTGTTGGCGCGGCAACTGGTGCTGGAATTTGCGCACCTTCCCCCGTTCTGCCTGATTGCAGAGGGGTCATTACCCCTGCGCCACTGCCTGGTAAAGTTTTGGTACTTCCCTGGGTTGGAGCTTCTGCGTCGAGTTGACGCTGAGCAGGTGCAGGTTTCACGAGCACGCCCATTGAATTGTCTGTATCGATCCACACCTGCTTCCCAGCCTGAAGACCCCGAAAACGACCCGCATCTTCATCAAAACTTTCGGCATAGGCAAAGGAGTCCTGCGACCATGTCAACATGCTTAAACCACTGCGAATGGCTTCTGCCAAGACGGTGGTATCCTTTAAACGAGGCAGATACAAATATCGGGCAAAGTCCTCAGACAGTTGCTGAATTGCGACGTGATCACCGCGCCAAAGCGGAACCTGATCTAATTCAAGACGCAACCGGCTGGCGGCAAGACCAGAGATGAGCAGTTCGTCATTACGAAGTTTTTTGCTGGCACGAATCGCCAATGAATCCTGACCGGTCAGCCGGAATGACTGCCATTCGACAATACTCTGCGGTGTTGACTGAGTCGGCACAATCAGCCACTGATAGGTTTCCGGGAGCCGGGCTGCTACCGCACTATGCGCGTTCTCTTTTTGTGAAACGGCCTGTTTCCGCTGGTGAGGATCGAGATTCAATGTCTCCGCCTCATCTACAATTGAACACCAGGCCAAATAACGCCGAACGGATTCATCCAAATCCTGAAGCCGCGCCTTATCGGCGGCCAGAAAGACCAGCGCATTGCGGTAGATACGGGGAGCCGTGCCGCGATTCTGCAAGAGTTCATGCGCAGCAGCGAGAGCGGAGCTCATTGTATCCTTGGTGTGCGGATACTCGACACCCAAAACAACCAGTCTCGCGTCCTTATCATCCGGCACGTCGCCAGAGGTTCGGGGAAGCGGATGGATGCGACTGAAATCTCCTTTTTTCTGGAGATCGAGTTTCAGCCATTTACCAACCTCTTCCGCCACAGCGTCCGGATCGGCTTTGATTTGCTCGGTACGGTCATCCGCCAGTTTTGTCACGGTCGGCTGAGTGGAATACCAGTAGCGGACAGAATCCTGATAAAGATAGGTTGCCGCACTGCTTAAGCGGCGCAGAGCATCACCGAAAATGGCCGGTGATTCGCCGGGGAGAACACAACCCAGTTTAATCCGCCGGTCTTCCACGCCCTTATTGGCCGCTTTGGCCGTCGGGGCAGAGCCCAGATAGACGGTGCGAGCAACCCGACGGCAGGCTGAATATTTTCCAAGATTCGGAGTCTCTGCATCAATCCTCAGGGGAATAGAATTCGGGCCGTCCACATCTTTTTCGATCACTGGCACCCAGTTATCGGACAAATACCGGGTGAGCTCAAACTGAACCCGCGGATCGTCAATCGGGATATTCGAGGGCATAATCAAAGGGCCTTGATCCCCCTTTTCCCACAGGCTGTGAATTACAGCAGCCATCAGGCGGAGAACACCGCGAGTCCGTTGGAATTTTACCAGCGTGGACCAGTCGTTATAGAGACGGTCGAACACCTCCGGATGAATTGGATAAGCGGCCTTGAGGCGTTTTTCATATTCGCCGTCTTTGCATTCCGGAGGAAACTCCTGCTGCTGCGTGCGGTACAGGTCGAAGAAGGCCTTAGCCACGGAATCGCGCGCGACGAACTGGTCTTTCTCAATCAAAGGCTCGAACAAGCGACGGCGCACAATTTCAAAACCTTCTTCAGCACTGGCGGGCCGCCAAGAAGCCTCGACGCGACCGACGGCGTTGCGCAGACGAACTAAAGCATCCCGGCCCCGTTCGCCGCCGACTTCAATATCGTCCGACTGTGCGTGCGGTGAACCGCTCATATCCGAGCTGGGCAGACTGATCACGAGCAGACACTGCTTCGCCAGCTTGGCAGATTCTGTCAGCGCCTGAGAAAAGGAAAAGTGCGTTTCGAAACTTCCGCCGGGCAGGTCTCCCTGATCGTGGAGCTGCCGTGCATACGCCACCCACTCATCAATCAAAATCATGCAAGGGCCGTATTCATTGAACAGCTCGCGCAGAGCATCGCCGGGACTGGTGGCCCGTTCATCGTCCGCCTTGATTTTTGCAAACGCCTTTTTGCCGCCGAGCTGCCAGGCCAGTTCGCCCCAAAG
>Ga0247840_10011173_pt1 | contig 11004 bp, 7 predicted proteins | sample LaCruzMarch2015__FD_192404 | JGI IMG/M metagenome (GOLD analysis project Ga0247840, IMG submission 192404) | Freshwater microbial communities from meromictic Lake La Cruz, Castile-La Mancha, Spain - LaCruzMarch2015_17m | ecosystem: Environmental > Aquatic > Freshwater > Lake | place: Spain...
TTTCTCTTTTTATCAACTCTCTATACCCTTTGATAGATCATCTTTTTTCTATTGACTTCTTGATATAATTATTTATACAAAATATCATATAAACAAAAATACTAACATAAAAAACTACTATTATGAGTACACTAACAACAGAACATCAGATTGCATACCAAACAGTAATCGAAGTTATCAAACAAAAAAATGAAAAAAAAAGAAAATGGGACCAAAGATTTTGGTTCATCTTTGTCTTCGTTGTTTTGTCTATTATCTTTCTTTTGATTGGAAAATATTGGTTCAATGTAAACTATTGGGCTTATCTTTCAGGTATTGCTGTAGGTATTATTATACTTTTCTTGATATTACCTTTCGGGAAAGCACGCGAAATGACTCCAGTTGAAATTCGATATTCAATTTCGGAGGAAATGAAGAAGCAAATCGATGATCTCAATTTTATTGAACGACAAAGAGCAATAAAAGTTGCCAAATTGGAGATTAGTAAGGGATTGTCCCATACCGCTGAAGCCACTCGTGAAATATGGGAAGAATTGGGACCAATACTTGATGAAACAATAGATAACTTCAAAAACTGGGGCAAAAAACTCGACATGGCTTTCGAATATTATGAACAACACCAAAATACTGTGAATACATAGTAAAATCTATACGCATGATGAACCCGCTGGCTTTCCAGTGGGTTTTTCTACGCTCTGAAAAGTCGATTGACTTTTGATTTCTAATCCTTATACTTCTTATTGCAAGGTTGAGGAAGAAATTCTTCACCACAGCATACTATTTTCAACACGCAGTTTTTTGGATTAGCACAGGAAGTACCAGTGTAATATACAAATAAACGGGTAATCCTTAGGGATTGTTGGTTGCTTGGTATATTATGATGGGCGTCTGTGCTTTTTTGTTAAGTACAATTTAATGGAGTTATACATCTCGACTGACTGAGATCCAATTGCATTACACGAATTACTATCGAATTTCTACCAAAAACCAGATTAATAGAGAGTTCTCAGCGACTGAATGATTGAGACTTTGTATACAGGAAATAGCAATTTCAGAGAGGAGTTCTTCTTTTCTCTGAATTTTGTGTAAAATAAGACGCCGGCTCTGACCAAAACAGAGCAACGTCGTTTTTATCTTAGAGATATTAAAATATCAGAAAATATTCAAATTCCTATAAGATAATAAAAAAATCCCGAATGATCGGGATTTTCTATATATCAATTATTAGTGGTTAATTAGAATGGAAGATCATCATCTGCTTTTGGTGCAGAAGCAGCAGCTCCTTGACCAGCAGTAAGTTTCCAACAAGTGATACTATTGAAGTATCTACCAGCTTGTGTTTTAGATTCGTTGCATCTGCTGTTTAGTTCAACCTTTACAACATCACCAACCTTAACTCCCTCCAAAAGAGCGATCTTATCTCTAAAGAAATCTACTGCGAGACTTCCTTTAAATTCTCTGTCTGTGTTTTCTTCTAGAACAAGTGTTTGTTTCTCAAGATCGTTTCCGATAACTTCCTTTTGACAGATTGTCTTTACAATTCCTTCGTATTGCATGAGTTTCTACATAAAAAATAAAATGTGTACTGATATACTTACGATTTCCTTTTGATTTTTCAAGCAAAAAATTCAGGAATGATAAACAAGCAAACACCCACATTGAGATAAATATCTGCAAAGTTAAATACAGGAAATCGAGATCCTATATAAATAAAATCTCTTACTCCATCCAAAAATACTCTATCTACCAAGTTTCCTAAAGTCCCAGCTAAGAGGAAACCAAACACCAACCATGTGAAATATTTTTTTTGATACGCGACCACAAATGCTCCCAAGGCAAATCATGCAATAAGAATGATAAATACTAATGGAATCTGCACTGATCGAGATACTCATGTATTAAATGCAGGATGAAAAATTCCCCATTGTTCAAGGATTTTTTGATCATAGAAGAAATATTTAGTTAATTGATCCACTAGAAACAATGCTCAAGCAATCAAAAGTACGTTAAGATGCTTTTTCATGTTTTTGTTTGAAAATAGTAAAAACTACTCTGCTGATTTTTTGACCCTATTCATAATTGCATATCATAAGCCAACTTCTGGCAATTGTTCGATGAGAATATCTGAAAAATGTTCGTTGTCTGCTTGATGGTACATAGTAAATAAATTATGGGCACAAGAAATCAAGTTAGATTTTGTTCATCGGTTCCATACGGTGATATGGTTTGTATACGGTGCAAGTTCTGTTTGATATTGTTCAATTCGTTCAGTTGTTGCTAAGATAAGGAGTTTTCACGCTGGGGCGAAGTGAGAGTTGGCAAATCCCTCCGCCCTCTCGGGCACCTCCCTTTGACAAGGGAGGACCAAGTCTTCTATTGATTGAAAGATTCTTACCTTCGCCCCAGGAGAGTAATGTTTAAACATATTTCCAGGAGTGATCTCTGATACTTTGACAGCATATTCCACCTGTACGGAAGTGGGTAATATAGATTCTAAATCTTCTTTCGTGATATATCAAGGTCTCGTGATAATTACTCTATCGTCCTCTACTTTGACAACCGTCGACTCGATTCCGACTTCACAATCTCCTCCATCTATAATCATAGGTACTTTGTCTCCAAAATTGTCTCGCACCATAGCGGCAGTAGTTGGGCTAGGTTTAGTCGATACATTGGCACTCGGAGCTGCTATTGGTAAATTTGTCTCGATAAGAAGCTCTCTAGCGACTTGATTTTGAGGTATTCTAATTCCTACAAAGTCACTTCCTGCCGTGACCATATCAGGGACATTAGGTTTTTTGTGCAACAGAATCGTCAAAGGTCCCGGCATCAGCTTTTCAATAATGAGTTGTTCCCATGGACTTGTAATATGTGCATAGTCTAGTATCTGATCCACGTCTCCCAGATGCACGATAATCGGATTAGTTTGAGGTCTTCACTTCGTAGCGAATATCTTGCTCACCGCCTCAGTATCCAAGGCATTTGCCCCAAGTCCATAAACTGTCTCCGTAGGAAATGCTACGAGATTTCATGATTGCAAAAGTTGTTTAGCTTCTGCGTATGTCTGAGCTGATGGAGTTGTGATCATAGGATATGAGTAATTATAAACTGTTTTGGATATCTTGAACAAGTAATTGTCTCTGTTGTTCAAGAGTCACTAATTTATTGGAGATTCCCGTCAGTCTTGGAACTAATGCTTGAAGTGCTCTAATTCCTACCATATTATAACCAAGATACTCTTCTTTCCATGAAATTCAAATAAATGGATCATCTGGGAGAATATTATCGCTCTTTCTTACACTGTTAAAATATTTTCATGCTAAATATTTAGTTTCTTCTTTATCTAAAATGAATCTAGGAAACTTGGCATTATTATCAGCAAATATATCGATTGCATAATATTTAATACTATGATATTCTTTTACTATGGTTTCATCGTAAATTCTTGTTGTATCGTATGGAGTCAACACAGATAATAATTGAATTTTCTCTAATGTAGACATGATTGGCAACTCTTGTTTCCAAAAATCAAACATTTGCTTATGAAGCGCTATATCTATATATAATTCCATAGTATTTATAAAACTTCCCATCCTTTGGCTAATAAATTTGTACCATAAAATAGTTAACTGAGGATCCTTTTGTTGTAATATATAATTAGTCCAGGATTTTCCCTTTCGAGCTTCTATTGGGAATAGTGGATCTTTATATTTAGTTTTGCTGTATGACAAATTTACAATTTTTGAAAGATCTTGAATTAATTTATTGTTGTCTATCTTAGCTCATGATAGGAGAAGTCATGAATTTGCTATCAACCATTGGTTTTGACGATAGTAGCCGTTTTGTTGATCAGCAATATTTTCTTGGTAGCCAGACAAAACAAAATCCTTCTCCAGATTTATGCTGTGGTGTTGTACAAAAAATGTTTTCACTTCCGTATGTCCTGTAACGATGATAATTGATATCAAGATACCAACTGGAACAAACAAAGAAAAGAGTATCCATTTCCAAGTACGATAAAATTTCCTCCAAAATTCATATGTGCACAATAAAACCAGAATTCATAAACAGATGCTAATAAGTGGAGCTAAGTCATAGAAAATAGTTTGTATCTCTCCAAGAACTGTACCATAATCAAACAGATTAACATTAATCATATCCATCGCAGCAAGTCAGGAAAACCCTCGAATTAGATAATATGTAAACAATGGAATAATAAGAAAAAGGCTTATCCAAAAAGATAGTAATCCAAGCAAAAATCCTATTCATTTAAGGAATTTCATATGGCTTTGATAAATTAAAATCAAGATTGTAAATCGAGCATCTTTTTATATTTTCCATTCTTTTTTACTAGTTCATTATGTGTTCATTGCTCGATTATTTGAGCACCATGATCACTTGCTTCGAGATAGTAAATCTTATCAGCTTGCTTTACGGTCTGCAATCTATGAGCAACCACGACTACAGTTCTTCATTCAAAGAGATTATGAAGCGCTTGCACAACTTCCTCTTCATTGAAAGAATCCATAGCAGATGTCGGTTCGTCTAGGAAGACGATCTTTGGATTTTTGAGCATAATTTTAGCAATTGCTAATCTCTGTTTCTGTCCTCCTGAAAGGCGAATTCCACGTTCTCAAATTTCTGTATCTCGTCACTTCTCAAACTCAAATATAAAATTACATTTAGCTGATAGGAGGGTTTCTTTAATTTTCTTTTTAGTGAGTTTGTTTGGATTACTAACTCAGTAAATTAGATTATCTCGAATAGTCCCATCGAATACCGATGGATCTTGCGTTAGATATCCTATTTGAGCATAATATGTCTGGATATTTATCTCATTTATGATTTGTCCATCTACGATAATTTGTCCATCGTTTGGAGAGATGTATCCAGCAAGGAGTTTTATAAGTGTGGTTTTACCCGATCAACTTGGTCATACAAAGGCAGTCTTTTTTCCTCCATCAATATGTATATCAAAAGAAGAAAATATATCTGTCGTATCATACGAGAATCCAATATTCTTAATATCTATATCTCATGTTTTATATTCAAATCATGGGAAATCATCCATATTTTGAATTTTAGGAATGGTTTCAAACGTCTTCCATAATTGTCTTACTGGGATAATAGCTCTATTATATTGTCTAATATATCTTCTAATACTCCAGATATATGTTTGAATAACGTTCATCAATCCAATCATTAGAACAAATTCAGCTAATGTATATGATCCGCGAATAACCCCCAATCAAATAACTAAATAAATCAAAGCATTTGTTAGGTGTAACATAAATGCTCATAAAGCCGTCCACGATTCAGCCGTCAAATCTTGTTTGGCCCAAAGTTTAGCTACAGTATCATAAATCGAATACAGCTTATCTGTTTCATTATTTATTTTTTTATTTTGGAGAATTTCAAATTTTGACATAATAATTTGGATTCTTTTTCTGGATATTTCTTGATTTAACGCAGCCACATCTGTTCTAATTTCTTCAGTTTTTTTGTATCCATGTTGCATGATAACAAAGCTTACAATCAACAATCATATAATGAGTAAAAAATACCATACAGGAACTGATATAAAGATAATGATTAATGCATATATAATTCACAATACATCAACTGAAGCATTAATTAGAAACTCTACGTTTAGTTGAACTCGATTATTTATTCCATCGAAAATAATATTTTCTATTTTACCTGTACCTATAGACTCAACCTTTGTATTATCTAAGTGAATATATTTTTTGAAATACCTTGTCATAAGATTTCACTCCATATATATTCGGACCTTATCATTGGCTATCTGAAGAAATGGGTCAGCAATGTTTGCTATTAATTTAATTACGAGAAAAACAGATGACCAGATAATAAGTCATCTTGTATCACCGCTCTGAATAACAGTAATTATAGCAGCTCAAACCTGTACGATAATAATCGCTTGAAATGCATCATATAAACCCCCTAAAAACCACTGAATCCAATATTTTTTTACAGGGAAAATAGGCTGAATAAGCCTTTGTATGGTTTTGAAAAAAGAGAGTTCTGTTGTTGTTTTCATACTATATTTTAAGAATTATGCTGCTTGCTTTTTCTTCTTTCTCTTGAGAAGAATACGTTCTGCATTCTTTTCAATTCTTTCTTGTCTTGCTTCGATTTCTTTGTCCATCGTTTCGATAGACTTTCCTGGCATTGCACGATCTGGAGTGCTTTCTCTACGATCTTTGAATCTAATAACGAGAGGTACACCTACAAATCAGAAATGCTTTCTCAAAGTATTGTCGATCCATTTTTTAAATGAAAAATTGGCTCTCGCTTTGTGATTTACAAAGACCATAAATGTCGGTGCATTGATATCAATTTGTGTCATATACATAATTTTACAGATTTTATTTTTTGGAAATCTTGGTGGTCTAGAGAAAAATTCTGTAGAAATAATTTTGTTGAGTTCTGTCGTTGTCACTCTTTTTTCTGATTCTTTACGAATATTTTTGACAAATTTGAAGATATCTTCAGTTCCTTTTCCTGTCTGTGCAGACATCATCAAAATAGGGATATATTTGGCGAAATCCATCATACGTTGTGTAGTTGCAATCACTTCTTTGAGTTGCTTAGCATCGAGAAGATCAGATTTATTGAGTGCGAAGATAATAGGCAAAGCAAGACGATTAATCTCTTCAAGCAAAGTCATATCTCTGTGAGAAATACCCAAACTTGCATCAATCATAAAAATAACTACTGGTCTCACAAATTCGAGCATATCCATAGTTTTTTCGTAAGAAATTCTTTCGATACCATGCATACTTCCTTGTTTTCTGATTCCAGCTGTATCGTAGATCGTATATTTCTGTTTGTTCATCACAAAAGATCCAACTACGTAATCACGAGTTGTCCCAGCCACATTTTCAACTTTCGCCATTTCTTGACCGACGAGCTTGTTGAGGAGGGTGGATTTTCCAGCATTTGGTTTACCCAAGATGGCGATAGGGATTCCAGAGTTATCTGTTTGAATTCAAGATTCTTTGATCACCTGAGCAGCCATAGCTGATTGTTCTGCGTCTTGAGCTTCTTTGTGTTTGAAAACCATAGTCATCAAAGCATCTTTGAGCTCAGGAATATTTCTCTTTGTCTTAGCACTGATCCCAAACATCGTCGGGAATCACAAATGATAGTAGTCCGAAAGTGCCAATTCTGTCTGATGTTCTTTTCGTTTTTTATCTATTTTATTGATAACACATATAGTTTGATTTTTCTTGTTTTTTTTGGTTATATATTCGATGATTTGTTGTTCTTTGGCTGTAATACCTGCCGTATCATCGATCATAAATAACAAAATATCAGCTGCATCGATAATCTTAGTAATCAATGGTCGTTCATCAGTAAAGTCCAACAAACCTGGACTATCAGCAAAAATTACTTCATCATCATTTTGAAGAAGTACCTTGTGATACAAAATATCACGAGTTGTCCCTGCAATATCTGTCACGATTGCTCTAAATTGCCCAATCAATCTATTGAAAAGGGTTGATTTTCCTACGTTTGTAGCTCCTACTAATCCAACTATCATATTTATTTCTATAATAATAAACTTTCGAGGTAGTATATGATTTTGCTAGCGAAAAGCAATAGCACAAGCTATGTAATTTATATTGTATCATATATTTAGATATTGTCAATCACTAGAGAAAGAAAACCGATAGTAAATTATACTTCTCAAAAAGAATCGTTTATACTTATAGTGTTTATATATTTTTATATTATTCGTAACTGAACATGAAAACAAAAATTTTTAAAATATTTGGTGGTACTATGGCTATCTTGGCAGGTATCCAATCTTTATCAGTTCTAGCTAGTAGTGCGGATATGGATACTTCCTTTTCTAGTGCCGTTCCTGTTTGATTAAATTTCATAGCAACGACTATTGATAAGGTTCCTGATGGATGATTTTTTATTGGGGGAGCTTTTAGGTCATACAAATGAATAAGTACAAATCGTATTGTAAAAATATACCCTGATGGAAATATTGATCCATCTTTTGTTATTTGAGATGGATTTGATAGCACCGTTTATGTTATAAAAGCACAAAGTGATGGAAAAATATTGGTTGGGGGTGAATTTTCTTCTTATCAATGAGTAGCTGCAAACAAAATTATTAGACTAAATACTGATGGTTCAAGAGATTCCTCTTTTGTGATTGAGGATGGCTTTGATGGCTCAGTTAAATCCATAACAATTCAAAGTGATTGAAAAATCGTTATTGGATGAGGATTTTATTCATACAAATGAGTAGCTGCAAATAAACTTATTAGATTAAATACTGATGGGTCTAGGGATTCTTCTTTTGTCATAGGAGATGGTATAGATGGTGATGTTGAACAAATAGTACTCCAGTCTAATGGAAAAATTCTTGTGTGAGGATATTTTTGGACATTTAGTTGAGTTAGTGCAAACCATATCGTTAGATTAAATACCGATGGATCTAAAGATACTTCTTTTGTAGTTTGAGATGGTTTTGATAGTGGAGTTAGTGATCTAAAGGTCCAAAGTGATGGAAAAATTATTGTTGGTGGTAACTTTACTACATATAAAGGAGTTTCTGCAAACAATATTATTAGACTAAATACTGACGGCTCTAGAGATTCCTCTTTTGTCATAGGAGATGGTTTTGATGGGTATGTAAATTGTATAAAAATTCAAAGTGATGGTAAAATCGTTATTGGATGAGGATTCTCTTCATATAAATGAGTAGCTGCACAAAGGATTATTAGATTAACAAGTACAGGAGCTAAAGATTCTTCTCTAAATATCGGAATTGGATTTAGTCTTGGAACTAACTGACATGATGTAATTTGATTGTTTATTCAACCAGATAATAGTATTATTGCAATTTGATGATTTACCGAATTTCAAAAAATTGCAACAAATTATATCATAAAATTAACATCTACAGGATCTAAAGATTCGTCTTTTGGAGTAGGAGATGGATTCGATAGACAAGTAATTAGCACGGCAGTTCAAAGTGATGGGAAAATATTGGTTGGGGGTGAATTTTCTTCTTATAAATGAATATCTGCAAATAACCTTATTAGATTAAATGCTGATGGATCTAGAGATTCCTCTTTTGTGATTGGAAGTGGGTTTGATGACTGAGATTATAGTGCATTAAATAGAATATCAACTATAGCTGTTCAAGTCGATGGAAAAATTATTGTCTGAGGAGAATTTAATTCATACAAAGGAACATCTGCAAATAAACTTATTCGTTTAAATACTGATGGGTCTATAGATTCTTCTTTTGTTGTTTGAAATGGGTTTGATGGCGAAGTTCTCTCAATAGCTATACAAAGCGATGGAAAAATCTTGGTAGGTGGACAATTTTCTTCTTATAAAAGTGTTAATGTAAGAAGTCTTATCAGATTAAATACTGATGGGTCTAGAGACACAGAATTTGATGTGGGGAATACATACGCATATCGATCTCCTATCAAAACAATAAAAATCCAAAGTGATGGTAAAATCTTAGTTGGGGGTGCTCCATCTGATGGATATTGATACAAGAGTCTAATTAGATTTACCTCATCTGGAAGTATTGATTCGTCTTTTGGTAGTTGAGGTTCATTTAATGACTGAGCAAGTATTGATTCAATTGTAATCCAAGCAGATGGAAAGATTGTTGCAGCCGGCGACTTTTATAGCTACCAATGAATTACTGCAAACAAACTTATTCGTTTAAATACCGATGGGTCTATAGATACTGGATTTGATGTTTGAAATGGATTTGATGAATGAAATTGACGAAGTTTTAGTATCAAATCAATAGCTGTTCAAAATAATGGAAAGATTATTGCTTGAGGATATTTTTCTAGTTTTGAATGAACACCAACAAATAAATTAATTAGAATAAATACAGATTGAACAAGAGACCTGAGTTTTGATATTGGTAATTGAGTTGGTGTATCTGCCACTAACCAAGAAAGAATTGGATCTATAGAGATTCTAAGTGGTGGAAAAATCTTGATAGGTGGTAACTTTACTAGATACAAACAATGAGTCGCATGATATTTAATAAAATTATATGGTGATGTTGATATGGTTAATCTTCCTAATTCCACAGATACCGGTACGGTTACCTCAGCTTTTACGACACAATGATATACTCAAACTAGTGGTTCTCTTGTTTGATCAACCCCTATCTCTTTGAGTGGAACTGATGGTAATATTCCTACAACATTAGATATTACTAATCAAAATCTCAATTTAAACATACCTTGAGATACACAAATTAAACAATGAGATAATACAACTAATTATAGCGGTGTCCTTTCTGTCCCTATTATAAATAATATATCTAGTGTTAATAATCAACAAGTAATCGTTGCATTTAATGTTGGTAGTAATTCTAGCTCTATAACATTAACTGGTGGATACGCTACTCTATTAATCCCTGTTCCTGGTCAAATGATAGGAACTTGGCTTCAAGTCTATTATTCTTCTGATAATGGTGTTACTTGGTATCCTGAAATCATTACTCAAGTTATTAATTATAATGGACAACCTTATGTTCAATTTACAACAAATCACTTCGGAGATTTTGCTATTACCAAATTACCAGATACTATTCTGCCAGTCATCACACTCATTGGTGATACTACTATAAACATTAATCAAGACACTACGTATACCGATGCTGGTGCGTCTGCTTCTGATAATATTGATGGTGATATAACTGCAAATATTGTGACTAGTGGATCTATAAACACTGCCGTAGCTGGTACATATATTATTAGTTATAATGTATCTGATGCTGCAGGAAATCCTGGAACTCAAGTTACTAGAACTGTTAACGTAAATGCTGTTGTTTCTGGTTGAGGTTCAAACGGTGGTGGAAGTAGTTCATCTTCTTCTAGTTCTAGTAGTTTAGCAACTTCTATTCTCAACGAAGCACTTCATGGAGCTGCTCTTCATGAAATAGGTAGTATTCAAAATTCCCCTTATTCTACTGAA
>Ga0247840_10011176_pt1 | contig 11002 bp, 10 predicted proteins | sample LaCruzMarch2015__FD_192404 | JGI IMG/M metagenome (GOLD analysis project Ga0247840, IMG submission 192404) | Freshwater microbial communities from meromictic Lake La Cruz, Castile-La Mancha, Spain - LaCruzMarch2015_17m | ecosystem: Environmental > Aquatic > Freshwater > Lake | place: Spain...
TCTGCGTCATCTCCGTGTTCACTGTTTTTGATTCAATGGAAAATGCGATTCGAAAAAGCATCGCTTCACTGGGGAGTAATGTTTTGTATGTTCAGAAATGGCCATGGTCAATGGGAAGTGATTATCCCTGGTGGAAGTACTGGCAAAGACCGGAAACTTCGCTTGACGACATGCGCGAAATTGAGAAACGGTCAAACCTTGCTGAATCAGTGGCTTTCATGGTTCAAGTAAACAAAACTGTTAAATATCAGAACAACTACATAGAAAATATCGGTGTACTTGGTGTGTCTCAGGATTTCGATAAAGTGTGGAAATTTGAACTTGCTGATGGCAGGTATTTTTCATCGACCGAATCGGCCAGCGGCAAGAATATTGCGTTGATTGGCTCCGATGTAGCTTCAAATCTGTTTCCTGAAGGTGATCCTATTGGGAAAAAAGTCAAGATTTTCGGCCGGAATATTGAAGTGATTGGTGTTCTTACCAAGGAAGGAGAAGACTTTTTCGGAAATTCCAATGATAAGGTGGTCTATCTTCCGGTCAATTATTTTAAAACGCTGGTTGAATTAAAGGATATGGATGCCACCATTGTAGTCAAGGCAAAACCATTGGTTTCAAATGATGAATTGCGGGATGAACTAACAGGCCTTATGCGATCGATCCGAAAGCAGAAACCATCGGCAGAAGATAATTTCTCCATAAACGAAACCGATATCATTTCGAAGGGTTTTGAGAGTTTATTTAACGTTATTGCAATGGTAGGATGGATTATCGGCGGGTTTTCCCTGTTGGTAGGAGGATTTGGTATCGCAAATATCATGTTTGTATCAGTGAAGGAAAGGACAAATATCATTGGCATTCAAAAAGCTCTGGGAGCCAAGAACTACTTTATCCTGCTGCAATTTCTTTTTGAAGCTATTTTTCTTTCTCTGATTGGTGGTATATTCGGATTGCTGATCATCCTCATCCTGACGATTATAGTATCAAACACCACAGAATTTACCTTGCTGCTAACTCAGGGGAATATCATGCTGGGGATAGGAGTTTCCGCAATTATCGGACTGATTTCGGGTATAATACCGGCCTACTCCGCATCAAAACTCGATCCGGTAGAGGCTATGCGATCAGGAATGTAGACTAGAACGGCCAGAATTGGTTATCATTCCATATCTTTTCTTTCAATTCATTGTCCATATCACTAAGGATTTTTAAATGTCCGCCTTCCCATTCGGCAAGCCATAAATAAAGAGCCTTTTCGTTGGGATCTGCTGATGATTCAGCTTGCCTGGAGTAAACCTCCACGGCCCTCTTTTCAAAATCGATGGCAGCTGAAATCGCTGCAGCTTCAAATCCTACTGAAGATATTTTTGATTTCATATCGTCGGTCAGAATGAGCGTGGCGAAACCTTCATTGGCCAAATCGGGCAACTCGACTTTAGTGAACGTGTGATTTTTTTCATACCCGATGTATTGTTCCGATAGAAATTTAACGTGTTTCGTTTCCTCATCAGCCATTGTCAGAAAAATATGTTTTATCTCCTGATCAGGAGTTTGCTCGGCAACTTTAGCATAAAAGGCATGGCCTCTTTTTTCCATGAGAATCGCCATTTTTAGAATTTCAAGAGCTTTCTGTGTTTCCATAAAGGTTTCTGATTTAGAAATTCAAAATTACACTTTTTTCAGATAAAACAGTATTACAATCTGCCGATTAAACCAATTGCTTCAGGGGCTGTTTCAACCGGGCTGTAGCAGGTTTTTCCATGGCATACATGAAACAGGGTTTTTCCTCCGTTTTGTGGGATTGGCCTTAGATGATCATCCGTTTTCAGGTTGCTGCCCGAAAAAATAACCTGCGGCAAATAATGACCTGAAAAGTCCTTAATTCGCAGTTTGAAATCATCGCCTATAATTTTAACTGCGGCCGGGCCGGAAATAAAATCATCGAGCAGCACAGCCCAGTTGGCATGGAATGAGGGATTACGCCTGATTTGTGGAATCATTTTTCGGAGCATCTCCTCCGATCGATTCAGGTATTCATCATTTTCAAGCAGGTGCCCCATCATAAAAAGATTCCTGGCCATTTGTGAATTGGATGCCGGAATCACATTGTCAGAAAGTTCCATGGTCTCCTGAATCAGGTTGGGGCCTTCGTCAGAGGCCAGGTTGAAAAAGATTCCATCCTTCGCGCTGAAATGCAGGATAACCTCCCGGGTTAAAGCATCGGCCGGATCAATCCAGGTTTCATCCAGAGTTGACTGGTAAATATCCAGGAATGCCTTGATCAGAAAGCAGTAATCATCAAGGAATCCGTCTATTTTTAAGGTGCCTGCCTTTGAATTTCGCCAGAGTTTTCCGCCTCGTATCGCTAAATGATTGCGGTAAAAAGCAGCAGCCTTTATGGCTTTATTAAGCCAAGCCTGTTTACTGAAGGCTTTGGCTGCATCGGTCAAGGCGCTAATCATCAGCGCATTCCAGCAGGTGAGGATTTTATCGTCGGTGGCAGGGCGGTTTCTGTTGCTTCGAACTGTCAATAGTTGACTTTTATGCACTTCAATAAGTGATGTCAACTGATCCGGCGAGATTTCATGCTTACTGGCAAAAGCTTCATTGCTGAATGATTTCCGTAGAACATTTCGACCATGCTCCCAGTTCCCGTTTTCTTCACAGGAATAATACTTCAGGAAGATGGGGGAAAAGTCGCCAAGGTATTTACGTATCTCTTCATTGGACCATGTATAATATGCGCCTTCTCTTCCATCGCTGTCGGCATCCAGCGATGCATAGAAAAGGCCTGCAGGATTTGTAAGCTCACGGTCAATGAAATCAATGGACTCTTCGATCACTTTTTTATAAGCATGTTTTTTAGTTGCTGCATAGGCATAAGCATATAGTGAGATCAGCTGGGCGTTATCGTAAAGCATTTTTTCGAAATGCGGAACATGCCAGTATGCATCAACCGAATAGCGGCTGAATCCGCCCCCCAGATGGTCATAAATACCACCCATGGCCATTTTATCGAGGGTAAGCCAGGTATATTCCAGTGCCTGCTTATGCTGATAATGGTTGCCATAACGTAACAGAAAACCAAGATTTGCCGGCATGGGAAACTTTGGTGCACCGTAAGTCCCGCCATTGACAAAATCAAAATCATCTTCCCAGGTGGCATAAACAGCGTGCAGCAGATATTTCTCCAGGGAGAATGCATCGGCCTGAAATGGGAATACATGCTGTTTTTTCATGCTATTTCCTATTTCTGACGCCTGGTGCTCCAATTCTTTGGGCTGCGTATGATAAAGGCCGGTAAAATACTGCAGGATATGCAGCCAGTCGCTCTTTGAAAAATAGGTGCCGGCAAATACCGGCCTCTGATCAGGCAATGCGATCACATTCAGGGGCCATCCGCCGCGACCTGTTGTGGCGTAGGCCGCAGTCATGTAAATTTGGTCAATATCGGGCCGTTCTTCACGGTCGACTTTTATGGAAACAAAATCGCGGTTCATGGCTTCCGCAACAACAGTATCCTCAAATGATTCATGTTCCATTACATGGCACCAGTGGCAGGCAGCATATCCGATACTGATGACAAGCAATTTATGTTGCGTTTGGGCTAATTGCAGCGCTTCGCCTCCCCATGGATGCCAATCCACAGGGTTATATGCATGTTGAAGCAGGTATGGGCTATTTTCCCCTATGAGGTGATTTGGTGTTTTTTCCGTCATGTACATCAAGGTTGATGTGCGTTTTAATCCGGGAGGAGAGAATGTCGATAGCAACCCTGTTCTGTCCGCCCTGTGGCACAATGATGTCAGCATAACGTTTGGTGGGCTCAATAAATTGCAGGTGCATGGGTTTGACAAATTTGTCATAATGCTCTAAAACCTGCTGAAATGAGCGGCCTCTTTCCTCAAGATCACGACGGATAATGCGCATCAGCCGGTCGTCTCCATCAGCATCGACAAAAACCTTGATATCCATTTTGCTACGGAGGCGGGGATTGGTAAGTACAAGAATCCCCTCAACAATAATTACCTGCGACGGATTAACAGTTACTGTTTCCTTTGAGCGGGCACAAGTTACATATGAATAAATTGGCATTTCAATGGAAGTCCCGGTTTTCAGGAATTCCAGTTGCTTAATCAACAGTCCCCATTCAATGGATGTAGGATGATCGAAATTGATCCTGGCACGGTCTTCGGCTGATTTATGACCATTGTCCTTATAATAAGCATCCTGTGGAATAACGGTAACAGCTTCTCTGGGCAGGTGTTTGATCACCTGCTTGACGACAGTAGATTTTCCCGAACCTGATCCTCCGGCAATTCCAATAATCAGCATAGTCTTATAATAAAAAGCCCAGTAATAATCCGGCTGTGATTGCGCTTCCGATCAAACCGGCAATATTTGGCGCCATGGCATGGCTGATAAGGTGGTTAGTCGGATCTTCTTTTAATCCCATTTCATGTGCAATCCTGGCGCTGTCGGGAACTGCAGCAACACCTGCGGCACCTACAAGCGGATTTATACGATTTTCCTTTTTCAAAAAAAAGTTCATCACCTTAGCAAAAATGACCCCGCCTGCTGTTGCTATCATAAACGCAATAGCTCCGAGCACAAATATAAGAATTGATTCCCATTTCAGAAAAACATCAGCCTGGGTGGATGCACCTACAGTCAATCCGATCAGAACCAATACGATATCAATGAGAATTGTACTTGCAGTAGTAGCAAGTTGCTTTGTGAGGCCTGATTCTTTAAGGATGTTTCCAAAAAAGAACATCCCAAGCAATGGGAGGGAGGCGGGGGCAACAAATGCACTTAAAAGTAACCCCAGCAATGGAAATAAAATCTTTTCAAATTTACTTACTGTTCTTGGGGGTTTCATCCTGATGAGCCGCTCTTTTTTTGTTGTAAGCAATTTCATCATAGGAGGCTGGATTACTGGTACCAGCGACATGTAAATATATGCAGCAATGGCAATAGGGCCGATAAGATTCTGCATGGAAAGTCCATTTCCTGAAGCATGTAACCCACTGGCGAGCTGTGAGGTGAGGAAAATAGCAGTATTCCCGTCAGCCCCGCCGATAATTGCAATGGCTGCAGCTTCAGCCATCGGGAATCCAAATACCATGGCTCCAAGAAAGGTGGCAAAAATACCAACCTGTGCTGCAGCGCCAAGTAACATAAGTTTCGGATTTGAGATAAGCGGCGAAAGATCCGTCATAGCGCCAAGCCCAAGGAAGATCAATGCCGGATAAATACCTTTCAACACGCCGAAAAAAAGGTAATTTAACACGCTTCCCTCCTGATATATACCTGTGTGATATGCAGCTTCGTGCAGAAACGGGATATTACCCAGAATTACACCCATTCCAAGTGGTATGAGAAGAAGGGGTTTATAACTATATCTTATAGCAAGAAAAACTAGACCTATGCCAACCAGAATCATGATCAGGTTACCCCAGTTTGCATTGTGAAAACCTGTATCCTCCCAAAGGCTGAATAATGCTTTAATTATATCCATCGGTTATGCAATTTCAACTAACACTTCACTCTGAGCCACAGCTTGTCCTGGTTTAACATGGACAACCTTAACTGTTCCATCCTTTTCTGACAATACATTATTCTCCATTTTCATGGCCTCCATGGTTAAAAGCTTTTGCCCAAGGCTCACCTTTTCACCTGCCGCAACCAGAACTTTAATAATTGTTCCCGGTAAAGGCGCTTTGATTGCCACATTGGTGGTTTGGACAAGTGTTTTAGGTATTTTTGATTCCCTGGCAGTGGGCTTTGGCGCTTCGGCCCTCACGAGCGTCGGTGTTTTAGTCATTTTCAACTCCTTCTGAACCTCAACGTTGTATTGGGTTCCATTTACCTCAACCTTTGCAATGTTCTCTTCAAATCCGAGCACTTCTACTTCGTATGCATTGCCGTTGATAACAAAACTGAATTTTTTCATGGTTTACCAGCTGTCATTTGATAATATTCCTTCTTTATTAATCTGTAACATCGGATACTCATAAAAATTTATGATCAGTTTGCATGACCATATTTCTTATGAATGTTTCATAGAATTCCAGATTCCATATATTTTTGAACTCCATGGAGAATATGTCTTGGATACTTTCCTTATTGTCATTACATACTTTTCTTCATCATGCAATTCGGAAAAGAACAAATAGAGCGCAGCGGCAATTGCAGCATTTTCCTCTCCCGTCATTACAACCTTTGGCTTTTCTTCTTTGCCCAATGCAGTATGTTCAGCAATTCTTCGATTTGTCATAAAATCCTGGAAGTTATGCAGCCCGGTAAAAAAGTAGGCCATCAGGGCAAGCGCAAAAAGAACAATACAATACCCGGCAACTGTAATCACCAGGGTGTAGTGATCAATCAGTGACAGATCAAAAGTAATGGCAAGCGTTTTCATAGTTCGGCCTGTTTTATTTATAACGGGATATTGCTGTGTTTTTTAGGCGGTAAAGAATCCTTCTTTGTAGAAAGTGTCTGCAGGGCACGTATAATCCTGAACCGGGTATTCCTGGGCTCAATGACATCATCAATATAACCATATTTTGCAGCATCATATGGATTGGCAAACTTGTTTTTATATTCCAGTTCTTTATCGGCAACATATTTTATCCTTTCCCTGACATCCTGAATTTCGCTGATTTTTCTTCCTTCCAGGATTTCAATAGCTCCCTTTGGACCCATAACGGCGATTTCAGCCGATGGCCAGGCATAGTTCATATCGGCACGCAGTTGCTTGCATCCCATTACGTCGTGTGCTCCGCCATATGATTTCCGGAGGGTTATGGTGATTTTTGGCACAGTAGCTTCTCCATAGGCAAATAATAATTTTGCTCCATGGATAATTATCCCCCCATATTCCTGGTTACTTCCAGGCAGAAAGCCGGGTACGTCGACCAGCGTTATGATAGGTATGTTGAACGCATCACAAAAGCGCACAAACCTGGCAGCTTTCCTTGAAGCCTCGATATCGAGCACACCTGCCAGGTAATTAGGCTGATTGGCTACGATTCCGCAAGGAATCCCATTGAATTTAGCATATCCGACTACAATATTTTTAGCATAATGCTGATGTACTTCAAGAAATTGCTGATCATCAACGATGCGATAAATGACATCCTTGACATCGTAAGGCTGGTTTGGGTTGGCAGGAACAATATCGTTCAGCGAATCTTCCAATCTGTCGATAGGATCAGTGCATTCAGTTGTAATCGGATCTTCAAGATTATTCTGCGGCAAATATTCAAGAAGCTTGCGGATAAGCATAATTCCTTCTTCTTCATTTTCGGAACGGAAATGAGCTACTCCGGATTTAGTAGAATGAACGGAGGCCCCGCCAAGGTCTTCGGTTGTTATGTCCTCTCCCGTGACCGTTTTTGTAACTTTTGGCCCGGTAACAAACATATAACTTGAATTTTCACTCATCACCACAAAATCTGTCAGGGCAGGAGAATAAACCGCTCCTCCAGCACAGGGACCAAAGATGGCAGAAATCTGAGGAACTACGCCAGATGCTGCGATATTGCGCATAAATATCTCTGCATAACCTGCCAGAGAATTCACACCCTCCTGGATCCTGGCTCCACCGCTGTCATTGATGCCAATAACCGGGGCACCTACTTTAATAGCCTGGTCCATTATTTTGCATATTTTCCGTGCGAATGTCTCTGATAAAGAGCCACCGAAAACAGTAAAATCCTGCGAGAATACGAAAACAACTCTTCCATCGATGGTTCCGCGACCCGTAACCACGCCATCGCCCAGATAATGTTCATTTTCAAGTCCAAAATCAGTACAGCGATGGCTTACAAACATGTCGTATTCCTCAAAACTGCCTTCATCAAGGAGTTTCTCAATGCGTTCCCTGGCGGTAAATTTTCCCTTTTTATGTTGCGATTTGATGCGGTCTTCACCACCACCTAGTTTTGCTTTTTCTCTTTTCTCAAGTAATTCAGAGATTTTATTTTCGTTGGACATATTGATTTTTTTTAATATCAATAAAAAGACTCTCTCAGGATGTTCTTATTCCATAATTGCAGTTGAACTTATACGGCCGAATCGCAGTATGGCTTGGCAATTATGTTCTTCTTAAACCTCTTAATTTTATTTACTACAGAATTCTATAAGTACACCATGTGTTGATTTCGGATGCAAAAAGCCAATGTTCATTCCTTCAGCCCCCTTACGAGCAACCTTGTCGATCAGTGAAAGTCCCATTGTTCCTGCTTCAGTAAGGGCTTCGTTTGCACTATCAACTGCAAAGGCTATGTGATGAATACCTTCGCCCTTCTTTTCGATAAATTTTCCGATCGGGCCTTCAGGGTCTGTTGATTCCAGCAATTCAATTTTAGTCTGACCAACAAGGAAGAATGCGGTTTTAACATGTTGGTCTTTAACATCTTCTACGTTATAGCATGGGGTCCCCAGTAAATTTTCATAATAAGGGATACTTTCAGCTAAGCTTTTAACGGCAATCCCAAGATGCTCAATATGAGTTGGTTTCATACGCAAATATTTATTTTCTACAAAATGGTCACATGGAATATCTATAAATTATCAATCAGAGCTTGCATGAACATTGTCCTATACGAAAACCCAAAGCTATATTGTTAATTTATTAACAGCACAAAGTTAAATAGTTTTACGATACATTAAACACCATTTATTTATGAACTAAGAAAGAATTGAAAATTTTATCAAATTGTTGTGTAAAATAAAACATGGTTTACATGATGATGATATAATTATGGTGTTACCCAGAAAACAGGTGAATATCTCTATGATTAATCTGGTTTGAATTTGTACCTTGCGATCATCAATAGACCTATACTCAGCCGGAAAATGTTTCTCCCACAGGTACAGATAAAGCATCGGCCATGAAAAACACAGAGACTGAACGCAAATTCCTGGTAGACAGGAAAAAGTGGCTTACTATGCGCAAATCGTCAGGCATCCCATACATACAGGGTTATTTAAGTATCGACGAGGACAAAGTTGTCCGCGTCAGGGTTGCAGGGGAAAAAGGGTTCCTTACCATTAAAGGAAAATCAGAAACCTTTTCCCGTCCCGAATATGAGTATGTAATTCCAGCGGATGAAGCCAGGGAACTGATCCTTTTGTATGCTATTTCAAGGATTGAAAAGGTCAGGACCAGGATACAGATGGGAAAACATGTTTGGGAGGTTGATGAATTTCATGGAGATAATGAAGGGCTTCTGATGGCCGAGATTGAACTTGAAGGTCCGGAAGAATTATTCGATAAACCTGTTTGGTTGGGAGCCGAGGTAACAGATGATAAACGCTATTTCAATGCTTACCTGTCGGTCCATCCATACAAAACATGGAAATAAAAAACCCCGGAATAATCCGGGGAATTGATATTACTGAGGGTGGAGTATATTGCTCCAGGCGTTTCTGAAGACCTACAAATCATTTTCAGCGGCAGAGGTAATGAGCAGTTGTTCGGGGAAAGGAATTTGATTTTCGCGGCGGAATGCCAGTGCATTGAGTTTGATTCCGTAATAGAACATGGATTTTATAGAACAATATCCTTTTTCTGTCAGTTCAGTCGCAACTTTACCAACCCTTTTACCAGAGCAGGTTGTAACCGGCAAAGAATCCAGCTGACTCTCATGCATGTAACAATCTGAAGGCTGGCGTGTTTGAACTAATGATTCCATCAATAAGCGAAAGACTTCAGACAATCTGTTGATGCGATAATAACCTGCCCAGGCATTTGGATATGTTCTGTTGCGGGAAAAATCCACTCAGAAACCGACATTTTCCACGTCCTTGCCAATGAATACATTTTTGGCCATTCCTTCATCCATTCAAAGAGAGAATTCAGTTAAAGCCTTGATTGCTCGGGTATATTTCCGGGCTTACCATCCGCTCCCCGCCTTTACCATACGGATGCTGGCGGTGGAATAATCCCCCTTCAGCTGCAGGAAATAGATTCCCGGCGAAAGCGCCCTCCCCTCGCCTGGTAATTCCACGCTATACCGGCCGGGCCTTTGATTACGGTCAACCAGCTGGTAAACTATCCGGCCGTAAAGATCCGTGACCGTAACGGCGATACGCTGCGCAGTTCTGACATCATAGGTCACAGTCGTGCTGCCGGAAAACGGATTCGGATGGTTCTGCCACAGCTCCAGGTTGCCCGAGATGACAGCCGTCATATCTTCCATTCCGGTTGGATAGAATAGCTTTTCTTCCGACCAGGGACTCCACTTCAGGTTCATGTCACGATAGCGGATCCGCCAGCCGTGCCGGGCACTTGAATCCAGTTTTCCATCAGGTACTCTTAAGGAGCAGAGGTTTATCCCGGCATTCCGGTCGATGGGTGTGAAATCGGGTGATCCCGTATTTTCGAATACATTCTCGAAGTTCCTGACAGTGTCTATTACCGTGTGCGTGTAATCACCAGGTGTGAGGGTGACCTGGACCTCGGCCGACATGCATGAATCGGCCCCGGACATGGGCGAGGAATTAAGCACGAGGGGATTCCATCCGGTCACATCGAATACCTGGGGTTGCGCCGGAGGAGGTTGGTTCATCCTGAAATGAAAGGTGTCGAAAATCTGGTTGGCGATCGGGTGTTCCGGTTTTCCCAGCGTATAGGCTTCCGCGGTATAGGATTTTGCATCGACATCAACATCGATGATCGCGTAGCAATAGTCATCAACGGCCTTGATGATCTCCGGAAAGTTCCTTGAATGGTTAGCAAAGCGGGTAAGTTCCGCCCCGCCTCCGCCCGACAGCAGTAGCCTCATGTCATGTTGCAGGTTCGCCGGGAGCTGGGTGAGCTCCCACACCCCCTGTTCATAACAATGTGCATGACCACAAGAGTACTGGACTACTTTGTGATATTTCCCGAAGGTGCTGAAAAACACGATCTTCACAGAATCACCGTCGCCTTCGGGCCAAATGGCTGATCGGTACGGATGGTGGGAATAAGGAAACACCAGGTCAACAGTATTGC
>Ga0247840_10011180_pt1 | contig 10998 bp, 7 predicted proteins | sample LaCruzMarch2015__FD_192404 | JGI IMG/M metagenome (GOLD analysis project Ga0247840, IMG submission 192404) | Freshwater microbial communities from meromictic Lake La Cruz, Castile-La Mancha, Spain - LaCruzMarch2015_17m | ecosystem: Environmental > Aquatic > Freshwater > Lake | place: Spain...
TTCAGGTATTCACCTGTCACGCTCTTTGGATTTTGACTGATGGCTTCAGGAGTTCCTGTGCCGATCAACAAGCCGCCTTCATCGCCACCTTCAGGACCTAAGTCGATGATGTAGTCTGCGTTCTTTATAATGTCTAAGTTATGTTCTATGACGATGACAGTATCACCGTTATCGACGATACGTTGAAGGACAGGCAAGAGTTTTCCTACATCGAAACTATGAAGACCTGTGGTTGGTTCATCTAAGATGAAGACTGTTTTACCAGTAGCTTTTCGTTGAAGTTCACTGGCCAACTTAACACGTTGGGCTTCACCACCAGATAAGGTAGTCGCAGATTGACCTAGTTTGATGTAACCTAAGCCTACATCTTGTAGGGTCTGTAGACGATGTTGGATCTTATGGATGTTGGTGAAGAACAGAAGTGCTTCATCAACTGTCATCTCTAGGATATCAAATATATTCTTACCTTTATAGGTAACTTCTAAAGTTTCGTTATTATAGCGTTTGCCTTCACACTCTTCACAAGGCACATAAACATCTGGTAGAAAGTGCATAGAGATACGTTTGACCCCATCCCCTTGACAGAGTTCGCATCTTCCACCTTTGACGTTGAAGGAAAAGCGAGACTTATCATAGCCTCTTACTTTAGCTTCTGGTGATAAGGCAAATAGATCACGGATATCATCAAATACACCTGTATAGGTGACTGGATTGGATCTTGGAGTACGCCCGATCGGATCTTGATCGATCTCGATGAGCTTATCGATCTCTTCTAGACCTGTGACCTTTTCTACAGCCCCTGGTTTAACTTTAGGTTTACCTAAGAATTGAGACAAGGACTTCCCTAAGACATCATTGACCAAGGTTGATTTCCCTGAACCAGAGACTCCTGTGACCACATTAAACAGCCCTAGATGAAAATCAACAGAGATCTTCTTTAGGTTATTTTCTGATGCTTTTTCGATATGGATGACTTTACCACTGCCCGTTCTACGGGTTTCAGGATAAGGATTCTTTAAGATGCCTGCGAGATATTGGCCTGTTATCGAGGTTGGATGATCGATGAATTCCTGAGGGGTTCCTACCGCAACGACTTCTCCTCCTGCTTTACCCGCACCAGGACCGATATCGATGATGTAGTCGCTTTCCAGCATGGTCTCTTCATCGTGTTCTACAACGATCAAGGTATTACCTAGATCACGCATTTGTTTAAGGGTATTGATGAGCTTCATGTTGTCTCGTTGATGTAGCCCAATAGAAGGTTCATCTAAGACATAGAGGACACCTGTTAAACGAGATCCAATTTGAGTCGCTAAACGTATACGTTGAGCTTCTCCTCCTGATAAGGTGCCTGCGATACGATCTAAAGTAAGATACTCTAAACCAACATCTTTTAAGAAGTTCAATCTTTCTCGTACTTCTTTTAAGACAAGATGAGCGATCTCTGTCTGCATTGGTTTAAGTTGAAGTTGGCTCATATAGATGAGGGCTTGTTTAACCGACATCCTTGTCCATTCATTGATGTTTTTAGGTCCTACTTGAACACATAGAGCCATAGGATTAAGACGTTTACCTTGACATACTGGACAAGGACTTTCAGCCATAAAGGTCTGATACCATTCTCTGGCCATAGGTGAAGTGGTTTCCATATGTCTTCGTTGAATCAAAGTTTGAACACCTTCGATGAAGTCTGTCTTACTGTAGGTATTTCCTGAACGTGTCTCTATAGAATACTTAATGGGTTCAGGTGATCCAATCAAAAGGATCTGAAGTTCTTTAGGACTCAGTTCTTTTATTGGTTTATTAAGATCTATCTTATAGTGCTTGGCTAAGGTTTCAAAGACTTGCCATTCTATGTTTTCTGAACTTAGGATGTTTTTATAATAGACGATCCCGCCTTGCATAACACTTTTATTCTTATCAGGGATCAAGTAATCCACATCAACCATCTGTATCGATCCTAGACCTTTACAGTGTTCACAAGCTCCTAAAGGAGAATTGAAACTAAACAAACGAGGTTGTAGTTCAGGTATAGAGAAACCACACTTAGGACAGGCATAATTGCTTGAGAAGAGAAGTTCTTCCCCATCGCTTACCACCACAGCCAAACCTTTGGCCAACTTAAGGGCGCTTTCTAAAGAGTCATATAGACGAGATGTACTATCGGATTGTTTAACGATACGGTCTACTACCACATCGATGGAATGTTTCTTGTTTTTCTCTAAAGTGATCTCGTCTTCTAAAAGACGATTCTCTCCGTTAACACGCACTCTTACATAACCTTCTTTACGAAGTTTCTCAAGAGTTTCTTTATGACTGCCTTTTTCAGAATGAACGATAGGCGCTAAGATCTGTAGTCTTTCCCCATCTTTTTCTTTCATGACACGATCTACCATCTGTCTTACGGTTTGAGCGATGATGGGCTCATGGTGGGTAGGACAATAAGGTATCCCTACTCTCGCATACAATAGTCTTAGATAATCATAGATCTCAGTTACAGTCCCAACCGTTGAACGAGGATTGTGTGAGGTGGTCTTTTGATCAATAGATATACTAGGAGAAAGACCTTCGATGACATCGACATCAGGTTTCTCTGTATTGCCTAAGAATTGACGCGCATACGCACTTAAAGACTCGACATAGCGTCGTTGACCTTCAGCGTAGATCGTATCGAAAGCCAAGGATGTTTTACCACTACCTGAAAGACCGGTCATTATGACCAGTTTATTTCGAGGAATCGTTAGGGTGATGTTTTTTAGGTTGTTCTCGCGAGCACCTTGAATGTAAATAACGTCTTTTTGCATAACCTCTATTATACACCATGAGCGCAAAAGACTCTATAAGTGCGCTTACTTGATGATGAAACGTAAACGATCTGCAGGGATGATGTCAAAGAAGACTTCGATCACATTATTATTCTGATCTTTGGTCGATCCTGTGATCAAACCACCAGCACTTCCTTTTCGTAAACCAAAGATCTCAGACTGTTTTTGATTAAGAATTATCGCACTTAAAGTTTTCTCTACCGACGAAGGAATACATCCACTGACTTGTTTTAGAAGAGGATAAATAGACTTGCCTTTAAGCGATTGAATATCGAGTTCTCTGAGATAACTCATTGGATAATAGGCATCCATCCATAAGACAGAGATCCCATCCGCTTTGAATAAACGAATAAGATGAAGAAGCTCTTGGCTTTCTTTGAATCCAAACCTAAAATTCAATACTTCATCGCTTTTGACGACTTCTATCAAAAGATCATCTAAGGAAGCTTCATGACCTTTACTTTGTATCTCTTCTAGAATAGGAACCATCTTCTCTATCATATGATCTACAACGAAAGTATGATGAACGAAGACCCCTGTCTTCTTGATGCGTTTGGCGTAGCCTTCTCGAATCAGCTCATTATAAGCGCTTCTCACCATATCCTGGGTAAAGCCATAAGTCTTATTTAAGAATTCATAATCCGGTAAGAGATCCTTGTCTTTGAATTCTCCATTTAAGATGGCAGCTTTAAAATGATTCTTAAGTTGAGTAGGATAAGCAACTGTACTCGTAGCTTCTATTTTATAGTTCATAGGGTGGTGACCTTGACGCTTAATTGAGTCTTGGATGAAGGAATGATGGCTTTATAATGAGCCACTAAACGTCCCTTCTCATCGTGATACTCTTGGCTGATCAGATAGATCAAACTGTTTTTAGCTTGAGATAAAAGAAGAGAATCTTCGATCGTAATCATTTGTATCTCTAAGATGCTTTCTCTACGTAGATTCTGATCGTCGACTAAAGATCGAATAAGAGCTTCATCATACGAGTTATTGTATTCTTTACTGATCAACCATTCATCAGTAAAGATAAGTTCTTGAGAAGACCTGTGAATTCTTTTTAATCTAACTAGATCCTTTGACTCAAAAGATCCTTGAGTTAAGACAAGTTCATCTTGAGAAGAAATGATTTCCTTTAGGATAAACGAAGAGTTTATCGATTCATTCTTGGTTTGGGTATAAGAATGAGGATCCGTCAATAGTTGAGGATAAGCTTTGTCTTGTTTAACGAAATGACCTTGACCTTGTCTTTGATCGATGAGGCCAATCCGTGATAGTTCAAGAAAAGCTCTTCTTACGACAGTACGAGAGACATTAAAGGTTCTTCCGATTTGATCTTCTGAAGGTAAAAGCTCACCTTCTCTTAAGGTTCCATTTAATATTGCGTTTTCGATACAGGCACTTAATTGACGATGTATCGGTGTTTTAAGGGTCTTGTCTATGTGTAGGTAGTACATGGTTTTGAGATAGTGTATCACATTTCAGTATCGTTTTTCGATATATACGGCTCATATTCTCTTCTTTTTAGATACATATATTCATATATATGATACACTTTGACGTATATGGAGGATTTCTAATGAGAAAACTTAGACAACTACTTTTTAGTTTCATACTCTTGTTTATTGGATTAACCCCTACGATTGTTTCAGCCTATACAACAGGTGATGGAACTGAAGCCAATCCTTACGTAATCAAAACGGTTCAAGATCTTAAAGACATGTCTTTAGAACTGAGTGCGCATTATGTCTTAGGCAATGATTTGGATCTTACTGGTGTAGTATGGACACCTATCGGAGATGAGACGACACCTTTTACAGGGGTCTTGGATGGGAATAGTCATACGATTTCAAATCTAACCTTGACTATCGCTGTATCCTTATCCGTTGAACACAATGGATCGATAGAGACCAGCAATCTAGATACCTACATCAGTGGATATACTGGATTATTCGGACTCATCGATAAAGGACAAGTCAAGAATCTTACACTAAGCAATGCCTTAGTCGATACTTCCGCAATGACCATCGCTTATGGAGATCTTGCTTCTGCATTTATGGTCAATAATATTCAAACGGGTCTACTTGCGGGAAGCATCATTGGGGATGGGACCACAACGACCTTAGAGAATGTATCTGTGTTATCTTCTGAAATCAAGAGCCCTGCTTTGGATGGTTTCAGTGGTTACTACATCTTAAGCAATGGGGTTGGTGCTTTAGCTTCTAATGGGACAGATATTATATTAAAAGGCATCGGCGTAAGAGATGTCAAAATTAAAGGAATGGATGCCTCAGCGGGTTTTATTGGAACCGTTGAAGGCAGTGTTTCAGTATCTGACAGTTACTTTATTGGGGAAGTCTATGGGTCATTCGATATAGGTGCTTTCTTTGGGGAAGCTGAGGGTGCATCAGATGCGCCTTACGAATTGACTTTCTCGATCACTCATTCTTTCGCCAATGTGAAGTTAGGTTCTCTTACGGATCAGTCGATAGACGCCGTTGGGGGAATGGTGGCTCAGCTCAGTGGCTACTTAAGCGCAAGCTTTGAGAATGTGTTTGTTCGTGGAGAGATCTACAGTGAAAACAGTGATGATTCCTTTGTTGGAGGATTGATTTCAAATACATTCCAAATTGGGACCTTATCTATACATCATGTCTATGTCTCTGTAGACATCAATCTCAGTGTAGGAAGTTATCCTGCAGCTTTGTTTCTAGGTTGTGATGCTGGTCATTATGATGCAGACTGGAACCATACAGGTTATGCGACCTTAGATCTCGTCGATCTACACGCTGATTCAACAGTTTCTGATCTCACTATGGTGTATGGTCAATATGACCCCATCAATAATGTGAGCGTTCCTTTTGACGCTCCTATTACTCTTCATACTTCAACTGAGCTAAAAACACTCGCTCATATGACGAGTACCAGTGATTTTGATTTTGAAACGATCTGGTTGATCGATGCGACGAAGAATGATGGCTTCCCTACCTTCGATCTCATCAAGATCTCTGATCCATTACCGGATACAGGTGATCATTCTACTTCATTGATCTTCTTAAGTTTAGGTTTAGGATTGATGATCCTAAGTCGTAAACCTCAAAAAAATTAAGTTAATAAAAGGCTCAAACATTGTTTGAGCCTTTTTCTTGGTTTAATCGATCTAAGACTTCTTGAAGTAAAGGGATCTTTGTCTCACCTGTTCTTCGTGTAACGGAAATACTTGAGGTCATTGACGCTAAGGTCAAGATTTCTCTAAGTGATAAATGATGAGCTAAGCCATAAACGAAAGCCCCATGGAAGATATCTCCAGCCCCGTTGGTGTCAATGGCTTTGGCTTTAAAGGCAGGTAGATGATGAATGATGCCTTCTTCTTCATAGAGACAACCTAGATGACCTAAGGTCACGATAGGATGCTTATTTAACTCATGAAGTTTATTAAAGACTGTTCTCCAAGTCGCCTCATCGTTGATGTCTATGTTTATTCCACTATATCCTTCTGCGAAATCTTCAGATGCCACCAACCAATTCACTCGTTTAGCGAGCTCTACTGTAGGTTGACGATAACCTCCCGCATCCAATATCGATACTATAGAAGGATGTTGATCTAGAAAACGATGGGCTAGTTCTGGCTCATGACCATCACTTAAGAAAAGATCATATTGACCTTCTACACTATAGTCTGTCGGATCAATTTTTCCTGGACAATTAAAGATGGTCCTATTCCCATTGGCTTTACTGGTCAATATGACACTTATTGGTGTCTCAAAATCAACACAAGGAATACTGTGATGTTTGACGCGATTTTTATTTAAACTATCTTTGATATGGGTCGCATAGATGTCTTCACCTAAACGAGAAAACAAGGTCACATCTTCTCCCCATTTACCCAATAAGATCGACGCATTGGTACTAGGACCTCCTGCAGCTTCTACCTTATCATAAACACGAAACTTTACGTTTTCTGTGATGGGTTGATCTAAAGGCATACAGATATCTAAGGTCGATTGACCTATACATATGATTTTCATAAGGCACCATTCTTCCTATCTTGTTCTGTGTAATACGATAAGCCTAAATAAAGGGCTTGTAAAGAAAAACAGATGATTATGATTTGCTTATTATGATTACACATCTACAACTGAAATACTTTGATAAGTATTTTTCTTAAGCTTCCGAAAGATTCTAGATTAGGGGCAATTTGATGAAATGAGTGATCCTCAATCTCACACACATCTAGATAGTAAAGTATATCTTCCTTTAGTTGTTGCCCTAGTTCGATAATTTGTGTCTCATCAATGATTTGACTTAACCTTATGACATCTTTTCGATGTTTGTTTATTTCATCTGAGTTGACTTTTTCTCCTCTATTTCTCTTGTCAGATAAGTCTCTCCAAGCTCTTATTTTCATTGCGATTAGAGCATAGGGATCTACGACGTGTAAGCCCATAATCTCAAGTTGTCGATGTAGTACTAAATTATAGATATCTTCATCTAGAATAATTGCTGATAAACTAAAAACATCTTCATTGATCTTAATTCTGAATTTATTAGTAGAATTACTTCTACTAAGTTCGAGATCAACTCTTGATAAGATCTCGATCATAAATGGGTAATACCTATCTTTAGGATTAGTGAATCGATAATAGTTACCTTTTTTTCCATAAGAATAACCAACTTCTCTTAGAAAAGCTCGTAAAGCATAAAAGAAGGGTTCATTCCCATCTTTTACCAATACAACGAGATCAAAATCTTTCGTCACTCGAAATTCTAAATTGAATCTCGCCATATTAAGGGTACTGGCTAATCCACCAATAATTACAAAGGCATCTTTATAAAGACTGAATTCTTGAATGAATCGATCAAGTCCTTGATTTGATTTAAGCATTCTTATCTAATTTTTTTAATGCATCTTGTATACGTTCATCATCATGTTCAATGAGTGATATATATAGAGCCCAAGGATCGATACTTTCGTTTTTAGTAGGAACTTTATACTTCCAAATCTCTAGTTGAATCATATCTTTTTCCATTCTTAAACCATATTCCAAGTCTTTTTCATAAGGGTCAAGTTCTTTCTTCGAGATAGCATAAGTTAAAGTCGAAGGGTCACCCAGGATCGTTTTCTCAGCAAGTGCACTTTCCGAAGAAATAATTAGTTTCGTTTTAAGTTCATTAGGAAGTGATTTTTTAGATATCGTAATGGTTCTTTCGATGGGACTGTTCAAATGTTGTTTTAACACTGAAGGAATTAAATTCTCTCTACATAAATGTATCTCTGCTTTATATTTGTCTTCATAATCGATAAATCCTAAAAATCTTAATTCTTTTAAAGCTCTTGATAAAGTCATACGAGAAAAACCTGTCCTCTTCACCAGGTTCATCTGGGTCACTTTCTCATGTTTTCTATTTAGAAGCGTTAAAAAGACATGCAAAGTCGAAGCTGAGATTTTTCCCGAATGATGATCTAATTTTGGATAGTAAACACTTGGTTTTATAGGTTTATAGAGTAGTCCTAAGAACGGCACATATATTTGCTTATCGATAATGATCAATGAAATTTTATTCTCTATGCTTTTCTTAAGATCATATGCAGATATTTTCTGTATTACGAAGATAACTCTAATTATTTGAGTTGAGTTACCTAATAAATGAAGAAGATTAAGATAGTCAATATAAGTGTGTCCAATCTTATCTGAAATAAATAGAATTTCACCGAGTTCTGTTTTTGAAACACTAAATTCATATGAACTCTTTAAAAAGAGTGGAAGATGAAGAGAATATTCCCAATCTTGACAAGTTAGATCTAGATCGAAGGTAGATTTTAGATATTCTAAAGCTTTCTCATTTAGTGTCATAGGGTTTTACTTGCTCATATTGTAACATATATTTCCTATAATATTTGAAATGTTACAATTCCACCAAGACTAAGAAAAAACTCAACTAGAGTTGAGCTTTAAGTTCTAATAAGATATCCCTTAGTTCGGCTGCTCTTTCGAAATCTAAGACTTTAGCCGCATCTTTCATTTCTTTCTCTAAGCTTTCGATGAGTCTCTCTTTTTCTTTTCTACTTGTCTTATCATGCTTGCTAATATATGCTTGAGCCATTTGTTTGGTTTCTTTACCTCGAATGATGTCATGAATTTCCTTCTTGATGGTCATTGGGGTAATGTTGTTTAAGGTATTGTGGGCGATCTGTATGTCTCGTCTACGTTGGGTCTCTCCTATCGCTTTCTCCATAGAGTCTGTGATACGATCCGCATAAAGGATGACTTTCCCGTTGACGTTACGCGCAGCGCGTCCTATCGTCTGGATCAAAGATCTGTGTGATCTTAAGAAGCCTTCTTTATCCGCATCTAAAATACAGATCAAAGATACTTCAGGTAGATCTAGACCTTCTCTTAAAAGGTTGATCCCAACCAAGACATCATATTTGCCTTTACGTAAGTCATGAAGGATCTCGATACGTTCTAAGGTCTTGGTCTCATGATGAAGATAAGCAACCTTAAGATCTAAACGTTTAAGATACTGGGTCAATTCTTCAGCCATCTTAACGGTCAAGGTCGTTATAAGAACACGTTCATCTTTATCGATACGGCCATGGACTTCAGCGATGATATCATCGATCTGTCCTTTAGAAGGTCTAATAACGATCTCTGGATCAACTAAGAAAGTAGGTCTGATGATCTGTTGAACGACTTCCCCATTGGTTAATGCGAGCTCATAATCACCTGGTGTCGCAGAGACAAAGATGACCTGATTGATGATGCTTTCGAATTCAGTAAACTTTAAAGGACGATTGTCTAAAGCTGAAGGTAATCTAAAACCATATTCAACAAGTGTTGTTTTACGTGAACGATCCCCATTATACATCCCTCTTACTTGAGGGACAGAGACATGGGATTCATCGATGACCAAGAGATAATCTTTTGGGAAATAATCAAAGAGATTGTATGAACGTTGGCCTTCTTGTCTACCATCGATATGACGAGAATAGTTTTCTATCCCAGGACACATCCCAAATTCACGAAGAGCTTCTAGATCATAAAGGGTCCTTTGTTTAAGTCGTTGTTCTTCCAGAAGCTTGTTTTCTCGATGAAAATATTCCAGTCTTTCTTTAAGTTCAGCTTCTATTCGATCACAGGCTTCCAGCATCTGTTCTTTAGAACGGGCATATTCATTCGCAGGAAAAACATTGTATACAGAGTAGGCATTTTGGATCTTACCTGTGACTCTATCGACTTCAGTGATACGTTCGATCTCATCCCCAAACATTTCGATACGAAGGTTGAATTGATCGGTAAAACCTAATGAGATCTCGATGACGTCTCCGTGTACTCTAAAGGTTCCTCGTTTAGGATCGATGTCGTTTCTTAGATATTGACGATCAACGAGCTTTCTTAAAAGCTCGGATCTTTTTATGATGTCTCCTTTTCTGATACTGAAAAACAATTCTCGATAAAGTTCAGGATCAGAGGATGCATAGATACAGGCTACTGAAGCGACGATGATGGTATCTCGTCTTTCAGAGATCGCATTGATAGAAGCCATTCTCAACATATCCAATTCTTCGTTGATCATGGATGCTTTTTCGATATAAAGATCTCGTGTAGGTAGATAAGCTTCAGGTTGATAATAATCGAAATTAGAGACGAAATATTCGACCCTGTTTTCCGGGAAAAGTTCTTTGAATTCTGAATAGAGCTGTCCTGCTAAGGTCTTATTATGAACGAAGACCAAGGTAGGACGATTGACCTTTTCGATGACCTTAGAAATGGTAAAAGTCTTACCTGTGCCTGTGGCACCCAGTAAGACTTGAGCTCGCTTTTGCTGGTTCAACCCTTCCACCAAAGCATCGATGGCTTTGGGTTGATCCCCTGTGGGACTATAAGGTGAAACCAACTTAAATTTATTCATTAATTACCTCTAGTGCTTTAATCATCTGTAGATCTTTGACGTCTTTATTAAAATGCCAGGTCTTGATCATGGCTGACTGTAAGGAAGCCAAGACTTCTTTAGTTAAGATACCATCCGCAGTAAGTCCCATCTCTGTCTTAAAGGTATTCAAAGCGACTTCCGTTTGAGCGGAATAATATCCATCCATTCTATCCACTGGATAACCCATAAAGTCTAAACACAATTGGGCATCTTTTACCGCATCAGACACTGTATCTGG
>Ga0247840_10011181_pt1 | contig 10998 bp, 8 predicted proteins | sample LaCruzMarch2015__FD_192404 | JGI IMG/M metagenome (GOLD analysis project Ga0247840, IMG submission 192404) | Freshwater microbial communities from meromictic Lake La Cruz, Castile-La Mancha, Spain - LaCruzMarch2015_17m | ecosystem: Environmental > Aquatic > Freshwater > Lake | place: Spain...
GAGGATTGAATTTAGGAGGTTTATTAGGAAGTTTGAGTAATATGGGCCAAACTCAAACTGATAGTCCATCAGTTGATGATTTATTAAAACCTATAACACATGAAACTAATGATGAATAAACCAGTTATAAAAATTATTTTTTTCTATAACTTCTCTTCTTCATATTTATTCTTTTATATTTACGAGTAGAGGTTCTCTGCTTTATAAGTTTTTTTTGACTACTTTTTATATATTTACCTTTATTTTTTTTTGATGTTCTTGGAATTAAACCTTGTGCTTTACATGATGCAATTTGTGAAAATCCTTTAGGGTTTTTACATTGTTTTCTTGATGCTACAGGCATTATTATATTTACAATTTGTAAATATAATATATTTTTATAATTTTCTTAATATAATAATTTTATCTTTTTTATAAAATTTCAACTTCTTCTAAATCTTCAGTTTTTACTTTTTTCTCTTTTTTAATCGGTTTTATCTCTTTACGAGGTTTAGTAAAAATTGAAGATTTAGTTTTTAATTTAAAAAGAGGTTGTTGGCTTACAATGTCTTCTTTTTCTTCAATTATAGTTTTTAATTTTTCTAAAGGTAAAATAGATTTATTAGAATCAATTTCAATATTAGAGGACAATTCTTCTTTAATTTCTTTAGAAAGTTCATCATCATGTGGAATTTGTTTTACAGATAATAAATAATCATTCCATTCTACATTTTTATTAAGAATATTAACAGTATGTTTAATATCAATAAAACTAAAATAATCTTTTTCTTTTGTTTTAATTTTAATCATTTGAGAAGAATCAAAATTATCTGTTCCATAACTAAAATCTAAAATTGTATTTTTTGAATTTACTATTGTATTAGAATAACTCCATTTCAAATCTTCTACCATTTTTGTTATTCTTCTTTGTATATATCCTGTATCTGGAACTTTTGAACTTGAATCAATTAAACCTTCTCTTGAAGCAGCTGCTTGAAAAAAGAAATTAACAGGAGAAATACCTCTAAAAAAAGATCTAGGGATAAAACCTCTAGATTCAGTTAATTTTAACATTTTATCAATATTAGAGAACTTGTCATCTTTATTAGATGTCTTATCAACATCATTAAATAAATAATCAGGAGCGTTTTGTAAATGTGAATATTTAACAAAATGAGGTAATGTTCTTCCTCCAAAAGTTTTAGGTATTCTTTTACCTAATAAATTTTGTTGACCTACAAGACCACCAATTTGTGTAATATTATAAGTCTTACCTCTTGCACCTGAATATACCATACTTACAAAATTATTATCAATATCAAAAGCTTGTTTGACTTTATTGTTACCTAATGTAATAGAATTATTTAATTCCATATGTATTTCATTTTCTAATAATTCAGGATCTCTTTGTGTTTGTAATGTTGTATATACTAATAACATTGATTCACTAACTATATTTTTAACTGTATTTTCTTCTTTAGTAATACAATCTTTAACACCTAAAGATACACCACTATATGTTAACCAATTATTTATTAACATTTCATAATAACTAATAAAATTAGTTGCTAATTTATGTCCATAATCTTTATATAAATGATGAATTAATGAACCAGATGAACTACCTATAACATCATTATTAATAGTTCCAGAAATTAATACACCTCTAACAACTTCAAAAGAGTCAGTAATACCAACGTTTTTTAATTCTTTAGTATTATCTTTAAAGTATTCAAAATCATTAGGAAGTAACATAGAAAATAAAGAATGACCAGTATATAATAGATTATCTTCAGCCATTTTATTTAATTCATATGAAGATAAGTTAGGATATTTATTTTTTAATAATTCAACTTCTTTATCGTGTAATTTTAACCATTTATGAACTAATTTAATATGATTTATTTTATTATTTATATATTCTAAAGACCAATCATCAAATATTATACAATTATTAAATATATGTTTAGGTATTTTTACATTACCTCTAGTTAATTTATAACCTCCTAGTAAGCCATCTTGTTTCATAGCATACATAGGTTTAGAACTTTGACCGCTCATAAAATTATGACTAGCAGATAATATTTCTTCACATTCAACTCTTGTTTGTTCATTTTGTGGAGCAAATATATTCATTTCATCACCCGATGAATCCTTATACTTTCATATAAGGTCGGACTGTATCTTAAGCATACTCGAGATGGTTAATCTTTCATCGTATACCAACAACCGTTCAGTCTCTGAATGCTCTTCTTACCCTAACCTTAACGGATTAAGAAGATAACACTGCTGATTATCCATTTCATTTTTCTTTTATAAAAGAAAAATTTCATACTTAACATTATTACCATAGGGTTCGGCTATTAACCGAGATCCTTTATTAAGTTTCCTCAATAAAGTGGTAGTTAAGTCTTTAGGAACTTCCAGCAACAAGTTGTTTCGCCATATAATTATTTTTTAGATTAATTATAAATTGTGTTGCTCTATTCTTACTTTCTTCTAATGAAATATGAACACCGCCAAAATCAGCCTTTAATTTATCTATATATACATACCAACCATATTGTATATTATTTCTTTTTAATGGTTTTATGTATTTTTCTACATCGTCGTCAATAATTTCAATATTTCGAAATCTCTCATATTTTTTATGTTTATAATATTCATAAACTCCTTCAGAAACTCTTTTTTTACTTTCTTCACAATGAGAAAATATATTACCTCCTAATTTTAAATTATAACCATTAGGATATAAACTATTATATTTATTAATATAATATATTTCTCTATCGTTTGAATCATCAATATTACAATATTCTAATAATTCTACTTTAAACGAATCTTTTCCGTATTTTCTTATAGAATTATTTAAATAATGGCATTGATTTTTTTTATTTGAAAAAGCTTCTGATATATGAGTTTTAAATCTTCCTATAGAACCATATGGTCTATATTTTTTATGATTTAAAATATGAGATACTGCTTTGCCTATATATATATTATTATTAACAGTATTTGTTATTATATATATTTCGCAATATCTTTTTGACGAGTCAGTTAAGATAATTTTGGATAATTTTTCACAGTGTTCTATATCCATTTTTATTCAAGTAAGAATATATAATTAATCTATCTTTTTAAATTATAATTATATGACTAGAGGATTACACGCTTTTCACGTCCCCTGTTTTTGACAGTAGTTTATCAAAGTCGGCATTAAATCCCTGGGTTGAACATAAAGAAAATCTAAATGTTTTACCAGGTCTTATTTTTACTTTTTTAGCTCTCATTGAACCTTTCCATAATGTAGGTTGTCTATTTAATAATACTATATCTCCATCTTTTAAATGTCTCTCAATTATTTGTCCTTCTTTTAATTCAATTTTTCTAGGTTGTCTGATAACAATATCTTTTATCTCTTTACCTTCTCTAAAAACTCTATCTCCTTGAAGTAATTTAAATTGTCTCTTATTTTTCCATTCATATTGTTCTACACTAAATTTCTTATCATCTCTCTCTATTATATCACTTGGATATAATGTAATAGTTCCTGATTGCATTAACCAATCAACTCTAATACATTTACCATTACTCTCTATAATAGTTTTTACAGATCCTTGTTCTAATAATTTTCTACATTCTTCTATATTTAATTTATTAACATTAACAGGATATGTTAATTCTTTTGCTATTACATCAGGAATTACAACTTCATCAGCTTTTCCATTAGCTTCAGCTGTAATAACTGTTCTAGCATTAAAATCACATCTTTTACCTTGAATATTTTGTCTTAATCGACCCTGTTTACCATTAATTCTATGTTTAATAGATTTAAATACTCTATTAGAATTTTTATCTCTACATTTTTTCTTTGTATTATCCATTAATATCTTTATATTAAATGCTAAACTATCTATATATTTCTCTCTTGCAAAATCATTTGTTGTCTCTCTTATTTTATCATTTACCTTTATTATATCTAAATATTTATTTGTTAAATCATCATGTTGTAATTCTCCTTTATTAAATAAAGGTAATCTAGCACATATAGGTAATACAGGTATTGCTTCTAATATTAGATTTCTTGGATGAATTCTTTTATCTTTAAATCCCATTACTTCAAAATCTTTATCTGATAAATTTTTAAACATATCATGTATCTCTTTATATGATACTATATAAACTGAATCTTTTATTTTTTTAAATACACGTCTATATTTACCTTCATTATCTTTATCTTCTTTATATTTAGGAACAGCAGATGAACAATGATAACAATTATTTAAATTTTCACTATCTTTATATAATTTATCTAATCGATTCATACCAGTATATCTATCAAAACCTTTGATATGTATAATATCTTCAGTATAAATACAATGATTACAATTTCTACATATTAATTGTAGATATTTTTTTATTAACTCTGAATGTATAGGATTTGGTATAGGTTGTTCTAATTCTATATGTCCAAAATGACCATTACAATCTTCATCTGGATTTGTAAAATCTATATTTTTACCACATGTTGCACATCTAGCTTTTATTATTTTACCTCCTGTTTCACTATCACTAAACGGTCCTAATGCTAAATCATATAATGAATTATCACCTTGTAATCTACTATGTGTAATTTCAACTACTGACATAGATCTTACTTCATAAGATGATAATAATGTAAATTCAATATAATCAATTTCTTTAACATCTTCTTTTAATTTTAATTCTTCAATAATATTTGAATCTGTAGTTTTAGATGTTAATCTAAAATAAGGTTTACATTCACCAACTTTAATATCTTCTTTTTTAATTATTTTTCTAGGTTGTAAAAATTTACTTTCTTCATTAACTCTATCTTCAAATTTTTCTTTTTGAATATTACTTTTAATTTCAAAACTTTTACTAGTATCTTTTAAATTTTCTAATAAATCTTTCAAATTATCATTTCTTATAATTTTATCTATTTCTTTTGTTTTTATAACCTGACCAGTTTTTTTTTCATCATCTATAATATTTAATTTATTTTTGGCAAGATTCTTCAAAAACATTTTATATTTATATAATATTAAAATTATATAATAATATATTTATGTTTTTATACTTAATATTATTTTTCATTTATTTAATAAAATAAAATTATAATATTTTAATTAAATGAAAATAAGATTCAAATATATTATTATTAAAAATGTATCCTGCTTTAATTAATAATAAATATTATCATGAATTTGATATTTTTTATATGTGTTCTTTTACTGAAGATAATATTATATATAAATCTATTCAACACTATTATCAATCTAAAAAAGTTATTGATCCTAAAATTCAAAAAATTATATATGAATCAAAAACTTCACAAGAAGCTTTTTCTCTAGGTCAAATATATCCTTTAAGAAAAGGTTGGGATAATATTAAAGTTAAAATTATGTTAAATGCAAATAAATTAAAATTTGATCAAAATTTAAATTTAAAAAAGATGTTAATAGAAACAGATGAAACTATTAAATTTCCTTATTCAAATGATTTATGGGGTAATGGAGAAATAAATATATTAGAAAAAATTTTAATGATATTAAGAGCTTATTATAAAAAAGAAAATAGAAGTTTTTTTACATTAGAAAAATATTTTAATTTTCATATTGATTGGCACTAAAACTAAATTTAAATATATTTATTATATAATATAAAATTATATAATATAAAATCCAACTCGACTCTGTATCTATAGCGCGGTTCAGAAATAAAAATTATATTAGGTAAATGTTAGATCATTTGCATGATGATATTTTATTTGAAATTTCTTCCTATTTAAATATTATAGATACATTAAAGTTTATAAGATCTTTAAAAATAGATAATTATTTTATTCTATATTATACACAATATATTATAAAAATTCAAAAATGGTATTTTAAATATAAAAAAAGAAGAAATATTAGATATGTAACTTTAAAAGAACAATTTCAGATTAGAAATGAAAAAATATATTCAGCGTATTATTTAAATATATTTTTTAGTCTTTATTATTTAAATAAATTAAAAAAAAATCTAAAAGAATATTATTTTTATTCACTATTAAAATATCATTATAATGATATAGAAAAAGTCGACAGAGACGGAGATGAAAAAAAATATATATTTGAATTATATGAATATACTATTGAAAATATGAGTTATTCAAATTGTAAAAAATTTTTAAAAAAACTACCTATGAAATTACTTTTAAGAACTTAAGATGACTTAATTATCTTTGTTTAAGACTATATTCATAAAAACTAGATAGAGATTTATCATATTGGTTTTCTATATCTTTTTCTATAATATAATCTTTAGTAAAAATATGAAGTAATCTACTATGTAAATAATTATAATTATTAATATTCATTTTTGAATAACTTGGATCTACTGTTCTTATTAATTGTATATATTCTATCATTGGTTGACATTTAAATTTACTTGAATAACCAAAATCTATTAATAAAGGTCTCATTTTACCATCTTTTGTTAATTTTAATCCTATATTATCAAAGTGTAAATCACCATGAACTAAATTATGTTTACACATTTCATTAATAAAATTTTGTATCCAATTTATTATTCTATCTAATACATCTCTTGATTTTTCATCTCTTAAAAATTTTTCTAATGTCATATCTATTTTTTCCATTACTATAATACCTAATTTTTTACCATTTGGTCTATTTAATAATAATGTATCAAATATTTCGGGCCCTAAACCATATTTAAAAAATAATCTTCCATATTTAATTTCATCTAAAAAATCTGTCAATTGTTGTCTCTTTTTTATTTTAACTACTTTTAATGCTTTACAATCTGATGGTTTATTTTTATCACATATTAATAAAACACTTCCAAATGCACCTTTACCTAAACAATCTTTTATGACATAATTCTCAGGTAAATTATTTTTTATAATATAAAAAATATCTGAACTTATACAATCTTTTCTTGATTTTTTAAATACATTCATTGGATTAAACTTAGCTTTAGTTTTTTCTAAAGGAGAGATACTTTTATCTATTGGATTAATTGTATATTTATTTTTAATATCATAATATTTTTTTAAAGCTTTAAAACTACTAGTTTTACTCATAATATATTACTAATATAGTAATATATTTTTTTTATTTTTTATTTTTATTCTTCATCAATTAAATCATCTTCTGTTAATACTATTGTATTCCCATCTTTAACATCATCTTCGATTGTTCTCTCTCTATGATATAACCATTTATTATTTCTCCAATTATTTAATCCTAATTTTTTCATTAATTCTTCTTTCATTTCATTTTTTGATGGTTGTTTAACTCCTGGAAACGAATCTCTTATCCAACGTGTAAATAAACTATACATTTCTTGTAAATTCAAACCATTATGTTTAGGTTTAAATTCAAAAGAACTAGATTGATAATCATCAAATCTATCTTCAACTAATCTTTCATTAATAAATTGTAAATATAAATCATTATTTTCTCTATATGACATTGTTGCTTTAATAACTCTATCTGGTTCAGACATACATCCAAATCTTTGTATTTGTTTCCATTTTTGAAAAATAATCCACATAAATGCTTGTTTCATATATGGTAATTTTTCATTAAACGATGAATCTCTATAAAATATCTTTTTTCTCATTTGTTCTTCAAATGTTGGTGGCACTATACTATTATCTTTTGGAAATTTACTTTCGTATTCTAATACTCTTACTCTATTCCATATAGCTTGATCTTCACTTGATAATCTTGGTAATTTATTACATATAAAACATAATTTAAACATTGGTTTAAATTCAAAACCTTCGCTAAATAATCCTCTTGTATAAATTGAATCATTTCCTGTTAATTCTTTTAATACACCTCCATTAATTGTATCTTTTCCGTCTGGTTCTTGTAATACTGCAAATCTAACTCCTTTTGATCTTGCTAATTCTGGACAAGCTTGCGAAGACTGAGTTCTTTTACCAGTTAATAAAGTAGTAGGGAATTTAATAGAATATTCACCTAAAGAATGTTCAATAAGTTCAATAGTAACAGATTTACCATTATCACCTTCACCACTCATAACAACAAAATTTTTAGCAAAATTACCACCTTTTAATAATTTAGCACTATATTCTAAAAAATAATTTCTTAATTGTTCATCTGGAAAAATCTTTATTAAAAAATCTTTTACTTCTAATAATTCAATATCATCTTCTTCATAGTCTTTAAAATCATAATTTGTATGCATTGAACAATAATCTTCAGGTCTACCAGGTCTAAATTCACATGTTGTAATATCTAATACGCCATTTTTAAAACAAATAATATTAGTATTAGTATCTAATTTAGATATAAAATTTTCTCTATAAAATAATTCTTTACATTCTCTCATAATATGATCTTTAAATGTTGAATTTTTTAATTGTGATAATATTTTATTTATTTTATCTCTATATTCATTATTATTAAATGGATTCTCTTCTCCTTCATTAAATTTATATGTTATTGCTCCTTTAAAACTAAATTTTTTACTTAATTCTATTGATATTTTTGATCTTAATGTTATTCCTTTTTCTATTAATTGCCATCTATGATTTTTAAATTCATACCATATATCTTTTGTTATTGATGCACATACAAATTGTTCTGAATAATCTTCATATAATGATTTAGCTAAATCATAATGTCCTCCTGATAATGATTCTTTAAAGTTTTTCATTTCATTTTCTTCTTTCCATTTCAAATATTTATCTGGATTATCATCTTTGGCAAATTTTCTTAATGTTCCTAATGTATAATTACCTTTTCTCATATTATTCCAATTATACATACATACTGCTTCATTAAAATTATTCTTTGATGTTTGTCTCGAAAATTCCATCCAGATATCTAATGCTTCTAATGTTCCATCCCCTACATTATATAATATCCATCCCATTTCCATCCAATCATTATAATTTTCACTTCTTTCTGGATTCACTAATTTAATTAATTGTTTTATTATATCTAATCTTTCTACTGTTGTCATATTATCTTCTATATATTTAGATTCTTCTGCTTTTGTATACATCTTTTTAACTACACTATCCATTTCTGTTCTACATGTAAATGTTTTTCTATTATATGCATTTGTTGATAAAATTCTTGGTAAATAATATTCACATTTTCCTTTAAGATTAATTTCTTCATCATTACTATCATATAAATGATATCCTTTTAATGATTCTTCTAATTCTATCTCTCTCCCTAAATGATTTACTATTCTTGTTAATTTATATGCTTCTAAATTAATATCTTTTCTTGATCCATATAATAACCATGCATTTCTAGTACAACTTTTATCTATTAAATCACTAGCATGTTTAATTCCTATATCTTCAAATATATTTTCATCTTCTAATCTTTTTTTAATTCTAGGTATAACATTAATATCTTGATCAGGTACAGATAAAAATATATATGGAAAATGTAAATGAAATCCATCTTTAATTACTGTTGTTGATAAATATGGTTTTTTCTTTTCTAATACAAAACAGGTTAAATCTTTTGGTGTATAATCTTCTAATATATATTTTAATATATCTTGATACATTTGAACCATTTTATTTACATGTTTATCTTTATAAAAATGTTCTAATTCACCCTCTTCTCCATGTATCTCTGAATCATATTCTATTCTTATATCTATATCTACTATTACTGGTAAATAATCTTTTGGTCTTTCGGCTAGACCGCTCATAAAGTTGTCTTTTAAGTCTTTATATCTATCACAATATAAATTCCAAAAATTATCAATATTATGAGTTTCTATTCTAAACTTTCCTGTAGTAGGAACCATCTGTGAAGAATGGGTATAATATTTCGAGTCATCTCGATACTCTTTCATAAAAGAATATAATATTGAATCCATTTTGAAAAAATTGGATATATATATATTATTATAAGATTTTTTAAATAATATAATTATTATTATATTATTTTTATTTATTTTTTATTCATTTATTTATTATTTTTTTACCTCTTTTTAACCTTTCATTTTTATTAAATATAAAAAAAGATCACTAAATCCTCTATAATTAATTATCTTCACTATCACTTTGTGGTAATGGTGGTAATTCTTCTAATCTATCTGAATTATAAAGATTTACATTATTATCCAAGACTAGTTCCTCATCTAGTTCTTTGCAATCAGATGATGTATCTATTATTGTCAATCCTCTTTGTCTAATAAATCGTGGAGATGATGGTAATGACATACTTCCTGTTCTTCTAGATCTCATACTATTTGTTGATCTTATAACAGGTGGTGGAGGAGGTAATAGTTTTAATAAATCTTCTAAAGGAGGTAAATCTCCCTCTACATCTTCAATTTGTCCTTCCAGAACTAGTTCATCTTCAGTATTATCATCTTCAATAGTAGTTTGTTGTTCAGTATTATTATCTTCGGTATTATCATCTTCAATAGTAGTTTGTTGTTCAGTATTACCATCTTCAGTATTATCATCTTCAGTATTATCATCTTCAGTATTATCATCTTCGGTATTATCATCTTCGATATTATCATTTTCAGTATTATCATTTTCAGTATTATCACTTTCAGTATTATCATTTTCAGTATTATCATTTTCAGTATTATCATCTTCAGTATTATCATCTTCGGTATTATCATCTTCAGTAGCATTATCTGTTTGAATAGGATCCATTTTATAAACTTTATAGATATATAAACTAGAAATATGATTTTGACTAGAATTAATTATATTTTTTAATTCTTTATAAAATCTTAGAGAGTAAATTAATTTTGTTTCATTAATACTGTTAATATATTTTTCATTTAAATTTTCTAAAGGGATAGATTCATATTTTTTATAGATATATTGATTTTCAATAGGACTTTCTTCTACGTTTATAAAAGAATTTTCATTATAAATATTTTTTTTAAATAATTCAATATAATTATAAATATCCATATAATTATAAGAAAACATAACTTTATTTTCAGATCCATATAATGTTC
>Ga0247840_10011188_pt1 | contig 10991 bp, 9 predicted proteins | sample LaCruzMarch2015__FD_192404 | JGI IMG/M metagenome (GOLD analysis project Ga0247840, IMG submission 192404) | Freshwater microbial communities from meromictic Lake La Cruz, Castile-La Mancha, Spain - LaCruzMarch2015_17m | ecosystem: Environmental > Aquatic > Freshwater > Lake | place: Spain...
GACCCGCATTTTTTATCTGCGGGTTATTTCAATTAATTTATAAAGAGTGGCATGCCAGCATTAATTTTATTAATTATTTTAGGTATTGATTGGGCTAGTGGTTATGCGATTGCGGGCTATTGCATGACACATGGTGTAAATCCATATGCTTATGCATTTTGGCAATCGTTTGGTCCCTTTATGCTACTACTCGTGATTCAAACTTTGCGCCGTGAGTTGTGGCTAGAGAAATCTGGCGTAATTTATGCGATTTTATGTGGCGTTTTTGGGATTGTAATTCCGAATTTACTGATTTATTTTGCCGCCGCGCATATTCCATCGGGACTTTTAACGGTGCTTGCTAACGTCTCGCCGATTTTTACGTATCCTTTAGCATTGGCTTTCAAAGATGAACGCTTTTCATTTGCGCGCTTAGGGTTGATTGTGATTGGTTTTATTGGCGTGGCATTGGTTGTAATTCCGAATCAGCATAATCTGAGTTTGGAACTTGGGAATGGCTGGTTGTATGTAGCGTTACTAATTCCATTGAGTTATGCGTTTAGCGCGGTGTACTTATCGCGCTTTCATCCTGGTACGGGTAGTGTTTTGAACTATGCGATGTGGATGTTGATGGTGTCAACGCTATGTGTCAGCTCGTTAGCCGTGATGAATCGTGGTTATTATGAGTTACGTTTTAATGATTTTAATTCTGGTTTAATTGTGCTAGAAATTTTGTTATCAACCTGCGGTTATGTATTATTATTTTTAATAATGAAAATGGTTGGTGCGGTTTATTATTCATTAGTGAATGCAATTGCCGCGGTCACAGGCGTCGCGTATGGTTATTTTCTTTTTGGGCAACAGTTTAGTTGGTTAACATTTGTGGCAATTGCGGTGATTTTATTAGCGATTAGTGGTCTTACTTATACCCAGCGTATGCGTAACTCCCAGTTAGAGGTGTAGTAAGTAGTTAAGATGAAAAATGAAATTGCAATAATTATAGTTGATTATGATGTCGTCATATCTACAATTAAATAACGTTTCTTTGCACTTACAAGAGAAACAACTGCTTAAGAATATAAATTTGCTCGTCGAGCCAGGTGAGTTTGTCAGTTTGGTTGGTAGTTCAGGAAGCGGCAAAAGTACCCTGTTAAAACTGTGTAGTAGTTTACTAAGCCCAAGTAGTGGAAATCTATCTTTTAAAGGTAAAGATTTTATTGAGTGGGATTTGCTGCAATTACGTCGTGAAATCAGTTACTGCTTTCAGGCACCAGTACTTTTTGGTGCAACCGTTTTGGATAATTTCAAATTTCCATTTGAATTACGCAACCAAAAGATTAATTTAACGCGCTGCCATGAACTATTAGAGAGTTTTTGCTTGCCAGAAGAGATTATTTCACAACAAAATCATCAACTTTCGGGTGGGGAAAAACAACGGATTGCGCTTATTCGTAGACTCTTATTTGTCCCAGAAATATTATTGTTAGATGAAGTTACCTCGGCCTTAGATGCCAGCAATACGGCAATAGTTGAAGCACAGATGATGAAATTGAATCGTCAGGGGGTGACTATTTTGTGGGTGACACACGATGTTGCACAAAGTCACCGAATAGCAACTCGGACGCTTGAGGTCGAGCAAGGTTCACTTGATTTTAAGGCTGATAAATTATGCATGCCGTAACCGCAGTAAGTTTTACGTCGCTGGTCTTTGCTTCATCCTTGGTTGTGATAACATTGTTTTTTTCATATTGGCAAAAATTACGTTTAAATAAAGAAATTATAGTCAGCGTCTTGCGTGCGGTGGTGCAATTGGTTGCTGTGTGTTATATTTTGGAGCTTCTTTGCCAATAGTTCGCGAGGCAATTCGTACCGGGATGATACCCACGATAGATTCGGCTAAGACACTGGGAATAGTGACTTTGCCAGGAATGATGACGGGTTTGATTTTGGCGGGAAGTTCACCCATGATGGCAATCAAATACCAGATCATGGTAACATTTATGCTCATGTCAACCACGGCAATCGCTTCATTTATTGCTTGTTATTTAGCCTACCGGGGATTTTTTAATCGACAGAAACAATTAATTTAAAAATGGGAAGAATAGAATGTTGAAATTTGAAGTATTAAAAACAGATGGTCATGCGCGTTTAGGCCGCATGGAGTTGAATCATGGAGTGGTGGAAACGCCAATTTTTATGCCAGTGGGTACTTATGGTGCTGTTAAAGCGATGTCGCCGTACGACTTACATCAAGCCAATGCACAAATTATTTTAGGTAACACCTTTCATTTGTGGTTACGCCCTGGGATGGACATTATTAGCAAATTTGGTGGCTTACATAAATTTAATGGCTGGGATAAACCAATTTTGACTGATTCGGGTGGTTTTCAAGTTTTTAGCTTGGGTAAATTACGCAAAATTAAAGAAGAAGGCGTCTATTTCCAAAATCCAATTGATGGCTCAAAATTATTTCTGTCACCAGAAAAATCCATGGAAATTCAAACCGTGCTTAATTCAGATATTGCCATGATTTTTGATGAATGTACCCCTTATCCAGCCGATTATCAGACTGCACGCGAATCGATGGAAATGTCATTACGCTGGGCGGAGCGCTCACGTAAGGCCTTTGATGAATATCAAAATCCAAATGCTTTATTTGGGATCGTGCAAGGTGGAATGTATAATGATTTACGTCAACGTTCGCTAACTGAGTTAATGAAAATTGGTTTTGATGGCATTGCGATTGGTGGTTTATCGGTTGGTGAACCCAAAGAAGAAATGAATCGGATGTTGGATGAAATGAAAGACATGTTGCCAAAAGATAAGCCGCATTATTTAATGGGAGTTGGCACGCCTGAGGATTTGGTTTATGGGGTTAGCAAGGGCATTGATATGTTTGACTGTGTAATGCCCACCCGTAATGCTCGAAATGGCTGGTTATTCACGCGCTTTGGCGATGTAAAAATCAAAAATGCCAAATACAAAGATGATACGCGCCCTTTGGATGAGAGTTGTAGCTGCTATACTTGTCAAAATTTCTCACGTGCGTATTTGCATCATTTATTTAAAATTGGTGAGATTTTAGGCTCACATTTAAATACAGTACATAATATTCATTATTATTTAGAGTTAATGCAAGAAATTCGCCAAGCCATTGCTGAGGATAAATTCAGCGAATTTCAAATTCAATTTGCCGAAAATCGTCAACACTTGAAAAATGAATTAATTTAATCTAATTAGTGCTGATCAAAGAGATAAATTGCTTGGCCAAATTAAAGTTTAGAGTTATGTGCTTTTAGTGCGGGTGTAGTTTAAATGACATCCGCTTTTTATATTGGCAAGCTGTGGATTAAATAAAATTCAGTTTGTTTAAAATTTAGAATGGTTAAGCTAAATATAGTTATAATTATGCTATTGTGGCTAATTTTATCAAAAGGAACAGGAATGCGCGCATCAAAATATTACATTGTAACGACTAAAGAAGCTCCAAGTGAGGCCGAATTGATTAGTCATAAATTAATGCTTCGAGCTGGAATGATTAAACGTTTATCGAGTGGGATTTACACTTGGATGCCTCTTGGATTAAAAATAGTTCGTAAAGTTGAACGTATTGTGCGCGAAGAGATGAATGCCATTGGCGCCTTGGAAATGTTGATGCCAGCAGTGCAACCAGCTGAAATTTGGCAAGAATCTGGGCGCTGGGAATTTTATGGCAAAGAGTTATTACGCATGAAAGATCGCCATGAGCGGGAATTTTGTTTAGGTCCAACCCATGAAGAAGTGGTTGCCGATACCATTCGTAAAGACATCAAAAGCTATAAGCAATTACCATTATCAGTTTATCAAATTCAAACTAAATTTCGCGATGAAGTGCGCCCACGTTTTGGTGTAATGCGCTCACGTGAATTTATGATGAAAGATGCTTATTCTTTCCATACCGATTTTGATTCTCTTTTAACGACTTATAATGACATGTACCAGGCTTATTGTAATATTTTTAATCGCTTAGGGCTTAAATTTCGCCCAGTTGCCGCAGATACTGGTTCAATTGGTGGTACTGGCTCGCATGAATTTCAGGTATTAGCCGATTGCGGTGAAGATATTGTAGTCTATAGCGATGAATCAGATTATGCGGCAAATTTGGAATTAGCTGAATGTTTGCCATCGCGCTCAGCTCGTCCGCAGGCTCAGTCATCATTAACGAAAATTGCTACGCCAACGCAAAAAACCTGTGAAGAAGTTACTGATATGTTAGGTGTTGCATTGTCAAGTTCGGTTAAATCATTGGTTTTTGAAGGTATTGATGATCAACCAGTGTTGTTATTAATTCGTGGTAATGATAGCTTGAATGAAGTTAAAGCTGGTAAATTAGCGCAACTTAAACAGCCGTTGACTTTTGCTAGTCATGCAGCCATTAGTGATGCGTTTAATTGTCAACCTGGATTTATTGGTCCAGTGGGTTTTAATGGCGCGGTAATTGTGGATAAAGAAGTTGCGTTGTTAGCTGATTTTATTTGTGGTGCGAATCAAGATGGCTATCATTTAACTGGGGTAAATTTTGGTGTCGATTGTGTGGAGCCATTGGTTGCAGATTTACGTAATGTTCAAGATGGTGATTTAACTCCAGATGGTAAAGGTACGATTAAACTTTGTCGTGGTATTGAAGTTGGACATGTATTCCAGTTGCGCACTAAATATTCAGAGGCAATGAACGTAAGTTATTTAGATCAAAATGGTAAATCTCAATTTATGGAAATGGGCTGCTATGGAATTGGCGTTACGCGTATCCTTGGTGCGTGCATTGAGCAAAATTATGATGAGCGTGGAATCGTTTTTCCGTTAAATATGGCTCCTTTTGAAGTGGTGATTACGCCGGCTAATTATGCTAAAAGCGAAATTGTTCGGCTTGAAGCAGATAGTTTATATACTCATTTACGTGCAGCAGGGATTGATGTTTTACTTGATGATCGCAATGAACGCATCGGTTCGTTGTTAGCCGATAGTGAATTATTGGGCATTCCACACCGTGTTGTAGTTGGTGAGAAAACTTTAGCCGAGGGTAAAGTTGAAGTCTATAACCGTAAAACTCGTGAAACTCAATTAGTGGAATTAGATTTGGTTGTGGCTCAATTAAAGACTTTAGTTGAGCATGAACGTAACTAAGTTTAATTTTACGCTGTTAGCGGCATTAGCTGGATTATTGATTAATTCAGCATATGCCGGTAATCAGCAAGAAGAAAAACTCTCCGCCGATGTGCAAACTTCTTTACATTCGGCGATTATTAATCCAATTCAGCCGCATTTAGTTTTTTCTGATAAAGAAAAAGCCGCTGCATGGTTGTCGGATATGTCTAATCGCTTGAAAAGTGTTGCGCCTAAAGATCCTTTGGTGCAAGATGAATTTATGCGTAAGCGACTCCTGACGACCATCCAATATGAATCCATCAGGGCTGGTTTAGACCCACAGTTGGTTTTGAGTTTAATTACGGTTGAGAGTCGCTTTAATAAATACGCGATTTCAAGTGCTGGCGCGCGTGGAATTATGCAGGTTATGCCGTTTTGGCAGCGGCAAATTGGCGCGCATGATCAAGATTTGTTGAATCTCCAAACCAATATTCGTTTTGGCTGTACGATCTTACGTCATTATTTGCAATTGGAGCATGGTGATATGTTTATGGCGCTAGGGCGCTATAATGGTAGCCGTGGACAAGCGACGTATCCTAATTTAGTCTTTGGTGCATTAAATCGTTATTGGCAACCTGCCACAGTTATGATGATGGCTAAAAATGGTGAGCTAAAATCAGTGAATTATGCAGTTAATTAAATAGGCTTTTTTTTAGATGGATGAAAATAATGGTTAGCTTTTAGCTAACCATTATTCTTTACAATTAGTGAAAGGTTGGTAGGATGGATAAATCATCAAGGATTTGTGATAGGATAATCAGTGATCCCAAAATTAACATGACAATCTGCGGCGTAATGGTTAAGTTGCGCTTTTTATTGTACGCGTAAGCCGCTGCAACAGGAATTAACGCGGAGGCAATTTGAAACATATTAGATTGTTGATAAATTATCACAAAGGCTTTCGGGAATGACAATGCAATAAGAACAGGGATTACAAATGAGATTAAAGTTGAAACTAAGCGTGATTTGGCGTTGTCTTTCCATTTTAGAGCATCAATTACAAAGGCAACTAATGCAAAACCGATTGACAAAAATGCGGTTAACACCGTGATTGCCGCAAAGATGCCAACTAATGTTGATATAGTAGTTGGTACACCTGGCTTAGTTAATGCATAATGCATGATATCACCAATTGTTTCTAGTTTCAAAAACTCTTGACGTGATACCAGTGAGAAAATTAATAACATCCAACCAGCATAGGCTAGTGCAGGAATTACCATACCGACTAAAACGGCTTTTTTAGCTCGTGCTGGATTCCAATCATTAATCTTAAGTACGAGTGGCAAGACGCAGTGCATATACCAAATGCAAAACATAGTTGAAGCGCCTGCACCAAGATACTTCACGCCTGATGGAGTAAATTCAAAAATATCTGGTTTAATTAAATTTAAGCCTAATAAAATTCCTGAAATTAAGCAAATAAATTTAACCGTAAAAATCACACCATTCATGCGGCTAATCATACCGAGTCCAACGGTAAAAGCCGGCATAAAAGCCACAAAGAAAATAATCATACCGATTTGGGATGGTAAGTTAATTCCGATTAGCGGGAGTACGGTTTTTACTAATAAGTCCCCACCTGCATTAACATAAGCTGCCGCGAGTGCTCCCATTGAAAGCACGTTTAAAACTGTGGTAATCCAATAACCTTTTTTTCCAAAAAAATCTACGGCTAAAGTTGCCGCATTTACATTATGATCATCATAGCGCGCATAAACATCAATGCTCATATTCGCCATCCAATAAGCCATAATGAAAGTTAACGTAATAAAAATTAGCGTGTTAAGTAGTCCTGGTCCAGCCGCTAAAATTGGTAACGCTAACACACCTGAGCCAATCGCAGCACCAGCCACCATGAAAGAGGAGAGGAGTAGTTTCTTGAAATTATCCATAATTATTAACCTTTATAGAAGTGCAGTTATTTTACAGATTCTAATTATACGGCTTCAGTCTTTAAATTCATAGGCGCAGCGCAACATATTTATGTGGATTTAATAGGTTATGCCATTTCATGAGCGGTTAATTTGTGCTATAATCCAGCTGTTTTATATTTGTAACAAGGGAACATAATGCTTAAATACCAACGTATTTTATTGAAATTATCTGGTGAGTCTTTAATGGGCGATTCAAGTGATTCGGTACATCCTGAGACGGTTGAGTTTATTTTAAAGCAAGTCAAAGAAGTTGTTGCTCTTGGGGTTAAAGTTGGTCTTGTCATTGGTGGTGGTAATTTTTTCCGTGGTGTGGCCGGGAGTGATAAATTAGGTATTCAACGTGCGAATGCGGATACCATGGGAATGTTGGCGACAGTCATGAATGGAATTTTGTTACGTGATTCATTTAACTCGCATGGCATCAAAGCTAAAATATTTTCGGCGTTTCCAATTGGGAGCTTTATTAAAGGTTATAATCGTGATAGCATGTTGAAGCGAATTGATAATGGTGAAGTGGTGATTTTTGTTGGCGGTACTGGGAGTCCTTATTTCACTACCGATAGTGGTGCGGCGTTACGTGGACTTGAAATGAACGCTGATTTATTAATTAAAGCCACTAAAGTTGATGGAGTATATTCGGCGGATCCTAAGAAAGATCCCAATGCAGTTAAGTATGATTCATTATCCTTTAATGATGCAATTACAAATAATCTTGGCGTAATGGACATGGCTGCGTTTGCGCTTTGTCGTGAGAATAATTTAAATATTAAAGTTTGTAGTATTTTTAAAGCGGGTAGCTTAAAGCGGATTGTTTTAGGCGAGGATGAGGGAACTTTAGTTTATTGTAGCTAAATCGGTTGCATGAAGAATGAACTACAGGTTGTTAGTGATTTTTATAAATTTTGCTGACAGTCAAGAAGAAAATATTGTTAAATTAAAATCAATACTAAATCAGGAAATACTACAATGAATATTCATAACGATAAAATCTTAATTTTAGATTTTGGTTCACAGGTAACACAACTAATTGCACGTCGTGTGCGCGAATTTAATGTTTATTGTGAAATTCATTCTTATGATGTGAGTGATGAATTTATCCGTGAATTTGCCCCTAAAGGAATTATTCTCTCAGGTGGTCCCAACTCTGTTTATGAGCAAGATACTCCAAGTGTTTCACCAACGATCTTTGGATTAAATGTGCCAATTTTTGGCATTTGTTATGGTATGCAAACGATTGCAAAACAATTGGGTGGTGAAGTTGCTAGCTCAGGTAAACGTGAATTTGGTTATGCTGAAATTCATGGCTTGGAGAGCCCGCTATTTTCTGGTCTAAGTGATGGAATTGGTGATAATGGTAATTTCCTGCAAGTTTGGATGAGTCATGGCGATAAAGTGGTGCGTTTGCCTGCTGGGTTTGAAGTTATTGCTCAAACAGAGAGTTGTCCAATTGCGGCGATGTATCATCCACAACGCAATATTTATGCGGTACAATTTCATCCAGAAGTGACGCATACGAAGCAAGGTACGCGGATGCTGGAACATTTTGTACGCAATGTCTGTCATTGTGCACCAACCTGGACTATGCCTAGTTATGCCGATGAAGCCATTGCGAATATTCGCCAAAAAATTGGCAGCGATCAAGTTATCTTGGCTTTGTCTGGTGGTGTTGATAGTAGTGTTGCTGGGGTTTTAATTCATAAGGCGATTGGTGAGCAACTAATTTGCATTTTTGTTGATACGGGTTTACTGCGCTTAAATGAAGCCGATCAAGTTATGCAGAATTATGCGGAAAATCTAGATCTAAACATCATTAAAGTTGATGCGAAAGATGAATTTTATTTAGCCTTGGCTGGAGTTAGTGAGCCTGAGCAAAAACGCAAAATTATTGGTAAATTATTTGTGGATATTTTTCAACGTGAAGCCGCCAAATTAAGCAATGCTAAATGGTTGGCACAAGGTACGATTTATCCTGATGTGATTGAATCTGCTGGAAGTAAAACTAATAAAGCGCATAATATTAAATCACATCATAATGTTGGTGGTTTACCTGAATCGTTGAATTTACAATTGCTTGAACCATTACGTGAATTATTTAAAGACGAAGTCCGTAGCTTAGGAGTGTCATTAGGGATTGCACCAAAGTTAATTTATCGTCATCCATTTCCTGGACCTGGTTTGGGCGTGCGGATTTTGGGCGAAATAAAGCCTGAATACGTTACATTGCTTCAACATGCGGATAATATCTTCATTGAAGAACTCTACGCAAATGATTTATACCATAAAGTGGCTCAGGCTTTTGTGGTCTTTTTGCCAGTAAAAACTGTTGGGGTTATGGGCGATGGGCGAACTTATGATTATGCAGTATCCTTACGCGCGGTTGAAACTAGCGATTTTATGACGGCAAATGTTGCAAATCTGCCTTTTGAGTTTATCACGAAGGTTGCGAACCGAATTATCAACGAGGTTAAGGGCGTTAACCGAGTGGTTTATGACATTTCAGGTAAACCTCCTGCGACCATTGAATGGGAATAATTAGCTTAATTTAAGCATCGCGATTAACTTATAGTATAATTAACGACCTAAGTTAATCTTGGTGCTTTTTATTTCTGACCTGCTTAAAAAATCGCATAATTAAGAATTATAAAATTAGTGCAAAAATAAGCAATTTTTGAATGATTATACCTCTATGGAACTACAAAAAAAAACTGGACGAATTTGGCTTAAAGTGATTTGGCTTATTCTGGGCTTAGCTCTGGCTGGGGCGGCAATCTTAGCTATGATGATTGTTGTAACCGTGCCAAAACTTCCGAGCATGGATGAGTTGCGTAATTATCAGCCAAAATTACCCTTACAAGTTTACTCTTCAGATGGTGTTTTACTTGGTCAATTTGGACAAGAACATCGGATTTATTTGGATATTCCCAATACGCCTAAACTTCTCATTGACGCGGTATTATCAGCCGAGGACGAGCGTTTTTATGAACATGGCGGAATTGATGTTTTGGGCATACTCCGTGCGGCAATTGGAAATCTTAGTTCTGGTCGCCTCCAATCTGGAGCTAGTACAATTACGATGCAGGTTGCGCGTAATTTTTTTCTCACTACGCAAAAAACCTTTACACGTAAATTTAATGAAATTTTGTTATCCTATAAAATTGAACACTCATTAAGTAAAGATCAAATTCTATCACTCTACCTAAATCAAATTTACCTAGGACAACGCGCATATGGTTTTGCCGAGGCTGCACAAACTTATTTTGGGCGTCCAATTGATCAGTTAACTATTGCTGAGTATGCTGTTTTGGCAGGATTACCTAAAGCTCCATCGGCGTATAATCCTGTGGTTAATCCAAAACGTTCAGCAGAGCGCGAAGCGTATGTTCTAGGGCGAATGTTAAAACACGGTTATATTAATCAAGAACAGTATGATCAAGCTATCGCGCAAAAAATTGTGGTGATAAAAGGCTCAGTTAAAGATGCGACTGATTCTGGCAGCTATATTGCTGAAATGGCGCGCCAGTATCTTTATCCGACGTACGGCGATGCTATTTATACGCAGGGTTTTAAAGTTTATACCACCATTGATAGTAAATTACAACAAGCCGCGTATATGGCATTACGCAAAGGTTTATTAAATTATGACGCTTCAAATGGTTATCAAGGGGCTGAACCACGGGTTGATTTAGCCGCTAGTTCTGCTGATGCTACGTTAGATCAAACTGCGATGGGGCAATTTGATGGGATTACCGATTATGGTGATTTATTAGCCGCGATTGTATTGACGGTAAATAACGATGCGATTGATGCGATTTTGCGCAATGGTCAGCATGTTCAATTTAGTGGAAAACAACTGGATTGGGTGCGCAAATATCTTAATGCTGGCGGTGATAAAAA
>Ga0247840_10011200_pt1 | contig 10982 bp, 10 predicted proteins | sample LaCruzMarch2015__FD_192404 | JGI IMG/M metagenome (GOLD analysis project Ga0247840, IMG submission 192404) | Freshwater microbial communities from meromictic Lake La Cruz, Castile-La Mancha, Spain - LaCruzMarch2015_17m | ecosystem: Environmental > Aquatic > Freshwater > Lake | place: Spain...
ATCCCGTGTCCCGTATCCCGCGTCCCGTGTCCCGTGTCCCGTGTCCCATGTCCCATGTCCCGTGTCCCGTGTCCCGTGTCCCGTGTCCCGTGTCCCGTGTCCCGTACCTCGTTTTTCTTCTGCAAAGTTAAAACTTTTTACTTCACATCCGCACCGTTGATTGTTCCTTCGCCGGGTGTGACGAAATACAAAGTACCGTCGGGGTTTTCGGCTGTGAGAATCATCCCCTGCGATTCAATGCCTTTTAGTTTCCTCGGGGCCAGGTTAACAAGGATCAGAATTTGCTTCCCGATAATTTCCTCAGGCTTGAAAAATTGTGCAATGCCGCTCACCACCGTGCGATGATCGAGACCAGTGTCAATCTTAAGTTTCAGAAGCTTATCTGTTTTCGCCACCTTTTCTGCTTCAAGGATGGTTCCTACCCGGATATCCATTTTCGAAAAATCTTCGTACTGGATGGTCTCCTTGCCAGGTTTCACAGGGGCTTTGGCCATTATAGCCTCATTGGCCAGGCGTGTGTCCAACAGCTTCTGCACCTGGGCTTCAATAGCAGGGTTTTCAATCTTTTCGAACAACAACGATGGTTCCTGCAGGGCATGTCCGGCCGGGAGCCAGCTGAGCAACCCGGCATCCTTCCATTTCATCAGCGGAAGATTCAGCATATGCCTGATCTTTGCGGCAGTAAAGGGCAGGAATGGCTCTGCCACAATCGATAACTGGGCACAGATCTGCAGGGAGATATTCAACACCGTACCCACCCTGACAGGGTCCCGGGGATAAACTTTCCAGGGTTCATTATCGGTGAGATATTTATTGCCCAGGCGAGCCAGGTTCATCATCTCGGCTAATGCTTCCCTGAACCGATAGGTATGGATACTTTTGGCGATTCTGTCGGGGAAAAGGCTCATCTTCCGCAGCGTTGCCTGGTCAGAAAAATCCTGTTCATCAGGTAACGCTGATTTCAGCATGCCTGATCCGGTTTCGACAAGCTCAGTGATGCCTTCGGGAACACCTGACAGGGGTGTAATCTCATCGTGTGTTCCGGTATCGTTCTGAACTCCCTGAAGGGATGTATTACTTTCTGCTGGCCCAGTATCGCCGGTAAGAGTTCCCTGGGAAGGCACCTTTCCTTCGAAATATTTATGCGTAAGGACCATGGTCCGGTTTACGAAATTTCCAAGAATGGCCACCAGTTCATTGTTGTTCCTGGCCTGAAAATCCTTCCAGGTAAAGTCGTTGTCTTTGGCTTCAGGGGCGCTGGAGGTGAGCACATACCGCAACACGTCCTGCTTCCCGGGGAAATCTTCAAGATATTCATGCAGCCAAACCGCCCAGTTGCGAGAGGTGGAAATCTTGTCGCCCTCGAGGTTAAGGAATTCATTGGCCGGCACATTATCGGGGAGAATAAAGGTTCCCTCGGCCTTGAGCATCGTGGGAAAAATAATGCAGTGAAAAACGATATTATCCTTCCCAATGAAATGAACCAGCTTGGTTTCAGGGTCTTTCCAATATTTTTGCCAGTCGGGCGTCAGCTCTTTGGTTGCTGAGATATAACCGATCGGCGCATCAAACCAAACATACAACACCTTCCCGTCAGCGCCTTCAACCGGCACCTTCACCCCCCAGTCGAGATCGCGGGTAACAGCTCTGGGCTGCAGCCCCTGCTCAATCCATGATTTACATTGTCCGTAAACACTGGTCCTCCAGTCATCCTTGTGACCTTCCAGGATCCATTCCCGCAACCAGGGTTCATATTCATCCAGTGGTAAAAACCAGTGTTTGGTTTCACGCATCACCGGCTGATTGCCACTCAGAACCGATTTCGGATCAATCAGATCAGTAGCGTTCAGGGATGTTCCGCACTTTTCACACTGGTCGCCATAGGCCTTTTCGTTGCCACAATGGGGACAGGTGCCGGTGATATACCGGTCGGCCAGAAAATGACCAGTTGCTTCATCATAATACTGGGCCGATACCTTCTCAATAAACTGCCCCGCATCGTACATCTTACGGAAAAATTCCGAAGCTGTTTCATGGTGGGTCTTATTGGATGTACGGGAGTATATATCGAAGGAAATACCGAAATCTTCAAATGATTTTTTTATAATTCCATGGTATTTGTCCACGATTACCTGGGGCAACACACCCTGCTGCAAAGCCTTGATCGTGATAGGTACGCCATGCTCATCAGATCCACCAATAAATATCACATCCTCATCGTTCATGCGCAAAAAACGGACATAAATATCTGCAGGAACATACACCCCGGCCAGGTGGCCGATGTGAATGGGGCCATTTGCATACGGCAAGGCGGAGGTAACGGTGTAACGTTTGTAATCTGGTTTTTTATCCATGGGAAAATCTGATGAAATGCGGCTAAACAAAGCGCAAAGATATTACGAATTACGAATTACGAATTACGAATTACGAATTGATGATACAGTTTTCGTAATTTTTAATTTTTAATTTTTAATTTTCACCCGCTTACACTGTTGCCTTATCACGTTTTTTTTTCGTAAATTCTTTTTACATTGTTCCGGCAGATTTGGTTAGTTTTTAATCATTTTGAAAACACCTGGGATATATCGCATTGAAGCAGGTTAACAATACCTTATGTTAATTCACCTAAAAATCAAAGATGACAAGTTCCGGTGAGTTAAAAAATACCTCCACAAGGGAAATGGTTGTAAAATCAGCGCTGCATTATCATGAAAATGAAATGCCATGTAACTGGGACCTCAACATTTATCGTGGTTGCACACATGGATGCCGCTATTGTTTTGCCCAGTATTCGCACGATTATCTCGGCGCCGGGAATTTCTTCAGTGAGATCTTTGCAAAGGTCAATGTGGCCGAAGTCCTCGACCGGGAATTAAGCCGCAAAAACTGGAAACATGCCCGGATCAACCTTTCGGGTGTAACCGATGCCTATCAGCCGGCCGAAGCCGAACTAAAGATCATGCCCGGAGTTTGGGAAATACTGATCAGGCGCAGAAATCCCGTCGTTATAACTACCAAATCGGCATTGATTCTCCGCGATATTGACCTTATCGGTAAACTGGCCTCCGTTACAAGTGTATACGTCGGGGCAAGTATCACAATGCTTGATGACCGGATTCAGAAGATCATTGAACCAGGAGCGGCGACAGCTGCACAAAGATTTGAAGCGCTTGAACAGTGCCGGAAAGCCGGATGTGTCATCAATGTCATGCTGACGCCCGTTTTGCCCTATATCAACGATTCAAAGGAGAATCTGGAAGGAATATGTTCGTTTGCAAGGAATGCAAAAGTGGCCGGTCTTTCTGCATGGCCATTGAATCTTCGGGGAAATACAAAGCAGAAATTTTTCCGGTTCCTCGAGGCAGTTTTCCCTGAACTTCTGCCAGCCTACCGGAAATTGTACCAGAGATCGGAAATAGACCGGGACTACTGGGAAAAGATAAAACGATTAAAGGATTCCCTGCGTCAGAAATATAACCTCCCGGGAATCCAGGTCCCCCCGGCCATACCTCGTACTTCAGTTGAACAGCTATCCTTGTTTTAATAGTAAATCGTAAATTTCATTTGTCACGTGTCACGTGTCACGTGTCACTCGTCATTCGTCACTTGTCACTCGTCACTTGTCACTTGTCACTTGTCACTTGTCACTCGTCATTCGTTCTCTTTTATTAATTCCGGTTTTTGATTACTTTTGACCCATGATCCAGCCACCATACTTAAAAAAGGGTGATAAGATCGGAATTGTTTCTCCGGCGCGCAGCATCACCTTCGATGAGGTACATCCGGCCATCCGTTTTTTCCAGCGGCATGGACTAGAAGTGGTACTGGGGTCATATGTTTTCAGCAGATTTCACCAATTTGCAGGTACTGATGAGCAGCGTCGCAAGGATTTTCAGCAAATGCTTGACGATGACAAGATAAGGGCTATCATCTGTGCCCGGGGCGGATATGGAACTGTTCGGATCATCGATAAACTGGATTTTACAAAGTTTTGCGAGCATCCCAAGTGGATTGTCGGGTTTAGCGATGTAACTGTGCTGCACGCCCACATCCACAAACAGTTCGGTATAGAAACCCTGCATGCGGCCATGCCTGTCAATATCCAGGCTGAAAAACAGGGCGACACCCTGCAAACCATGATGAATGCCCTTTGTGGGTACCGAATTTCCTATTCCTTGAAAAATCAGGCCCTTTCACGCGCAGGAACGGCCGATGGACTCTTGGTTGGAGGGAACCTTTCTATTCTTTACAACCTGATGGGAACGCCATCTGAACCCGATACTACTGGAAAAATTTTATTCATCGAAGATTTGGATGAATACCTGTATCATGTCGACCGGATGATGATGAACCTGAAACGCGCAGGAAAACTTGCCCGGCTAAGCGGACTGATCGTGGGAGGGATGAGTAAAATGAATGACAATGTGATTCCTTTCGGATTTACAGCCAATGAAATAATAGCTGAAACAGTATCTGAATATAAATACCCGGTTTGTTTTGATTTCCCGGCCGGACATGTTGAACCCAATCTCGCCCTGATCCTGGGTCGTAAGGCCACCCTGAAGGTAGGCAAAGAGGTTGAGCTGATCTTTTATTAACAATTTCTCTGACCTTTTCTTTTTTTTCCGATTAAGCATAATATGACCGATCGGGTATTTTGCCGGATTATGGCTGGTTCCCGAAAGCAAAGTTGCGTTGATTAAGCGGAGTCGAAGGATGCAAACACCTGAGAATAAGGATACTTCGACTTCACTCAGTGTCCGGTTTTTCGTTAAATTGCCTTTTGGGAGCAAACTCATTATTGATATATGCAAAACCACATCGAATTAGGAAAAGCCGGCGAGATGATCGCCATTGGTCATCTTGAAGCACAGGGTTACCGGATCCTGGAAAAGAACTGGCGGTGGGGACGTAATGAAATTGATATCATTGCACAACATGACGCCATTACGGTTATCGTTGAGGTGAAAACCCGCAGGTCAAACCAGTTTTGCGAGCCTGAATCTGCCGTCATGAAAGGTAAACAACGAATCCTCATCAACGCAGCCAATGCCTGGGTACGTTACCGCAAATCGCCTGGTGAGGTGCGGTTTGACGTGATAACGGTTGTCATCGGAACCAGGGGGCATGCCCTCAACCACATTGTAGATGCGTTTTATGCCACTATGTAGGGGCGTCATAAAAGGCAATTTTATGCAACTACGTCAGTATGCGCAAAAATTGATTTTCAATCCTTAGCGTCTGAGTGTCTTAACAGTGAAGAAGTCCATTCATTCTTTTGAAACAGGTTCGATTATTTCCGTCCAAAGTCGGCCGGGATTTCTCCCCAGTATTCTGTTTCCCATTTAAGGATTTTATTGGGCCAGGAGTTTGCGTGCAGCCAGTTAACAGCGCGGTTGACCAGATCAAAGAGTTTTTGGTTCTTTGGAGAAACGGCCAGGTTGGTATTGATGGCTTTTTTGCGTACCCAGGCAATCGCCGTGCGTGAATCGGAATAAACAGGCCAGTCGCAGTTTCGCTGACTCAGGTATGCCAATGCATGTACAATTCCCAGGAATTCACCCAGGTTCACGGTTCCCTGCGGAAATGGTCCCATTCGGAAAAGTTCTGCACCCGATTGGGTGTCGACTCCACGGTATTCGAGCGCTCCCGGATTTCCTGAACAGGCTGCATCAACACAAATGCTGTCGGCAACCGGAACGCCAATCAGCGGATTGGTACAGGCAATCTTTTTCGGACCATTCAGCCCTTTGGTAATATATTTCCGGGGATCATCGTTCAGCGCGATTTTCGCCAGGTCGAAGGTTGGAAACCCCTTGAACATGGCGCCGTTAAAGCCATCTACCTGTTTCTTGCAATCGGCCCAGCCATCGTAAATACCTGGTTTTTTACCTTTCCAGACAACGTAAAATTTATTTTTCGGCATATTTCAATTACAATGCAAAATTAACATTTCCGCGTATAGTAGCAGCCCAAAATTATTTGCCGGTTATTTGGCCCCATCGGGGCCAAACATTGGTAGCCCGCACGATGATCGGGGAATCCGGCCCCATCAGGGCCAAATATTGGTAGCGCATATGATGTTTGGGGAATTTGGCCCCATCGGGGCCAAACATTATGGCCGGGCATGTTTTGAATCAAAGAATTCAAAGAGATATTTTGAATCGAAATCAACCCCTGCCTTCTCTAAAAAGCCAATGTATTCGGATTTAAATGATTTTTTTGAATGATGTTCCTCCTGATTAAGGATATATTTAATTACACAATCGCGCTGCGAACGACTATGTGAAAAAACCCCGTAACCATCCTGCCAATGAAATTTTCCAGGGGACCATCTATTTTTATTTACATACAAAGAAGAATCAGATTTAATATCCCTGACAAAATCAGGAATATAAATAGATGGAGTAAGTCCGGTAAAAATGTGGATATGATCAGAGGCCCCATTGACGGCAAATGATTTTTGATTTTTCCCTTTAATGATCCCGTGAATATAACGGAATAAATTATCACGGAAATTTGGAAGTATAAGGGCCTCACGGTGTTTCACCGCAAAAATGATGTGCAAGCTGATCTGGCTATATGTATTTGACATGATCTTGGTTTAATGTTTAATCGTTTAAAATTGAAAAGGTGAACCAATTGTTAATAACTTGTTTGGCCCCGCTGGGGCCGGGTTCCTGTACATCATGCGGGCTACCAATGTTTGGCCCCGCTGGGGCCGGGTTCCTGCACCTCATGCGGGCTACCAATGTATGGCCCCGCTGGGGCCGGAATCCCTTCACCTCATGTCGGCTACCAATGTATGGCCCCGATGGGGCGAATAATTCCAGGTGAACAAATACGATATCCACAAATACAATATCTTTGTCAGGATGAACCCCTTCAAAAAACTTGCCGGCCAGACTGCCATCTACGGGATTCCCAGCATCCTGGTGCGATTTCTAAATTATCTCTTGGTGCCATTGTATACCTACGGGTTGCTGACTCAGGGCGAATTCGGGGTTGTCAACCTGTTTTATTCCTATGTTGCTTTGCTGATGGTCATCCTGACGTATGGCATGGAGACGGCCTTTTTCAGGTTCAGCGAAACCGAAACAGATAAGGAGAAGGTTTACAGCACAGGCCTCATCTCCCTGATGGTTTCTACTGGACTTATGCTTTTACTGACAAACCTGTTCCCAAAAACCATTGCCGGCTGGCTTCAGTATCCGCAATATCCTAATTTCATCCAATGGTTTGCCTGGATCATGGCGCTTGATGTGATTTCGGCCATTCCCTTTGCACGCCTGCGCGCCCTCAACCGGCCCATATGGTTCTCGGTCATCAAATCGGTTAACATTCTCACCCTGGTATTGCTGAACCTCTTCTTTTTATTGCTTTGCCCGTACCTGGTTCAGCGGTTTGAACATCACTGGATCGGAGCGGCAGTGCAGATCATTTACCGGTCCGACTGGACCATAGAATATATCTTCATTTCGAATCTCATTGCAAGCCTGGTCACCCTCATCCTGTTGTTACCCCAGGTGGTCCATTTGCGATGGAGGTTTGATCCCGTCCTTTGGAAAACAATGATCATCTATTCCCTTCCGCTGATGATTGCCGGAATGGCCGGGATTGTCAATGAAACCATCGACCGTATTCTGCTGCGATACCTGCTGCCGCTCTCACCAGCCGATGCCGAAGCGCAGGTTGGCATCTACAGCGCCTGTTATAAAATCGCCGTGCTGATGGTGCTGTTTATCCAGGCTTACCGCTTTGCAGCAGAACCATTCTTCTTTTCCCAGATGAAAAACAAGGATGCCAAACTTGTTTACGCCCGTATCATGGACTATTTCATCATCGTGGTATCCACTATCTTCCTGGTAAGCATGCTTTTTCTCGACACCATCTTCATCCGGCTCACCGGACCCGAATTCCGCAGCGCACGGGCCGTTATCCCGATACTGATGCTGGCAAAACTCTTCCTGGGGATCTATTTTAACCTGTCGATCTGGTACAAGCTCACCGGAAAAACCCTCTGGGGCGCCCTGATCACCCTCATCGGAATGATCATCACCCTTACCCTGAATATCTACTGGATCCCATTATCCCCCGATCACCTCATCCATGGGTACATGGGTTCAGCCTGGGCAACCCTGGCGTGTTATACCGCAATGATGTGCCTGTCATACCTGATCGGTCAGAAATATTATCCCATCCCTTATAACCTGAAGAAATTCTTTGGATATATTGGCCTGGCCCTGGTCCTCTATGGCATAAGCGCCCTGGCGCCATTTGAACAAAAGCTGACCGGCATCGGATTTAATCTCCTGCTGCTGGGTGTTTTCATCATTACTGTTTATCTCATTGAACTGCGCATCCCTGCGCGAAAATTTTGAACCTTGATTTTTCTTACCTTTGCAGTCCACACCCTGTCAGGGTATACCACCCTGTCAGGGTGGGTATTTTAAGAGTCAAACATGAAGATTAAAATTGTCAACCATTCCAAACATCCCCTGCCGGCTTACGAAACGTTGGCTTCGGCCGGAATGGATCTGCGTGCAAACCTTGATGCCGAAGTGCTTTTGAAACCGCTGGAGCGGAGTCTTATTCCCACCGGATTGTTTATCGAAATCCCGCTGGGATACGAAGCTCAGATCAGACCCCGCAGCGGTCTTGCTGCCAAAAAGGGAATCACCCTGTTGAATACCCCGGGCACCATCGATGCCGATTATCGCGGCGAGATCAAGATCATCCTGGTGAATTTATCGAATGAAGATTTTGTGATCAACGACGGAGAGCGAATTGCCCAAATGATCATCGCCGCCCACGAACAGGCCGAGTGGGTTGAGGTGGTAACGCTGGAAGAAACCGTAAGAGGGGCAGGCGGGTTTGGTCATACGGGAACAAGGTAAATTACGAATTACGAATTACGAATGACAAATTGCAGATGAGAAGAAGAGTTTTAGTTTATACCATCATTATACCTATAGTTTTATCATTTTTGCTGGGCGGACATTGTTTTGCAGAATGTTCAATTCGCCTGGTGAACCCGCAACCTGTAGCATGGGAGTGCCATAAAAGGGATGACTTTGGCAGAAACTTTACTGCATCACTTCAAAAGCAGGACAAGAAAAAACACAAGAAGGAACAGGATCAGCAAACCGCGGCAGTTGCCTGGAACAACGGGCAACTGATAGATGCTAAAAAAGAGGCCATCATAGGGAATGTTAAAGGAGCGCTGGAAATGTTGCGCAGGTATGTTTACCGTTATCCCGCCGATCCGGTAGGTTATTTTGAACTGGCCCGGCTCGAGGTTGCGGAGAAAAATCCTGATGAGGGGCTCCGCCTGGCCCGGGAAGCAACCCGACTTGACCCGGAAAACATCTGGTATTCACTTTTCCTAGCTGAACTTTACCAGGCCACCAATCATCTGCAGGATGCAATTGCCATATATGAGCAGGTTTCAATAAAATATCCCGAAAATCTCGACTACTTTTATCAGCTTGCCGCCCTGTATCTCCAGATTGAAAAATACACGGAGGCCATCGGGATTTACAGTCAGATTGAAGAAAAGGCAGGCGTTTCGGAGGAGATTACGATTCAAAAGGAGAAGATTTATCTGCACTTGAATGACCTTGATGGCGCCGAAAATGAACTTCATAAACTGATTGCTGCATTTCCGGGTGAAAGTCGCTATTATTCCATCCTTGCCGAATTTTATATTGCGAATGGTAAACCTGATAAAGCGCTCGTGATCTATAAAAAAATAGCGGAGATGGATCCCGAAAACGCCTATATCCACATGTCGATGGCCGATTATTACCGCAAAACCGGAAACAAGGATAAGGCCTACGATGAATTAAGGCTGGGCTTCGCAAATCCGAACCTTGATGTGGATACGAAAGTGAGCATCCTCCTTTCGTTTTATACCGTGAACCAGATCTATAATGATTTGAAGGATCAGGCCTTCACCTTGTCAAAAATACTGATGGATACGCACCCGAAAGATCCCAAGGTCTATTCAATATATGGTGATTTGCTTACGCAGGATAAGAAATATGCCGAAGCCCGTGAGACCTTTCTGAAGGCGCTCACACTCGACAGCAGCCGCTATGCTATCTGGGAACAGGTTCTGCGCCTTGATCTGCAGCAAAGTGAATACGAACACCTGCTCACCTACAGCAACCGGGCCATGGAGCTTTTTCCGGATCAGCCAATTCCTTTCCTCTTCTCGGGACTGGCCAGCCTGCAGTTAAAGCAGAATGAGCAGGCTCTCAGGTCTTTTAACATGGGTTTAAAGCTTGTCGTGGATAACGATGAACTGCTTTCCCAGTTTTACATGTACCAGGGAGATGCCCTCCATGCCCTCAAAAATGAACCTGAAGCGTTCAAATCGTATGAAAAATCGCTCCGGCTCAAAGATGACAATGCTTATGTGCTCAATAATTACGCCTATTATCTTTCGCTGATCGGCAGTGACCTGGATAAAGCCGAAACGATGTCGAAAAAGGCAGTCGAACTCGATCCCGAAAATGCCTCGTTCCAGGATACCTATGGCTGGGTTTTGTTTATGCAGGGAAAATACAGCGAGGCCGAAGAATGGATCTTAAAGGCTTTGAACAACAAGGAAGAAGCCAGCGCTGAGGTGATGGAACATTACGGCGATGTGCAGTACAAGCTAGGCGATGCCACGAAGGCACTTGAATACTGGATCAAGGCAAAGCAAAAAGGACCCGGCTCCGCCCTGCTTGAAAAAAAGATAACCGATAAAAAATATTATCCGTGAACTTCAATCGTAACTCGCATATCGTAACTCGTAAATCGTATATCGTAAATCGTATATTCTCCCTTATCACGTGTCACGCGTCACGTGTCACGCGTCACATGCCCTACTCCATTTTCCTCCTTCTCCTGCTCATTTCCTTCTCGTGTTCCTCCTCCCGGCATGTCATGAAAGCGCCCATCAAAGAGGAGGGAGCCGATTACCTCTTTGCCAA
>Ga0247840_10011202_pt1 | contig 10982 bp, 3 predicted proteins | sample LaCruzMarch2015__FD_192404 | JGI IMG/M metagenome (GOLD analysis project Ga0247840, IMG submission 192404) | Freshwater microbial communities from meromictic Lake La Cruz, Castile-La Mancha, Spain - LaCruzMarch2015_17m | ecosystem: Environmental > Aquatic > Freshwater > Lake | place: Spain...
TTGTAAATATGAAACAAATACCTTCAGCCACTGAAAAAAAACTCCTTCATTATACTGGCAAAGGGATTGCTGACTTTAATATGATCCAGCGTGGGGATCGTGTGATGGTGTGTTTATCAGGTGGTAAAGATTCCTTTACTATGCTCAGCATATTAAATACTTTGCGCCGACGCTCTAATAATAAATTTGAAATATTCGCTTTTACTTTAGATCAATCACAACCTGGTTGGGACGATAGTGCATTAAAAGACTGGCTTAAAACTCGTAATATCCCACATGAGATTTTAACCCGCGATACATACAGCATTGTTAAAGAAAAGATCCCTGAAGGCAAAACTTATTGCTCTTTATGTTCAAGACTTCGACGAGGTATTATTTACCGCTATGCTGAGGAAAATGGATTTAATAAAATTGCATTAGGTCATCATCGCGATGATTTAATTATAACATTATTAATGTCTATGTTTTATAATGGTGATGTACGCTCAATGCCACCTAAATTATTATCTGACAATAAAAAACATATTTTAATAAGACCTATGTGCTATGTTCAAGAGCGCGACATCATAACATTTGCTGAAGAAGAAAAATTCCCCATTATTCCATGCACCCTTTGCGGCTCTCAAGAAAATCTAGCGCGCAAGAAGATAGGTAATTTAATAAAAAGTTTAGCTGATGAAAATGCTAAAATACCATCTAACATCTTGCATGCTTTACAAAATATTAAGCCAAGTCAGTTAATGGATCAAAAATTATGGAATTTTAGAGAACTTGAAAAAGAATTAGAATCAAAAGATGAGCCAAATAGTGAGGCTTTATTTTCAATAGATGAACTTGCAGAGGAAGAATTTATTGAATAAAAGAGAACTTAAAAATAAAATATAATAGTAGCCTTGATGCAGCGAAGCGAAATCAAGGTTTTCTGTATTAAATTCTAAATAAAAACCTTGATTTCGCTTCGCTGCATCAAGGCTACACTTTTTAAGCCTCTTATTTGCAATAAAAAAATGCAAAGATAACTGTTAACAAAAGTTAAACCTTGGTATAACATCTAAAACTCATAAACTACGCAGATATTTATCACGATGACAAAAACTTTATTATTATCTAATTATCGTAAATTGCGAATTTATAGAAAGCGCAGCTTTAGATTTGATTTTATAGCGGCCATAGTAGTTTCTTTAGTCGCGATTCCTTTATGTTTAGGAACCGCTCTCGCATCAGGAGCACCGCTATTATCAGGAATTTTAAGTGGAATTATCGGTGGAATAATTGTAGGGATTTTATCAGGATCTGCTGTATCTGTTAGTGGCCCTGCTGCAGGTATGGCGGCAGTAGTTTTATCTACTATTAGCCAACTAGGCGATTTTAATACCTTTCTTCTTGCTCTTATGCTAGCTGGTATAATACAAGTAATTATAGGCTTTACTCGTGCGGGATTTATTGCTGATTATGTCCCTTCAAATGTAGTAGAAGGCTTACTTTGCGCTATTGGAATTTTGTTAATTGTTAAACAATTACCTTTTGCTTTCACCCTCTCGTCAAGTCTTGCCGAATTAAAAATGCACTTATTAGACATGGATGAAGGACTAAGCCTTAAACCATTGTCTGATTTAGTTTATCACATAAATAGCGGTGCTATTATTTTATCAATCATAGCTATGACTATATTAATTTATTTTGATAGAACAAAGATAAAATTACTTAAAATAATTCCGGGACCAATTGTTGCAGTACTCATTGGTATTTTAATAAATGAGGTTTTTATCTACTTAAATTCATACCTTGCACAAAATACTCCGCAATTAGTTAATATACCTCACCATGAAAAATTTAGCGATTTTATTGCTCAACTCAATACTCCTAAGTGGTCAGAATGGTCTAATCCTAAAGTATATTTCTATGCTCTAGTGTTAGCTCTAGTTGCATCTTTAGAAACTCTACTTAATATCAAAGCTAGTGAAAAAATTGATAAGAAAAGACGATCTTGTTCTAAGGATAGGGAGTTAGTAGCGCAAGGTATTGGTAATTTAGCTGCCGGTTTTATTGGTGGGATCCCAATAACATCAGTAATTGTTCGTACATCGGTAAATATTCAAACTGGCGGGAAAACAAAATTCTCCACCATTTTGCATGGTACTATAATTCTTTTTGCAATTTTAATACTCCCAAAAACTTTAAACAAAATTCCATTATCAACCTTAGCCACAATCCTCATATACACAGGTTATAAGCTTACAAAACCATCTATCTATTTTAAAATTTATAACCAAGGTGCTGATCGATTTGTCCCCTTTATAGCTACAATAATATCTATTGTTATGCTCAACATTCTTGAAGGGATATTAATAGGTTTATTTATCAGTTTATTTTATATTTTAAAATCAAATAGTAGTGCTCGCCTTAATATTATTAAAGAAATATACCCTAATGGCGTTACTAATAGATTAGTTCTTCCTCAACAAACAACCTTTTTAAACAAAGCTTCACTAATCGCGGAGCTTAATGCTATCCCTAAAAAATCACAATTAATTATTGATGCACGTTATTCAGACTATGTAGATAAAGAAATTGTAGAGTTAATTACTGATTATCAGCAACATCAAGCACCAAATAAACAAATATTGCTAAATCTAATGGGCTTTAAAGAAAATTATAATATTCATAATTATATTGATTTTATTAATGTTACAACTTTTGATGTGCAGACTATTCTCACCCCACTTCAAGCACTTAATATTCTAAAAGAAGGAAATCATCGCTTTTTAGCTGATACTTGTATTCATCGTAATTTGAAAAATGATATAAAACATACAGCTACTACTCAGCACCCTATTGCCGTAGTTTTAGGTTGTATAGATTCAAGAGTACCTGTTGAAACCATATTTGATATGAGTTTTGGTGATCTTTTTTGTATTAGAGTTGCAGGAAATGTTGTCAATGATGATGTACTAGCCAGTATAGAGTATGCGGGTAATATAATTGGAGCTAAATTGATTGTCGTCTTAGGGCATACACGTTGTGGTGCTATACAAGCGGCTTGTAATGGAGTTGAAACGGGACATATCACTCAGCTTCTTGCCAAAATAAAACCATCAATTACTGCAGAAACAGAAACCATACACCATCGTACAGGCAATAATATAGAGTTTGTCCATAATGTGACAGAAATTAATATTGCCAATACTTTGCTGCACATTTATCAAGAATCTAAAATATTACGCAAAATGATTGATTCTGATGAAATTGGCCTTATCGGCGCTTTATATGATATTAGTACTGGAGAAGTTAATTTTAAAGATTTCTCAGCAACAGTTAGAGTTTTTGACGATAGTAAACTTGGCAAATTACAGCCAAAACTTAAAAATTTATTTGCTTAAAGTTTTGAAAGGAAAGATATGCGTTCATCACAATTTTTATTAGCCACCCTAAAAGAAACCCCTAATGATGCCGAAATAATTTCGCATCAACTAATGTTACGCGCTGGTATGATTAGAAAATTAGGATCTGGACTTTATACTTGGCTACCGCTTGGTTTAAAAGTATTAAAGAAAATAGAGCAAATTGTCCGGGAAGAAATGAATCGTGCGGGGGCAATGGAAATTTTAATGCCTGCAGTACAACCAGCTGAGTTATGGCATGAAACAGGACGCTGGGAGACTTTTGGTGGACAACTATTAACTATGCGCGATTCTAACAATCGTGATTATTGTTTTGGTCCTACACATGAAGAGGTTATAACTGACTTAATGCGCAATGAGTTACAATCTTATAAACAATTGCCAATTAATTTATATCAAATTCAAACTAAATTTCGTGATGAAATAAGACCACGTTTTGGCGTAATGCGTGCACGTGAATTTATTATGAAAGATGCTTATTCTTTTCACTTAGGCGAAGACTCTTTAACAAAAACTTATGATGTAATGTATCAAACCTATTGCAAAATATTTGACCGCCTAGGACTTAAATATCGAGCGGTAGAAGCAGATACTGGTGCGATTGGTGGTGCGGTATCTCATGAGTTTCAAGTTTTGGCGGAATCAGGTGAAGATTTAATTTTTTATAGTGACAAAAGTAGTTATGCTGCAAATATTGAGCAAGCAACTAGCCAAATTCCTAAAAAAGCTATTTCAACATCAGATGAAACTATGCAAAAAGTACCAACTCCTGATGTAAAAACTATTGAGGATGTTGCTAAATTATTAAAAATCGCCCCAAATCTTACTGTTAAAACATTAATAGTTGTGGGTAATGAAGATCCTCTAGTTGCATTAATAATAAGAGGAGATGATGAGCTTAATGAAATAAAGGCTGCCAAACATCCATTAGTTAAATCACCATTACAATTTGCTGATGAAGATTTAATATTAAAAAGCTTAAAGGCACCGATTGGCTCATTAGGACCTGTTGCACTTGAAATCCCAATTATTGCTGATCATCACGTCGTTGCTATGACATCGTTTGTATGTGGGGCGAATCAAAAAGATCATCATTATATTAATGCATCATGGGGAAGAGATGCTAATTATCACGAGGCTTATGACCTTCGTAATGTAAAAATCGGAGATATTAGTCCGGATGGCGTAGGCTCATTACAATCTTGTAGAGGAATTGAAGTAGGTCATATATTCCAACTTGGTGATAAATATGCTAAAGCTATGAATGCATCAGTTATTGATGAACAAGGTAAACTAAAAACCCTAACCATGGGTTGCTATGGTCTTGGTATTTCACGCGTGGTAGCTGCAGCCATTGAGCAGCATCATGATAATAATGGGATAGTATGGCCACAAAATATAGCTCCTTTTCAATTAGTAATTATCCAAATAAATGGTGACCGTTCACCAAATGTAAAAGAAACTGCAGAAGATATTTACAAGCTATGTGTGGAGCTTGGCATCGATGTATTATTAGATGATAGAAAAGAGCGCCCTGGTGTATTATTTGCTGATACTGATTTAATCGGCATACCACATAGATTAGTTATTGGAGAAAGGAGTTTGGCTCAAGGTTTTATTGAATACAAAGCACGTAATCAAGCCGAAAGCACTAATATTTTACTAGCTGAACTATCTGATTTTATTAAAAGTTTATTTATTTAATAAAAAAATTATTATTTTAGTGAGAGCAAGCTTTTATACATACCGAAATAATGTAGGTTTGGTCTTAGTGGCCAAACCTACATAAATATGAATTTTTGTAGCCTGGATGGAGCGTAGCGTAATCCGGAAAAGGGTTTTATAAATCTTAAACCCGGATTACGCTACGCCCCATCGAGGCTACATCTACTACAAAGCAAATAAAAACCTTGATTAGGCTACACTTTATCAAGAAGACTATTTAAGATAACAATTACCAAAAGAGGAATGACCGAATCAGGATGATTACTTTAAATTTTTCTTTAAGAAATAGATGGTAAATATCAAAAATGAGTAATTTGAACGCTGCCGCTCTCGCACTTAAAACCAAAATTTCAGAAATAGGAGAAAAAGAATACTTCTATTCTTTTAGTTGGTTAACTTCCCCCATGCAACCCCATAACTACACAGATAATGCCTTACAAGCAGTATGGAATATTGCAGATATATTGCACAGGGCGACTATAGATAATAATATTTTATCATTTATTGTAGTCCTTGGTTATAATAAATCTTCTCTTTCTAGATGTTTTGATTATTTAGAAGAAGAAACTGGCACACTAAAAATTCGTGATATTAAGACTTATCTCCTTGGCATAGCGATGCAACATTTATTTCACGTACTTATAAATGATCACAAAATAAAAAAATTAATCCCTTCTAAAGAATTTAAAAATTTAGAAGAAATCTATACAAATCTTCGGCAAAGAGTAACTGAATTTCAGCAACATTCTATGGCAAGATTCGTTGAATACAAAAAACACCTTGAATTAGATCTCCACCTATACAAAAGTCCTCCAAATCCTGATTTTATTATCGTTGATACTGAACAATATGAATATAATATATCTTTTTCAACTGCGGAAGATGATCATATTCGCACACTAGAAGATAAAGATAAATTTATAAATTTGATTGCATTATTAAAAAAACATGAAGATGAACTTAGGCAACATGAAAGCAAATTAGAGGAAGCCTTAAACCATTTTATATCTAATAAACACCCTCTTCCTAAAAGAGAAGAAGAAGTTTTTTATGAAGAATTTTCTAGCGCTAGAGAATCAACTGTTCTTTTAATAAAGGATAAACATCAAAAAGCTAAAGATGAACGATCGCAAATAAATATATTATTAAATAAAGCCATAGCAGAGCATCAATCAATATGTGATCTCTTAGCTAAGATAATTATTGCTAGAGAAAATGAAATAGACCAAACTCCAATAACTCCAATATCACCAATAAGTCCATTGTCGCCTATTCAAGAAGATATTCATCTGCCCACTCCTTCACCAACAAGAGATTCAGCACAAACAAAGATTATACTTAAAAGTCCAATCCTTAAAAAAATTGAAAGTACTGATAATAGACGCCACCACATTTCACCTTCAATTTCACGACCTTTAGCTGCAATTGTTCAAGCTCAAGATACTCTGAAAAAAACATCTGGCAATATTGACTCAAAGAAAACTGGCGAAGTTAAAAAGAATAAAACTCGCAGAAAAATCATGACATCAGGCTTTAGGTGCAATTTTATGCCCCCCCCAAAAATTTCAACAAATATTCAAACTCTAGAGACACTTAAAACAACATTTTTCGGTAATGATCCCATTAATATCCGCGGTATTTTTGGAGATTATTTAAAAGAACGAGCAGAAACTTATTGGCTTGGGGATTTAATTGAACAATTTGGATGTTTATTATTTGGTTTATTTAACTATAAAACAGAATCTTTGCTTAGATTCGAATATATATTAAAATTGAAAGAGGATCTTAGATCTTACCAATCAAATAATAACAACTACGAAGCTCTAAATGATTCTATTACCAATGGCATACTAATTTTCCACCCACGCTCCTTACTAAGACCTGAATATCAAAAATCATTACATTGCAAATTATTTGAATTTAAACATAAATTATCGATTATCCATCATAAAGCTCGCTCAGATAATGAAACCTTATTTCAGGATATTAATCCAGTATACTAATTCTTTATCAATTAAAACGACCTATTAATGCCTTTGTAAATATATGCTCATATATCATCACCATCCCAAAAAATGAGACAATATTACACTCGATGACTAAAATTTATTTAAAAAACTCATCAATACCTGAATAAATATACTATATTGATAATATAGATTGATCATTAGATGGTGGGGCGGTTATGAGAAGAAGCTTTGAATGGTTGGTAATATTATTTAAAGAAGATTTAAAAATCGCTGATACCAGTAAGGCAACAAAAGATAGCCTATTAAAATATATTACTAATAGTAAATATTTTTCAAAGGAATTAATAGGTTATTTTAATCGAGAAGATTCAACTATACCTTTTAAGATTAAACCAACAGATCCAACTCAAGTCGTTGCGCTTAAAAAAATACTTAATGCTTTGGAAAATACAGAAGTGGCATTTAGAATCATTGAATCTATGAATATAAGTCGAGATAGATACTCTATTTTCATTATAAGTGATGCAATTAAGATTATATTTAAAGAAATAAATGAAATTAATTCCATTTTAAAATTAATTAATGAAAGTAGCGCTGATATTCAATCTATTGTGGGCCCATATATCCAAAAGTTACTTCCACAAATCAAGATAGGATCTCAAGCATTAGAGTATTTTACGCCAAAACAACCTGATGAAACCTTAGGTGAAAACCTTGGAATAGCGGTAAAAATGCTCCCTACTCAAACATTAACAGAGGATCAAAGCTTAGAAAATTTAAGTCACCTAATTTATCAAATACCACATTATTTTGAAGAATTACAAAAATTAATATCTACAGGCTCATCAGGTGTTGCAACAAGTTCGATAACCTCTACTAAAAAATATCAAGCTGCAGTATTAACAAATGCCGCGTTATTAAAAAAAGATTTTGAAAAAATAAGTACAGCAGGAGGAATTCTCCCCTGCCTTAATGTATTTACTAAACTAATTTCTCTTAGTACTGATTTGGTAAATACAGGAGCACCGCTTACTAAACAGGCTTACTTAGATGCGGTAGCAAAACTTGAAGATGTTAAACATAATATACTTCCTCAATTAATTTCAGAACTTGAAATGTTTGAAGAAAGGATGGGCCTAAAGCCTGGTTTATTAACTGATCCTGCTCTTGTTCAAATAGATGCATACTATACTCAATTAGCTAATCAAGTAGATAGCATTGCATATGCAGCTGGAGTTCTTGATACATTAGCAGCTGGATTGGATTCAAGCCTAGGACGAGTAGCTAGTTGGTTGGCAGGTAGTAAAACTCTCATTAAAGATCCTGGAGAACCATTAACAGGCTCCCCAAATTTAAACATATTGATGGATGATAAATTTATTGAAAAAAGAATGGAGTATCAAGTAAGTCGCTTAAATGATGCCAAATTTAAAGCGGTTGATACCACAGCATCTACAGCTGCAAAAAGTTTTTTTAAAAAGGTTGCCGATTATAACAGTTATATTTACGCTCCAATTTATAAATGGAGCCTAGCTAATTTAAATCAAACAGATAAAGATGCTTTAATCGCTGATTATAAAAAATTTCAAGCATATTTTGCGGAGCTTCATCCTGAAATTGATAAATTAATTGTTGATGCCCTGACAAAACCCACTGGTAGCAACATAATTTCCAGATTATGGGATTCTGAATACAAACAATTATGGGGACAAGACCACTTTAATACCGTTTGTAGCTGTGAATCATCAGTTTTGGAAAATATTAATCATAAAGTTGCAGAAGCTCATTTTCAAGAACAACTTATTAGAGAAACAATGATTCATGCAGAAGAAACACCTACAATACTTCATATAAAAAGAGAAGAGCTGCGTTTAAAAGATGCTGTAAAGGATTATAAAGGAGAGCCAAGCTTACCTGAACTATCCAAACCATTTAAAACTATATTAACTATATCAGTAATACCATTTAAGCCACTTGCCTTAAGCCAAGAAGAACAAAAATCTGCTGATGAGTACCATAATTTAGGAATAGCTGTATCCTGCCAAATTACCCAACTAGAACAAGCCAAAGATGGTGTTAAAGAATTTTTTAGTAATCTTGAAGAATTTAAACGTGAAAATCCTATAATTGCTACTTTAGATGAAGATCATAAAGAGAAATTACGTATTGCTTATAAAAAATTTCAAACACAATTAGTTGCTATTCCTGGATTTGAAGAGATCAATGCTGAATTAGTAAATAGTCTAAACTCCGATGCAGGATCAATAGATGCCAAAAAACTTGATAGATGCCGAGAGGAAATTAATAAAAATTTAAATGATATGATTATCCAGCTAGAGCAGAATAAATCTGCATATTTTGCTACAGAACAGAATAAACGACAACTGGAGCATAAGCAAACTACATTAGAACCTAAAGGAGCCGAACTAGGTAAAAAAACACTTTTTGGCATTTTTAACGAACTAAAATTGTCTGAATCACTCGATGAATTTTTTAATAAAAAATTTCAAAGTTATCTAAAAGATAATCTTTCTCCTATAATCTGGAAGGAACTATCTGCTGATCTAGAAACAATTGATACATCAAAATTACCATTTTTAGAGTTTCACAAAGATACTCCTGAAGTGGCAATGTATAAAAATTTAATAAACTCTATATATAATATGAAAAGTGGTTTAAAGGAATTGGAAGATTTATATGATTTTGGTGATCCAAGTACTATAATTAATAAGAGCAGATTCATCATTAAAACTGCTTATGGTATTTTAAATAATATTAACTCTAGCAAATATTACCTTCAACAAGCAGCAGAAAATCCCTCATTAAAACAAATGGTTCAAGAAAGTCTCGATTTATTAGAGCCCTTAAAATATATACCAATTATTGGGGATTATATAAAGCAAGATAAATCTCGCAAAGAAGAAAAACCTGACATAATCATGGCTTGGCAACAACAACAAGAACTTGTACAAAGAGCACTGTCAATTGCACCTAAAATACCTACTTTATTAAAAAGAGATGATAGCCCATCTTTAACACCTTCAAGTTTGATTTCAAACGCTACGCCAACAACAACTCAACCACTTAGTGAAGGTGATAAGTCATATTTAGAGCTAATAGCCGAAAGCTTATATCAAGTTCCAATACAATTAAATAAACTTCAATTTGCTCCAGAACCAAATCCTGAAGAAACTGCAATAAAAATTAAAGAATTTGTTGATGGTTTAAATAGCTTAACTTACTATTTTGATAAAATACCAAGCCCTGACACTATTAAAAAAATCTTAAGTGCACAATCAAAAGTTCAAATTCAAATCTCAGAAATGGCTAAATTAGGACGGCAGTTAACAATGGGCCATTTAAAAGAAATTCAATCCGAATTTTCCACGTTATTGTTAGAGACCGCTGATAAAGTAGAATTTAATTTAGGACTAAAACCCGGTACATATTCAAATATTGTAAGTGAAAAATTCAATAAGTTTTACAGTTCCCTAATAGCAAGCTTACCAATTGAAAAAGATCAAACTCAATTGGAACTCTTAATTGACGCAACCAGTACACAAAAGCGACTAACAAGAGAACTTGAGCGCCTAGAAAGCACAAAAGCCGATTCTACAGCCACTGATACTGAAAAGAGTATATTTGGTTTTGAACATACCACTCAATTGTATCAGCCCTATGTGGTTTTGAAACAATCAGCTATAAATATAAATGGGAGAATAGACAATCCCACAATAGATGAACTAAGAATAGCTAATGAAGCATATCAAAAAATTCAACCTTATTTAGTAAAAATTAATTCACTTTTTACTAAGGATTACATTTTAAAATGCAATGATGCTTCATCATTATCAGATGCTATTGATACACTCTTTGAAGAAAGACT
>Ga0247840_10011203_pt1 | contig 10981 bp, 13 predicted proteins | sample LaCruzMarch2015__FD_192404 | JGI IMG/M metagenome (GOLD analysis project Ga0247840, IMG submission 192404) | Freshwater microbial communities from meromictic Lake La Cruz, Castile-La Mancha, Spain - LaCruzMarch2015_17m | ecosystem: Environmental > Aquatic > Freshwater > Lake | place: Spain...
AACCTCATCCACGGAGCCTTCCACCTCACGGAGAAACCGGAGAGCCTCATCGCCGCCCTCATGGACGATCTCTCCCCCGACCGGATCGCTGTGGATATGATCCGGTTCTGCGGCCCGGCATTTCCGGGGGTCGACAACCGGATCATGAGCCTGCAGCTCATCGTGCAGGGCCTGACCAAAGCCACTCTCTTCCGCTCGGACGGCGAGGTCGTGCAGGCGGCCGATGCCTTTTATAAAAAGCCGCTCCTCGTCGAGCGCGGAAGCTTCCGCCCCGTCACCCACATCACGAACGACATGCTGGACTGCGCCCGCAGGATGTTTGAGAAGGAGGAAAGGGTTCAAGGCACCGAGCCGGAGATCCTCATGGAAATCACCATGAAAAACCTGCTCTCCACCGGACACCTCGACCTCCGGGATTTCCTCGACCGCGTGGATATGCTCGGCGCGCTCGGGAGAACGGTGCTCATCTCGAACTACGGGGAGTTCCACCGGCTGGTCAATTACCTCACGATCTACACGGACCAGATGATCGGGCTCCCGCTCGGGATCCCGGGAATGCATGAAATCTTTGAGGAAAAATTCTACGCCGATCTCGAGGGCGGCATCCTGGAAGGGTTGGGCCGGCTCTTCAAAAACGGCGTCAAACTTTATGCCTATCCGCGCCTCATGCCGGATGGCGAAATTGTCACGGCGGATAATTTCAAGCTGGCCCCGAACCTCATCCATCTTTACGCCCACCTGCTGCAGAACAAATTCATCGAGGGGATCCGGGATTACCACGCGGACTACCTCCCGATCCGCTCCGCGGATGTTCTGGCGCTCATTCGAAAGGGTGACGAGGCCTGGAAAAAAATGGTTCCCGCCGAGGTCGCGGCCATCATCCAGGACCGCAAGCTCTTCGGCTGCGTCTGATACCAAACATACAGCGGGACAGGCATAAAAAGCGGGGCACCCCGGCGGTGCGCCCCTGCCATTTATTGGTAGGGATGGCTCGCCAAGCCGTCCGTTGATTTGGCCTGCTTCGATGGAGAAGTGGTGTGAATTGGCGCCCCCCCTCCACGAGCGGAAGCGCCGGTCGGAATCAAGCAATGGACCCGGCGCGCGGTGACGCCGGGGTCACGCCCCCCTACATCATCTTCGCCCCCATCTCGGCAAGCGGGCTGCGCTCGCCTTTGCTCAGGGAAATATGGGCGGTGATGCTCTGGCCGCGCAGGCGGTTGCGCGTGTAGACCAGGCCGTTCGAGCGGCTGTCCACATAGGGATTATCGATCTGGGCGGGGTCGCCGACCATCACAAGTTTTGAGCCCCTCGACATGCGGGTGACGACGGTCTTGGCCTCCAGGGGTGTCAGCTGCTGCGCCTCGTCGAGCACAAAAAACCGGTTCGGGATCGAGCGGCCACGGATGTAGCACAAGGCCTCGATTTCGAGCAGGCCCCGCTCGATGAGCTGTTCGTAAGGCTTCACCAGGGTGCGCTGGACGGGTGCTCCGGCGTGGGCTTTGCCATGCCGGTCGTCGGGCTTTTTGCGGTCGGATGCGTTCCGGGGCTTGCCCTCGGGCTTCGGCGCATTCAGCGGCAGCAGGACTTCGCAGGCGTCGTAGATAGACTGGAGCCAGGGGTGCATCTTTTCGTTCAGCGTGCCGGGCAGAAAGCCGAGCGTGTCCCCCATCGCTACGACCGGACGGCTCACTGTCATGCCGTTGAACCCCCGCTGGCTGGTCAGAAACAACCCCGCCGCCACGGCGATCAGCGTCTTCCCGGTTCCCGCCTGGCCGTAGCAGGTGATCAGCGAGATGTCCGGATCGAGCAGGGCATCCAGGAAGCACTGCTGGCCGGCGTTTGCGGGCCGGAGCTCGATGCCGCGCGGCATCTGGAGGCTTGGGGGGACGTTCAGTCGCACAAAATGCCCGCCGCCCATATGCCTGGCGGGCATGTGCTTGGATTTGTCCACGGAGAGCAGGACATATTCGTTCACCTCCAGGGAACCGGTCCGGGCGGCCTCGATGTCCAGGCTGCGTCCGCTCCCGAAGCGCTGAAGCTCGTGCGGTTCGACCGGGATCGAACGGAGCTCGTAGCTCTCGGCATCTTTCACCGCAACCTTGTCGTTCAGATAGTCCTCACAGGTCAGCCCGATCGCCATCGCCTTCAGCTGCATGTTCAGATCCTTGGTCACCAGAATGGTGGGATGCTTCGCCTTCTCCTGCAAGGCCAGGCAGGCTCCGATGATCCGGTGGTCCATGCGGTCCTGCTCGGGAAAAATCTTCAGGAACCGCCGCATGGCCGGGGAGACGCCGGATTTCTCCTGCGCCTCATCGATGAGGATGCGGACCGATCCCCCTCCGACGGTCGCGACTCCGCGGGTCACTTTTGTGGAATTCTGGCCGAAGATCTGATTGAGAAACCGGTGGACCTTCCGGGCGTTTGCCCCGCGTTCGGTCTGCTCGTTTTTGAAGCGGTCCAGCTCGGACAAGACCTCAACCGGGATAAAAACATGGTTGTTTTCAAACCGGTTCAGGCAGTGCGGATCGTGGAGAAGGACATTTGTATCCAGAACAAAATTCTTCACGGCCCCATCCGTCCGGTCGCCTGGAGATTTTCCAGTGTTCGGAGCAAACAGGTTCTGTTCTTCGGCGGAGTCAATCGCGGACGGAAAATGCATGAGCTTGGGATGGCTGGCTGGTGAGGTTGAGGTGTGAACTGGCGCGTGCGGAAAAAAAACGTCCGGCCACCGGGGTGGAAAATGGCCGAAGGGGTGGTCGCGTCGGGGGGACGAAAAACCGTGCCTGAGTTTCCTGTGGGATTCCCGACAACGAGATCGAAGCGTTCTGGCGGACAGAGCGGATCAAAGAGCCTCCTCTATTGCACCGCATCCAGGGAGTTTCAATCCCAAATTTTGTGGTTAGGAAAAAAACCTGCCACAATCGGTAGTGGGTGCCGCAGTTTCAGGGGTCCCTCCCGCTCTCTCCTCCGGCATCTCGACTTCGATCGCCTCGCAGACATCCCGCCAGCCGGGAAAGTTCCAGGTGTTTGGAAAGCCCCGGCACTGAGCCGGCTTGACCGCCTGGATCCGGCAGTCGCGACCCTCGAGAAAAATGCAGGCTCCGTCCGGTTGGTCGGTAAGCGCCAGCCCGTCGCGGGCCGGCCGCAGGCGGGTGAATCTTTCAATAAACTCCGCTTCCCCCAGGCCCAGATGCCTCGCGATCGCCGCGATGTCCCCGCTGCCGATTTTGACAAAGCCCGGCCACCGGCAGCAATTCGTGCAGCGCTGGCAGGCAAAGTGTTTCACGGGTTCCGGACCGGCTACGCCAGCCCCTCAAGGCCTTCCAGCGCAATCTGAGACCAGGTTTCGAGGGAATCCCGGCGCGCCAGCAGCTCCGCGCGGGTGGAAAACCCAAGCTCCGCGATCGCTTTCTCCCCGGCTCGCACGTCCGCATTCTCGAGATCCACGAGGTGAACGACTCCCAGGTGGACGCGTCCGACTTCGGTCGAATCATCGTTGATCAAGGCCACGGCCGACTCCGTGAAGCCGCCCCCCAGCCGAAGCTCCTCACCGATCTCGCGCCGCACGGCATTGTGGTAAGCGGACTGGTCGAAGGAAAAAAGGCTCTCGTCCGTGTCGTTGATGTGTCCGCCAATCCCCACCGAACCCTTGGCAACCAGACGCTTTTCCCCCGACTTCGCGCCGCGCGTATAATGGAGGATTTTCCCGGCATGACGGAAGATCGCGTAAGGAATAAGTTGCTTGAGCGAGGGATCCTGTTCGGCCGCCGACCGGGGTGCAAAAAAGTTATTCTCCCGGAGAAGGAAGACCTGAAGATAGCGGCCCACTTCCGGGCAGAGCCCCTGGAAGCTCCCCAGCTCATCAAAAAGTTCCCGCTTGATCACCAGCACCTGCTCTTCTGTTTTGGCCATAATACCGGAACTCTGCACGGGAGCACAGCCGGTTCAAAGAGAAAAACCCGCTTTTTATGCAACGGGTGCAACAAGATACTTGCGGATGGGGCGACATTCCCTATGATCCGCAGCAAGTCGCGCAGGCGCTCCCATGAAACTTCAACGAATCTCTTTGGATCACATCGCAAAGCTCGCCGGAGTGCACAAGGCCACGGTCTCGCGAGCGCTGCGCAACCACCCCACCATTCCCGCCCACACGCGGGAGAGAATCCACGAGATCGCCCGCCGGGAAGGATACCGTCCGAATCCGCTGGTGGCCATGTATCAGGCGCAGGCCCGATCAAACCGCCCCACCGCGATGCAGTCGGCGCTTGCCTGGCTCAATGACTACCCGAACCCCACCTGCTGGCAGGAATTCCCCTGGTTGCGCGGCTACCTCCGCGGAGCCAAGGATCGATGCGAGGCCCGGGGATTCCGCCTGGATGAGATTCCGATCGGAGGAAATTCCAATGCGAGCGGCGCGGAGGTCGGCCGGATTTCTGAAATCCTTCGCCAGCGGGGAATCTTCGGGGTGATCCTTCCGCTCATGCTTCACCAGCAATTTCTTCAGGAGGAATGGTCGGACTGCGTGATCGCGCTGATCGGAAGCGGCAACCAGAATTCCTCCGGCCCGACGCTCGCCGCCGCCTCACGATTCTATCCGCAGGGTTTTCCGATCGCCGACCGCGATTTCTATTTCAACCTCCGTCTGGCATTTCAGACCGTGATCCAGCGCGGCTACACGCGGGTCGGCTTCATTTACAGCCGCTACCTGGACCGCGAATCCGAAGGCCGTTCGCAGGCGGCTTTTCTTGTCGAGCAATCTTTGCTCCCCGAGGCCCAGCGTGTCCCGATCCTTTTCCTCGAGCGCTTCAAAGAGGGGCGCCCCCCCGCTTTCGACCGCTGGCTGGAGACCTACAAGCCGGATGCCATTCTCTCGATCAACCCCGTGGTGCGCGAGTGGGCGCAGGATGCGGGGCGCTCCGTCCCCGGCGACCTCGGACTCGTCAACCTCAACGTCGTGGACGATGTCGAAAATTGGAGCGGCATCCGGGAAAATCATGAGCTGATCGGAGCCGCCGCCGTCGATCTGCTCATCGGGCAGCTGAGCCGGAATGAAATCGGCATGACCCGCCAGCCCCGCAAGGTTCTCATTCCCGGCGAATGGCACGAAGGCGGCACGCTGCGCCCCGCCTCCTCGCTCGCGACCGAGAGACGCTGAGCCGTTCTGTCAGACGGGATTTTGAGGAGTATCAGGAACGAGCGCACTGTTTTTCCCGCGTTTGCCCGGCCGCGCTTGCGTGCGGGGCGGACCGGTGATAGAGAATCCGGCATGTTCGTTCCCGTTCCGCATCTTATTGTCCAGCCCGACGACGGGGTGGCCCCCGTGTTGGATTTTATCCGTCTGGCCCACCAGACCCTGCTGATCAAGCAGTTCACGTTCAGCCAGCCGGAGCTGATCAAGGCGGTGATCGAGCGCAAGAACGCGGGGGTGGCGGTCCGGGTGATGCTGAACCCGAAGCGTTCCGGCGGGGACCGCGCGAACGATGAGACGTTCGAGGCCTTCAAAAGCGCAGGCGTGGATATCAAATGGGCGAGTCCGAAATTTTATGTGACCCACGAAAAGTCGATCGTCGTCGACGGGAAGGCCGCGCTCATCGCGACCTTCAACCTGTGCGACAAATATTTCACCCTCACCCGCGACTACGGGGTGATCGTGCAGGAGCCCGAGAAGGTCGCGCAGGTGGCCGAGGGCTTCCAGGCGGATTGGGATGAGCGCGATGACTGGCATCCTTCCCCGGCCTCCGGCCTTCTTTGGAGCAACAACAATTCGCGGGAAGCGATGTCGCGGTTCATCGATTCGGCCAAGCATACGCTGGAGGTCCAGCATCCGAAATTTGTCGATGCCACAATCCTCGACCGGATCGCCGAGGCGGCGCATCGCGGCGTTGCCGTGCGGGTGCTCTGCGGCGGCAAGCACGGGATCAGCGACTGGGATATCCTGGATACGTTTTCCTCGCTGCGCCTGATGCATCGCGCGGGGGTCAAGGTGCACAAGCAGAAAAACCTGCGGCTGCACGCGAAGCTCCTGATTGCCGATCGGGCCCATGCCCTGGTGGGGTCGATGAACATCGACCGCTCGGCCTTCGATCTCCGCCGTGAGCTGGGAACCAAAATCCAGGATCCCGGAGTGGTGGCCCGCCTGCTTGCGGTCTTCGACGCGGATTGGGAGCTTTCCCACCGCTACGATGCCCCCGATCCGCTCGATCCCTCGCTGCACCAGGAAAACGATTTCCCGCACGATGCCGAACTCACCCATGAGTGAGAAGCCGTCCCTTTTCGAACTGGCGCTGACATTCAATCAAATCGCGGTGGCTTCGTTTGGCGGCGGGCTCTCCGCGTGGTCGCGCGAGGTGATCGTGGCGGAAAGGAAGTGGATGGAAGACGAGGAGTTCCTGAGCGCGGTGACGATGTGCCGGATTCTTCCGGGGGCGAACCAGGTGAACCTCGCGGTCTTTGTCGGGGTCAAGTTCCGGGGGATTCCGGGAGCCCTGGCCGCGGTGTTCGGCCTCACGCTCGTGCCGGTGCTGATTGTCCTGGCGCTGTCCTATTTCTACTTTCAATACCACGAGGTCCCCGCCGTCGCGGGAATCCTGAAAGGCGCGGCGGCCGCGGCCGTGGCGCTGACGCTCTCCATGGTTTTTAAAACCGGCCGCAAATGCCTCGTCAGCCTGGTTCCTGTGCTGTTGTTCCTCGCGATTTTTCTCATGAACGGCCTTGTCCGTTGGCCGCTGCTCGCCTGCCTTTCCCTGCTGGCGCCGCTGGCGATCGCCTGGGCCTGGCCGAAGGAGAAAACGCCATGAACGTGAAGACCCTCATCCAGGTTTTCCTGCTCTTCAGCTCGCTTTCGATCCTCTCGATCGGCGGGGGCAACACCGTGCTTCCGGAAATGCACCGCAAGGCGGTGGGCGGATACCATTGGCTCACCGACAAGCAATTCGCGGATGTCTTCGCGATCTCCCAGGCCGCGCCCGGACCCAGCATCCTGATCGTCACGATGATCGGCTACAAGGCGGCGGGCATTCCCGGAGCGATCCTGGGGACATTTGCCATGATGCTGCCCGCCGGGATGCTCGTTTACCTGGTGAGCCGGATCTGGGAACGCGCGAAGCATTCTCCGGCGCGCAAGGCGATCGAGAAGGGGTTTGCGCCGCTCACCGTCGGCCTGATTCTCGCCAGCGCCTGGATTATGAGCAAGGCGGCCGACCATGACTGGCGGGCCTATCTTCTCACCGCCGCCTGCACCGCGATCTTCTGCACCACCAAAATCAATCCGCTCTTCGTGGTCTCAGCCGCCGGCTTGATCGGATGGCTGGGCTGGGTCTGACCGCCGCCCCGGCCGGCTGAAAATCCCGCGCAAAACCCCTCCGATTTTTCCCGTGAAAAAACGTCCCAAAAAGAAACCGGTCGCTCAAGTCCGCTCCGTGCCGCATTCCAAGGACCGGCGGATCGTGCTGATCGACCAGATCCCGCTCCGCCAAGAGGCCGGCCGGGAAGCGCGCAAAAAAATGCGCGAGGCCGCCCGGCTGAACGAATCGCTTCTGGAGTTCGAGCGCACGATCCGTCCGGGCTACGAGCGCTGGGAGAGGGATCACCTCTCGCCTCTGCTGGATGAGGAGAAGAGCCTGGATGACGAGATCAAGCGGCTGGAGATCATCATTCACCGGGTCCATCTGGAGTCGCTCTGGGGCAATCGGAGCCGCCATTCCGTCTACAAGGACATTTCGCGGGAGCAGGGACTGGCCGAGCGTGAAAAGCAGCGGGAGCAGGAAGCCCGGAGCCGCGCTGCGGATGATCCGGACGACCGGGAGGAGGAAGAGCCGGAGTCCGACGGCGAGGAGGATCTGCCGGATAACGAGCGGGCCTTCCGTTCCTACCTGAGATTCGCCTCCGGCATCGATCCCGACGAGCTGCATCCCCGCGAATACAAGCGGATGTTCGCCGAGTTCTGCAGATGGCGGGAATCCCGATCCGGCCGCTCCGCCTCCGCGGCACCGGAAAGCCGGAGCCGGGAGGATGTGGCCCTTCGCGTGAAGGAACTCTATCGCGTGCTTGTGCGCCGGCTGCATCCGGATTCCGGCGGCTCGCATGCGGACCCGCACCGGGCGCGCCTGTGGCATGATCTTCAGGATTCCTATGCTGCACACGATGTCGAGCGGCTGGAGGTTCTGCTCGCCATGACCGATCTTCACAAGGGCACCGATGCCTTGCACACCACGCTTTATCACCTGCGCAAGGTTTCCCGGGAGCTGGGCCGCACGGTCCGGGACCTCAAAGGCCGCCTGCGGGAGGCGCGCGAATCCCAGGCTTGGGTCTTCTGGCACGCGACCGACCGGGACAAGGCGGAAAAAGAAATCCGGTCTCAAATCGCGGGCCGCATCGCGGAGGCAAAAAAATACCTCGCCGTTTTGCAGCGGGAGATCGCCCCCTGGCAGGGCGGCCCGCAGCCCCGCAAAAAATCCCGGTCTCCGATGCCGGGGCAGAATTTCTTTGATTTTTGAAGCGTTTTACCTCCACGCGCGGGCGCATCTCGGAAAGTTGCAGAGCACAGGGGGAACGGGCGTCCCGCCCGTTTGGAGACTGACAATCGTATCGGAGTGATCTGCCTCACACGGGCGGGACGCCCATGCCCCCTGGGAAGGCCCTCGAAGTTGCAACATTCCGAGATGGCCCCACGGGCGAAAGGCCGGAATCCTCATTGACTCCTCCCCGGGGGTGGACTACGCTTGCCACCCAACTTTCAGAAAGTAGGTGAATTTATGCCGGAAATTATCGTTCGAAAAGGTGAGCCCATTGACCGCGCCCTCAAGCGCCTCAAGTCGAAGCTCGATGCCGAGGGGTTGATGGACGAAGTGCGTCGCTTGCGCGCCTTCGAGACCCCGACCCAACGCTCGCGCCGCAAAGCAAAAAACAATGCCAAGCGCGCGAAAATGAAAATCCGCTTTAATTTCAACCCCGTGTCCTGATCTTGGACTCACAGCGGGTGATTATTGCCGGCTGCGGCTTCCTTGGGGAGGCCGCAGCCTTTTTATTTGCCGGATCCGGCTGCCGCGTTCTTGGCCTCTGCGCCACCGAAGAGTCCGCCGCCAGGCTTCTCGGGTGCCCCTTTGAAGCCCGGGCCGCGGACATCACAGCTCCGCTCTCGGGAATCCCCGGAGAATGGCGGAATCCGGACCTCCTGATCCACTGTGCCAGCTCCGGCAAAGGCGGGGCCGATTCCTATCGTTCGGTCTACCGGAACGGTCTGTCCCGCTTGCTGGAATTTTTTGAGCCGCGGCGTGTGATTTTTACCAGCAGCACCTCCGTCTATGCGCAGGAAGGAGGGGAGTGGGTGGATGAGAACTCCGCCGCCGAACCGGCCCGCGAGACGGGCCGGATCCTTCTGGAAGCCGAGTGCCTGGCACGGCAGGCCGGAGGCATCGTTGCCCGACTTGCGGGAATTTACGGCCCCGGCCGCTCGGTTCTCCTGCGGAAATTCCAGGACGGCAGCGCCGTTCTCGAGGCGGGAGGCACACGCTGGATCAACCAGATTCATCGGGATGATGCCGCCCGGGCGCTTGTCGCCCTCGCGAATCCCTCCGTCCCATCGGGCGTTTTTAATGTCTGTGACGACCGGCCGGCAACCCAGCGCGAGGTCTATGGATGGATCGCCGGCTATCTTCAGAAACCCTCTCCGCCGGAGGGCCCGGCAGACTTCAATCGCAAACGCGGCTGGACCAGTAAACGCGTCTGCAATGCCCTGCTCAAAACCACGGGCTGGCTCCCCGGGTTCCCCTCCTACCGTGAAGCTCTCCCCACGCTGGCAGGCTCGCTCCCCTCTTTTTCAACAGAGGGGCTCAGAGCCGGGGGATCGTGATCCCGCGCTGGCGCATGTATTTTCCGGCGCGGTCGGCGTAGCTGGTCTCGCAGACGTCGGCGGCGAGGAAGAAGACGACCTGCGCGAGGCCTTCGTTGGCATAGATCCGGGCCGGCAGGGGCGTGGTGTTCGAGATTTCCAGCGTGACATGGCCCTCCCATTCGGGCTCGAAGGGGGTCACGTTCACAATGATGCCGCAGCGGGCGTAGGTGGACTTTCCGACGCAGATCGTGAGGACCTCGCGCGGGATGCGGAAATACTCGACGCTGCGTGCGAGGGCGAAGGAGTTGGGAGGAACGATGCAGGTGTCCGTCTTCATGTCGACAAACGAGCGCTCATCGAACGCCTTGGGATCCACCATCGTGTTGAAGACGTTCGTGAAGACCTTGAACTCATCCGAAACGCGGAGGTCGTAGCCGTAGCTGGACAGGCCGTAGCTGACAACGCGGTTGCCCTCTTGGTCCTGCTTGATCTGGCCGTCCACGAACGGTTCGATCATTCCCTTCTCAACCGCCATGCGGCGGATCCATTTGTCGGAGCAGACAGACATAAATTAGAATCCGGGGATTTTGAGGCCGCCGGTGAGTTTGCCCATTTCGGCTCCCGCCAGGGATTTGGCATCTTCCAGGGCCTGCCTGACGCCGGTGAGGACCAGGTCTTCGAGGAACTCCACATCCTGGGGATCCACGATCTGGGGGTCGATCTTGATCGAGACGATGTCCCCCGCGCCGGTGGCCGTGACCTTGACCTTGCCTCCGCCCGCCGTGGCTTCCACCAGGCGTCCCGCCAGCTCATTTTGCGTCTCGGCCATGCGCTCCTGCATGCGCTGGGCCTCCTTCATCATTTTTGCGATATTCATGCCGGGTTAGTTTGCTGGGTGCTTTTGAAAATTTCGAGGGCTTTCTTAATGAGCGGGTCGTTTTTGAATTCTTCCATCGGATCCACCGGTGGGGCCGGAGGTTGCGGAGCGGGTTCCTCGCGCTCCTCGTGCGGAGGGGGAGCTTCGGCTTCGGGCTCTGGCTGCTCCTGAAGATTCGCATCCCATTCCAGAGCCAGGCGGACCCCTGTTGACAGGGCCCGGGTGAGTCCGGTCTCAAGGTCCTTGAGGCCCTGCTCCATCCAGATGCTCTC
>Ga0247840_10011205_pt1 | contig 10979 bp, 12 predicted proteins | sample LaCruzMarch2015__FD_192404 | JGI IMG/M metagenome (GOLD analysis project Ga0247840, IMG submission 192404) | Freshwater microbial communities from meromictic Lake La Cruz, Castile-La Mancha, Spain - LaCruzMarch2015_17m | ecosystem: Environmental > Aquatic > Freshwater > Lake | place: Spain...
GTAAAATATCCGGCCCGCTGATGGATCGTATCGACATTCACATCGAGGTTCCTTCGGTCGATTATCAAAAACTCGCCGGACTCGAAAAAGGCGAGCCGTCGGCTTCCATCCGGGCGCGGATTGTCGCCGCACGGAAAATCCAGCAGGAGCGCTATGCCAAAGACCGGCACGTCCACAGCAATGCCGGTATGCAGCCAAAGCATTCGCGGAAATACTGCCGTCCGTCCGACGACGCGGCGCAGCTGTTGAAAACGGCCGTATCGGAAATGAATTTCAGCGCCCGCGCCTACGACCGGATTCTGAAAGTTGCCCGAACCATCGCCGACCTCGCCGGCGAAGAACGGATCGGCACCGATCACATTGCCGAAGCGATCCAGTATCGCACGCTCGACCGGATGGCATAAGCGGAAAAAGAATGCGGGCGCCCATACTTGGTCTGCAGCCCCGTAGGGCGCCCGCCTCTTTTATCAAATCACCAAAGCGCAATGAGAAGCATGATAAACACCAGACTGGTCACCACCAACAGGTAGCTGATGACCTCCTGTAATGCTTTCCGGACGCGCAAGATGGACGCGAATTCCCGCATCGGTGCTATTCCTTCGCTTGCTGTTTTTTCATATAGACATTGACGGCCTGATCAAGCGTTCGCCGGAGCGGCTGCTTATGCTGACGGCTGTATTTCTGGAGCCGCTTTTTAACGTCGCTCGAAATCCGGACGCTCTCAGAAACCCCTTTCAGACTGGCCTTCGCCCCGCTCATGGCGACAAGTTGCCACATTTGTGGTAAAGTGAAAGCAAAAATTAGTAAGAAATTTATGGCTTTGATTTGGTGGGATTTTTACTACATTCGCGGATATGGGAGATACCGAATCAGTCCGGATCAGCAAAGAGCTGAAACAGCAGTTGAAGCAAATGGCGGAAACCATGCGTCCGCGCACGGCTATCCAGTACCTGATTGAAGATGCCATTGAGCAATATCTTGACCGGGCGGCAGAAGACGGCGGCCCAGCCTATCTGGCGAAATCCGAAGCTAAGACCAAGAAAAAAACATAACACCCGTCCCGATCTGCAGAAAAATCAATATTCATTCCTGCGGGTTATTTGTTATTAAGTCTATATGCCGTTTCAAAAACTCATTGGAATCGCCTTCGCCTTGCTCGCCATGAGCCTGTTCAGTCTGGCGCCGGTGTTGCAGAAATCGGCGCTTGACCGTCTGCCGCCGCTTTCCTTTTTAAACTTCTGGAAATCGCTGATCAGTCTAGTGAAAAACCGGCGATGGATGCTCGGTTTCGCCGTCGGCTGTCTCGGACTGATTCCGTACGTGGCAGCACTGCGCCTGGTCGGCGTAGCGGTGGTCCAGCCGCTTTACGGATTCGGCTTTATCGTACTGATGACCGTTTCGCGCTTCATGCTGCATGAAAAACTGCATCCGGCGGCACGGCTGGCGCTGGCACTGCTGATTCTGATGCCGGTGTTCATTGCGCTCGGCGATGTCTCCGGCGTGCAATATGACATTACGCAGCCCAGCACACAGATCAGTCTCGGAATTTTTGTTCCGGCCATCCTGCTGACCAGCGGAGTGTTGATTTTTTTCACCAAAAAACACCCGATCTACTGGGCTGTGGTTTCCGGCGCGCTCTTTGGCATCGGCGCCGTGTTCGCGCAGATGGCTATTTCGTTCCTGACGCTGGACGAACTGCGCAGTACGAACAGTTTTCACGCGCTGATCCGCAACGAAGACCTGATGTTCAGCCTGGCCGCCGTGCTGATTGCTGTGCCGCTGAATGTGTTTGCCGACTACTGCATGCAGGTCGGCCTCCAGCAGAAGACGGCCTCGCGCTTTATGCCTATGGCTCAAACCATAAATAACGCTGTAGCGGTGGCCGGAGGAATCGTGATTTTCGGACAACGCGTGACACACTGGCCTTTTTACATTGCGGGTATTGCGATGGGAATCGCCGGACTTTTCCTGCTGGCCAGGTTCAAACACCACTCAGAACGGACTTTTGAATACTGATACCGGCTCTTCACCGCTTAACAGCAGTTTCTTCCCCAGCAGCCGGAGTTTTTCCTTCGCCTTTTTGCCGGAGCTTTCCTGCGGAATAGTCACAGCCTCCGTGTAAAACTCATCAATCAGCTTCTGAATGATCCGCTTTGCGGAATCGGGGTGAGAAAGCCCGAGCGCGCGGCGGCGCATCTTGGCCATCCGCTCCGGGTCCTTCAGCAGTAAGTCCACTTTGTAGGCCATGGTCGCCAGCTGGTTGCATTTTACCGCCGCACCGTTTTCGAGCAGGAAGTCGCTGTTGCGCTCTTCCTGTCCGGGAATCGGCTGATAGATCACCATCGGCAGGCCGCAACTCATCGCCTCGGCAGTAGTCAGTCCCCCGGGCTTGCCGATATAGAGGTCGGCGGATTTCATCCACTCATCCATTTCGGTGGTATAGCCCAGCACTTTAAAGTCGAGGTGCATCGCCGATTCCGGACGCTGGCTGAGCTGATCCAGTACGCTCTGGCGCAATTTTTCATTTTTTCCGCAGATCACCACGATCTGCACCGGCATGGTGAGATCGCTCAGCACTTCGACGATACGCTCGGCGGAGCTGACGCCGAGTGCACCGGCAGAAACCAGCAGCATCGGAATATCGTTACGCAACCCCTGCCTGGCGCGCAGCATTTCCCGGTCTTTCGGCTCACAGAATACCGGATCGATCGGAATGCCGGAAACCGTAATGCTTTCGGGCGGGAAGCCGATATTTTCGAGCTGTACCCGCGACTCTTCGGTCGCCACAAAATAATGGTGTATCAGCCGCGACAGCCACATAGCGTGTGCATAGTAATCGGTAATGGTGATCGAAAGCTGCGTATCCACCTTGTCGTGCTTGATCAGGTGCGAAAGAATTTCGGCCGGAAGAAAATGGGTGCAGATCGTGATATCCGGTTTGAATTTTTTAATCTGCCGCACCAGCGGACCGGTGTTCATCCGGTCAAGCATCAGGCGCATTTTTTCGGTTTTCCACGGCTCGTCCTGCGAATCATAAAACCAGCCCAGCAGAGTCGGCGCGCTCTTGACCAGATCGATGTAAAACTGGCCGTAAAACCGGCGGAACATTTTATTGGTGTAGCGCAACGCATCGACGTGCAGTACTTCGCCGGTAGCTGGATGGGCGGCGGCGGCTTTGGCGAGCGCCTCGCCGGCGCGAATATGACCGGTACCGGCACTGACTGAAAGAATAAGTACGCGATGCCCGGGATTGTGTGTTCGCATCGTCATATGATCTCCCGATGAATCAATTCGTGAATCAATCGGTCGGCTTCGGCGTGCGCGGTTCCGATGAAGGCTTCAAAGTCCTCAACATTCCGTCCGGTCGGATCCGGTACGTCGAGCTTTTCGACCATGTCGTCGCCCTGCCAGCCGTATTCCATTAGCCGGAAAACTTTCGCCGCCGCCTCCGGATATCGTTCGAGAATAAAATCTTTATGTTCCTGCTCCATCACCAGAATCAGATCGGCACTTTTCACCAGCCGGTCGGATAAAGGCTCCGACGTATGCTGGCGCAGACTGAACCCGTTTTTGCGCGCAATCACGGCAACGACATCGTTAACCCGTCCGCCGCTAGAGGCCTTGGTGCCGGCCGACGTAATTTTAATTTGTTTGAGTGCACCCGGGCGGTACTGAGAAAGATAGTGCCGAAGGTAACCCGCAAAGTAGGCGCTACGTGTGCGGTTAGCCGTGCAGACAAGGATCAGATGGAATTTCTTCCTGAACAAAAACATGGGCAGATAATCAATCAAAACAGCTGTTTTAACAAGTCAAACATCCGTGCGTTGGCCGCGGGCAGTTCCGCAAAAAAAGGCTTCATCTGCTCCGGAGTCTGAACAAAAGAACCGGCTGTGATTTCGTCCGCACAGTTTTTACAAAGCGCCAGCAGACTTTCTTCCGTTGTTTCGAGATGAAACTGGATCCCCAGCACGTTGTCCTTATAAATGAACGCCTGATTACCGCACGCCGGACTCGATGCCAAATGTGTCGCGCCGTCCGGAATACCGAACGTGTCGCCGTGCCAGTGAAAAGCCATGAACTCCGCCGGAAATATTTTCCCGTCGCCGGCCACCGGTAAAAATCCGATTTCGCGCTGTTTGTTTCTGCCGACTTTCGCACCGAGCACCTCGGCAATGAGCTGGCCGCCAAGACAGATGCCAAGCACCGGCTTATCCTGCGCGATGATTTGTTTGATGAAGGCCTTTTCTTCCACCAGCCACGGATAAGCGGCTTCGTCATAAACACCCATCGGCCCGCCCATTACAATCAGCCCGTCGATTTTTTCCGCCGCAGGAAACCCGTCACCGGCCCAAAGCCGTATGCAGGAAACATCGTGGCCGCTTTGGATCAGCCACGGCTCAATGCAACCGAGGCCTTCGAATGGAACGTGTTGCAACCAGTGAATATTCATGGCGAAAGGATTAATAAAACACTGGAATATTAGAAAGCAGTAAATCAGTTCCGGTTTGCCACCCTCAAACTGACACGCTACATTGTGGCATTGTTTCTTAAACTGAACTGCGGCGGATAACACAGCGGACGAAAGGTGACGTATGACTGCTACATCCTGTTTATTTAGAAGAAATTTAATCACACTGATCGGCGTCATCGGGCTGGCAGGTTCGGTGAAAGCCGTCGACTGGCCGAATTTTCTCGGGCCGAATACCAACAATATATCTCTCGAGCGCGGCCTGAATAAGTCGTGGAAAAGCCAGCCGCCCCGCACCCTCTGGAAAACCGATTTAACCGATGAAGGGTATGCCGCGCCATCCATTGCCGGCGGCAAGCTGTTTATCGTAGATCATCTGGGCTCGAACGATATCGTGCGGGCTCTCAGCATCGCCGACGGCCATGAACTCTGGCGTTATGAATATCCGGACGCCGTTAAAGCGCATCAGGGCTTCACGGCCAACACGCCTCGGGTTGATGAAAATAAAGTCTACACCTACAGCCGCCGCGGCAAGGTTCATTGTCTCGACACGGAGTCCGGCACCCTCCTGTGGAGTCGCGATCTGGCTGCGGAATACCAAAGCAAAATGCCGCCGTGGGAGTTTTGCATGTCGCCCGTTGTTGACGGCGACAAATTAATCCTGTGCCCGAACGGCAAAAATTGCGGCCTGCTCTTCCTGGATAAAACCACCGGCAAAACCCTGAAAGAAGCGGCTCCCGGATTTCTCGCCAGCTATTCCACGCCGATTATTGCCACGCTCAACGGCGTCCGGCAGTACGTCGTAGTCGGCGCCGACCGTCTGGTCGGGTTTTCCACCGACGACGGCAGTGAACTCTGGCAGGTTCCCTGGCCCACCAAGTTCGGCGGGAAAAAGGGGCCCACGCCGCTGCTTCTGGGTAATGACCGCATTTTCGTCGCCACCGCAGATGGCGGCGACACCGGTGTCGTCGATCTTTCCTCCGGCTCACCGGTCGTGACGTGGAAACATCAAAAAATGTCGGATCAGTTTCCCACGTCTGTTTTTTATCATGGCCGCATTTACGGCTTCTCGGATCCGAAATTTCTGGTCTGCCTCGATCCCGCGGACGGCCAGATCCTGTGGGAAAAGGAAACCGGAAAATATACGTCCGTCATCGCGGCAGACGACACCGTCATCGCCCTATCCGGCGCTTCCGGTGAATTAATCATGCTGGATGCCGCTGTTCCGGAATACAGTGAACTCGGACGCTTCACCCCGCTGGGCGGCACGAGCTGGACCGCGCCGATCCTGTCCGACGGACGCCTTTATGTGCGCAACAAAACCGCCATCGCCTGCGTGGACTTGAAAGCGGCTGACGGCAAGTGATTCGGACCTCAGCGTTCTGACCGGATCATAATCAGCAGCATTTTAAACGGCGCGGCGGCGGCCTGCACATCGTGCGGAATGTTGGCGGGCATAATAATCAGTTCGCCGGCTTTCACCGTTTGCGGCTTGCCTGCGATGATGAAGGTGCCTTCGCCCTCAACCACTTCGACAACCGCGTCGAACGGCGAGGTGTGCTCGCTCAGCCCCTGCCCTTTATCAAACGAGAAGAGCGTGATGTTGCCGGTTTCTTTTTTGAGCAGCGTGCGACTGACGACTGCGCCGTCGGAATAGTCCACCAGCGTTTTCAAGTTGAGCGCTTTGCCTTTGAGTTCGTCCATTTAAACCTCCTTGGATGATTGGATTAAAGGATTTTTGAACTCCTCATTCGTCCATCAATCCGCCAATCCATCAATCCACTCTTTTCATTTCTCTCAGTTCACCATCGAGCCCGATTACCGCTTCCTCGACCACCAGATCATTGCGCCCGCTTCGCCGCGCCGCTTCTTTAACCATCATAGTCAGCCCGCCGCAACAAGGGACTTCCATCCGGACAATGATCACTTTCGGAATTCCGTTCGACGCCAGAATAGCGGCGAGCTTTTCGACATAGCCTTCCGTACGGTCGAGCTTCGGGCAGGCGATGGCGATAGCCCGGCCGCGGATAAACCGCCAGTTGACGTCCGGCGAGGCCGACGGCGCACAGGTACTGAGGACCACCAGTTCACGGTTTTTAAAAAACGGCGCTTCGACCGGCACCAGATGCAGCTGCGTCGGCCACTGATTCAGTTCCGACGGAATCACCTGAACGGAAACTCCCTGACCTTCGACCTTCGACTTTGCGACCTTTGACGGCTCCGCAAAGCGGAGCTTCATCCCGGGGCATCCGCCGGCCGGCGGAGCATGCGGCTTCTGTTTATGCAGATGTTGCTCCACCGCCGTTTCGTCAAATTCCGGCGCGTCCCGCTCGATAATCTTCAGCGCACCGGTCGGGCATTCCCCGATACAGGCGCCGAGCCCGTCACAGAAAACATCACTCACCAGCTTCGCCTTGCCGTTCACGATGGCCAGCGCGCCCTCGGCGCACCCGGTGACACAGGCGCCGCATCCGTTGCACTTTTCCTCGTCGATTTCGATGATCTTGCGTTTCATGAGGTTCTCCATTTGTTGAGCATACCGTACCAAACGATGAAGCACCCATCCTTGATACAGGTCAAGACGACGAAAATTAATGTTTTTTGTAGTTTTTAAGAGTCCGCCTACGCAATATAACGCCCGTCTTTTTCAAACCCGCCCGGGTGGCGAAATGGTATACGCAAGGGACTTTCCGCCTGCGGCGGATCTGCCGAAGGCAGAAAAATATACAGCCGTAAAAATGAAAAGCTTGGAGCACAGACCGGCCGCCTATGCACTTCGGAACAGCACGGAAGACTGGGTGTACAAGGGCTCCACCAGAGATTTGACAGAACGGATCGCCGCTCATTTTTCCGGTAAAGTCACCCGTACAAAAAACAGGTTGCCGCTGAAATTGGTTTACTGTGAATACTTTGATAACTATACAGATGCTCGCCGTCGCGAAATCTGGCTGAAGACCGGCCAGGGACGCGGGTGGCTTAAGAAACAAATTGGATAGCTTGCCTGGGTGGCGAAATCGGTAGACGCAAGGGACTTAAAATCCCTTAGTAGTAATACTGTGCGGGTTCGAGTCCCGCCCTAGGCACCAAAACAGAAAAATAAAAATGGAAAAGGACTTTCCGCCGGCGGCGGATCTGCCGAAGGCAGAAAAATCCCTTAGTAGTAATACTGTGCGGGTTTCTGCCTACGGCGGACAGGCAGAGTCCCGCCCCGGGCACCACATTAAGGATTACGGATGAACCCCGAACAACTGACAGCCAATAAAGACGGACAGGCACTGATTACCAAACTGCTGGCGGCAGGTCAGCAGCACCTTTTCGCCGACTGGGACGCGCCCGGAACCGAGGACGAAGCCAAAGCCGCTTTTCTGAAAAGCCTTGCCCGTATTAACGAGTCCTATCCGGGTGGTCTGACCGGCTATATTTCCAATGCCCGGAAACTTCTCGCCGAAGCCAAAACGGGTGCCAATCCGTTTGAAGGGTTTGTACCGCACCAGCCGGACAAGGTGGATTTGACACAGTTCGATGCGGCTTACGACCACTATGAAGCGCTAGGCAAAGCTCAATTTGATAAAACCGCCATTGTGCTGGTGGCGGGCGGACTTGGCGAGCGGCTCGGCTATTCCGGCATCAAGCTCGACATTCCGGTCGAAGTAACCGAAACGACTTCTTATCTCGCGCATTACGCCGCCTGCCTCAAAGCGATGGAGGCGCGTATGAAAACGCCAAAGCCAGTGCCGTTCATCATCATGACCTCCGACGACACCAACGCCAAAACCGTCGCCGCGCTCGAAACCAACCACTGGTTCGGGCTGAAAAAGGAGCAGGTTCACATTCTTAAGCAGGAGCTCGTTCCGGCTATCGCCGACAATGACGGACATCTCGCGCTGGCGGAAAAGTACAAACTCATCCTCAAGCCGCACGGTCACGGCGATATTCACATGCTGCTCTACAGCACCGGCCTCGCCGCCAAATTGGCGGAACAAGGGATTGAACATCTGCTTTTTATTCAGGATACCAACGGACAGGTATTCAACGCCCTGCCCGCCGCGCTCGGCGTCTCCGTCGAAAAAGGGTTTGATTTCAACTCCATTGCCGTTAACCGCATCCCCGGCGAAGCGGTCGGCGGACTGGCGAAACTGGTAAAAGGCAAAACCGAGCTGACACTGAACGTGGAATACAACCAGCTTGACCCCCTGCTCCGCGCCACCGTCAGCCCCGCGGGCGACGTACCGAATGCGCAAGGCTTCTCGATGTTTCCCGGCAACATCAACGTGCTGGTCATCCGGATGGCGTCCTATGTCAAAATTCTGGAACGCACCCGCGGCATCATCGCCGAATTCGTCAACCCGAAGTATGCCGACACCACCAAAACCGCCTTCAAGAGTCCGACCCGCCTCGAAACGATGATGCAGGATCTGCCGAAACTCTTCGGCCCGGACGAAAAAGTCGGCGTAACCATCTTTGACCGGCGCTGGTGTTTCTCCGCCAACAAAAACAATATTAAAGACGCCGCCGCCAAACACGCGGCGGGCGGCCCGCCGGAATCCGGTGCCACCGCCGAGTCCGACTTCTATCTCGCCGGCCGCATGAAACTTGCCGCCGCCGGAGTGAAAGTTGAAACCGCTAAAGAAGAACTTATCCTCGGCATACCGTTCACGCCCGGCCCGCGCGTTCTGCTTCGTCCGTCATTCGCCATGACGCTCGCCGAAGTCCGCGAAAAAATCAAAGGGGTCAAAATCTCCGGTGACGCCACGCTCGTCCTCGACGGAAAAGACATCACGCTGGAAAACGTCGAGATTACGGCGGGTTCCGCGCTGGCGATTAGAGTCTGCGACGGTGCGAAAGTAACCATCAAAAATCTGAAGATTGAAAACGACGGCTTCGGACTTACCCCGCTCACCGCCGACGAACAGAACAGCGCCGCCACACCGGAATATCTCCGCCTCCGCGGTTACCGTATCATCAACCGCGGTGCAAAAGTTTGTGAATTCAACGAGCCGGGCGAGTACGGGATTTAACGTCACCAAAGGATCCGGGCGGTTAGCGACAGACTAAACCGCCCTTTTGCGAATCACGAATATTACCGGCGGCGAACCTTGAGCTTGTAGAATCCGCTGTTTGCGCCGCCCGGAACCGGACTGGTATACGACGCCTGCGGCCAGTCGATATTGGTCTGCAGAGGAACGAACGTATTAAACAGGTTCGAGGTCCAGTACACGTCGTACACCCGGCCCGACACCGAAGACCAATTCACCTTGGTATGGTCGACGCCGCTTCTGACAACAAAACTAGATGCCGCATTGGTCGGATCGGTACCGACGATATATTCCTGATAGTTGCTGAATCCGTCGCCGTCGGGATCGGCCGAGTCGCCGCTGATGGCGGCATTCGTTAACTGATTCGATGTAAAATACGTCGATTTCCAGGCATCGACCGTCCAGGTGCGCAGATACACCGCATCCCAGACAGGAACGGTGAGTATCCCATTTTCGGCGGCACCAGAGTTTATATTGGTGCTTTGCGTCCCTAGCAACCTCTGCACAACACCCGTGCCGACATTTACCGTCCAGGGCGTTTTGGTCATGTTGAGATAAATCCGGCCATGCTCGAACGCACGCGTCCAGCGCTCAGCGCCACCTTGATATAATTTAATATTGCGAACGGATGCGTTGCCGACCTGCTCGGAGAAACCGAAAGTCAGTGGCGAGTTTGTTGTAACAAAGAAGCTCATCCGGTAAGGAACCCAGTTTGAACTGATCAGTACGTCCAGAGTTGTATCATTCTGAGGCGTCAATATGCTGAGCGCTCTCGGGACTTTATCGAAACTTTGCCCGGCGTAGTTCCAGCTGTCGTTGCCGCATGATTCAAATTCAATCGTATATTCCTGATTGGTTGCCAGAACCGGATCCCCGCTGGCTATTTCAAGACGGACTCCGAACGCCGGAACTTTAGGGATTTGCGTTCCGGAAAAATGATCAGTAGACCCCGGAACAACATTCGTCGGCGACGCCAGCGTGGTCATAACAGCTGAGTATTCTCCGCTGTTTGTAAGGCAGGTGGCGCTAAAATTGGTTTCAACTTTCCACCGCCAAACCGCCGAAGCCAGCAGATTAGAACTATCTATGTTATCCAGAACCTGAACGGCCGCACCAAGCGGCTTCCCGAGCCACTGCCAGTCGTTCAAATCGCCGCCGACATATTCGTCCCATTTAAAAATAGAGGTGCTACTGCCTTCCGCCGTTACATTCGTATTTATATCTTCATCCGGAATGAAGTCTGCGTCCGTAATACTGGAAAAAGGGCTCGGCATACCGGCCAGCAGGCCCGATGCAAAACCAACCCGGAAGTGCCAGTCCAGATCCGATCCATCGATGTCGGTCATGTGGGCAAAGGTCGTCGTAACTGTTTTGACATAGCCGTAACTGAACTTCGGCAACGCCTCCACATCCTCTGTCCAGTGCCGGAAATGCAGTAAGGCTTCGGAAAAAGTGGAGTAATCGTTGGCATTCGG
>Ga0247840_10011206_pt1 | contig 10979 bp, 7 predicted proteins | sample LaCruzMarch2015__FD_192404 | JGI IMG/M metagenome (GOLD analysis project Ga0247840, IMG submission 192404) | Freshwater microbial communities from meromictic Lake La Cruz, Castile-La Mancha, Spain - LaCruzMarch2015_17m | ecosystem: Environmental > Aquatic > Freshwater > Lake | place: Spain...
CGTGGCGCTGCCGGCGCGTTTCGGCGGTATCCACTTCTTTTCACCCGTCTGGTTGATGCAGCTTGTGGAGGTGATCCGGGGCGAACAGACCGCCCAGGAGACGATCGACAACCTTCTCAATTTTGCCGGTCTGATCCGGAAGCGGCCCATCGTCTGCCGGGACAATGCGGGCTTCGTCGTCAATGCGATGCTCTTCCCCAATCTCGTCAATGCTCTGAAATACATCGAGGAGGGGAATGCCATCGAAAAGGTGGACCGGGCGATGACCCGTTTCGGGATGCCCGTGGGACCGATCCGACTTACCGATGAGGTGGGAATCGACATCCCCTACAAGGCCTTTGTCGGAATGGGGATCAAGCAGGAGACCTTGAAGAACGTGGTCGGAGCGGGGCGGACCGGTCTGAAGAAATCGGGCAAGGGCTTCTTCCTGAAGGACGGCAGCGTCGATCCGGAGGTGCTGCCGCTGATTGCAAAGCGCCCGCCGCTGGAAGTCAGCGAAGAGGAGATCCAACTGGGGCTTCTCACCGCGATGGTCCAGGTAGGGAAAGACATTCTCGACCGGAAGATCGTCGAGGATGTTCGGATGATCGATGTGGGGATTATCTGGGGGCTCGGTTTCCCTGCCGACAAGGGCGGCCCGATGAAGTGGGCTGACCTGATCGGTCTGAGCAAGAAACTCTATGGGAAGAATTTCTACTAAAAAAGCAGAGTGATGGAAATGATAAGCGCCCCGGAAGGAGAACATCCGGGGCGCTTATTCGCTTATTCCCATCGGCCATCAAGATGGCATCAATCCTGGAGGGTCGGTCAGGCAGGTTTTCGGTGCATTACACACTTGCGCAAGCCTGTGGGGCAGAACCCCAGTATGGGGACATCCCGCGCAGCCTCTCGATGATAGAGGGCAGCTTCTCGATCACGAAATCGATCTCTTCTTCCGTATTGTATATACTCAGGCTGAACCGGATGGAGCCGTGAGCCATCGTGAAGGGGACGCCCATCGCACGCAGCACGTGCGATGGTTGCAGGGAGCCTGATGTGCAGGCCGACCCGGAAGAGGCGCAGATTCCGTATTCGTTCATCAGCAAAAGGATGCCCTCCCCTTCGACAAACTCAAAACTGATGTTCGTTGTGTTGGGAAGTCGCTGCAGAATATCCCCATTGACCCGGCATTTCGGGATGCGGGCCAGCAGGGCTTCCTCGAGCCTGTCGCGCAGTCGTCTTACCGCGCTGTTTTCCGTATCCAGGTGCCGGGCTGCCAGTTCACAGGCCTTTCCCAGCCCGATGATGCTCGGGGTGTTCTCCGTGCCGCCCCGGCGTCCCTTCTCCTGATGCCCTCCGATCAAAAACGGCGAAAACCGCGTTCCCTTGCGAACGTACAGGACGCCGATCCCCTTGGGGGCGTGGAGCTTGTGTCCGGAGAAGGAGAGCATGTCGATCATGTTCTTCTTCATGTCGATCGGGATCTTGCCGGTCGATTGCACCGCGTCGGTGTGGAACGGGATGCCCCGTTCATGGGCCAGCTCCGCCGCCTTCTCCACCGGAAAAATGACCCCCGTCTCGTTGTTGGACCACATGAGGCTAACCACCGCCGTGTCGGGGGTCAGGCTTTCGACGAACTGTTCCATGTCCAGCAGGCCGTTCTTCTCGACGGGCAGTTCCGTGATGCGATAGCCCTGACCGGCGAGATTGGCGCAGAGGGACTTGACGGCGGGGTGTTCAACCCTGCTGGTTACGATGTGGCGCCTTTCCGGATAGGTCGCCAGGGCCGAGCGAATGGCGGCGTTGTCGCTCTCGGTGCCGCAGCTCGTGAAGATGATCTCATCGGGCGTTGCGCCGATCAGCGCCGCGACCTGTTCACGGGCATCACGGATCTTCCGGGCGACTTGGCCGCCGAAAGAGTGCATGCTGGAGGGGTTTCCGTAATATTCGTGGAAATAGGGAAGCATCGCCTCCAGCACCTCGGAGGCCACCTGGGTCGTGGCATTGTTGTCCAGATAGACGGTTTTCATGGGGCTACCTCCTCGATGATCAGGTCGGGTGAAACCAGATCCCGGAGTTTCGCCTCGACAAAGTGCTTCAGCGTGATATCGGACGCTTTACAGACGGCGCAGGCGCCCCGCACGGCGACGATAACCCGGTTGCCGACGACGTCGATCAGTTCGATGTCGCCGCCGTCGTGTTTCAGGGAAGGCCGGATCTCCTTTTCGAGGGCCTCTTCGATCTTTCGAATCTTCTGGATGTTGGTCAGTTTCGGCGTTGCCGCCACCGGTTTGGCCTCGGCCCGCACCCTCTCGATGATCTGCCGGATCGCGTCATGGCAGTTGCCGCAGCCACCTCCCGCCTTGGTGTAATTTGTCACCTCCTCGACCGTCGAAAGGTTGTTTTCCCGGACAGCCCGTTCGATTTCCCGGTCCGTCACACCGAAGCACTCGCAGATGATCTGCGAACCCGGCTCCTTGGCCGGCGCCCCTTGGTAATTCTCGATCGCCTTCTCGAGGGCCTCCTGCCCCATGACGCTGCAATGCATTTTTTCCTCGGGCAGACCGCCGAGGAAGGCGGCGATGTCCTGATTGGTCACCTTCTTGGCCTCCTCCAGCGTCATCCCCTTGATCATCTCGGTGAGCGCCGAAGAAGAGGCAATGGCGCTGGCACAACCGAATGTCTTGAACTTCGCCTCCTGGATCCTCTTGTTTTCATCGAGTTTGAAGGAAAGTTTGAGGGCATCCCCGCAGGCGATGGAACCGACCTCCGCAATGCCGTCCGGATGATCCACTTCTCCGACATTCCTTGGATTGAGAAAATGCTCCCTGACCTTGTCCGTGTATTCCCACATAATATTCTCCTTAATTTTTCGTTGGTGAATGATCAATATTGAATCAAAAGATGGTGACGGTTGCTATTCTAAGTCCACCCGGTCCGATTGTCAACGGATCATTCCGATAATCAATTTGATATCCCAATCCGGTTGCTCTATGATGAAGTTGTGGAAATGCAATTGCTGAACCTACATAAACAGGAGGGAACATGACGAAAAAGGCCTTTCAGGACTACTATCCGGACGATCTCAGCCACTGCTACGGTTGCGGCCGCCTCAACGATGACGGTCTGAAGATCAAAAGTTACTGGGATGGAGAGGAATCCATCTGCATCCATGAACCAAGGTCCTACCACACGGCCATCCCGGGTTTTGTTTACGGAGGGATGATCGCTTCTCTCATCGACTGTCACGGTACGGGTACGGCCGCGGCGGCTAAGTACCGCTCCGAAGGCAGGGAGATGGATACGGACCCGCCCCTGCGCTTCCTCACGGCGTCTCTCCACGTCGATTACCTGCTTCCGACTCCCCTCGGCGTCCCGCTGGAAATCCGCGGCAGGGTGAAGGAGGTCAAGGGGCGCAAGGTGATCGTGGAGTCAACCCTTTTCGCCAACGGGAAAATCTGCGCCCGTGGGGAGGTTATCGCGATTCAGGTGCCGGAGCATTTGATTCCCCGGCATCCTTGAAGCCCTCGAAAAATGCTTTCCTCAGTTGCCTGAATCCCCCGCTGCTTCCGGCTTAAAATGACCGTGCAGGGTTTCGGGGATGCTGATCAGCAATGGCAGACGGATCAGGAGATCGATACCCACAAAGAGCATAAAGATATACTGAGGTCCGATCCTGTCCCAGATGACACCCGCGGACAAGGCCAGGATCGCGCTCAGAATCATCTTGAAGAACCGGTTGATGCCGACCCATCTCCCCATCTGTTCGGGGGGGACCAGTTCCCGTTCTATGGCGGCGGAGACGGATGCACCGATGAAGAAAAAGCCCTGCAGGATTCCGGCAATGACCAGAAATACCGTTGACGTCGCCGAGATCAGCATCAGGTTGGAGATCCAGAAAAGCGGCATGGTGATGTACAGGACCCTTTTCCGGCCGATCCGGTCCGCCAGCCTGCCCAGCGGAATGGCGCAGACGATGGATGACAGCGCCGATCCGGTAACCATGATCCCCAGGATGAATTCATTGGCCCCTTTGATCTGATGGGCAAAAACCTGGGTGAACGGAAAAACCATCCCCAGCGGCAACTGGGCAATGGAGGCGATGACCAGCCATTTTTTCAGATGCCGCCCGCCCTTGAGCACTTGGGAGATATCCCTGAACAGGTGCGGCTTGTGAATGCCAGCCTTGACCCATTTCCGTTCCGACAGCTTCGTCAGGACGATAATAAACGTGCCGATCGTAATCAGGAGGCCTGAAAAGAACAGCGGCCTGATACCGGCGATGTTGACACCGCCGTACAGGGTGACAAGCCAAGTGGCGAACAGCGGCCCGGCCATTCCCAGGACACCCGCAGCGACCGTTTCACAGATCAGCATGCCCGTAGCCCGGTCCCGATTGACCAGGCAGTTTCCACAGATGGTGGCGCAACTGTGATTGCTGGTGGAGAAACCCAACCAGTAACCGATCATGGCGACGATGGTCATCTCCCAGCTTTGCGCCAGACCGTAGGTCAGGTAGCAGACCGCCAGGAATCCGATGCCGATCAGGTAGATTCTTTTGGGACCGATTCGGTCGATGAACCAGCCGGTAAAGGGTCCGCAGAGGCCGGCGATGATCATGCCGATGCTGTTGACGATCCCCAGTTGGGTTCCCGACGCCCCCAGCGCCACGATATAGATGGACAGGTAGGGGAAGACCATCTGGTAGGCCAGCTTGTCCAACGATGTGCGCAAAACGGTAATTTTCCAGTCCCGATGCTGCCGGTTCAGAAAGGCAAGGCCGTTACCGAGAACAGTCGGCAGGGGTCCGGCGTATGGTTCAGTATGATCACTCAATGAATATTCCTTTCGATGAGGCGCTCTTCTCCGTTTCGGCCTCACTGGTTTCCCTCATCTGTTCGGCCGTCGGACACGGTTTCTTCCGGAAAAACTCGAAATAGAGAAACAGCATGGCAATCAGGGTCAGGACCGCGGCACCGACGGCGCCGGCCATGATGAAGGCGTTGCCCAACAGCGTCCCCTATTCCTGATTCATTTGACCATATTGCGATGGTGTCCGTTGGTTGTCATCTTTTTGATGTGGCAAACTTTGCAGTTTTTCTGGGTACCGATAGTTCCGGCCACGCCCTGATATTGTATCGATTGGATGTTATCTCGGTCTTTATCGTACTTGTTCACCGCCGGATAAATCGCATGCGTGGATCCATGGCAGGCTATACACATAACCCCCTGGTTATCTGCGCGATTTCTGTACAAGGCATCAAATCCCGGAACCCATTGATTATAGGCCCCACCTTCCCAGCCATCTTTTACGATATCGAAATTGGTGTGACATGATTTACAGTCGGGTTCGGTTATCCAAGGCATGCGCGGATTTATCTTTCCGATGGCGTCAACTGCAGTTGGAGACAGGTTGGCCATCAGCCTGTCGGCCGGTTTTTTGCCTCTGTTTTTCTCATTTTTTAGAAGAGCAAGTGCATGGTCTTCAATTTTACCGTGACACTCCACGCAGGTAACTCCCACATCGGCGTGCCGCCCCCTCATGCAAGCAGTATTGCCCTTGGGACGGGAAGGATGACACAGGTTACAAGCGTTGTCATCCAATCCTTTCATGTAATTGGCATGAAATCCGTGCATGGCTGAGGAAAAATTCAGGACATTGGGTTTTCCTGCAGCTCCAAGAACGGGATCCTCATGACAAGACTGGCAGAGTCTCGGATTTCCGGCGCTGGCATCGGCCAGAAGGGTTGTTTTTTCATTCTTGTCGTGGATTGCCAGAATATTCATGGCCGTTTCGTCCGATACTCCTGAAACATTATCAACCCGCCAGCTTCCTCCATGGCAGTTACGGCATCCCATTTCGGTGGAATTTGGCGCCACAGCCTTGGTTTCCATCAGCACCCTTCCGGTCTTTTTCTCGATGGCTTTAACGGTAAAAAGCGGATACGGATTAAAGGGCAAATTATCACGATAGGGTGTAACCGGAATTAAGTCGGCAGCAAAATGGTTGCCTTTGACATCAAATTCACCGACCACCCGTTTGCCCGCCAAACCCACTCCGGTTTCGAGTTTAACACCGAAATTCTTCTCGGCATAATCCCAGAACCTGACATGCTTTTCGGGATTGCGGTAAGGCTCCTCAACTTCATAGACTAGCTTTACTCCGCTGGTGATGATTGTGGGTTTATCGCCCCGCTTAAACAACTGGGCATTCAGGGTATTTGCCGGCGGCAAGAATACAAAATATTTGTCGTTATCCGAAAGGCAGTGCATGCCCAGATCGTTCCAGACCAGCAACACATATTCATCACGACTGGCATTGAATGAAGGAACCGTATGGGTTTCAGCCGGTGGGTCATAGTCGCTGAGCTGATAGGGCGCCCGACCATTGATCGTTTTATTCAAATAGGCCGCCAAAGCCTTTTTTTCAAGTTCAGTGCCAAAAAATGGTGGCATATAGGTGCGCACGCTGCCCTGTCCGGTAAGCTGTGCCTCGATACCGCGTTCAGTCATTGAGCGGATTTTGCTGCTGATCGCGTTATAGCCATTTATCGTATGGCAGGATGAACATTCGAGCCTGAAAATTTCTTCACCTGCCGGAACCGGATCTGCCGGATCCACTTTCTTGATGCGGGTCCATTTTGCAATGGACAGCACCCCGGTCTTATTCAGGCCGGCCGCCTGCGATGGACCAATGCCATTTGAGTACATGTAGCCATAAAGCACATAAGGTTTACGGGCAATTTCCCTGATATATTCAAATCCGCCCATCCATCCGAAGGATATCAGGACAAGCAAAAGACTCAGATATTTCGGGAGTGGCTGTTTTAATCTTATCAGGGTAAATAATCCGAGACCAAATATCAACACCGATGTGATGATGAATACCGATATGAACAAACCGCCTTCAGGATTGAAACGAAAAAGATTTTCGAAAGCTGCACTGCTCATTACACGCGTATAATAAAACCCGCTGAACAGCAAAACAATAACCGGCAGGTACATCCATGTAGCACAATAACGAAAAACTCTCTTCTGAAGGTCTTCATCTTTGCTGAATGCAGCCGTGACCAGCCCAAAAACTCCGGCAAACAAAAGGGAGATGCAAGTCCGGAAGATCAGCCCGGGAAGGAAACTCGGATTAAAGAAGCCGTTCCAGAAACCGCCCCCGGCAAGCCATTTCCCAGGCGTCAACATGAATCCGAGAATGCCGTTAATCACAAAAAGGGAGAGCCAGGCGAAGATAAAATAGAGCCAGCCAAGGATCATGTGATCTTTGGGGTCCATTTTATCGAAACGATAATAATAAATCAGGAGGGCAACAATTTCCCCGATAAAGAAAACCCATTCGATGGCCCAGCCAAAAACGAAATTATGGATCAGTACTGATGTTGCTGCGGGGTGAACCAATGCAATGATGAACCATATGCCAACCCCTGAAACCCCTCCGAATACCATGGTCAGCAAAACAAAGAAGTTGGTGTGTCGCTTGACATAGTCAAGAAGGGCCTGATCGCCTGTCATGCGTGCTTTTCTTTCCGTTAGGACCAGGAACAATCCGCCGCCAACAGCAAGGTGGGATATCACAACATGAAGGATGGCAATTATGGCAATAACCAGTCCTCCACCAATTTGCGGCAAATGCCAGATAGGATAGTTCATAATTATTCCGTCTTGGATTTAACCAATAGCGTGACCATATAATACAGGGATAACAACCCAATAGCAAAAACAGCCAGGAAAGCGATAAGGGGAGAAATCTCTCCGGTTACCTGCAAGTCCTTCGGACTAAATATATTGTTCAGATATGCGTGTCTGACAAGGTCCCTCATGATCACCATAACCGCCATAGCAAGCAGCCCATTGATGACCGACAACCAAAACCTGTTGGTGAGGGCACTGTGCAGGATGAGCAAAGCAAGCAGCCAGCCAGTTGCCATTAAAGCAGTATAGGCAAGATTTTTTCCCATGAACAGGCGCCAGATATCGCTTGGCAGGGAGAGCCAGAACCAAGTTCCGATACCCATCTGGACCACGGTAACCCACCCGAAAATCTTCAGGCCCTTTTTCATTTCAGATAACCTGGCGGATTGATCCATATTACGTTTGAAGTTATAGTAGGTAGCCTTTCCAAGTCCGGCAATAGCGATTGCCCCGATAATGAAATGCAGGTATCTGGGGAAAAGTGTCGGTTCGTTCCAGTTCAGGGCAAGCCCACCCTTGTGATCAAAATAGATCCCCCATTTTTCGGGAGTCAGCATCATCGTATTGTTATTCACCTGGATAAAAGCAATAACCAAGAGCAACACGGCGCTAATGCCGAGACTGATTCTGGCCAGTTGGGGCGATTTCGATAATCCGTGGGAAAAAATATGTGCTCCATAATAGGCAAGTATCAGGATTGGAATGACCATAATCCAGGGTACGGCCATCAAAATGGAGCTGCTGTAAAAGAGATGTCCGTATAACACCTGGACAAAAAGGAGCGGTGGCACACCGAAATTTATGGTCAGGGCTACGAGTGTAGGCAGTGACTGTGAATCCTCGGTTGGATTTTTCTTTCGGATCAGGTCATACAGGGTAAGCAGGCTCCCTCCAAGCATGAAGTTCATCAACAGCAGATGTATCAGGTAGGTAAACAACAGTAAAACCTGAAACCACCACCAGTGAACGGGGATAGTATCGGGTGTTGGGATGAGGCTGTTCATAGCGATTATCTTCTGGGGTTAGCGTTATAAATTTAACGAGTTAATTTATGAATCCTTTGTGGTTCGTAAGTCGAGTAGGCCGGTTTATCCCTATATTTCGGTTCTCCGAGGTTCCCCGCATAAATGCATAATACGGTTCTGACGGTCGGCAAACTTTGTTCGGTTGGTTTCTGAACCAGCTGAATTTGCCATACTTTTCTTGGCGCATGAAGAACTTCCTTTTCGACGGTGGGAGTATAGGGAGGCTGTTTTGGCTTGTCAAGGAATATCTTACAGCAAAAAAATAATCATGGGGTCAAATAAATATTGCTATCACTCAAGGAGGGGACAGGAATAGAAATTTGTTGACATGCGATTGGATCCTTCGTATCCTCCACGCCGTGTTCGCACTTGGTTCTTGTTGGCAATAAACGGTTAGCGGGCTTCGTTGTGAGAAGCCTTCCCCTTGATTTCACTATAATATAAAGGATCCCATTATGCCTCGACGAAATGACATCAAAAAAGTGCTGATTATCGGTTCCGGTCCCATCATCATCGGGCAGGCGTGCGAATTTGACTATTCCGGAACCCAGGCATGCAAGGCCCTGCGCGGTCTCGGATACCAGATCGTGCTGGTCAATTCCAACCCGGCCACGATCATGACCGACCCCGGCATGGCGGACGCCACCTACATCGAGCCGCTGACGGTTCAGGCCTTGACGAAAATCATCGAGAAAGAGCGGCCCGACGCCCTCCTCCCGAACCTGGGCGGTCAGACCGCTCTGAACCTCTCTTCACAACTGGCGAAGGCCGGTGTGCTCGCCAAATACGGCGTCCGCATCATCGGGGTCGATCTGGACGCGATCGAAAAGGGCGAGGACCGCATCATCTTCAAGGAAACCATGAAGCGGCTGGGGATTGACATGCCGCAGAGCTCGCCAGCCTTCAGTGTTGCGGAAGCTGAAAAGGTTGCCGCCGAAATAGGCTATCCGGTCGTCGTCCGACCGGCCTACACCATGGGCGGCACCGGCGGCGGTTTTGTCTATAACGTCGAGGAGCTCCGGGTGATCGCCAGCCGCGGCATCTCCGCCAGCTTCGTCGGCCAGATCCTGATTGAGGAATCCGTGCTCGGCTGGGAGGAACTTGAGCTTGAAGTCGTCCGGGACACCAAAAACCAGTTGATTACCGTCTGTTTCATCGAAAACGTGGATGCGATGGGCGTCCATACCGGCGACTCCTACTGTGTGGCGCCCATGCTGACAATCGACCCGAAGCTGCAGGCCAGGCTTCAGGATTATTCCTACCGCATTGTCGAAGCGATCGGGGTTATCGGCGGAACCAACATCCAGTTTGCCCACGATCCGAAAACGGGCCGCGTCGTCATTATCGAAATCAATCCGCGCACCTCGCGCTCCTCGGCCCTCGCCTCCAAGGCCACCGGGTTCCCCATCGCGCTCGTCTCGGCCAAACTCGCGGGTGGTCTCACGCTCGACGAGATTCCATACTGGCGTGACGGCTCCCTGGAGAAATACACCCCCTCCGGCGATTATGTCGTCGTGAAGTTTTCCCGCTGGGCCTTCGAGAAATTCAAAGGATCGATCGACAAACTCGGCACTCAGATGCGCGCCGTCGGCGAGGTGATGAGCATCGGCAAGACTTACAAAGAAGCGTTCCAGAAGGCGATTCGCTCGCTCGAAAACGGTCGCCACGGACTCGGATTTGCCAAAGACTTTAACCAGCGGTCCTTGCCGGAATTGATGACGATGCTCAACGAACCCTCCAGCGAGCGGCAGTGGATCATGTATGAAGCCCTCCGCAAAGGCGCAACAGTGGAGGAGCTTTTTGCCAAGACCTACATCAAGCCGTGGTTCATCCGGCAGATGCAGGAACTGGTGGAGCTGGAGGAGCAGATCCTCCGGTTCAAGGGGAAAGAGCTGCCCGACGACCTGCTTGTCCAGGCAAAGAAAGACGGTTTCGCCGACAAGTATCTCAGCCGAGTGCTCGGCGTCGCCGAAGCAAAAATCCGTGATCAGCGCAAGAAGATTGGCTGCGTCGAGGCGTGGGATGCCCTGCCTGTCAGCGGCGTTGACAACGCGGCCTATTACTATTCAACCTACAACAGGCACGACCGCGTACCTTCCAGTTCCCGGAAAAAGGTGATGGTGCTCGGCGGTGGCCCGAACCGCATTGGTCAGGGGATCGAGTTTGACTACTGCTGCGTCCATGCCGCCTTCGCCCTGCGCGAGGCCGGTTATGAGACGATCATGGTGAACTGTAACCCGGAGACCGTCTCCACCGACTACGACACCTCTG
>Ga0247840_10011208_pt1 | contig 10976 bp, 8 predicted proteins | sample LaCruzMarch2015__FD_192404 | JGI IMG/M metagenome (GOLD analysis project Ga0247840, IMG submission 192404) | Freshwater microbial communities from meromictic Lake La Cruz, Castile-La Mancha, Spain - LaCruzMarch2015_17m | ecosystem: Environmental > Aquatic > Freshwater > Lake | place: Spain...
CATTGACATCAATATCAAAAGTTATCCCGGGTGTATTATAAAACCCTTCCATATGTGGGCTTGCCGGGTTGCTGATATCAATAATGCGTAAACCATTCCCGTCGCACGCCATGTATGCAAAGCTTCCCTTGATAACTACCTGATGAGCATAACCAGAAGCACAAGACCCTACTTCCTGAGGTAAGGAGGGATTGCTGACATCAATGATAGTTAAACCGGGATCAACAGAAGCAATATAAGCATAACTTCCACTGACAGCAACTCCAAGAACATTCCCATCCATATCAAAACAACCTGTTTCGATGGGGATGGCAGGATTGGAGATGTCAATAATGCGTAACCCGCCAGAAGCAATATAAGCATAGTTTTCATTAATGGCTACTTCGTAGGAAAACCCAGGTGTATCATAAAAACCCGACTCTATGGGATAGACAGGATTGCTGACATCAATAATGCGTAAACCGGCTACTTCATCAGATATATATGAATAATTTCCACTTACTGCTACACCAAAGGCATTTCCTGGAGTATCATAAAATCCTACTTCTTGCGGGCTGAAAGGGTTATTGATATCAATAACGCGCAAACCACCATCAAAATCTGCAATATATGCAAAGTCACCTTGGACAGAAATTCCTCGGGCATAACCAGGTGTATCACAAAACCCCACTTCCTGTGGGCTGGAAGGATTGCTGATATTAATAATTCGCAAACCGGCATCCCAAGCAGCCACATAAGCATAGTTTCCACTGACAAACACCCTGACACCCCAGCCGGGTAAATTACATAACCCTATCTCAGTAGGGTTAAAGGGGTTGCTTATATCTATAATGCGTAAACAATAAGTAAAATCATCTGCCACATAGGCATAGTTATCCTTAACGAAAACTCCAACAGCAAATCCATTTACAAAAGATCCAACTTCCTGAGGGCTGGCTGGATTCGTGACATCGATAATACGTAATCCCTCGTAATCATCAGCTACATATGCATAGTTTCCAACAACTGCTACCCCCTGAGCCGACCCTGGAGTATCATAAAATCCCACTTCATACGGGGTGGATGGATTGCTGATATCAATAATGCGCAAGCCGTATTCGCCATTAGCTACAAATGCAAGGCTGCCTGCAATTTCTATATTTCCCCAGCTAATTCCCGGCAACAATAATTCCCCGATTTTTTGAGGCGTTTCTGGTATGGTTTTATCAATTACCAAAAACATACACCCACTCATGATATATGCATAATTGCCACTTACACCTACAGCACAATTTGGTCCATAGCCCCACTGCCCGATCAATGTCGTGTTTAACGAATTTTGCCCATACAATGACAAAACTGATAGGATGGCAATAATAAGAATCGTATTGATTTTTTTCATGCTAAAAGTTGTTCCTTACCAAGTATAAATGTGAACAAATTTGATCCAATAACCTGAAGAACCATCGGCATCACTGTATTTAAGCCTTATCGTATTGGTCCCTCTGGTCAGGAATTTACTAATATCAACAGCATCCGTTGTATAACCTTGACCGAGATTTTTCCATGAAGTTACCTGATTATTGTTTACATACAGGGTGACAGGTGAATATCCATCTGATCCACCAGCACCACTGGTAAGATGCTTTAGCTCAATTTTTCCTGAAGGTGAATTCATGGGGATATTAAATGAAAGGTCAAGATATTCACCACGTAGTAATTTCAGGTGATATGAATCATCATATCTATCCTCAAGATTTCCGGACATGTTGATTCCGCTGATACCGTCTGTAACCGCTTTCCCCGTTGAAAAATTGACGGATGCATACTTATTCTGGGTAATTGCTGTTTGCGATATTAAAACACATACAACAATGACCATTAATTTCTTTACCAAATTTTTCATTTGAACCTCCTTGTTTTTGTTTATTATATAATGCTTGTTCTCGTCTTTTTGATAGTGTTTCAAAATCATTGAAACAGTTACTCGATAATCAATGATGAGTGTGCGCCCTTCGCTGCTTTATATTCATGTCGCAACTTAATTCTTTACACAGCGGGCCGAAAAACCTGTCGCCTTGTTGACGTTGTTATTAAAAACGTACTCGTTATCGTATTGAAGCCCCCAGAGCCAGGCGTTTGAGGGAGAGTTCTCCATCGATGACCAGAAGTTGCCATAGAGAGTGAGATAGCTGAAATTGCCACTGAGGACCCGGCTACCGCCTGGAAGAGCAGTGAATCCGCTGGAGTTTGTTGCCCCAGTATTTGGTGATGACCAATGAGCTGTTCCAGCCTCCTTCATTTTACCTCCGGCAATGGATTCTCCTCCAAGAAAATCAGTAAGCGCTGTCCATTCAGCATCACTCGGCAAATGCCAACCCGATGGACAAATTCCTTGTGCACCAGGTGTTGTAGATCCTTGCATCATCTCATCCCATTGATAAAGCCCACCATATATATCACAGCTGCTTTCCTGATTACTATTACAGTATTTTTCTTTTATTCCATTGGTTGGATCTTGAATTTGTGAACCATTAATACGAATGCCCACATTCAAATTCTCTTTTAACCAGCATTGTATGCCTATTTGCACAGTGTTGTAGGTTTTTCCTTCATAGGTAACAGTTGGAGTGCCCGGACAGGGTTGTCCACCAGAACTTCCCGTGGTAGTAAAACTAACCTGATTTCCATATGCAGTCCCTACGTTATTTGTGGCGTAAGCACGCACGTAGTATGGAGTATTCGCGGTTAACCCTGTCATATTGCTAGTGTAATTTCCTGTTCCACTACCATCGGTTGTGTAAGCATCCGCGGTTGTCGGATTTGAAGAAGTACTCCAGCAAACACCGCGTATCGTAACCGACGAACTCCCCTGTGCAGTTACATTGCCACCACCGATGGCAGAGGTTTCGGTGATATTTGTAATGGAGTTGGTAGAAACTGTAGGAACAGTTCCACTGCCCTGATCCCGAAGGCAACGCACAGAGGACCCGTCACTCTTGTAAATGACGTCCCTGTTAACATTGCTGCCACCGTAACGAAGGCGACGGTACCAGGCAAGGTCTGAATTGTACTCAGACGAACAACACAAGTGGCCGAAGCTGCCAACATAGCTAAACGTAAAAATGTGGTTGGTGCCTGCCGGAACACCAGTAAAACCACTTTCATTGGTTGCCCCGGTATTCGGGGAATACCATAAGCCAGTGCCAGCCTCGATCGTGCCTGTAGATTTCATTTTTCCTCCGGCTATACCTTCTCCTCCAAGATATGTAGTAAGTATAGTCCACTCAGCATCTGTTGGAATATGCCAGCCCGATGGACAAATTCCTTGTGCGCCAGGTGTTGTCGATCCTTGCATCATCTCATTCCATTGATAAAGCCCACCATAAATATCACAGTTGCTTTCCTGATTATCATAGCAGTATTTTTCTTTTATTCCATTGGTTGGATCTTGAATTTGTGAACCATCTATACGAGTACCTACATTCAAATTCTCTTTTAACCAGCATTGTGTGCCTATTTGAACCGTATTATATGTTTTGCCTTCATAAATAACAGTCGGAGTACCTGGGCAGGGTTGGCTCCCTGTTGTAGTAAAACTAACCTGATTTCCATATGCAGTCCCTACGTTATTTGTGGCGTAAGCACGCACGTAGTAAGGAGCATTTTCAGTCAAGCCCGTTATGTTGCTCGTAAAACTACCTGTTCCACCACCATCCGTTGTATGGGAATCCGAAGTTGTCGGATTTGAAGAGGTACTCCAGCAAACTCCACGGGATATTACCGACGAACTCCCTTGCGCAGTTACATTACCACCGCCGATGGCAGAGGTTTCGGTGATATTTGTAATGGAGTTGGTAGAAACTGTAGGAACAGTTCCGCTGTTGGTCGTAGAAAAGCTAACCTGATTTCCATATGCAGTCCCTATGTTATTTGTGGCGTAAGCACGCACGTAGTATGGAGTATTTGCGGTTAACCCCGTTATGTTGCTCGTAAAACTCCCCGTACCACTGCCATCTGTTGTATGAGAATTCGAAATTGTCGGATTTGAAGAAGTACTCCAGCAAACTCCACGTCCTGTAACTGTTGCTCCTCCATCGTTGGTCACATTACCACCACAAGTCGCGGTGGTTTGTGTTGGATTGGTAACCGAATTTGTTGAAACTGTAGGAACAGTTCCGCTACCTTGATTCAGAACACAGCGGGCCGAGAGACCATAAGAATTGGAACTGTAGCCTGGGATCACGTCGTCGTATGTACTATGTAGGTAGCGGTCCCACGCGCCAGTTGCATCATACTGAGACGATGACCAGAAGTAAGCACTATACGTAAGATCGGAAAAAATAATGCCTGTACCGCCAATCGAATGGCCGCCCGGAAGGGCAGTGAATCCGCTAATGTTACTACCGCCGGGCCTAGACCAATGTATGCTTCCTGATTCCTTCATCTTGCCTCCGGCAATAGATTCACCTCCCAAATAAGTGGTTAGTGTCGTCCATTCGGCATTGTTGGGTAAATGCCATCCTTGTGGACAAATCCCTTGCGAACCTGGGGTTATTGATCCTTGCATCAACTCATTCCATTGATAAAGTCCACCATATATATCACAGTTGCTTTCGAGATCATTATAGCAGTATTTTTCTTTAATTCCATTGGCTGGGTCTTGAATTTGTGAACCATTAATACGAGTACCTACATTCAAATTCTCCTTAAACCAGCATTGAGTACCTATTAGTACGGTATTATAGGTTTTGCCTTCATAAGTAACATTTGGACAAGGAGGTGGTACAATACCATTGCCTTGAATGCACCGTACTGACTTACTGTTTGACTTTTCCCCATTGAATCTCGCTAAATCCGTGAGATTATTAACAATTACCCGGTACCAGGCTTTAGATGTATACTGAGAAGATGAATGAAAAAAACCATCTCGGGAAATGGCCGTGAAGCCAAACCCATTCCCATAGCCTCCTGGAAGTGCTGTAAAGCCACTAACGTTAGTAGCCCCATAATTAGGCGAATTCCAGTGATTGGTGCCTGTTTCTTTCATTTTTCCACCGGCAACACTTTCGCCTCCAAGAAAATCAGATAAAATAGTCCATTCTCCATCCGTTGGAATATGCCAACCCGCAGGACATATTCCCTGAACAGCCTCTGTGGTCAAATACCACATCTGCATCATTTCTTCCCATTGGTATAAGCCTCCATAAGTATAACAATTGTTCACATCGTTATTATAACAATACTTCTCAATAATGCTGTTGTTAGTTTGCTCCTGATTACCATCAATACGGACTCCAACATTCAGGTTTTCAGCCATCCACGTCTGGCCACCTGATTTCAGTGTGCCAATGTATACCGTTGTATAATGATTGCCGTCGTTATCCGTACATGCAACAAAATTGAAAGTTATTGTTTTATTACTTACAGGCACATCCGTAACAATTGTGCTGTATTGCCCCGAAATACCTTTGTACATTAAAATATCGCCCTCGGTATATTTCATTTCAATTGTTGTTTCTGAGCTTTTCGACGGGATACTTATTATATTTTTAACAGAAGAAACATGTTCAATTCTTGTTTCGTCATGCAAACTGCCTTGATTAATCAGTTTTGTTGAATAGTTATAGTTGTTGCCGCTAACTTTCAAAAAATACATTCCCTGGCTAATACCGGAAATACGAAAACTGTGTTGTCCAGTTGAAAGCATTGTGCTGATCTGATAAACAGTTCTTCCAGATAGATCAACAATGCAAATAAACGCAGCTCCACTTTCCGGGGCAACAAATGTCAGAATTGACTGCTCTGCCATTGGATTTGGATAAATGTGCAAAATATTATTATTAATATCCTGCGTTTCAATTCCTAATGATCCTTTTAGATGCAGAATATCTGTTCCGTTCAAGGTAACAGTGGCTCCGCTGGTCATGTTATCTACCTTAACGCTACCTACCGAAGTAGTGGCACCTGTACCTGTAAAACTAATAAGATAGTTTTGTGCCTGAATTTTCAGCATAGCAAGCATTAAGAAAATGATAATCGTGGATTTTTTCATACTTCCTCCATTTGTTTCAATATGTTACTATTGCTTTTCAGAATTTTCCTAATCGCCAAATTCTGTTCCTCCGTCACCTTGATGATCTTATCAATTTCATCACGGAGTAGTTTGTCCCTTTTTTCAGGTTTCAGGACAGGCGCTATTTTTTCTTTTTTCGGCATTTGAGAAATTTTCAACAATGATACGATGACAAAACAGCTTTATGCAAATTTTCGACCTCGATTTCTTCTGTACAATGAGAAAATGACACCTTGATTTCTTCTGTACAAAATAAGGTAAACAGCGGAATATGAAAACTTTAGAAAATATTCGTCAGATTGGTCGATGAAACCCGGGGATCGTTGTATGTGGAATGACTTACAACTTGTTCAGGAATTCCGACAGATTCTCATCTTTTTCCAGGCCAAGTTTTTTGCGGATACGCGAGCGGGTTGTGTCGACACTTTCGGGATGGGTCATGGTGATGGCGGCAATTTCCTTGCTGCTCATATCGAGCTTGAGCATGGCGCAAACCTTGCGCTCGACATGTGTTAGTTCAGGGAATTTGTTATCGAGCGTTTGATAAAAAGATTCATATACCTTCGAGAACCGGTACTCGAACTCTTTCCAACTTGTTTCGTCCATGTTTTGCTGAAGTTCACGGATGATTTCGTTGATAAGTAAAACATCGGTTTGATCGGAAGTACGAATGCTTTTCGACAATGTTTTGGCAACCTTGTTGATCACCATGTTCTTTGTGTAGATGTTGCTGACATTGCAGACCAATTCACGGTTTTTCAGTTCGAGGTCCTTTCGCAGGTTATCAGCTTCTTTGATCAACAGTGCTTCCTTCTGGCGCTTGTTTTTTATGATCAGGAAAATAATCAGGACAGAAAAAAGTGTTATGACCACTATCCCAATCAGGGCATAGGTTATCTGTCGTTTTTTTTGTGCAATGATGAATCCCTGACTTTCAATCTTTTGTTGTTTCTTATCGACTTCATATCTGATCTGCAGTTCTTCGATGGCGTTCGACCTTTCCCTGTTAAAGATGCTATCTTTCATGTCGGAGTAAAGGAGGAAGTAATCCAGTGATTTTTTATAATCCCTTGTGGTGGTGCACAAATCGGATAACAGTTTATAACCGGTTTTGATATTGTTCTTGTCGGCCACTTCAACGGATTTTTGAAGACCGGTTGCAAACATTTCTTTGGCCTTGTTATAATTCTGTTTATCAACATAAAGGTTGCCGATACCATATAATGCCTCCGCGTATGAACTTCCATTCTGCAAGGTTTTATAGGTCTCTGCCGCCTTGGTTAACATCAACATGGCTGAATCAGGCTTTCCGAGTTTCCGGTAAATATTTCCCATATTCAGCCAGGAGTTTGCAATGTCGTTGGCCGTTGCAGTGGAGTTTTTTGCCTCTTTGATTTTGAGTGCCTTAATTGCGTAATAATAGGCTGAGTCGTACTGACGAAGGTTAAGATAAACCTCGGCAATATTATTCCACGAATAGGCAATTCCCAGATACAAGTCAGGAGTTGCCTCCTTTCCCAATGAAATAATTTTTAAAATATTGTCATTCCTCACTTTAAGAGCAATGCGGTGATAACAAAGCGCTTTCTCAAACCCATTCAGCCTGAGATAAATATTGCCAAGCAGTTCATTGCAATTCCAGATATTGGCAGCATTATTCACCTCTTCCCAGTATTTGAGTGATTTCAGGATATTATCCACAGCCTCCTTGTAATTCCCCAGGTTAAGTTCAGTAAGCCCGATATGGTATAATGAAATTGCTTCTTCTCTTTTGAAGCCATTGTTTTGATTGATCCTTAGCGCCTGGTAATAATATCCGAGCGCTTTTAAATATTCATTTTTAACCATAAATAAAATCCCAAGCCTTTCGCTGCTTAGAGATATACCGTAAGGGAAATCAATGCGGGCAAACGTTTCAAGCGCTATTTTCTGGTATCTTTCAGCCTGTGGATATTTGTTGACTGAAAGATATTGACTGCCCAGATAGCTACACGTAAAACCAATTCCTGACTGATTTTTGGTTGCCTGAAAGTATGCAAATGCTGAATTTAACCGGTTAACGGACCTGTCATTGTCTAATCCGCTGATCAAATAATTATAGGCATTGGATTCATGCCAGGGAAGGGTAGACTCATGTGCCAGGCGTACTGCTTCTTTAAAATAATTGAGCGATTTTATTGAATCGGTTAGAACATGTTTTTGAATGAGTCGGTATAGAATTTCGATTCTATCTACTCCTTTGGCTTCGAACAACTTGTTTTCCAGAGTTTCGGTTACTTTTTGACCTGCACCCGAGGCAGGTTGTGTAATAGAGACTATTGATATAAGAAATATGGCGGCAAATACATCTTTTAATGCGGAAATCAGGTTGACATTTTTTACCATCATAACCTTGAATTATTTTGATTGTTAAGTCAAAGGTATGAGTTTTATTAAGAATCAATTAGACAATTGGAAGGATAAAGTTGTATATCTGCAACATCGAGGAGCATAAAAGAGTGTACCATACAGTAATAATGGTCAAATACCGGTCTCAGCATTTAATAACCTGCGGAATTGATTTGAATTTTGTAATGGATTTCAGTGCGACAGGGTCACTTTTAAGGTAGCCATCCAACTTACGTATGATTCACGAGCACAGTTATCACTTACATGATTTCCATTAAATACAGGGAACCGTGATGTTTGAAATTTACTTAAACAACCACCCGACCCTCACATTCCCGTATATTCCATCGAGGTAGAGACCGCCGGCTGATACCGTGAGTTGATCTTTGATCACCAACTGGGCACCGGTTTCGATGCCGGGGAACTTGGTGAATGAATTGAGGGCCAGACCTACATACGGCCCAATCCGGAATACAGGTTGCTTTGGGACAGGATTGGCAATGCAAGTATCGACCTGCCGGGTGATGGTGATGATCTCTTTAGGCCAGGTGAAATTGGAAAATGAGATGAATTGCAGATCACCTTTAGCCTGCCACCGGAACCGGATAGCGCTTTGGTTGAACACCGAGTCGTACCAGCATTCCCGATATGGGATCAGGATTGAATCATGAATAACCACTTTAACGGGAACCGGTTTGATCACCACCTGCCCGGGCAAATGGATGGTATCATGAACCGTGTCAATTTTTGTGGGAGCGTTTTTGAATGATGAAATTAATGCAGCCTGGGCCCGGAGGATCTTGTTTTTCGAAGCATCGTGCAAAACCCGCTCCATTACTACGGCGCCGATGAGAACCAGGGCCAGGATGATGGAAACCCAAACAAGGGGTCGCTTTATTGCCCCAAGTATCTTTGATGAATCGAATGTAAATGCCATTGCTTAGAAATATTTCACTTCATTGTTCAGGAATAACCAGGCCTCGGATCTGCGCCGGTTACTCAGGCCAAGTGATATTTGTTTTTCGCCCGGTTCATCGATAATCCCATCGCGATCATCATCGATACCGGGTTTTCCGGCGCATTTATTCCACATCATGAAGGTGTCCTCAATGGAAATATCTGTCCTGCAGTCATTTATGAACTTTAACAGGGATGACTGCCTGAGTGCATTGCACCCTATGTTATTGGCGAAAGAAACCAATGCATCATACTGACATTGCATCAGTTTAACCTTCAGCATGGAATTGACCTGGTACTCGGTTTGCCTGACATCGTGCATAAGGTAGTCCCGGGCCTTTTTATAGGAGATCCGATCACCTTCTTTGACCAGCGTACCATCGGGATAAACGGTTGTGCCGTATCCTATCGACCACACATTAGCAGGGCAACGATATGCAAATGCCCTGAGGCCTTCGAAATGTTCGATCAGCGCCAGGCCCTTTTCGGAAATTGTCATTGCTCCCCCTTTAGTGGTTCTCCTGCCGAATTTGAGAAGAAGTTTTTAATCAGGTACGCGAGACCTGCGCCAAGGCCTGTTAATACTATCGGTTGAAAGAATGCCCATGTCCAGGTTAACTGTCCGGCTTGAATAGCCTGGTAAACAACTGTGAGAATTGCGCCGATGACAGCAACCAGCAGACCTTTACCAAGATCCAGCCAGTTTAGGGAGAAGAAGTTTGAGTTCATGGAAAAAGTGTTAAGTGATTAAGTGTTAAGTTTTAAGTGATTATTTTGATTGGTTTCGGAGGTAGACCTGGATTTCGTCGATTTTTTTGAGAATTTCGCGGGTGTCGGATTTGATATCAACCTTTAGAGCGTCCAACTCTTTGCGGTTTTCGGTGCAATGGGCTTCGACATTCTTTTTCAGGTTGATTATTTCAACATTGATGGCAGCGATTTGGATTTCGAGGTGTACCCAAACAGAGATAACCCCGGCAATAAAGGTTGCCAGGCTGATTGCCTGGGTAACTGGAAGACCCAATATTTTTTTGTCCCTGACCATTTTATGTTACGGTGCTGCAAAGCTTACCTGGACCATTTCGACAAATGCCACCCACCGGAGTGTTACTGCAGCCTGGCCGGTGACTGTAATTTTTAAGGTTTTAAAGGTATCGTCGGTTGATAAATTAGCATCATAGCCTTCGGCTGTTTTATTGATGACGGTTTTTGCAATATTTCCGAGATAGTAAAGTACATCTTCACCCGGTTCCCGGTAAAACATCCCTTGTAAAACAAAATGTCCACCAGAATCAACATCACTATTTGAACTGATGATCATAACACGAACTGCATACATGGCAGGCTGCGCCCACATGGCAATAGCTGCACCATCGAGCAACAGGTCAGCAGGTGTGGCATCGGTTGTAGTACCCTTGGCAACGAAACTGACATACTGTGCAGAACCAGGCACTCCACCAGTAAATTTTCCGGCAGCCTGGACATGTACGTTGCTCATTGTTCCCAATGCTTCCTTGCCTTCAAGATGAGTGTAATCAATATCACCAGCAACCTCATAGTCGGTGGTATTGCCTGA
>Ga0247840_10011211_pt1 | contig 10974 bp, 7 predicted proteins | sample LaCruzMarch2015__FD_192404 | JGI IMG/M metagenome (GOLD analysis project Ga0247840, IMG submission 192404) | Freshwater microbial communities from meromictic Lake La Cruz, Castile-La Mancha, Spain - LaCruzMarch2015_17m | ecosystem: Environmental > Aquatic > Freshwater > Lake | place: Spain...
CGACGATGTCTAAGGTCTGTTGAACGACTCTCTTTTTAGATTCCAGTTGTTTAAGTAGGATAGCCGCTCTATCTATGACTGATTCTGGAAGATGAGCTAAACGAGCTACGTTGACCCCATAGGATTGACCAGCCTTCCCATGTTTAACACGATAAAGGAAATGAACTTCATGTTTATCTTCGATGACTTCCACGTGTGTATTGATGAGTTGAGGAAGCGTCTCTTCTAAATGGGTCAATTCATGATAATGCGTAGAGAAGATCGCTTTACACTGGATCACTGTCGCAATATATTCAACCATGGCTTGAGCCAAAGCCATCCCGTCATAAGTCGATGTTCCTCGCCCAATCTCATCAAAGAGAATCAACGAGTTGAGAGAAGCCTTTTGTAGGGCACTATTGGCTTCGATCATCTCTACCATAAAGGTAGATTGGCCTTCTAAGATATCATCGCTGGCCCCCATACGTGTATATATCGCATCGATCAACGGTAAATCTGCTTGTTTGGCCGGGATATACATCCCCATTTGAGCCATAATGACCAATAAGGCCACTTGTCTCATATAGGTACTCTTACCACCCATATTAGGTCCTGTCAGTAAATGAATGGGTTGTTTCTGGGTAAAATGGATCGAGTTTGGGACATACTTCGTCTTGGTTTCTAAAATAGGATGTCGTCCTTCGACGATCTTGAATTCAAAATCAGGATGAAAACGAGGCTTGATGTAGTCTCCGTTTTGACTTAAGGTCGCCAAAGCTTGAAGCACATCGATGTCTGATAGAACCTTTGAGAGTTCTTGAAGTTGCGCAAGATGAGAACTTAAGTGTTCAACCAATTCTGAAAAGAGGCGCTGTTGAAGACGAAGGGCCTTATCGTTAGATCCTAAGATATCTTCTTCTTTTTGTTTCAAGATAGGATTGATATAACGTTCCCCTGTACTTAAGGTCTGTTTACGATGATATTCAAACTCAGGTCTAACTAAAGCTGTTTGTCCTTTAGAGATCTCGATATAGTAACCAAAAACTCGATTATAGCCAACCTTAAGGTTCTTTATCTGGGTTCTTTCTTTCTCAGAGTTCTCAAAGTCGATCAACCATGCGGCACTGTTTTCTTGAAGTTCTCGTAAGGCATCCAGTTCATCGTTATAGCCCTTCTTAAAGACATTCCCATCTTTTAATACAGAAGGGGCTGAATCATCGATGGCTTTGTTTAATAGGATCTTTAGTTCATCTAAAGGATCTACTTTTAGATAGTTCTCAAAAAGATCTGGATCTAAAGTAGAACTGATGGGTTCAACTTGATTTAAAGTCTTGGCCAAACGTAAAAGATCTTGAGGTCCCGCTGAACCATAAGCGATCTTACCTATGATACGTTCTACGTCATAAGTCTGTTTAAGTGCTGATCGACAATCTTCTCGTTTAAGGAAATTAATGACCAAGTATTCGATTTGATTTTGACGTGTTTCTATTTTCTTGAGATCTAATAAGGGTCTTATGATCCATTGTTTAAGATTACGACTTCCACAAGCACTTTGACATTCATCGAGAAAACCAAACAAGGATTCTTTTTTAGTTCCTTGTCTTAAGCTTTCTACCAATTCTAGATTTAATAGAGTAGACATATCCATCGATAGACAACGATCTTGGTCTTCATCGATGATGGGTTGAAGATGTCTTAAACTACGCTTCTGGGTTATAAGAAGATAATTCAATAAACGACCAAAAGTTTCAATTAAGATAGGATCACTGATGTTTCTACATAAAGGGGCATAGCTTTGATCAAACTCTGTTTGATCACAGATGGAGATGGTTTCTTTGGTTTCTCTTAGGATTTTTAATAATAAAGGTGATGCTTTAGAAGACAAGACCACTTCTTTGACTTGATGTTTGATGAGGGCTTCTTTTAAACGGCTCTCATTCTTAAGGACAGTAAAAGATCTCATCTCACCTGAAGCGAGTTCTGTAGATACGATCAAATACTTAGATCCAAATTCAGTGACACTGGCCAAAGAGACCACCATCTTATCATCTTCGATCTCATCCATCACAGTACCAGGAGTAACGACTTTAACCACATCGCGTCTTACCAGACCTACCGCAAAAGCAGGATCTTCCATTTGTTCAACGATGGCTACTTTATGCCCATTATTGACTAGCTTTTGGATATAAGAAGATACTGCATGATAAGGGACCCCACACATAGGAGCTCTTCCTTGTTCACCTGCAGCTCTTCCTGTTAAAACGAGATCCAATTCATAAGATGCGATCTTAGCATCTTCAAAAAAGAGCTCATAGAAGTCTCCTAGTCTAAACATGACCAAAGCATCTTGGTATTCTTTTTTGACATCCATGTATTGTTTAAGCATGGGTGTTAGTTTTTCCATAGGGTACCTCAGTTAACAAAACAAAGTGCTCAGGCACTTTGTTGATAGGACAATTCTTTGAGTCTGTGCTGGATGTCCATCCACAGGATGTGACTACATGCCCCATAAGTCAAGGCATACCCTGCTTTGGATTCAACGATCCGGGTGATGTAATGATGTTTTATCTTATGGAAATCAACGACATCTCGATTATGGACCTGTACAGTAAGATTGAATACACTAGAATTGATGAGCTTAAGGTTTTCTAGTCCACCTAAACAATCCAATAATTCTTCTACCATACTGTCTTTCTCATTGACCGTAATAAAATTAACCGCGACTTTGCGATAGTAATAGGTACTGACCGCGAGATAACATAGACCACTTACTAAGCCAACCAATAAGATGACCAAGAGTGATTTCTGTAAGGCAGGATTACGTAAATAGATCAATAGATCGAAGATGCTACCAGGACTAGCCCCAACGATGCTTCCGGTATAGGCATATCCTATTTGGATCTTAAGCGCCGCAAAGAGGGCATATAAGACACCTGTAAATCCTAGATGGAAAACAAATAGCAAAGGTGCAGAGAAAAGCAAGAAGAGCTCGATTGGAAGTGTCGTCCCAAACAAGATCGACGCAATCGCCGCCACAAAGATAAATCCTCTTATCTTACGCTTTTCCATTTTATCGGTATAGGTCTGATAGATTGAAATCAAATACGCAGGCATACAGAAGATGTTTAATACATAGTAAGGGGTAATCAGTTTACCACTACCTAAATTAAACAAACTGCTTTGGATCTGACCTGTCCACATCCCAACGTCGCCTAAATGATAGACCCCAAAGGCATCTGACCAAGAACCGCCCAGTTCTCCAAACCAAAATAGTTTACGTGTCCATAGACTAAGACCCAATGTATCTGTGAGTCGATCTAAGATCCCATAGATAGATAGATTGATAGGATTATTCAGATCGTGTGCAATAAAATTATAGATAGACATCATGACTTGAACCAAATAAGGCCAAGAATAGGCCACAACAAGACCTCCTATAACCGCAAAAACAATACTCCAAATCATTAGGGAGCTTTGTCGATCAACGAAATTCCATAAACTATAGGCAGAACGACCTCGTGTGATACGATACGCAAAACGTGTCGTATAGAACACAACAAGCGTTCCAATCAAACCTGTATAGATTGGATTAACGATGGTGAAACTACTATTTCCTAAGCTAGCTAAATCTAATGGCCACATCGGTGAACGGAATATCACTGAATTCAATGCATCTGCATTTATAAACATCGTAACGATGTGTAAAGTAAAGTAACCTACCAAAGCGGCTACTGTGATCATAGGATCATCATCGCGTCGATCAACGGTACGCATCAAGAAGATCAAAGGGAAGGCCAATATGATCGATGAAGCAATCGTTCTCATCACTTCAGCACTTACACTTATATAGTCTTGAGATCCAACCAAGGTAATAAAATTAGGATTAAGGATCATCGATCCTAGCCCCAACATAATCGTGGCTAAAAAGATTACTTTAAGGGGAAAGCCGGTGATCTCAATGTAACTGCGCCATCTTCTCATAGGAATACCTCCTTTCTATGATAACATTATAGTGTCAACTGTTCAACGAAAGACAGTACCCCATGACCTCTAAACTTCAACGACCCAATAAAATCAAATTCCATCCTGACTATACCCTGATTCTCTTACTGAGCGTGCTAAGTGCGCTCAGTCTTTTAGCCATATATGGGGCTATGCCTTTGCTTCCGACTTGGCATAGTGGATATGATTTGATCATAAAACAGGTCGTATGGATCTTGATTTCTATAAGTCTTTTGATCTTTTTGATCATCCTAGGGGTCGATCGTTTGTTTACAGGAATCAAAGTGGCTTATTGGATTCTTTTGGGTCTATTGGTGATCTTGCTTATGGATAAATATCTCATCGATCTTCCTTTTATCGCACCCGTCAATGGGACAACTGCTTGGTTTATCATTCCTGGTTTAGGTACGATACAACCAAGTGAATTTATGAAGATCGCCTTATTGATTCTATCGGCGAATCTGATCCATGAACACAATGAGAATAAACTTACTTCGAGTTATAAAGACGACATCAAGCTTTTTATCAATATCGCTAAATATGCGCTTCCTGCTTTGATTTTGATCGTTGCCCAACCAGATACAGGGATACCTATCGTCATTTCGATTGGCATCTTGGTCATGTTGGCGATCAGTGGGATACGAAAAGAATGGATCATAGGAGCCTCTGTTTTCTTGGTCGTCTCTGTCTCTTTGGGCCTTTACTTATTTATGAATTTCGAGGATGTCTTGATCAATGTGGTTGGGGCGTCTTATCGATTGAATCGACTCTATGGTTGGCTTAGAACGGAACAATACATCTCATCTTATGGTCTACAGCTTTATCAATCGCTTTTAGCGGTAGGATCTTCAGGTCTATTTGGTCATGGTCTACAATCCATCGTCATCAATATGATCGAACCTCAAAATGACTTCATTTTTGCGGTATTCGCTCAAGATTATGGCTTTATAGGTGCCAGTGTATTACTCTTGGTTCAGCTTTTATTGGATCTCAAGATCATCTCGATCGCAATGACCTATAAAAAACGTCGTGAGAAGTATTTGATTGCTGGAGTTATCGGTATGCTTCTATTTCAACAATTCCAAAATATGGGTATGATCATCGGTTTGATGCCCATTACAGGAATCACTTTACCCTTTGTATCCGCAGGAGGATCTTCGCTTTTATCCTATGTTCCAGCGCTTGCTGTTCTCTTTGCGATGAGTTCTACGATCAAAAGAAAAAGAACCTATTAAAATAGGCTCTTTAAGCGTTCGATATAGTGCTTATCTTCACGGATCATCAGCTTTGCTTTGATCTCAGAAGTTTCCACGGTTAGCCGTGTTTTTTTATTTAAGGGTAAGGAGAGATAGTCATAACACAGAATAGCTTCGTTGAAGTTATCGCTTTCTAAGGTGATCACGCTTTGTGAACTCAAGATCAATGAGGATCCCAATGAACGATAGGCATGATGATGGATTCCTGTGATCTCGGTCAGTTGCATCGCAGTCAAGCCTTGATGCAGGATGGCTCCTCCTAAGGATCGATTATAGGCTGTTGAACCAACCTGGGTCGAGACACATAAACCATTGCCTCTAAAGGTTTCTAGATGTCTTCCATCGATGGAGACATCCAATAATTGGGTGCGTATGACGTTTTCTACTCGTACTTCATTGATGGCGAATACAGTTTGACACTTACCTTCCGTTTCGACACAGACTTCTAATAAAGGGAGCTCTGTGATAGGAGTTGACTCCTTTTGAAGATCCTCGATAAGGATCTCCCATTCATCACAGGCATAATTGGTTAAGAAACCTAAGGTCCCTGTATGGACACCAACGAAGAAACAGTGTTTTAAATGAGCTTGATAAGTATGTATGGCTCTTAGGAAGGTCCCATCACCACCGACAGAGATCACCACATCTGGGGTATCTGAATTCTCAATCCAACCTTTATCTAAAAGGGCTGTTTTAAGCTTAGAGACCACGTTTAACGTAGTTTCATCTTCTTTATTGATCAAAGTAAATTGTCGCATATTGGCTTCCTTTTAGGTTCTTTCTTATTGTATCATAGGTGTATAAGGAATGTCATATGAAGCAAAACGTCGAAATCGAATATAAACTCTTGATCACTGAAGCCCAATACAATGGCCTCGTCGCGAATTTCCCAGGCGAGACTTTTAGTCAAACAAATTTCTATTTTGATAATCGAGATCAACAGTTAAGAAAAAGGTCTATCTCTTGTCGTATCAGGACCTATCTTGATCAAGTTGAACTTACCTTTAAGATCCCTCGTAAAAAAGGCAAAGACGAGGTTACTTTTGAAAACGTCGATCCAGAAACAGCGTTTACTCGTTCAGATGTAGCTTTCTTTATGGCTCGTATGGGGATCATCAGTCCCTTGATCCATCAAGGCACCTTAGAAACCATCCGTACGACCTATAAATGTCGATATGGCTTATTATGTATCGATAAAAACACTTATAATGGGATCGTTGATTATGAAGTTGAATATGAAGTCTATAAGAATTTAAAAAAAGGCCTGATTGAATTTAGAGACATCTTGGCCTTCTTTGGGTTATCTTATATAAAAGATTGCGATTCTAAGATCAAACGTTGTCTATCAACGGCACCACAAGACTAGAATTGATCATTTCGATATGATACTTCGTTAAAGTATCCACCCAATCTTGACTTAATTCTTGATCACTCAAGATCTTAAAGTTAAGTACTTTTCCTTTGAAGTGGGCAATATCTTGAGCTTGTTTATCAATATATTGGGCTTTACCTAAAATAAGTAAAAGCTTGTTTTGTAGATCGGTCTTATTGGAGATGAGCACACTTGTTATCCCTAAGGTATCACCTTCAAATCCGAAGAGTTCTTGTTGACGATCATCCAACCAATGAAGTTCTGGATGATTTTTTTGATGAAGGGTCAAGATCTTTAATGCTTTACGTTGATCTTCAGCCTTATTGTGTTCAGGTAAACCATTCATCTTAAGGGTCAAGATATGTCGAATAAGATCTTCTTCGAATACTTTATCGGATGGTGCGTTTTGTGAGACCACCGAGGTCCAAGAATCGATGCCTACGCTTTGGGCTTTAAGTAGGATCTTGGCTGTGGTTTGTTTATCTTCTTTATCGAGATAGATGTAGCTTTCTAGATTAGAAGAAAGCTTAACTCCTAGTTCACTTAAATAGACAGGGCTTTGAAAGAAAACGATATTACTGAGTTTAACACAGCTGAATTGATGAGCTAAGGTCTTCTCTTTAGATACTTTTAAGATGGCTTCTTTGAGGGCGCCTTCATTAGGATACCCGTTCAATAGACCATAGGTATTCCACATTTGTTTAAACGATAGTTTGATGGCTTGACTATAGCGTCCATATCCAATCAAACCTTTCTCTTTTTGAGGTCCTCTTTCAGTACCTTTCGCTAAGAAAAACAATAAATCACCTTGATGAAAGTCAGTAAAGCGCTTTGAACTGGACGGTCTCCAAAAGTTGATGGTGTCGTTACCGTTCAAACGGTGAAATTCGATCATTTTTTTATCGGTGATATAGGCGATAGAAGACATGGTGAGCTGAGTGGCTTAGAAGAGGCCGCTTATTTTTCCTTGTTTATCGACGTCGATATGATAAGCTGCTGGATCTTTAGATAGACCAGGCATGGTCATAATAGGACCTGCGATGGCGACAGCGAATCCTGCGCCTACAGATAAGCGAATCTCTCTGATCTTTAGAGTAAATCCACGAGGATCACCTAAACGTTTAGGGTCATCGCTGATGGAAGATTGGGTCTTTGCGATACAAACATTCAGAAATTCTAGATTTAAGCGTTTGATGTCTTGAAGTTGTGATAAAGCGAGATCGCTGTATTCGACAGAGGCTGCCCCATAGATGGTTTTGGCGATGGTTTCGATCTTGACGGATACAGGATCTTTTAAGTTAAGGATACTGTGATATCCATTGGGTTGATTCATAAGATCTAAGACCTTATGAGCTAAAACTTCTGCGCCTGCGGAACCATATTCCCATGATTCATTAAGGGCGAAAGGTACTTTATGTTCATCACACCAATGTTGAACTGCTTCGATTTCAGCTTTGGTATCTGATGAGAAACGATTCAAAGCAACCACAAATGGGACCCCATAGGTAGATAAGATCTCTGTATGTTTCTTTAGATTTGGTAAGCCTTTTTTAAGAGCCTCAAGATTTTCTGTTTTTAGATTCTCATACACTTCATTCCCATGAAGCTTAAGCGCTCTTACGGTCGCAACCAAGACGACTGCGGAAGGTTTGAATTGACCATTGACTGAGGTGATGTCCATAAACTTCTGGGCACCTAGATCGCTCCCAAAGCCTGCTTCTGTGACGACGAAATCAGCCAACTTCAAAGCCATACGTGTCGCGATGATGGAATTGCTTCCATGAGCGATGTTGGCGAAAGGTCCTCCGTGGACAAACATAGGATTCTTTTCTAAGGTTTGAACGAGATTAGGTTTAATGGCTTCTTTTAATAAGGCAACGACAGATCCTGTGATACGTAGTTGATTGATGGTGACAGGTTCTCCATCTTTCGTAAAGGCTACGATGATACGACCGATACGTAACTTCAAATCTTCAAGATCTTTGGATAGACATAAGACAGCCATGATTTCTGAAGCTACGGTGATGTTGAAACCATCATCGCGTTCAATGGCTTTAGGTTCGTTTTGTGAGACATGGATGCTTCTTAAAGCACGATCATTCATATCCATAGCACGTTTCCATAAGATACGCTGAGGATCTAGATTAAGTTCATTGCCTTGATATAAAACATTATCGATGATGGCACTGACCAGATTATTGGCCGTAGTTACCGCATGAAGATCACCTGTAAAGTGGAGGTTGATGTCTTCCATAGGGACGACTTGAGCCATACCACCACCTGTTGCCCCACCTTTGACCCCAAATACAGGTCCTAATGAAGGTTCACGCATACAACCTATGGTTTTTTTGTTTAGACGAGATAAACCATCAACCAATCCTACGGTAGTCGTTGATTTACCTTCGCCTGCTTTGGTTGGGGTCATCGCTGTGACTAAAATCAAATGCCCATCAGATAATGAATCCAATTGATTGTTGATGGATAGATTAACCTTGGCTTTATATTTTCCATAGAATTCTAAATACTTATTGTCGATCTTAGCTTTATTGGCAATAACTTCAATGGGTTCCATCGGAATAGACTGAGCAATTTCGATATCTGTTTTCATTTCATTTTCTTTCTGCCTTCCATGGCTTTGATTAAGGTCATCTCATCGACATAGTCCACATGGCCTCCCATAGGGATTCCGTGGGCCAATCGACTGACCAAACAACTCTGTTTTTCTAAACGTTTAGCGAGATATAGTGCCGTTGTTTCCCCATCTAAGGTTGGATTTGTGGCGATGATGACTTCTTTGACTTCAGGGGTTAATCTAGGCAAGAGTGTTTCTAAGTTGATATCTTCTGGTAAGATGCCTTTTTGGGTCGAGATGACCCCTCCTAAGACATGATAGAGCCCTTTATATTCACCCATTCGTTCAAGTGCCGCCACATCTTTTACATCTTGGACCACACAAATCAAGCTTGGATCTCTATGTTTATCTGCACAGATATCACATACATCGTTTTGGGCAAGGTTTCCACATACTGGGCAAGGATGAAGCGTCATCTTGGCTTCTAGGATACTTTTCGCAAAGTCTTGAATCTCTTCTGGTTTATAGTTAAGCAAAGCAAAGGCATAGCGCTCGGCTGTTTTTTGACCTACCCCAGGCAATTTTCGTAATTGTTCAATCGCATTTTGAAGCGCTTTAGGATACATTAGTCTTCGCTTTCTCCGATGGCACTAAAATTCCCATCGAATAGGATCTCTGCATTAATTAGGGTCTGATTTTCTATTTTAGATTTAGGTGCTTTCTTAGGAAAGAACTCGAGATCTTGTTTCTCGGGTAGTTTTCCTTCATTGCGATATTGGATGAATAAATCGCGTACGCGTTCATAGTCCGCAAAACTTAAGGCATAGAGTCGGGTTTCTCTTCCGAGTACTTCTTTGGTTAATTTAGCCAAGTCGTCGATGTTGTTGAGCTCATTGACTGTGCTAACTTTCAACTTATTTTCGAAAGTGATCAGATTAAATTGTGACCCACTCGCTTGTATCGTCGATTCATCGACCATATTGGCAACTTTCATATAACGCATGTCACCTTTATGATTCTTTACGTTTTCCCAGTTTTGGCTGTCTTTGATTCTGAGTTGTTTTTCTGCGCTTAAAAGAAGCTGAAGGATAAAATCATCGTTTAGTTCGATGTTTTTTAGTTTCTTGCTTGGCTTTACTTCTTCCACATTGAGATCAAAAGATAAGGCATCTCCTTGAGGTACGATCTTTACTTCTTTTTCAGGTTCAATAGGGGCTGGTTTTTCAACAACGATTTCCTTCTCAACAACCAGTTCAGGTGCTATCTGGATAGGTTTTTCGATGATCAGTGGTTCAATCTTGACTTCTTTTTCGACTTTGACTGCTTTTTGTTTTTCATTTTTGATTGGATCTTGTTGATAACTGGCTGATTGAGAGATTGGGACATTAAGATGTCCAATCAACTTCAATAATCCGATTTCAAAATAAGATAAGACATCTGAAGCTGAACGATATTTCTCTGTAGTTTCCATTAGATCATCAATCATCTTTAAGGCGATCGGAGAAGGAATCACATTGAGGTCTTTGGCTTCTTCGGTTGTTAACTTCATTAATAATTTGGCATCTTTTGTAAAGGCATATATAACAGATTCTTTTAGTAGCTCCATTAAATCATTCGTTAATCTTCTTATATCGATATTTTTCTGTGTAATCGATTCGATTTCTTCCATCAATATCCCAACATCCTGATTTTGGATGGCTTTTAAGAGTTTTAGTTTATCTTGGGTGGTTGCGATCCCATAGATATCATTGACGTGTTGTGCTGTTAGATTATCTTCACTATACGCAATGACT
>Ga0247840_10011212_pt1 | contig 10974 bp, 18 predicted proteins | sample LaCruzMarch2015__FD_192404 | JGI IMG/M metagenome (GOLD analysis project Ga0247840, IMG submission 192404) | Freshwater microbial communities from meromictic Lake La Cruz, Castile-La Mancha, Spain - LaCruzMarch2015_17m | ecosystem: Environmental > Aquatic > Freshwater > Lake | place: Spain...
AACGGTTGACGAAAGCATAACAGTTGGAACTGGAAAAGTAGTTGTGGATGGAGTAAATGATTGCATCAATGTGTATGATGGTTCAGCTGTTTTAAGAGTAAAAATGGGGAAATTAAGTTAATGTCAACATACGGATTAATAGTTAGGGATTCCGGTGGGAATATAACATTAGATGTTGATGAGAAAATAAATAGGGTTAGGTATACCCACGAGGAAGCAGCAGATACATCGGATTCTGTTACATTAGCTGATATAGACGGGAAACTTACCGTGCAAATTGCATTTGCAATCAATGTTACAAGCCCTCTTCATTGTCCCCACGCAGTCACTCGGAGTGGAACTACAATTTCTTGGGCTCCTCTTAGCTGGGGATATACTATTGGCAAAGATTCTTTAATATTAGCGTTTATTTATGTATAAAAAATATGGGATACGGATTAGAAGTTAAAAATAGTGCAGGAGACATAATAATAGACGGAGTAAATAAAAACTTTGCTTTATACGAAAGTGGCAGTGGGACTATATTAAATACAGTAAAATATCTTGATGTTGCTTTTTCTACGCCTACGTCACAAATCCCTATTATAGCAATTCAACCTTCCGATACTACCGGATATACTTCTATGATGGGATATAACAAAAATGGTTCAAATTGGATAGGTTTTAGGGTTGGTTCGAATATCGGTAGTAGTTTTAATTGGAAAGCGTATATAGCGCATCCTACGGCAAAAGCAGAGAATTACGGTTTGGTTGTTTATGATGCAGCGAGTGAAATAATTTTTGACTCTGCAAGAACTTATTTTAAGATTTATTCTGTTACAACCGGAATTGCTTTAAGTGGGAATGGTAACCAAACTATTACACATTCGGGCATATCGAATCCTTACTATTTATGGGGTCCAGAAAGATTTCAGTTGGTGGGGCAATTTGTAGGTGGTCATTGGTTTGAGTTATTTATAAGAACTTGTATAAAAAAAGTGGATGCTACCTCTGTTATGTTGGCTTGGCAAATTCTTGGTGGCGCGGGTGTACCGGATGCAGAAACTCGCATTGATTCATTAACGCAAACACTAATTGTATTAAAATGAAAACTTTACTTATTATTTTAATATCTATTGTAATTTTAGGATGTAGTTTCAATCAAAATTATATAAAAGATAATAAGAAATTTATCAGATGCGACCTATGCCATTCTTTCGTCTACCAAGAATATTATATAAGGAATGATTATTTTGATGGGGAGATTTGTTATAGATATAGAGTGTATTGTGACTCGGGTATAGTATGCATAAATTGCTATAGAATTATGGGAACGCACTTACAGAAGTTATTTAATAAAAAAGAATGATTAAATTATTAATGAATCGCAACCAGGAGAGACAAGATGGAACCGAGTTCTTTTTGGGCTAAGCTTATGGAGTATGGATTGGCAGGAATAGTAATTGCCATCCTATTCTTTTTCCTTTGGCGGATGCTTATATGGGTAATGAAATGGGTAGACGAAATAAACAAACAACATACCGCTGAAAGAGAAATTTGGATGAAAAGATTGGAATCGTTAGATCAGTCAATTCAGACTCATAATTTAACTTCTATTGAAGCAAGGAAAGCAACTGAGGAAGCCCATAAATACCAAAGAGAAGAACACAAAGAGATGGTTGTAATTCTCGGTAGAATAAACGGATACAAACAATGACCTTCCATCAATTCTGTAGAAGTTGTAAGTACATATTAACCATAGAAGAGATGAATAAACATGTAGAGGATTTCCTTGGCCTTTGTAATAAATGCAGGGAAGAAAAGAAGCACGCGGACAGCTTTAAGAATAGAGCAATAGAAGCGCAAAAAAGGAGGGAAGATGCTTAAACTAGGTAAAGCCATTGCAGTAATAACGGTAGCCATATTAAAAATTAAAAGCGTTATCGCCTGGGGTATGGATAAGTGGCAGAAACTTTCACCTCTCATCAAGCCGATAATCGAACAAACAGAAAAGGCCGCAGCTGATGGCTTGATTACCCGGGAAGATCGCAAACAGATTGCACTTGTGGCCATTGCTAACGCTGAAAAGTCAGGGGCGATTAAGTTTAATTTTGTGTCCCGGTGGATCATAGGAAAGATAGTTGATAAGGTGGCTGAGAAATTACCTGACATCGATGTTAACCAACAGGCCCCGGCATTGGTGGCCGATGCCATACAGCAAGTTAAGGGATGAAAATTACAAAGCTAGTAGTTATTCTTTTTTTAGTGTTTAGCCTGTCGGGGTGCTCCTATATCTACTGCAAGTGTGCTTGTGGTGGTAAGTCTTTTAAGGACTGCGATCCTCAAGTTGGTTGTACGGCTGCCCGATGGTGGAAGATATGGGAATGAGGAGGTAACATGATAATCTTTAAAGTATTAGGAAAAATAGGGCTTACAATAATCTATCCGGCAGCACGTATAATTCTTAACCCCATAGAGCAGTTAGGTGGTAAGACTACAGGGTTCTTTGAGGGGATAAAGAACATCTGGGTAGAGGATAAAACAAATAAGGAGCGAAAGTGAGTTTTTTTAAGGACTGGTGGGAAGGAATAAAAGCAAAAGGATTTTTCTTTTCTTGGAAAAGAGATTGGCCAGGAGATGAAAAACTTCCCCATTTTAATCAATGGGGTAAGCCGGCGACAAAGGAAGATTGTGAAAAAGAAATCAGGGACAGTTTAAACAAAAAGAAAGGGGCGCAGTAAATATGGGTTTAATATCGTGGTTTAAAGGATTGTTTAATAGGACTGGAGCGTTAATTCTTAAGATGTGGAACTTGGCTGAGCCATTTTTAAAGGAACTTTTAAGCGCAAGCGCGAACGCGGCTTTTAATTCTTTAAAGGCTTTAGCAATTGAGGCCGCCGGGTATGTTGCAACGCAGGGCTTGCCTTCGGACAAAGCTAAACAGGACGCTTTTAAAGCTTATATGGTAAATAAAGCTAAGGATCAGGTTGCAGTTTTAAAAGATAGCGAGATTAATCTTTTAAGGGAGACCGCTGTAGCTATTTATAAAAAATCACAGGAGTAACAAATAAGCATCACCTAAAGAGGCGCGAGAAGATCTAGGCCAATTTTGTTGATCGCGCCTCTTTAGAATAATCAAGAGACCCATGAGTACTAAGGAACTTATAAAAAGAGCAGATTTTGTAAAAGATTTTATGGTCGTTATTGACAGGATATTGTCCAGGGAATTACCAGAGAAGGCGACAAGTGAGGAGTTCATACAGAAAGCTTACGGCAGTATCTACATCCGCATACGGCATATAAACGAGGGGTGCCGGGCGATATCGCAGCCTAAAGACGGCGATTAATTCACGTGAAATAGTTAACTAAATGGATAATTTTCAAGTCTTGTTATGGCCGGTTACCATTTTGAGCATTACGGGTACGGTCCTTAATATAAGGCAGAAGAAGAGCTGTTTCTATATATGGATCGTAACCAATGCTTTTTTGTGTGCGTACAACTTCCATATTAAGGTATACGCGCAGAGCGTTTTATTCTTAGTCTACTTTTCTTTAGCAATTTGGGGAGCTTACCGGTGGCATCAAAAAGGTGGAAGGCAGGATTAATCCATTAAAGATTTATCTAGCTTCTTTTTAGATAAGGACAATTTTTTCTTTGCCGATTCAAAAGCAAGATTTGTTTCACAAACATCTTTAAGTGCGACTTCTACATCAGTTCCTGAAAGCCAAGATTGAACCGTTTTAACCTTATCTTTATTATCGCTAATAATTCCTTCGGTTATCCCCATAAGGATATTAAGACGATGCTTACAGTGTTGACCATATAATCCCGCAGGGCAGGAGCATCTTCCGGTTAAATTTTTACCCTCTATTTTGAAAACTACCTCATAAGGTTGGGGTTTAGATCCCTGGACTAAGAATTCTATATTATCCATAAAAATATATCAACATAGAATCGGTTAATTGTCAAGAAAAATAGCTTGACAAATTGTTTACAGGTGTTATACTTGAGTAAACTTAACAAAGGGGAATAAAATGACATCTAAAAAGGGAACTAAGAAGCCAAGAACAAGTGAATATGGCAAGCCTCACGCAGTTCGTTTTAAGAAAGTAATAGACAAAGAACTTGCGGTGATTTGTTTAGAGAATGATGTCCGGCCATCAAGTATCATTCAGGTCGCGGTAGAGTGTTTTGTAAGACATGGTAATTGTGAAGCAAGGAAAAAGATAATTAGGGAATTGTAGATGCATCCCAGATCGGTACCAACCGGAGGAGCCGGTTGGGATAAGACGCTTGGCGAACTTTATAAATATGCGGAAGAAAAAGTTGACGGTTTTGTTGTGGATGAACGGATTAAACTAAGGGGAGTGGGAAAATGAGGATATTGACAATTATATTATTGGGTTTGGTGCTTTGTGGATGCTATCCTTCACACTTTGTTAGGTCAGACGCAACACAAGAACAATCACAGAAAGATTACTATGAATGTACGGTTCAAGCCGGACAAGAATCGAGTGCATGGGGTGGCAATCCTTTAATTCTTGATCAAATGAGGGCAGAATGTATGAAGGCAAGGGGTTACACGGGAGTGTGGAAATAAAAAGGATCTATAGTACCAAGGGGGGATGATGGCTAAAACATTTATATTTAAAAGTCAAAAATGTGATCTGGTTATTAGGTTTTACGATTTAGCAGGTGGAGCTCATTTTGCATTATTTGACAAAAATGATAAAAGATTAAATAATCAAACTCTTCTTGTAGACAGTTCTTTAGAAAACCCCAATATGGGACTTAATGAAATGAGGCGCATATTGGAACAATTTGGTGAACAAGAAATAACTATTTAACCGGAGGGTGTGGCGGTGTGCGTGTGGTGCGCCATGGTTTTATGGGGCCAGTTGATCCTGGTGGAAGTGTGCCGGTTAAAATAATACGAGGGGAAAGGTAGTTAAAAAATGTTACCAGGGTTCGAAAATTATCTACGTTTTGAAAGACAACTCTCAGAGGTAACTACTAAAAGCTATCTTCGCATGGTTTGTCAATTTAAGAATTTTCTTTCGCAAGACATCTTAAACGGAGGAGATCTTAATAAGGCCAATCGCCAAGATGTTTCAAGTTTCTTGGCTTCTTTAAAAGACAAAAACTCAGTCTCGTCAATTAGCCTATTTATTGTCGCTTTGCGATGTTACTATAAGTGGGCTTATTATTTTTTTAAAGGAGAAGACTTAGGGCAATTGAGTTTTTTCTTAAATAATATTATTAAATTAAAAAGAGTACGTGGGGTTATACCTATTCCAACCCGGGATGAAGTTGTTAAACTAAGATCAGTACTTAGTCAATACTTAAAGCTAAACTCTTGGAATAAAGACGGCAGGCCCTACAGGGATACTTTGCGCGCCTATGCAATCATTGAGTTGCTTATTACAGCAGGGTTAAGATCAAAAGAACTAAGGGATTTGTGCAGACAGGACGTGGATTTAGAAAACAGGACAATTTTTATCAGAAGCGGAAAAGGAGGGCATCAAAGGATCTCTCTTTTTGGCGAAAGCGCGGTTAATGTCCTGAATGAATACTTTGAAATAAATAAATTCTACCCGGATCAAAAACTTTTTTCCGTAGCTCAGTATAATGTCATCTATCGCACTGTCAAACTTTGGGCGGCTAAGGCACAAATAAATCCGAATGTTTACACCCATTCTTTTAGGCATTATTTTATAACGGAATCACAAAGACTGGGAGTCAAAATTCAAGACGTTGCCGACCAGGTCGGGCATCGGGACCTAAACACTACTAGAAATTATACACACTTAAATATTGGATATTTACAGGACGTTTATAAAGACAAAACAATATAAATATACTTGACAAATGAGTATTGCCGTGGTAATATTTGAATCCTACGTAGCATAACACCTCAAAGAATTACTTCACTTTAGCGTCTAATCAAGATAGAATATATATTGTGTCATTGCGAGGAGTCCGCCATTGGTTCAGTGGCGGACGACGAAGCAATCTCGGTTTATGAAATACCATGAATAACGAAATCCAACGCGACCTTGGGGAACAGCCAATTGCTAAAATCATGGCTGAACACGGTTTTAAGTCTAATGATTTGGTAATTAATTCCACTGAGCAGATTACCCATAAAATGGTAGCTCGGGCGGCCAAAGGCAGGCGTTTGAATTTGAAAATCCAATACCGCCTGCTTAATGCTTTGAACAAGGCTACTGGTAAACAGTATGCATTCAATGATCTTTTCAACTATTAAGGTACAGGGTATACTTTCCAGCATAACCTAAAGACACTGTCTCGATTAGCGTGGAAAGTGTTTGGTATTTGGGTATTTGTTGCTTTAACTACTTTTACGCGGGTTCTACTGATTAAGATTGTTCTAGGATAACGGGTCCTGTCTTGGGTATTTTCTAGCGCTGACGCGCTTCGAAAACACCCAAGTCACCCGTTATCTAGGCTCGATAAAATGTAATAATATATAGCTTTCTGGCTTTTGCTGGAGGCACAATTAGAAGATTTTCGGCACTTCGACTTTTGCTCAGTGCCGATGGTGAGTGTAATCGAACCATCGGCAATAGTGTGCAAGGAATTACGTCGAGCGCAGGCTGTGTCCTTTTAGCGTAAGGAACATAGCCGAAGCGAGACGTAAGCCGCCGCACACGGCGAAAATCTTCGTGATAGAGTTTACTTAGTTAGACTTTGTCTCTTTCTACGTCAATTAGGGTAGAGAGGGGTGATAATATGGGCCAAATTATTCCATCAGAAGATATTTTACCCAGGATTCTAATAATAAGAGGTAAAAGAGTAATGTTTGATAGGGATTTAGCAGAATTATATGGTGTTGCTACAAAGGTTTTGAATCAGGCGGTCAAGAGGAATATCAGGCGTTTCCCCATGGATTTTATGTTTCAGTTGACAAAGAGCGAACAGTTGGGACTGGTCACAATTTGTGACCGGTTCAAATCTCTTAAGCATTCAAGCTCGCAATCATACGTATTTACAGAGCAGGGCGTAGCCATGCTCTCTAGCGTATTAAATAGCGAACGTGCTATTATGGTAAATATTCAGATAATGCGGGCATTTACTCAGTTACGCAGGATGCTTTTTACTAATGTTGATTTTAGGCGTAAAATAGAGGCAATGGAACGCAAATATGATAAAAAATTTGCTATTATATTTAAGGCAATTAAGGAATTATTGAGTTTGCCTTTGGTTAAGGAAAAACGCATAGAAGGGTTTCGTGTTGATAGGTAAAAATAACAACCTTTATGATCATAAAAGCGCAGAGGCGTTGATTTGTTTCACTTTGCAAGGCTTGATTTGATTAGGGGGTTTTAAATAATGGAAAAATTTTTAAAGGATTATGAAGTTGGTGATCAGGTTATTGACGGCTTAATCAGTGAACTGGCCGGGAAATCCGGCTCTAGCGAAACTGAATATTTATTACGCGAAATACTGACTACTAGTGTTAAGTTAGGTAAGGAGTCTTGCGACCGAGGAGACCTTAAGCTGGTAAATAATACGCTTAAGGAACTGCGTTATTCTTTTAAGGTATTTTCTCCATATCGGGAGATTAAGAAGGTAATTATTTTTGGGTCAGCCCGCTCAAAAGAAAATTCCGCTGAATATAAGCTGGCGGAAGAGTTTTCCAAGAAGCTAACTGAAAAAGGTTACATGATTGTAACCGGAGGCGGCCCTGGAGTAATGGAGGCCGGTAATAAGGGCGCTAAGTCAGGGAAGGAGTTCGCGTTAAATATCCGCCTGCCTTTTGAACAAAAGCCCAATCCCTATATAGATGAAAAAGATAAAATAATTAACTTTAAATATTTTTTCACCCGAAAATTGATTTTTGTTAAAGAGACTGACGCCACCGCGCTTTTTCCGGGGGGATTTGGCACGCTGGATGAGGGGTTTGAAATGATCACCTTAATGCAAACCGGAAAATCCCGGCCTCGGCCAATAGTTTTGATGGAGCCAAAAGGTTCTACCTACTGGGCAACCTGGATGCGTTTTGTAAAAAGCCAACTGGTTAAAAAAGGATTTATTAAGAAAGAAGATCTTAGCCTCTTTCAGATTGTAAAAACTTGCGATCAGGCGATTAGATACATCGAGGATTTTTACCGGGTATATCACTCCATAAGATATGTTTCGGGCCTGGCGGTATTAAGATTAAACCGCCAGATTTCCCGCAAGACACTGAAGTTTATAAATAAAAAATTCAATGACATTTTGACTAGCGGTGAAATTCAGGTTGCGCCTCCTGCGGATAAAGAAATCCAGGAAAAAGAATTCCTGAATTTACCCCGGTTAGTAATGAACTTTAATCTGCGTGATTATGGCCGGCTTTGTGAAATGATTCAGGTGATTAATAAAGATTAGTTTTAGCCTCTAAGGTTAAGGCGAGGGTAGTTTAAATAAATATGGATAAAGCGTTAGAGGGATTAAATAAGGAGCAGGCGCGGGCAGTTACGCACAAAGACGGGCCGCTGTTGATTATTGCCGGCGCGGGAACAGGCAAGACGCGCCTGATTACCCAGCGCATTGGCTGGTTGATTAACCAGGGGCTGGCTAAGACCGATGAAATCTTGGCGCTTACTTTTACGGATAAGGCGGCTAAACAGATGCAGGAGCGGGTGGATATTCTTATGCCTTACGGTTATACTGATATTTGGATATCCACATTTCATGCTTTTGGCGACCGTGTCTTACGAGAGAATGCTTTAGTTGCCGGGCTTAATCCGGATTTTAAAGTGTTGGCTCAGCCGGAAGCCGCCGTATTTTTCCGCGAGCACCTCTTTGAGTTTACGCTGGATTATTACCGTCCGCTGTCTGAACCTATCCGTTTTATCGAAGCGCTGATTTCATTTTTTAGCCGGGCAAAAGATGAAGATATTTGCGCCAAGGAGTATTTAAAATATGCCCAGGATTTCATGATTAAGGTTAAATCTGGCCCGGAAGATAAGGCTAATCAAGAGTTGGCAGTGCAGCAGATGGAGGTGGCTTCTGCTTATGTTAAATACCAGGAACTTTTGGCTAAAGAAGGCCTGGTGGATTTCGGCAATCAGTTTTATTTAAGTTTGGAGCTCTTACGCCAGCATCCTTTGATCCTGCAAAATTATCAGCAACAATTTAAATATATTTTAGTTGATGAATTTCAGGATACTAATTTCGCGCAGTTTCAGATGGTGAAACTTCTTGCCGGAAACTTAAAAAATGTTACCGTTGTCGGAGATGATGATCAGTGTATTTATCGCTGGCGCGGGGCGGCCTACAGTAATCTTGTGAATTTTAACCAAGAGTATCCTGGCGCGGAAAAAATTACTTTAATTCAGAATTATCGTTCTACCCAGCCAATTTTAGATAGCGCTTATCAGTTAATCCAAAATAATAATCCGGAGCGTTTTGAGGTAAAAGCAAAAATCAATAAACAGCTGATTGGTTTGACTAAAGAAGGCTCAAAGCCAGTGCATTTACATTTTGATACCCATTCGGCTGAAGCTGATAATCTAAGTAAGATTATACAAGATAAAGTAAGTTTAGGTAAGTTTAAATATAGGGATTTTGCCATTCTGGTGCGCTCGAATTCTGACGCTCAAGGTTTTATCCAGTCTTTAAATATGCAGAATATTCCCTGGCAGTTTAGCGGTAATCAAGGTTTATATGCCCGGGAAGAGATCAAGTTATGTATTAATTTTCTGCGGGTGATTGCCAATCCTTCGGATTCACTAAGTTTATATTACCTAGTGAGCTCTGAGATTTATAAACTAAATTTAGCGGACCTGGCCTTATGTAATCATTTCGCCCGGCGCAGGAATCGCGCGCTTTACGCGGTGTTCAGTGATTTAGAAAAAATTCCGGAATTGGCGCAAGTTTGCGATCAGGCCAAAGAGAAAATAAAACAGGTACTTTTAGAAATTGAAAAATTTCTACAAATTTCCCGTGATCAGACTACCGGTAGGCTGCTTTATAGTTTTCTTACCGATACCGGTTATCTTAAATATTTAACTTACGCTCCTACCTTAGAAAAAGAAACTAAGATCCAGAATATCGCTAAGTTTTTCAATCAGGTGCGGGATTTTGAGTTGGTGGCTAAAGAAGACAGGGTGATTAGTTTTATCAGGCATCTTAATCTGCTGATTGATTCCGGAGATGACCCGCCGACCGTGGAGGCGGACTTAGACCAGGATGCGGTGAATATCTTGACGATTCATAAAGCTAAGGGGTTAGAGTTTAGGGTAGTGTTTTTAGTCAGCCTGGTGCAGGGAAAGTTTCCTCTTCCCAAGCGTTCAGCGCAGATCGGACTGCCAGATTGTTTAATTAAAGAGGTTCTGCCTACCGGAGATTTCCATACTCAGGAAGAGCGCCGGCTTTTTTATGTGGGGATGACCCGTTCCAAAGAGGAATTGTATTTGACTAGTGCTGATGATTATGGCGGTAAGCGCTTACGCAAGGTGAGCCAGTTTGTATTGGAGGCTTTAGGTAAACAACCTGAAGCAGTAGAAAAGAGAAAGACCGCCCCTATTGAGAGTATCGCGCGTTTTGCGCAGGTTTTGGAATTGCCTAAATCCGCTCTTTCCGAAATTCCCGAGGATAAACTAGTCAGTTTAAGTTATTATCAGATTGATGATTACTTGACCTGTCCTTTAAAATATAAATATGTGAATATTCTGCGCGTGCCGATTATGGAGCATCATACGGTTATTTACGGCCGGGCGATGCATGAGGCGGTAAGCCAATATTTATTGCGTAAGCTTAATGGCAATAAGTTTACCTTAGCTGAGCTTCTGGATTGTTTCCAGGCTAATTTTGATCCGCAGGGGTTTCTGGATGCTCATCATCAAGAGGAACGTTTCCGTGTCGGCAAAGAGGCTTTGGTTAGATTTTATAAGGATGAAGAAAAGCGCCGATCGATTCCTAAGTTTATTGAAGAAAAATTTTCTTTTGTAATTGGAAATAATAAGATTACCGGCAGGTTTGACCGT
>Ga0247840_10011221_pt1 | contig 10967 bp, 8 predicted proteins | sample LaCruzMarch2015__FD_192404 | JGI IMG/M metagenome (GOLD analysis project Ga0247840, IMG submission 192404) | Freshwater microbial communities from meromictic Lake La Cruz, Castile-La Mancha, Spain - LaCruzMarch2015_17m | ecosystem: Environmental > Aquatic > Freshwater > Lake | place: Spain...
GAAGTTTAACGCCCACAACTGATAGAAATTGGGCTTCGTTTAATTTTAAATCGTTGTAATTCTGCATAATGTTTGCAAAGTAACAACTTTTATATCATATAATTATAACTTATATAACAACTAATAGTAATAATTAAAATAAGTAGGTTCTTCATCCCAATCCTGCGCTTCAAATACAGTTCCCAATTCCCATTTATCTTTATATTTGATTATTAGTTCTTTTGACCAAGGTAAAGCTATGTTTCCTGATAATGCATTCCAATCTAATTCACCCAAATATCTTTCTATGAACGCAATAGACCAAGGTAAAGCTGTATTTGATGATAATTCAGTCCAGTACCAGTGGTCAATATATTTATCTATTAATTCTAAAGACCAAGGTAATCCTCTATTTAAAGACATTTTATACCAATGCCATTTATCAATATATTTTTCAATAAGTTCTATAGACCAAGGCAAAGCAGGATTTCCGGATAATTTTTCCCAGTTCCATTTATCTATATATTTTTCAATAAGTTCTACAGACCAAGGTAATGCAGGATTTCCGGTTAATCCATACCAGAACCATTTATTATTATATCTTTCAATTAATTCAATTGTCCAGGTCAATGCAGAATTTCCGGATAATTGTACCCAATTTAATCTGTCAAAATTTCTTTTATATCTTTCAATCAGTTCTATTGACCAAGGCAATGCAGAATTTACACATAAACATTGCCAGTCCCATTTATCAATATATCTTTCAATAAGTTCGACAGACCAAGGTAAAGCAGGATTTCCAGATAATTTTTCCCAGTTCCATTTATCAATATATTTTTCAATAAGCTCTATGGACCAAGGTAATGCAGGATTTTCGGATAATTCATGCCAGTCCCATTTATCAATAAATCTTTCAATAAGCTCTATAGACCAAGGTAATGCTATATTTTGCGAAATAGACCAAGGTAATACTACATATTTCGATAAAGTCTCATCAATAAAATATCTTTTATATTTTTCAATAAGTTCTATCGACCAAGGCAAATTGGTATTTAGTGCTAATCTATTCCAATCCAATTCATCTTTGTATTTCTCCAATAACTCTTCAGATAGATTGTAATATTCCGAAACAGAAGAGAAAAATGAATATTTATGTTCTATAAAAAAATCAATAATCCACTGATTCTCAACTTCAGTAAGAAGCTTATTAGTAATAGAAAGTTTCTGCTCTATTTTTTGAAGAGCATCTGCTGGTCTAATGGCTGGTAAATTATTGTTGGTCATAATAAATGTCTGATATTTAATATTGAACGTTTAGCTTTGCTAAGTTCTTGTATTATTTGCTCTTGTATATTTTCAAAATATGCTTGTGTTTGCATGGTTTTATTCGTTATCAGTTATTTTAGACATTACTTTATCAATGATTTGGTCTGTACATTGTGATATTATATAAGTGTTAAAAGAGCATTTAATTTCATAATTCCAATTGTCCTCAAATTTGATTAATAGTTCTTTAGACCAAGGTAATGCAATATTACCTGATAGCACTTCCCAATCCCATTTGTTTTTATAATTCTCAATCAGTTCTATTGACCATGGTAAATAAGATTTACCTGATAGCCCATACCAATTTTTCCAGTTCCATTTATCTTTATATTTTTCAATCAACTCTATGGACCAAGGCAAAGATTCAATTTCTGATAATCTAGCCCAATCCCAATTTTCTTTATATTTATCAATAAACATTATTGACCAAGGTAAAGATTTATTCATTGATAGCGAATACAAATCCCATATAAATTTATATTTATCAATAAGTACTAAAGACCATGGTAAAGATTCATTTCTAGATAGCGCAGGAAAATATAATATATTATTAAATTTTTCAATCAATTCCATAGACCATGGTATAGCAGTATTTGAAGATAAATTTACAATGTCCCATTTCGCTTTAAATTTTTCAAGCAAATCCATAGACCAAGGTAAAGCAGGATTCCATGAAAGGCTACTCCAGTTCCATTTATCTTCATATTTTTCAATCAAATCCATAGACCAAGGTAAAGCAGGATTCCATGAAAGTCTACTCCAGTTCCATTTATCTTTATATTTCTCAATCATCTCAATAAACCACGGTAAGGCAATATTACCCGATAAACCACCAAAGGGTGAGCTTCCCCAGTCCCATTTATCTTCATATTTTTCAATCAAATTAATAGATAAAGGTACATACTTGTTATTTGACAACCTTCCAAAAGACCATTTATCAATAAATTTCTCAATCAAATCAATTGACCAAGGTAAAGATTCATTAACAGACAAATAACCCCATTTCCATTTATCTTTAAATTTTTCTATTAATTCAACAGACCAAGGAAATGATCTTTTCTGAGATAACGATTCCCAATCCCATTTATCTTTATACTTATCAATTAGTTCTATTGACCATGGTAAAGAAGTGTTTAGTGTTAGGTTGTGAAAATACCAATTATCATTATATTTTTCAATCAGTTCCAAAGACCAAGGTAATTTGGAATTTTCAGATAACCAATTCCATTTACAGTTATATTTATATTTTTCAATCAGCTCCATAGACCAAGGTAAGGTTCTATTCCATGATAGTATTTTCCAGTCCCATTTATTTTGATATTTTTCTATTAACCAATCCGGTAGTTTATAATATCTCATTATAAGTTCAATAAAGTAATCAGGATGTCTAAGGAAAAAATCAACTAACCATTGATTATCAATTTCTGCTAAAAGTTTATTAGTAATAGCAAGTTTTTGCTCTATTTTTTGAAGAACCTCTGTTTGTCTAATAGCTGGTAAGTTGGAGTTGCTCATAATACTTGTAATTAATCGGTTAAATCAATAAAGTTCTTCTGAATCTAATGATGAATTTACTACTTTAAAGTTAAACCCAGCATCGAAAATTAACTTTTCAATTAGTTCTTTTTCTTTTTCATCTGTATTTGGACAAATTATAATTTTTTCTATCAAACAATTTAAATCAACACTAATCAACTTACCGTTTTCATATACTTGATTCTTCCAATATACATCATTATCAAAACCTTCAGTATCAACATAAATCAACAATCTAAATTCTCTTTCTTTTTGAAATTTATCTATTTCCTTATGTATAAGAGGAGTAAATGTGTTGTATTCTATGTGAGGGTATGTTTTGGGATTAAACCAAGTATCATTTTTGTAATCGATATAACGAACTTCACTGTGTGGAATTCTTTCGTCAGTATTTTCAAAAGCCATATAAATTCTTTCAAGACTTGATTTTATAACAACTCCTTTTTCCCCATATTCTTCCCACATATAACTTGACTCGTCAGTGTTAATATGCCAACAATTTACTATTGTATTTGATTTTTCACTTTCATGTCGTGAATCAAATCCTTGTCTATTTCCTTTACGTTTATTATATTCAGACTCTTTTATAGGTAGAGTTCCTTCATCCTTGTCTTCAAACTTAGATGCTCTACAAAAAAACAGTTTTCTACTTAAAATAATTTTTTCAAACTTTTCCAAATTCATATATTGCCATAATACGGTCTCGTTATCAATGGGAATCAAATTTCTATGTAGTCTTGGATTGTCGAGTGACATATTCGAAATAAAGTTAAGTTTGTCAATTTCGTTTGGTGAAATAAATGCCCGTCAGCCAACCAATGACTCGATACGTATTTTATTTTTATGTTGTTTTTTTATTCATTTCTTTTGTCGCCCATCTTGTCACTCTCCCAGTTTTATTTTCTCCTGCGAAAAAATTGCCATCTGATAATATTCCGCAGAGACATTCGTCTGTTATTAATGATAATACATGATTAGTCTCATTTATTAATCCTGTCACTTTTAATGACACAATAAATGAATCTAAGGTATAACCATTGCTTTCAATATATTCTAAGGTATTTTTGTCTTTCAAATCAAGCTTCTTGTTCCTGCAAAGTTTGTTTATAATGACGAATTGAGTTTTGTCTAAAATTGCTGGTGACCATTCCTTAGGTACAAGAGGTTCTATTAAAAACTTTTTATCTAATTCAATGTAATTATACTCCCATCCTTTTAAACTATTTGCTTCCTTATACTTACAGAGTAAAAAACCATGCATTTGATCAATTGACAAGTCATCTCCAAATATTTCTGCGGAAATTCCAAACATAAAGTGGAGTCTTGTCCATATTACTTCTAATAAAAAGTAAACCGGATTGTCATTTGATGAAACGTAGAACGGCCAGCTATTATCATCTAAAACAGGATGGGCAAAAGGGATACCATTTGTTTTAACTAATGAATATTTGTCACAAATAATTAAGTTGGGAAAACCTAAAGGTCCAAATCCAGTTATTCTAGTTTCTTCTGTTGTGGAAATATTATCTTCTAGGTATTCTACAAATGATTCCCGTAATGAAAATTCAGATTTAAAACCATTATAACCCCATACAATTCTTGCAGGATAAAAAGCTTCCATTAACAAAACATGATAAAGCATCTCCTTTTCAATTGGCAACTCATTTAACTTTTCATATTCTGGTAGCTCTTCATTGAATAATAATCTCCAGGTATTTCTGATAATTTTACCATGATATGGCTCACCGTCTTTCATTTCAGTTACATCTGTAACTGTTTTTAGATTTTCGAATGACTCTTTTATGTCTTTAGAAAAAAGATTTTTTTTTACTTGTATTACTGCAATTACATTATCTGAAGAATAAATATGTTTGTCGGTATGTGGAATTTCATCACCTTCACCGATTACAATCATACAGTCTATTTCTCCACTTAAATCATTTTTTGAATTTTTTATTTTACCTGCTCTTACGTGTAGGTTTAATCCTTCAAAGATACTTTTTGAAAGGATTTCTTTAGTCAACCCTTCGTACATGTCACCGATAATTCCAGGATGTTTGACGTAGTCATACTGTTTAAGCAACACCTGTTCCTTGTCTTTTAATTTTAATAATAAATCTGATACTGTATTTATCATATTATTTTAATTAGTAGTATTAAAAATGAGTGTTTTTATACGTCTTCAAAATAGATTCAATATTTGAACAGATTTTTGGCATCACTTCATCAATTACAGAATCGTTTATTAGCGAACTCAAATAAAGGCTTATTGCTGAATAAAATCCAGTTATTGGAGCTGAGAAGTGATGGCGTACGTAATCTTCTTCATTAAGATAAAATTCCCACAAATCTTCAAAACTTAAAATTATATCTTTCGACCAAGGAATGGATTTGTTATTTGATAACGATTCCCAATCCCATTCTTCACTATACTTCTCAATTAATTCTTTCGACCAAGGTAGTCCTTTGTTTGCAGATAATCCGGAAAAATAGATTGAAGATTTTTCACTCCATTTCCATTTTCCAAAATATCTTTCAATCAAATCTATCGTCCAAGGTAATCCTTTATTATCAGATAAATCTGCCCATGACCATTCATCTTTATATTTCTGAATTAGTTTTTCAGTCCATGGAAGAGCTTCATTTTTCGACAAATAATCCCATCTCCAATTGTCAGTAAATCTTTCAATTAACTCCAATGTCCAGGGTAATTTTTTATTACACGAGAAGAACATCCAATGCCATTTGTGAGAATAACTTTGAATAATCTGCATCGTCCAAGGAATTTGTACATCACTATAAGACAGCCTTCCAAAATCTATATAGCTATAAAATTTTGTCAAAAAGTCATTAGACCATGGCAGTGATACATTTCCTGAAAGACTTCCCCAATCCCATTTATCTTTGTATTTTTCTATTAGGTCAACTGACCATTCTAAAGCAGTATTAGAAGATAACTCTTTGAACGACAATCTGAACTTATACTTATCTACAAATTTCATTGACCAAGGCAAAACTTTATTTCTTGATAATTTTTCCCAGTCCCATTTATTCTCATACCGTTCAATTAATTCCTCTGTCCAAGGGATTGATTCCGAACTTGATAGATATCCCCAATTCCATTTTTTTGAAAATTTCCCAATTAATTCAGTATTCCATTTTATTCCCTCATTATTTGATAACCCATTCCGATCCCAATTCCAGTTGTCTTTAAACCTATCTATCAATTCTATAGACCATGGAATTGATTTATTTCTTGATAGTGCATTCCAGTCTAACTCTTCTTTGTATTTTTCAATTATTTCCGGTGACCATACAATAGTTTCATTTTGGGATATGCAATTAGCCCACAAAGGTTTATGATTAAATTTATCAATTGCTTTGGCAGTCAAAATCAAATTTTTATTATTTGTGATTTCGCTCCAATTCCAATTCTCCTCATATACTTCTAAATGAGTTTCAGACAAAGGATAAAAAGAAGAAACAAGTTTAATAAACAATTCAGGATGTCTGATAAAAAATTCAACCAGCCATTTGTCTTCTGTTTTTTCTAAAAGATTGTTGGTAATAGTCAGTTTTTGCTCAAATTTTTTCAAAGCATCTCCATTACTAATTGTTAGTGAGTTGTTGTCGGTCATAGTATTTTGTATTATATTTTTGCTTTGCTGGTATTTTTATTATACTCTTCGCCTTCGCTCAGCCAATTTCAAAAATCATATTATATGTATTTAATATCCAGTGAGTTTATTTCGTATTCAGTAAATAGGGTTTTTGTGAAACTCAAAAGTAAGAATTTTTGTTGGTAAATTAACAGAATGTGCTGTGAAACATAAAGAACGTCATTAATTTAAAGTTTAGCAGCACCTACTTCAACCCCGCAAATATAAACATAATATTTCACTTTTTTAAGCACTTTATAAATCTATTTTGTCATTTTACAAGGTCATTTTGCATCCGTCGTTCGCTGCTTTCGAGTCAATTTTTTCGCTCAAAAGTTACTTTTTTCAGGTTTTCTTTCAACCGTTTATCAGCCATAAAACAAATTTTCTTAGCTTTTACTTTACTTGGTGTGCATTGTTCGGGCATATCGAAGCCATCGCTTGTGGCAGAGAGTGTAAATCGTCCTAAATCATCCAACCGTACACTATAGCCCTTGTGTAGGTATTCTTCTATTATTTTGGACAATCCGATTAATGTTGCTCGAATGTCAGTTTCGGTCAATGTGCATCGCTCCGACAATTCTTCGGATAATTGTCTGGTACTTATTTCGCCCGATCGTACGGGAAGCGCGTAGTTTTTTATTGCTTTTTCGCCTAATCCACTTCTCTTGGTTTTTACTACATATTTTATTGGCATAATATTCAATTTGTTTGATTTGAAAAGTATTGAATTCTTTATTGAAAACTTACTGTTTGATAAATTGATAGATGTACATCTTTTATTAAATTAGATGTACATCTATTTATGCCACAAATATACATCTTTTATTAATTAAGATGTACAACTTTTGAATAAAATTTATTGAAGTTTTCGAAAAAATTCTCGAAGTAAATAATTGACAAATAAAACATTGAAAACAAATACAAATAGCATCGGGTCTCCGACCCTGTTAGCAGCAGTTAATTCTATCGATTACATATAGTTTTGTAAACACAATATTCGCAGGGTTTATTCGATTCGGTTTGTACGAATGGAATTTCGGAATTAAAAATTTCATCCAGACAATTGGTTAAATGCTCGCCAAATTCTAATTCAAAATCACGATAATCGTCAACATACGAATTGCTGGGTTTGTGGAGAATTTCAGTTCTGAATTTATCTTTAAAGAGTTCACGTAGATAAATTATTCCAGGCTCAATTTTTTTAGTTCCAGCATGTTCTTTATACAGCATTCCGTACAAAAATGTTTGCAAAATATATTTGGGTCGTTTGTCGTTATTATGTTCAAAAACCTCTTCCCAATTAGTGAAGTCAAGTGTACCTCCTCCCGTTTTGTAATCGAGCACGCGCAATTTTCCATCTTTTTCGTCGATACGATCTATCACACCAACAATATTTACATTTCCACGCTGGGTTTTAATTGTCATATCAAGTTTTTTTTCGGACTCAATCAAAGCAAAAGGTGCATAGCTTTTATCATATTGCAAAACCTTAATAACATATTTACGAAGAACGCTGGCAATAAGTAAATTATTACCTTCCAACTCTATTTCGTCAGCATTTTTTTTCTGAAAAAACTCTTCGTTAAATGCTCTTCGAATGTATTTATCAATAACCGATGTACTTTTTATTAGTATATCAATCTCATCCTTTTGTATAAGACGGCCTGTAAGTGGTTTGTAGATATATTCCATTACAGTATGAAACAAGGTACCAAACATGGTATCTTCAACAGTTTCTTTCACTTCTTCGGCTTGATCAACGCGCTCTACTCGGGTTAAATAAAATTGGAGAGGACAATCAATATACGATTTAATTGAACTAGCCGATAGATACCTCTTATCTTCATTTTTGGAAAAGAACAATTGCATTTTTTGTAGTATTTCAGGCGTTTTATGTACCACTATTTGCTTGGTTTCGCCAAATGAAATATCGTAGTTTATCGATTTTTTTTGAATATTTAAGCCATAATGATAATTTAATTGATTGATATAGCGACTTACTTCGGCATTTTGCAAACCTTCGGTACGAGCATCGTAAATAAAATACAATCTTTTGGCACGATGTATTAAACGGTAAAAATTATAGGAAGTAATGGCATCGTGATATTCAAAAGTAGGTAAACCAAATCCTTTACGTAAATTATATGGGATAAAACTATTTTGTGAAGATTTTTTGGGAAAAACACCTTCGTTAAACGAAGTAATAATCACATTTTCGAAATCAAGGCCACGTGACTCAAGCACGCCCATAACCTGCAATCCATCAAGAGGTTCGCCAATAAAAGGGATAGAAATTCCAGCAACTAATTGCTGAATAATTTTGCCCAAGGTATCCATACTCATTCCTGCATCTACACTATTCTGGCTTACAATAGTTTCAATTCTGTTGATTGTTAAATAAAACTGTTGTAAAAAATCACGTTCGATTTGAAAATCAGCATCTTCCGATGCACTACTTTGCCATTCGTAGCTTAATTGTTTAATAATTTCGAGCAAATAATGAATTAAGTCAACAGTAGAATTTACGGGCGAGAACAACAATCGGAACAACGTGTTTTTATGCAAATCGGCTGCATTCACATATATTTTGTTAAACCTTGCCATATCAGTCAACACATTACTACAATCAGTTGCCAATAGCTGCGATACATATTGATGATTTAAAATATCCGAAATATTTTTATGATAAAACAAGACTTTTGATCCTGTTACACGAATCCTACGTTGCAATTCGAAAATCTGTGAAATTAAACCTGCCACAGGAGTTGATCTCAATGGATAGCCCATTGTAATATTAATTTTGGCTATTTGTTCCGGAAATGCATAAAGCATGGGTACCAACAAATTTTCGTCGGGTAAAATCACTGCAGTATCAATCCAACTGTCCGAAGGCTGTTTGTCGACACAAAGTTTTTCGAGCGTGGAGTAAACCTGCTTTGTCATACCTATAGCCGATGGAACCCCAACAAGACTTATTTCTTTGTCATTAAGCGACAAGTTAGCGGTTGAAATTAACAATTTCGAAGGAAAAACATGTGTATTATCAGCAAAAAACTGGGAAGCAGGATTATCCGCATCGCGTAATTCATCCGATTCATAGTCCCAATAAAAATCAGCCTGATTTCGCTTTAATAATTCGCTCATCAATACCCTTTCGCATGGATTGAGTGCATTGAAACCAATAAAAACAAAGCTCTTAGAATCCAATTCGGGAACTGATTCTTTGTTTTTTAATTTTTCGGCCACTTCGCGACAAATCATACCTTCGGTACCTAACGAATTATTTTTAAGCTGCGTAACAAACTCATTATATACGTCGTAGAGCGCTTTCCAAGTAGCAATAAATTGCTCTTTTGTCTTTTCTTCGGATACTGGAATAAAATTTTTCCAAAATTGTTTGATGGCACTTATTTGTCTTTCGGACAACACATTAAACATGCGCTCAATCTCATTTAATTCAGTTACATTTTGAAATAACTGATACGCATCGACCAAATACTTATCAACCTCATCAAAATCGTTGAGCAACATTTCGCCCCAAAAAATGAAACTATCAAATGATTCATCTGTTTTACTTATTTGCTTATAAATCTTGTAAATAAGAAAAAGATTACTTAGCCTATCAGCGGCTTGTAATTGTGTAGCGGAACTAAAACACTCGTTAATTGTAAGTATTTTGGGCGAAAACAAAGGCTTATCAATTAACAGCGAAATGTATTTTTGAAAAAACAGACCAGCACGCCGATTTGGAAAAACAAAAGTAAATCTATTTATATCCTTATTATATGTAGAATAAAATGCTTCAGCTACCCTATATAAAAATGAATTCATGCTACTAGTGATATGTTTTTTGTTGAATTACGATTTATGAAATACTAGTTTAAAGTGCTAAAATACAACTATAAAATGAATAGTCAATACTAAATATGTAAAAACATTTCAACAAAACTCATAAATATCTATTACCAAATCAGTTATAACACCAAACAGTATTTAACATATTGCGTTGTGTTTTTTTAACTAAATATATTTGCACGATAAACGAAAATTTGTGCATCTTTGCAGAGTAAACAAACAGATAAATTTTTCATAGTTAAGGTTTAGGTTAAAATGTGGCAAAGGGTAGCTGTGAAGCTCCCCTTTGTTTTTTATATAAATCAATGTAAAATAGCGTTTTAATCAAAAAAAATAACATGATTTTACAGCAAATAAAAATATAAATTCAAAAAAAAATTGCAAATTTAAAATTTGCTTGTATATTTGCATAAATTATTTCAAAAGATAACTGGAGTTCCGGCATGTAGTCGGAATTCTTTTTTGTTTACACAAATAATAATTCATACTTAAAATATTAGAATTATGGCAGTTGCTTACATGACCGCTGAAGGTTATAAAAAATTAATGGCAGAACTTAATGAGTTGGAAAGCGTACAGCGTCCATCCATTTCGAAACAAATAGCTGAG
>Ga0247840_10011228_pt1 | contig 10963 bp, 11 predicted proteins | sample LaCruzMarch2015__FD_192404 | JGI IMG/M metagenome (GOLD analysis project Ga0247840, IMG submission 192404) | Freshwater microbial communities from meromictic Lake La Cruz, Castile-La Mancha, Spain - LaCruzMarch2015_17m | ecosystem: Environmental > Aquatic > Freshwater > Lake | place: Spain...
TTATGTCCCGATTAATCTCTCCGAGTAACCACTTATTCGTGGTAATGGAAATCTATAGGCCATAAAATTGATAGCTGTGCTTAATTGATATAATTCTATTTACCATTTTCAAATCTGGAATTGCTGCTCATCAACTGAAACGCCTCAGCAGCCTCACACCCAACTGATGCGCCCCGCCATCTGGCAAGATGCTCAGCGGCCTCCAATGAGCGGGAATGTGGCCATTGGCGCATTTCTGAAGCGTATGCTTCCAGTGCCTTAATTTTCAACCCAAGTGTTTGTGAGATATCGACGTAACAGGTTGGCTGAAATGCAGGGGCTGATCCTGGAGGCTGCCACTCGGTACTTGAGGGCACCTCAAATGACTGCAGCCTGCGCACGCAATGCCCCGGCTGTGGCCGACATGCGATGACAACAGCTTCATGGGTAATCTGATGATCGATATTGACATCACCTACATGATGCGTTACTACCATGTCCGGCTTAACGCTTTCGATCTCCTGTTCGACTGTTTTAATGACATCGAGACGGTCAATTGAATCCATACGATTATCCGGCATGGCAAGGAGCTTTACCGATGCTACACCGAGAATCTCTCCTGCAGCATGTGCACACTGCTGAAGCATGGTCAACTCATCCGATCGGGTGTCACGATTCCTCGTTTCATCCCTCGATGTGGCACCCTCAGCAAGTATCACAACATGTACCTCATGGCCTGCCTGTGCCCAGACGGCCATGCTACCTCCACAACCGAGGATCTCATCATCCGGATGGGCTGCTACAACGAGAATCTTCATTGATTTTGTTCTGCCTTTTCAATTTTTATGGTGTAACGTTGCCCCTGCCAGTCAAAAAAAGCCGGATAACACTCATTATCGACAACTCTCAGTAGATTGAACTGCTCCGCTATGGTTTTCTGCAGGTCAAGACGACTGTCATCTACCCTGCGTCGTTGATAAAAGTTCTCTTCTCCTGCTTGAGGAACAGCCTGCTGAAGAATCCCTGGGTATCGCATCACAAAATACCTGAACAGGTTGAGTGTTGCATCTGCCTGCTTAGACCTCAACTCATCGACAAGTTCATGGCCTTCCAATAACATAAAATCCTGCGAGTAAATCGTGCCACTATCAACCGCCTCTTCAGCCTCAAATAATGTGATAGGTATTACCTGCTTGCCTTCAAGCACCTACCACGTCATTGGGTACCACCCCTTTACCCTATAAATCGCTTTCATGCACAACCAGGTTGTGCTTGTTTCGCTTGAGAATATCTGGTTGTACCAGTTGGCTGCAGCTCAACATAAAACAGAATTCACCGTTAGGTACATCGGCAGGATGATGTACCCATGTGGCATGATGCTTCTGCTCATTCCACTCAGCCACCAACATTTCAATCCATGGATTCAGCCATGTGGTTCTATCGGAGAGAACTGTAAGAGAAAACGCCGCACGCCCGTATGTGTGTGTGTAATATCTTTAAAGCCAGATTTTTCATGTAGTTTTATCACCGCTTTATTTTCTTCAAGCACTTCACAATACAACTGCCTCAATCCCAGCACTTTTTTTGCATAGTCAATAACCTCCCTTTCAACCCCAATCCATACCATCCATTTACTCAACTTATGAGAAGTAAATAAGGCTTCATCAGCCAGATAAAATCCCCAATATGCTGACTTGGCATCATTATCGATATCGGTAAAGTTGACCACCCCGAAATCAACCACTTTATGAGAAAACATCAGCCATAGTTTGGAAGAATCATCACTCGTCTTTTCCCACCATGCGTCATGCTCTTCCTCTGATATCTCGTGCCTGGTAAACATCATGGAGCGGACCTCCGGTAAATTCCGCCACTCCCGGATTTTCTTGTAATTTTCAGAGGTTATTGGCTGTAGCATAATGTGCGTTTGGAATTGCTTTGGTTATTATCTTGGCCACTTTCTCAGCTCCATTCCCATCTACAAGCTTCATGCCCATTTCAGTCTCCTGTCGGTTCCGATCAGTGTCCTGTAGTGCCTGTGAGATTCCTTCACGTAGTGTGTAACCATCAACGTCTTGTGACGTTCCAGGCCAGCGAAGCAATCCGTCCACATGAAGATCACTGGTAAACGGTACCTGGTTATCGGCAATAGTGACTACGAGACTTGGCAAACCAAGACAAAAGCGTTCCCAAGTTGTGGTGCCACCAGCGCATAGCGCCAAATCAGCCTGTGCCATCAGTTCTGCTATGTTCTCTACCTGGACGTGAAGCGTTGTCAGAGGTCGCTGTGTCACGGCCTGAGAAATTGCTTCTCGATGAGGATTTACTGCTCCAATAACGACATCTACATGTATATGGCTGAATTCCTGTGCTGATAGTGCCTCAAGCGCTTTTCCGGTCATATTATCAGGATCGACACCGCCGAAAAACACAAAAACACGATGAACAGAACCATCCCGTCTCTTCAGAATTTTTCGTGCTACGGCAAATTCCTTGCGCAATAACGCGTATTGTGGTCCTGTCAGTAAGGTACATTCAGGAGAAACCAGGTCAGCATATCGCTGACGATCTCCGTGAACATAGTTTTGGTCAAGCAAGAGATCGCAGTCATGCTTGCGGTCAGCAAGATCATCGATGACCATGACCTTGTTCACACAAGGTCGGATAAGCTTTTCCCAAGTTTCATCGATTGCATAATGATCGACAATCAGCCAGTCCGGTTTTATATCTTTCAGAATTGCAACTGTCTCGGCTGCATCAGCTTGTTGAGTTTTGCCAAGCCAAGTTGCGTACTTGCCTCCTGCTGTGTATTCCAGATGATTCTGTCGATCCAATGGCAGTTGATACAGCTTGAATTCTTTGTTTTGAATCAAGCTGCTGAGATTGCCTTCATGACTTCGGGTGATAAATCCGACATCAGCCCCTGCCTGCCTAAGCTCTTCAGCAAGTGTAAGGCAACGCATGACATGGCCTGAGCCGGTGAGGACTGAGGCATCGACACGGAAAATGAGCGTCTTTGAACTATACACGTACTTAATTTAACCGTTTGAATCCACTGTGACATACAGGGCCCTTCAACAGGCTCATAACATCCCGACCCTCCTCGCACTCTTTGATCAATCCAAATATAGGGTCCAGTGCTTCAAAAAAACCAGCGACAATAACCGCACTGTGTTCTGTGCAAACATAGACGCTATTTCCAGCCAAATAGCCTTTAGCCAACATCTCCTGGGTAATTAACGTTTTATAAGCGAGTACATCGGGGCTTTGAAAAGAAAACCCTGTAAGAGCTAGCAATCCCCAGTGCTCAATTTTCAGATTGTAGTTGTCTGCCAGTTTTTGCCAACCTTGACGAATGGTTAAACCGGTACCGGTGATGCTCTCCCATGACTTGAGGCGCTCCATTACCTCCAAAGTCTTGAGTGCAGCAGTCGGTCCGATACGCTCTGTCCAGAATGTGCTGCTGATGAATGTTGTCTGCGCAGCCTCCATGACTTCACGTTTGCCAATTGTAGCGGTGATACCGTACCCATTGCCCAAGGCTTTCCCAAACATTGCCATATCCGGCTCCACACCGTACTTTTTGTGAATTCCGCCAAATGTCTCACGGAAACCGGATGTGCATTCATCGAAAATCAGTACAATACCCCGTTCAGTAGCAAGGTTCCGGACTTTGTGCAAAAAGTTATCTTCAGGTCCGGCGTTGCGGACAACCTCCATCTTGATCACACCAATATCGTGGGTATTGACAAGAGCTTCAAGCTCAGCATAGTGATTGTAATTGAAAGGCAGCACCGTTCCGCGAAGGCTTCGTGGAACACCATTAGGTTCAAGACCCGGCAACAAATGACCATCGAGACTTTTGTCGTCACCGAGATTGGCAGAAAGATACCAGTCGTGCCAGCCGTGATATCCACAAATGGCCACCTTATCTTTCCCCGATGCAGCACGGGCAATACGAATGGCAACGGCATTGGCTTCTCCACCTGATCGGGCAAATCGGACCATATCTGCCCAAGGATGCAGTTCAACCAGCTTTTCAGCCAAATAGACCTCTTCCGGACAATTGAAGGTGGACATGTTTCCAGCATCTATGGTACTGCGTACAGCATCATCAACTTCAGGATGACCATATCCAAGCGTATTGGTACCAATCCCCATGATGGACATATCAATGTACTCGTTGCCATCCAGATCCCATACTCGACAGCCTTTCGCTTTGCTGAAATATGCTGGCCACTGGTCAGGAAGAAACATTTCCGCACGCTTGGATAGCAGCATATTGCCACCAGGAATGACCTGCTTTGCGCGTTTCCAGAGTTTTTGACCTGTACCCATAGTGGCTCCTTCGTTACGAATGATGTTCTGATTCACGCGAAACAATTCCGGCTGTTGTTTTTGCAAATTAAGCACTTCCTGCCAGGTAAAATCAATTTCTGGATGAAAGTGCCGGAATACTTTTTCAATCACTGCAAAATCTGTTGGTTCATCCACAGTCCAGCGCAAGGCGGAGAGATCGCTGGTATACTGCATCGATCCTGTCTTGAATCGCCCCGATTCACGCAAGTAGGGCGTAACATGCTCACGATCAAAGGGATTATTGGCTTCCCTTGCAGCTTGTTCCAGCGCATTAAAAGTAAAAACCTCAATATCAAGACCATCCGGATAGGTAGGCGGATTCGCATTGCTTAGATAATCAACATCAGAACCTTTAAACTGACGAAGACACTCATCAACCAACTCTGCATCAACAAGCGGACAGTCACCGGTAATACGGACGACAACACCGGCTTCATGTTTTTTGGCTGCCTGTACATAGCGATCGAGCACATCATTTTCACTACCCTGCTCGCACGAAAGCCCCAGTTTTCGGACATGATCGACAAGTGGTTGATTGCGCGGATCAACAGATGTGGCGACGATGATTTGATTAATCTCTTTAGATTTGGAAAGACGCGAAAGCAAGAGTTCAATCAAGGGGATACCACAAACTGGCTTCATAACTTTATCAGGCAGACGGGTAGAGCCCATGCGGGCCTGAACGAGTGCAACAATTTTCATAAAGATGTCCAACAGGAAGGGTTAATCAGATTTTCTACTTCACAAGCAAGATCCGGCAAGGTCTCCGAAAAGGCAACAGTTTCTGCATCAATAATTTGCTGGAGCTGCTGAACGCTGTCGGCGCCAACGACAACCCGGTCAATCGCGGGATAAGCGAGTGGAAATGCCAAGCAGGCCTGAAGAGCGGAAATATTGTGTTCAAAAAGCCATGTATGCCATCTCTCCCACAAACCATTCCACGGTGCAAACTTTGACGGAATAGCATATTGAGGCATCAATAAAAGCCCTTGCAAAAAAGCTGAACGGGTATGTATTTCTACTCCTTGACGTTTCAATCGCCGCAACCAACCAGTTGTCTGGAGACGACGGTCCACAAGATTGAATGGGGCCTGTACAATGTCAACAGAATAATATTCAGTAAGTGCATCCAATTCAGACGGTGCATAGATGGATATCCCTATTTTTTGCACTTGTCCACTATCTTTCAAAAGTTGCAATGCATGATAAAGTTTTTTTCCGTTCGATCCAATCAACTGATCCGGACGATGCAGAATCAAGCCATAGAGCCCGCTCACTCCAAGTCGGGCAAGTGATCCTGAAAACTGCCCTTGCACCCAGCCACCTATGTCGGTGCAACTCTCTGGCAATGCAGGCAATTTGCTGATCAATTTAAACCTCTTGGTTCCTACTTCACCCAGACAGCTTTCGCTTTCACCGTAGGCTATGGCTGTATCAAGCGTATCAATACCATGAATCAAGGCACTCTCTAACATTGCCTTGGCTTCTGCCCTATTAACTTGCCCTTGCCGGTTGGCTATACCATATGGGAAGCCGAATTGGGCTGTACCGAGGGCAAGTCTTGACATTGATTTAAGCAATTTTATCCGTCCGAAGCATTCCCATCCAAAACCCTCCAATTCGCCGATCATCAGAGACCAAACTACCTCGCAAATACCCTTCAACCGAATACCCGACTTTAAGAAAAGCACGCAATGAACCAACATTACTATCATAACAACCGGCCTCTATTCGCTCTAATTCGAGCTCATCAAAACCCCACAAAGTAATTCTTCTAATTGATTCTGTCGCGTAACCATTACCCCAGTATGACTTTTCGCCGATAAACAGGCTTAATTGACCTGACTTATGGTGTTCGTTGATAAACCCAAGTTTTATATTTCCGATATGCTCAAGTGTTTTTTGATCAAAAATACCAAAGTGATAACTCAATGGATCTTTCTCAACTTTTGACACATATTCTCTACATGAATCCAACGTCTGTTGAACAAAACGCGTTTCCAAAAACCTATTTACATCTGGATCATTTAGCCAGTCTACATAACGTGATGTAACATCTTTTTCGCTTAGCGCTCTAAACAACAATCTCTCTGATATAACTTCATTCATACAGATAACCTCACTATATTAACAACGTGATCTTGTTCTTCTTCCGTCAACCCTGGATACATGGGAATACTAACGACTTCCTGATAGTATTGTTCAGCTTCTGTGCAGTACCCTGCTTTGAAGCCCATTTTTTCATAAAACGGTTGGCGATAAACAGGAATGTAGTGCAGGTTGACCCCGATGCCCTGTTCATGCAGCGATTCGTGGACCTCTTTTTGCGTTTTCCGGATTTCATCAAGTTTAAGCCTGATCACATAGAGATGCAAACCGGAATAGCCATCCGGATGTTGCCACGGCGTTATGAGCGGAAGATCTTTCAGAAGTTCATTGTATCGCTCTGATATCGCATGACGTTTGCTTACAAACTCGTCGATCCTCTGCATCTGGCTTATGCCTAATGCGGCATGAATATCAGTCATCCTGTAGTTATAGCCCAGTGTGATTTGCTGGTAGTTCCAGATTTCATTGTCTGGCCGGGCAACCATTTCATCCGGGGTACTGGTGATTCCATGACTCCTGTATCGCTGCATTCGACCAGCGAGTTCCGGATCATTGGTCAGTGCCATGCCGCCTTCGCCTGAGGTGATAATCTTGACCGGGTGGAAACTGAATATGGTAATATCGCTGTATCGGCAGTTGCCGATGGGCTCATTTTTATATCTTCCTCCAATAGCATGCGATGCATCTTCGATGATACGAAAGCCGTATATCCTGCTGAGTTCATGAATCGCCTCCATGTCGCATGGCTGACCGCAGAGATGAACGAGGATCACCACTTTTGGCAATTTGCCTGATTTTTCAGCTTGCTCGAGTTTTTCTTTGAGCTTTACCGGGCTGAAGTTATATGTTCGTGGATCAATATCAACAAAATCGATTGCGGCTCCACAGTAAAGTGCACAGTTCGCACTGGCTACAAACGTTATCGGTGTTGTCCATACGATATCGCCTTTGCCTACTCCAAGGGCAAGGCAAGCAATATGCAGGGCACTTGTTGCGCTGTTGACGGCTATGGCATGTTGTGCTCCACAGTAGTTTGCAACGCGTTCTTCGAATGCAGGAACCTTTGGCCCCTGCGTGAGGAAATCGGATTGCAACACTTCAATGACTGCATCGATATCGGCCTGGTTAATGTCCTGTTTTCCGTAGGGAATATAATTCATATGCGTGGTTCAAACTGAGGGTCAACATATTGACAAATCAATGAACGTAAAGCCTCCTCATCAACCCATTCCTGATTGGTTCCTGAGTTATACTTGAAACCTTGCGGGACTTCACATGCGCTGAAATGCTTGAGATATTTCTCTTTATCCGCATCTGAAGGCAAAATTGCGTAGTAGCGATCAAATTCGATAGTATTATAGGAATCGCTCTCTGTTATCATCTCCTCATGAAGCTTTTCTCCTGGGCGAATACCGACATAGTCAAGCACTGCATTTGGCGAGATTGCTCTGGCAACAGTTTCGATTCGATAAGAAGGTATCTTGGGAACAAAGATCTCTCCGCCAATGGCGTTTTCAATCGCCCAGAGCACCATTTCAACACCATCTTCAAGCGAGATATTGAAGCGGGTCATATCTTTATGGGTAATAGGAAGCACATTGCAGTTTTTTGCTTTCTCCAAGAAAAACGGTATAACAGAACCTCTTGAACCCATGACGTTCCCATATCGAACGACTGAAAAACGAAGATCTCTTGATCCTTTGATATTATTTGCCGCGATGAAAAGCTTGTCCGAAACAAGTTTGGTAGCACCATACAGATTAATGGGGGCTGCAGCTTTATCTGTCGAAAGTGCAACAACTATTTTTACCTGAGAACCTAGTGACGCATCAATCACGTTCTGTGCACCATAGATATTGGTCTTTATGAACTCGTCGGGATTATACTCTGCAGCGGGCACCTGTTTCAATGCCGCCGCATGGATAATTACATCAATTCCTTCACATGCTCTTCTGAAACGCTGCAAATCACGGACGTCACCGATAAAGAACCTGATCTGAGGATATTTATCCCGCGGATATAGCTGGGACATATCAAACTGCTTCAGTTCATCACGAGAGTAGATTACCAGTCGTTTGACATTCGGATAACGCGTCAGAATCATTTCGGTGAACTTCTTGCCAAATGAACCTGTTCCGCCTGTAATAAGAATTGATCTGTCGTTCAGCATATTTTTTTGGTATCGTTTGCCTATTTGAGCGTAATGATTGCGCTAATTTTTAAGGATTTACGTTATGAAGAAGTGGTAATTCTCTGCCATTTTTATGCTCTTTTGAGACAATATCCTGATAACTGCCGCTGCGTTTGATTCCTCCGTCAGCCAGTTCTACGATTTTGGTGCAGTTTTTCAGGGTTGTGAGGCGATGTGCGATGATTAAAACTGTGAGATCATCACCGAGACTTTCAATGGCTTGCATGACCGCTTGTTCGGTCTCGTTGTCGAGAGCGCTGGTGGCTTCGTCGAAGATGATGACATCGGCCTGCTTGTAAAGTGCACGGGCGATGCCTATACGCTGCCGCTGGCCTCCAGAGAGGCGGATACCTCGCTCGCCGACGTAGGTCTGATACTTTTTCGGCCATGTTTCAATGATGTCGGCAATCTGTGCTTTTTGAGCAGCCTGTTTTACCCTGCTCTGATCAATTTTCCCTTTTGGCACACCAAAGGCGATGTTCTCCTCGATGGTGCTATCGGCAAGGTAAATTGCTTGAGGGACATGGGCTATGTGTGCCTGCCAGGCACGATTATTACTTGTTTCAATGGGCTTGCTATCAATTTCCAATGTGCCATCCGTAGGCGAAAGAAGTCCCATAACAATATCAAGCAGGGTGCTTTTGCCGCTGCCTGTCACACCGATAAAACCGATTCGACTGCCTTTTGTAATAGACAGATCAAGATTCTGCAGCACCCAAGGGGTTTGCTCTGTATAGCGAAACGAGAGATTGTTAAGCCCAATTTGCTGATTGAACAGCAATGGCTTGGCAGCCGGTTGATCAACATAATCAGGCAGAGGCTGATCGAGCAGATCGAGTGTATCGCGAAACGAGACTTGCCCCCCCTGTATGCTTGACCAGGAGGCATAGGCCTGCTGCAGAACCGGCAACAGGCGCTGGGCTCCGAGCGCCAGTGCTCCAAGAACTGGAATGGCTTTGGCAATACCATCCGGCTGCTTAGCAAGCGCATATGCTAAAACCGCAATAAGCATCATACCCGATGCTTCAATGCCAAAACGGGGGCTCGCACCGATAAAGAGGTTATTTCCCTGAGCTCTACGCAAAGGACTATCTGCATTGCGATAAATTTGGCAATAAGCTCCTTGACTTCCGTCGATCAAAACATCACGTATGCCGCCCAGACCCTCCTGCAGCGATTTAATGACCTGTGTAGATTCGCGGGCAATGCACTGGCTGTTGATCAACTGCTGCTTGCGTGTGAGTTTGATGATACCTACGTAGATAATACCAAAACCGCTAAAGGCTGTGAGTGCAATAACAGGATCAACCGCCAACAAAGCCATAAGAATGGTGACGAGCATGATACTGGAGCTTATGAGCGTCAATGCTGGAACAACGGTGGTGTAGATAACACCGTTAGCTTTACCTGATATACCGCTGATCACCTCACCGCTGTTGCGGGCGACATGAACCGAGTATGGTTGGAAAAGGGTGCGGCGGTAGATACTGATACTGAGGTCGGCTCCTGTTGCAAAGGAGAGGCGGGTACTTGCCCAGAGGAGCAGAAGACGCATAGCACCTGACAAAAGGGCTGCGATACCAAAGGTGATGGTGAGAGGAAAGAGGAGCTGGCTGGCGCTGGTTATTCCTGCTGCCCGGATGAATGGCTGGGCTGCGGGGAGCTGAAAGATTCTCTCCGGGGCGGTGAGGACGGCAAGGAATGGAAGCACTGCGCCAATACTGAGTATTTCTGCGAAGGATGCGCAGACCATCAGGAGGAGTAAAAGTCCGAATTGGCCTCGGCGACGCGGGGTGATGTGGTGCCAGAGGCGGATCAGGAGTTTGGATATGGGCAAGGGGAAATATGTTCTGATGATAAAGAGGGGCGGGGGGACCCCGCCCGTACGTTAGTTGGTATTTGCCAAGTGATGGTTTTTGCCGTTTTTGCTTTGCTTTTCCATGGAGAGCAGGTCCGAAGTGGTTATGCCTGGGCTGTATTCGGGGACTATCTTTTTCAGGATTTTCTTTATGCTCTTGATGTCATTGCTTTGTATGGCTGCGGTCAGGTGTTCGAGTTCGGCTTGCAGTTCACTCCATGGGATGAAGTGCTCCTTGGCTTTGAAAATGCGGGGGTTGGCTGATGGGCTTGAATGGTTGCCGATCAGCAGCTCTTCGTAAAGTTTTTCCCCTGGACGAAGGCCTGTTACGTGTATTTCGATGTCACCTTCAGGGTTTTCGTGGTCGCGAATGGTGAGGCCTGATAGCTCAACCATCTTCCGAGCCAAGTCGATGATTTTGACCGGGTCACCCATTTCGAGCAGGTGGAGATCGCCCGAAGAGGCCA
>Ga0247840_10011229_pt1 | contig 10962 bp, 3 predicted proteins | sample LaCruzMarch2015__FD_192404 | JGI IMG/M metagenome (GOLD analysis project Ga0247840, IMG submission 192404) | Freshwater microbial communities from meromictic Lake La Cruz, Castile-La Mancha, Spain - LaCruzMarch2015_17m | ecosystem: Environmental > Aquatic > Freshwater > Lake | place: Spain...
CCACTGAGGTCGTTTGAGTGGTGTAGTTTGTGGAATCCGTCGGCGTGAAGGTGACGCCTTGGCTCGAGATGCCCAGTGCCGGTGCGGTGGCTGGCGTGGTAAAGGCAAAGGCGCCTGCCACACTGGCCGTGCCGCCGCTGAGCGTGGAGTTCGCCAGCGTCTGGCCGATCGTGATGTTTGAAGCCGTCGGCGCGACGCTGATCGTCGGCGTGGCTTGGGTGATCGTGAGGTTCGCGCCCACGAATGTGATGGTGTAGTTGCTGCCGGCGCTGAGGGTGCCTTGCGAGATGGCGTAGGTGCCGACGCCACTGCCTGCCGCGCGGCTGAGCGCGCCGGTGAAGCTGTTGCCGGCGATCAAGGCTGGGCTCGGGGTGTAGGTGAGCGCGGGATCGCTGGCTCCGAAGGTTTTGGTTTGGTTGCCGGCCGTGACGGTGACGCTGGCGGCGGTGATGTTGCCGGTGAGGCCTGTGGGTTGTGTGAGGGAATAGTTGCCGTTTGGCGCGGTGTAGCCGGTGACGGTCACTGGTTTGTTGCTGCCCACTGTGGCGTTGCCAAAGGTGGCGGAGCCGGTGCCGGTGACGCCGAAACTCTGGCCGAGCACCAATCCGCTGTAGGCGGCGGTGCCGGTGATGGTTGCCGAGGTGGTGCCGTCGTAGGTTTTGTTGGCAATGGCGAGGCCGGTGATTGTCAATGCGGCTTGGTTCACCGTCACGCTGGCACTCGTGCTGGCGGTGGTGTAGTTGCCGCTATCAGTGGGCGTGAAGGTGATGCTTTGGCTCGCGGTGCCCACGGCGGGCGTGGTGGCGGGCGAGGCGAAGGCGTAGGTGCCGGCGACGCTCGCAGTGCCGGGGGTGATGGTCGAAGCGCTCAACGCCTGGCCGTAGGTGATCGCCGAGGCGGTCGGGGCCACGGAAATGGTAGGCGTGGCTTGGGTTATGTTTGCCGTAGTGGTCGAGACCGAGCCGAGCGAGTATTTCGAAGCGGCTGCGCCAGTGAGCGTGGCTCCGGCGAGCGTTACGGTTTTGCCATTGCCCACGGCGGCATTGGCAAATGTGGCGGTGCCGCCGGTGTGGTTGACATCATCCGCGCCGACCTTGCCTGTCACAGCCCGCGTGGCGACTGTGGCCGAGGTCGTGCCGTCGTAGGTTTTGTCATTCGCTGTAAATGTGCCCGTAAGCGACTTCGCACCAACCGTGAGCGTCTGCGTCACATTCGCTGCCGCCGTGTAGTTGCCATTGCCCGCCTGGCTGGCTGTGATCGTGGTCGAACCAACACCCACCACTGTGACGGTAGAGCCTGCCACTGTGGCCACCGAGGTGTTCGAACTGGCGTAGGAAACACTTAATCCGCTGCTCGCCGTCGCCGTGAGGCTGAATGTCGAGTCGCCATAGGTTTTCGCGGAGAGGGCGCCGAAGGTGATCGTCTGCGAGCCTTGAGATATATTAACGGTAAGATTCGCCGCCGCACTCGTGCCACCGCCATTCGTGGCCGTCACAGCCACAATGGTGCCATTGCCAGCCGTAGTCGGAGTTCCTGAGATCACGCCCGTCGTGGCATTGAGCGACAGACCAGCAGGTAAAGTGCCGCTGCTGATTGCGTAACCCGTTGGGCTATTTGTCGCCGTGATGTTTGCGGATAGTGGAGTTCCGACTGTGCCGTTGATCGTTGCGGCGGTGGCGGTGGGGGGGAGCTGAGTGATTGTGCCGGTGACAACGATATCGTTTCCACTTCCATCGCCTGGGCCGCCGGTGCCGGTTGTTCCCTCCGCATACGAATAAAATCGATAGGTAACTGGTGACGCGGAAGCGGATTGCGCGAAGGTCCATGTGAAAGTTTGAGCGGATTCGTTGTCCGTCACACTCTTCGCGGTGTCCAGATCGCTCGCGTAGCTATCGACCGAGCTTCGCAAGGCAATTTGGGTGTTGCCACTGTTAGAGCGCGCCCACTGAACCAAGATGGAGGAAACACTGAATTGATATCCGGAATTCGGAGTAATGGTGAACTCCATGTAGTCATTGCCGGTAACGGCATTTGCGATGGAAGTTAGTGCCCAGCTTGTAGCGTTGTATCGCTGTCCATTCCCTGATGCTGTGAGACCTGCACCGCGCGATATCGTAGAAGAGGAGAGATTGGCATTAGTAGAATTGGATGAGGCAGTTGTCTCATTTCCGACAAGCCCAACAAAGTCATAGGTGGCCAAAACAACCGGCGCTGCCGTCACCGTCATCGTCTGGTTCGCCGTAGCCGCGTTGTAATTGCTATCCGCTGCTTGGCTTGCCGTGATGGTAGCTGTTCCAACGGCAACGCCGGTGGCCACGCCGCTTGCGATCGACACGACGGCGTTATTGGACGAGGTGTATGTCACGGCACCAGTCGAGGCGGAAGTGGCGTTGAGGGTCACTGTGCCATTGACCGTGGTCGAGTTGGCACTATTGAAGACCAGCGTGGGGGTGGCTTTATTGACCGTCACGCTGGCTGTGGTGCTGGCGGTGTTGTAGTTTGACCCATCCGTAGGCGTGAAGGTGACGCTCTGGCTGGCTGTGCCAACAGCGGGGGCGGTTGCTGATGTGGTGAACGCGAAGGTTCCCGCGACGCTGGCTGTGCCTCCGCTCAGGGTGGAGCTGGCAAGCGTCTGGCCGTAGGTGATGCCGCTCGCGGTCGGCGCGACGGAGACTGTCGGTGTGGCCTTGCTCACCGTCACGCTGGCTGTGGTGCTGGCGGTGTTGTAATTTGCCGTGTCAGTAGGAGTGAATGTAACTGGTTGGCTGGCTGTGCCTACGGACGGCGCAGTGGCATTGTTGGTGAAGGCGTAGGTTCCCGCGACACTGGCTGTGCCACCGCTCAGGGTCGAGCTGGCGAGGGTCTGGCCGTAGGTGATGCCGCTCGCGGTCGGTGCGACGGAGACCGTCGGCGTGGCCTTATTCACCGTCACGCTGGCTGTGGTGCTGGCGGTGTTGTAGTTTGTGCTATCAGTAGGGGTGAAGGTCACATTTTGGCTGGCTGTGCCTACGGACGGCGCAGTGGCAGGCGTGGTAAAGGCGAAGGTGCCGTTGACGCTGGCCGTGCCACTGGTCAAGGTCGAGCTGGCGAGCGTCTGGCCGTAGTTAATCGCCGATGCCGTGGGCGCGACGGAGACTGTCGGCGTGGCTTTGCTCACTGTGCCGGTGGCGGCGACATTCTGGGTCGCGGCACTGCCGCCGGAGACGGTGACATTCCCCGAATAGCTGGCAGCATTGGTGCTGGCGGCGAGGCGCACATAGACCGTCGTGCTGGAGAGCGTGCCGTTGGCAGAGATCGTTGCCGTCGAGCCGAAACCGCTGCCGGAGGTGAGCGATACTTCAAAACCCGCTGGCGGAGTGACGGTGAGGGACCCTGTGAGTCCCGTGCCGTTCACGGAGAAACTCTGCTGCGCCGAGGCGGCGGGGTAGGTCGCCGAGAAGGCCGAGAGCGTGCCGCTCGTGCTGAGCGTGCCGCTCGGAGCAGCAGGCGTCCCGGATGTGCTGGCCGTGGCCGTGCCATTGCCAGCCGCATTCACGGCGCGGATTTGGACATTGTAGGATTGGCCATTCGTGAGGCCAGTAATGTCGAGCGGGCTGGTAGTTGCTGCGGGGCTGCGTGTTGTAAAAGTTGAGCCGCCATCCGTGGAATACTGGTAGTTCGTGATCGCCGACCCGCCGGTAGATGCCGGAGCCGTGAACGCCACGCTCAATTGGGCGGCCCCGGGAGTGATGGCCGTGATCGTCGGCGCGCTGGGCACGATGGCCGTGACCGTGAGAGTGCCGTTCGCATAAGTGAGCGCGTAGTTGCTGGCCGTGAAGTTGCCACCAGTGGCCGCGGAAGGTGTGATGGTATAATTGCCCGCCGAGTCCGTGGCATTGTAACCGCCTGCATAAGTGAGCGTCACCGAGCCGATGGTCTCGCCGTTTTGCAGCCCGCTGCTGGTGAAAGTTGTTTGACCTGTAGCCGGAGTGACGATGGCATTGTTGAAGACTTTGCTCGTGCTGTTTGCCGTGATGGTGAGGGCGCGGGTGGCAATTGTGCTGGATGTGGTGGCGACATTCACAGAAGACGCACCCGAACTCGAAAGCACGATATTCCCCGACTTCGTTCCCGCAGTGGCGGTCGCTGCCAATCGCAAGTAGACCGTTGTGCTCGCGATCGTGCCGGCAGCCCCCACCGTCACAGTGGAGGAGTAGGAAACCCCTCCAGTGGAAACCTCGAAACCTGAAGGAGGCGTCACAAGAATGCCGGCGGACATGTTCGAACCAGACACTGTGAATGTGGTGTTTGAGGATGCAGTGCCATAGGTGCTGGACAACGCCGCTGGCGTGCCAGAGGTGGAAATGGTGGGCGAGGCGGTGGCGACTGTGAGGATGAGATTTCCGCTTGCGACTGCAAGGGATCCAGTGGTGCTGGCAGCTAAGCCAGATCCACCCACGGTGAGAGCTCCAGGAGCTCCAGATACACCAGTGGCACTGCCGGATTTGGCGATGAGTGTGTAATTACCAGCAACAAGCGCGCTGGTGGTGGTGACGGTGACCGGCGTGCTGTTCAGGGCGAGTGCGCCTGCAGTGGCACCGGCAACTGTGAGCGGGGCAGTCGCTCCGCCTCCGTAGGCCGAAAAGGTGAGACGGGAGGATGCGCCACCGAGGGTGCAGTTCTTCGAAGAGGCCACGGTGATCGTGCCTGTGGTGTTAGCACCCGTCGCGCTGGCAGTGATGTTTTGAGTGGCAGCGAGTGCTGTGCCACTGGTGGTGCCGGAGACATCAAAGCCTGCGCCGCTGGCGATGGTGATGTTCGGAGAGCTGGCGATTCTGCCGGAACCGCTCAAAGCAAGAGTTCCCCCTGAAATTGTGGTGTTGCCCGTGTAGGTGTTGGCAGCGGAAAGAACAAAACGACCAGTTGCAGTTGAAACTTTGGAGATGACCAAACCACCATTTGAAATGACACCGGCGAAGGTGTGATTTCCATTATTTCCCACGGTGAGAGTTCTCTCAGCACCCCCAAGCGACACGGTGGCGTTGAATGTGAGATTGGAGGTGTCACCGGCCAAGCTGACGTTGCTTGCAAGCTCACCAAACTGCACATTCCCACCGATGGTGATGCCGCTGGCTTTACCACTCAAATCTTTGGCAGAAGAGTTAGCAGCAACAGTTCCGCCGTTGAGGGTGAGCGTTCCGGTGCCCAAGGCATTGACGCCGGCCACGATGATTGTTCCGGCATTCAAGGTAAACCCGCCAGTGTATGTATTACCCCCCAAAGCTAGAACACCTGCGCCACTCTTGACGAATCCGACTCCAGCTGCAGCTGATATACTGTTTCCAGCAAAATTAAGAATAGACCCGGTGCCGATATTCAGAGTTCTGACATTTCCGCCCGTTCCCAAAGTGCCCGACGCAGCAGAGAAAGTGACATTTGCGCCGTTGGCCAAGGTAATATTTCCTATGTTGCCAGTGCCGCCGCCAGTGAAAGTGTAGTTGCCGGCTGCGAATGATGCGGAGTTGTTTGCCGTGAAGGCCGAGGTGTAAGGAGACGCATCGGATGCGTTGTTCCAACGGCTCGAAAACCAGAGACCTGTGGAAGCTGTTCCAGTGTAAGATGTCTGCGCTTGGGCGCTCAATCCCCCCGCCAACAAGAGAATGGTGAAGGTTGCGATCGCAAACTTATAGCTTTGTAGAATATTAAGAAGGTTGGTTTTCATGGTGGTTAGTTCGCCAGCGCTCTGAGGAAGACGATGCATCATATTTTTTAGCTCTGTATTAGGGCGCCAGCGGGAGCGGTTTTTATGTTTATAGTTGTAACTTAGGCTGCAGGGTAAATGGTGTTGGCATTCGGGAGCGTGTTGCAATAAACGCGAATAGTAGCAGCGATGTAACAAGGAGAGGTGATGGGCTGTGGGCAGTCGAGCCAGTTTTGGGGGTAGGGCGCCGCCATGTTGGTGGGGCGGATGTAGGAGGAGGTGCGCTGGTGAGGGTAAGGTGCGTGAAGGGCAACGCCATCAGCAAGGAGCTTGGCGGTGGTGGCACGAAGGCCGTGGAACCGGTGCCAAGTGGCTTGAGCCGCAGAGAGATCGAAGGGATGGTAATTCCCGCTGGGGACGCGGACATGGCCTGCGTGCGGAGTAATCGCTTGTATAGAAAAGAAACCCCTACCTGGATGGGTCAACAGATCGCCGACAGCCAAACCTTCCGCATGGTCGAGGGCTTCCTCCAGCACAAGTTCCTCCGGATCAGCTTGAAAGCCGTTGTTTTGTGAGCCAAGCGTGGGAAGTGTGCGTGGTTGCTCGGTGAGCCAGGTCCAGAAATCGTTGAATGTCATAGAAAATTTAAGAATTAAGTTTGTAAGTTTTAAGTTGGAAAAGAGTCTTCAGTTTGAAGTTTGAGAAGAGGCAGATTTGAGTTTCAAGTCTTAAGAATTAAGTTTTAACTTTGCGTGTTGGATACAGTTTTGAGTCCTAAATTGATTCACTAAGCTCACCCTTTGGGCTGCCTGCGGCAGTCTTTCTCCGCTTCGCTCCGATTCTGTTAATTTTGTTAATTGATTCGCTTTGCTCACCCTTCGGGCAAACTTGGTTTGTCGCTCTCCGCTTCGCTCCGGGTCTGTCTGAAAACCCCTGTAAATCCTGGTCATTCTGTCTAAAATTGCAGAGGGGTTCACGCGGAGATGCGGAGGCGCGGAGGAGGCGGCGGAGCGGCTGTGGCGGGTAACGGAGGGAGGAGAAGAGTCGAGGGACGAGAGTCGAGCGTCGAGGACGGAGGCGGCGGAGCGGCTGTGGCGGGTAACGGAGGGAGGAGAAGAGTCGAGGGACGAGAGTCGAGCGTCGAGGAGGGAGGCGGCGGAGCGGCGACTTGGTGTAGGGCTGGCGTCTTGCCTGCCAGCTTGCGAAAGAACGGCGCTTCCAGCGCCTAAAGCTTGGGCGCTGACGGAGCAGCGCCCTCCAGTGGGGACGATTATAGGCGGGAAGCCCGTGCTACATGGATGCGGGCCGTCGGGGACGACGGCGCTCCCGGCGGGACGGCGGTCACAGACCGCCGCTACAGGAATTAGAGAAACTTGATGACGGCGAAACCGGAGATGAACTGTGCGATCCAGAGAATACACATCCACAGGATGATTTTGGCCTTGGATTCGCTCAGCGATAACCAGAAGTCGTTGCAAGTTCTGTTCGTAGCAAGACTTGGAGATAAAGCTGGCTTGTATGCCAAGGCCACTATCCGGCATTCCTTGACGGCCAACTCCAGACACTCCGCAATGGCGCGAGCCTTGGGCGGCTCGATCTGAGCTGCTTCGAGGATCGAGAGGATTTTGACCGTGCTCATGAGGATGAAGAATGGTGGAAAGTGTGGGGAATGTCAAGGCCGCGAAGCGGCTGTGGCGAGTGGCGGAGGAAGGAGAAGAGTCGAGGGACGAGAGTCGAGCGTCGAGGGGGGAGGCCGCGGAGCCGCGACTTGATGTAGGGCTGGCGTCTCGCCTGCCAGCGTGAGAAAGAACGGCGCTTGCAGCGCCTGAAGCTTGGGCGCTGACGGAGCAGCGCCCTCCAGTGGGGACGATCACGGGCGGGCCTGATGGAGTAGGCTTCGCACTCCACAGGCGAACGACGCCTGTGCTACATGGCAGCGGGCCGTCGGGGACGACGGCGCTCCCGGCGGCGGAGCCGCGAGAATGGGACCCCGACGGCGCGGCGTCCCTACCTTGGGGACGACGGCGGTCGCAGACCGCCGCTACAGACACCATCGCAGGCAGAACGCCTGAACCACGATGTGGCGTGGATGGGATGGTGTGTGGTTTTTGCGGCATGAGAGGGAAGTTTTAAGTTTTAAGTTGCAGTGTCGGAGACGTTTTTGAGTCCTAAATTCTGTCAATTCTGTTAATTTTGTCTAAAAGCTCCTGTATCTCCTGCTCATTCTGCCTAAACGAGTTTTCAGCATTTTCTTCTCCGGATTTGCCAGAGGAGGAAGGAGGCGCCGAGACCGAGGAGAACCCAGGTCTGGGGCTCGGGGACGGCGGTGAGGGTGAGGAGGCCACTGTCGGGGTTGTAGCTGCCTTGGTAGGCGGGGTCGTTGAAGGTGAGGGTGGCGAAGTCGCCGGCGGCGGTGGCGACGGAGGCTCCGGTGAAGAGTTGGTAGGTGGAGTTCACGGCGGGGGTGAAGCCGAAGAGAAGGCTGAGCGTGCCGCCGTAGGTGAGGAGTCCACCGTTCACAGTGATGCGGTCGAAGTCGGCGGCGCCATTGATTTCCATGGTCACGGTGGATGTGGCGTTGAGGGTGAGGCCGTCTTCAAAGGTGAGGGTGCCTACGCTGTTTCCTGGGGCGAGTGTGGCGCCGGCGTTGAGGGTGGCGAGGCCGGAGATGGTGCCACTGCCGCCGAGGGTGGCGCCGGTTTGGACGAGGACAGAGCCGCTCAGGTAGCCATTGGAGTAGAGGGAGCCTTCGGAGACGGTGGTGCCGCCGGTGTGGCTCGAGGCGCCAGTGAGGACGACGGCGCCGGTGCCGGTTTTTGTGAGATTCCCCGCGCCGGAGAAGTTTCCTGAGAAGGTGGCGGTGGCGCCGGTGGCAGCCGTGAGGGTGGCGGCTCCGTGGATGGTGAGGTTGCCGGAGTAGGAGGCGGTGCCTGCGGTGGTGAGGCCGAGGGTGGCGGATCCGGTGCCGGAGCCGGTGCCGGGGCCGGAGACGCTGCCACGGAGTTCCAATCCGTTCTGCCCTGCGCTGGGGGAGTTGAATCCCCACCCGCCGGTGGTGGTCTGGCCACTGGCGTAGTAGCGAAGGGTGATGGTGGCGTCGGAACCCAAGCCTTGGAGGGCGGTGATGCCACTGAGGTCGATCTGGGGCATGACCGTATCGGCGGTGAGGCTGAAGGGCGAGCCGATGAGGGTGTAGGTGGAGTTATCGAGGCTGTAGGCGAACTGGGCGGATACGCCCGGGCTGGCTCGAAAGGAGGAAGTCCCGGCGAAGCGGGCGTCGAGCGTGCTGAGGCTGAGGGCGTTGGCACCTGTGGAGGCGATCTGCCATTGGAAGTAGTCGGTGTTGGCCGTGGAGATGCCATCGTTTTGAAATCCTGTGGTTCGGAAGGAATTGGCTCCGGCGGAGGCGTTGGCGGTGGCTCCGCGGGTAAGGATGTTGTAGGCGACATCGGTGTTGAGCCCGATAGCCGTGACATTTGCGGTGGAGGTGACCACAGCGGTTTGCCCAGTAAAATCCCAAGACTGGAGAGTTGTGACCGAGCCCCCCGCCCCCGGGGCGCCAATGGTGAAATCATTTCCGAGGGTGATGCCATTGCTGGCATGGACGGTGCCGGAGGTGATGGTGACGGCACCGGTGCCGAGGGCGGAGTTGTGGGAGGCGGTGAGGGTGCCGCCGGTGACGGTGGTGCCGCCGGTGTAATTGCTTGCAGCGGAGATGGTGAGGATACCAGCGTCGGTTTTTGTGAGGGTGCCGCCGGTGGAGGTGTTGAGTCCGCTGGAGGAGAGGGTGGTGGCTCCCGCGCCGGCGATGGTGAGGGCGCGACCGGCGCCGGTGATGCCGCCTGTGAGCGTAAGGGTGCCGGCGTCGGATTGGATGCGGGAGTTGGCGTTGAGTGTGACGGCGCCGGAAATCGAATTGGTGCCGGAGAGGTTACGCAGGGCGCCGCTCGAGCTGGAGCCGTTGCCGGAGAGGCCGAGGGTTTCCGCGCCGATGGCGATGGAGTTGGAGAGGGCGAGCGTGGCGCCATCGGAAACGGTGGTGCCTGCGGCGGTGGTGCCGAGGGCGTTGGCGTGGCGGGCTTCGAGAACTCCGGCGGAGATGGCGGTGGAGCCAGTGTAGGAGTTTGAGCCGGAGAGGATGAGGGTGCCTGCGCCGAGTTTCGTGAGGCCGGAGGAGCCGTTGCCGGAGATGTTTGCAGAAATGGTGGTGGTGGTGGCGGCGGCGGTGGTGATGTTGCCCACGCCGAGTTGGACGGCTCCGGCGAGGGTGTAGCCGGTGGAGTTGAAGACGAGGCTGCCGGCTTGCGGGGTGCCGCTGGCGGTGACGGCGGTGCCGGTGCCAGCGAAGGTGACGGTGTTGGCGAGGTCGTTGGCGTAGTTGCCGCCGAATTGGCCGGCTGTGCCATCGGACCATGTGCCGGGGGAGCCGGTGCCGGTCCAGGTGGTGAAGGTGGCGGGGCCGCCGCCAGAGTTGAGTGTGAGGCTCACATTGTCGAGGCCGATCCCTTGGGAGTTGCCGCCTGTGGTGTTGAAATTCCAACGGAAGTAGAAGTTGGCGGCGTTGGCGAGGTTGAGATCGGAAAGCGTGAAGCTGGGGCTCACGACCGTGCCATTGCCAAAAGTATAGCTGCTGGTGCCTGTGGAAAACGCGCCGCTGTCTCCGCTGGCGAATGCGGTCCAAGTGGTGCCGTCGGGGGAATACGCAAAGGCAACCGAGGCGGCCGCCGTGTTAATGCGGTAGCGCTCGTAGTCGAACGCGAGGTCGATGCTGGTAACAAGTCCTCCCGTGTTGTTCGTGATGCCGTAGAGGATGCTGTTCGGGCTCGCATAGCTGCCGGAGGTCATGAAGCCGATGGCGCGGTCTGTGGCATTCGAGCCCCAGTTGTAGCGTCCGCCGGGGGAGGGAGAGCCTGAGGAGGCTTGTTGGTTTGTGGCGGTTTGATTGGCCGTGGTCCAAGTGGAGGAGTTGCCGCCGCCTTCCGCGGACATCAGCCAGCCCGTTGGAAGGGTGGCGTTCTGTGTGGTGCCGAGGGAGTCGAAGTTCTGAATGACGGCGGAGGTGGAATTGATGCTGAGTTCGCCTGCTGCGAAGGCGGGGGTAGAAAGAGCGCATAAAAGAGCGCAGGAGATTGAAGAAGCCGCTGCGCGGCCGATGAGGGTAACGAGTGTTTTTTTCATGGTTTTATGTGTTTGTGGTTATTTATCTCTACTTCCCTGTTTTATACTTCTATCCTGTTGATCCTAATAATCCTGTTAAATCCTGTCCAATAAAGCGTTCCAGC
>Ga0247840_10011231_pt1 | contig 10961 bp, 8 predicted proteins | sample LaCruzMarch2015__FD_192404 | JGI IMG/M metagenome (GOLD analysis project Ga0247840, IMG submission 192404) | Freshwater microbial communities from meromictic Lake La Cruz, Castile-La Mancha, Spain - LaCruzMarch2015_17m | ecosystem: Environmental > Aquatic > Freshwater > Lake | place: Spain...
ATTACAGAGAATAAAACAGATTCTTGAATATGCCCAGAAAATAGGCAAGAAAGTCTCTCTTGACGGTTATTCGATGAAACTGAATGTCGAAGTGGCGAAAGAACTGGGGTATATCAAACCGATGAAAGAAGTAATGATTCCTATTGAAAGAATAAATGACTATCCGGAAAATAAGATAATAATAATCTGCACTGGAGGACAAGGGGAAGAAATGTCCGTCTTGCCAAGAATCACTACTGGAAATCATCGCTTTATCAAAATTAAAAAAAGCGACACTATTATTTTCTCTTCTTCAATAATCCCAGGCAATGAAAGAACCATCCAGCGTCTTAAAGACAACCTTTATCGTCTTTCTGACAATGTCATCCATGGTGAAATAATGGATGTTCATATATCAGGACACAGCAATATATTCGATATTGATAGAATAATCAGACAGATCAAGCCTGACTATTTCATACCGGTTTATGCAAACCATTTCATGCTGAAAGAGGCCGCTAAGATAGCCAATAAAGCCGGGATACAAAAAGAAAGGATATTTGTTCCTGATAACGGCTCTATTATGGAGGTTACTAAGGGAGGCATTAAAATGCTTAAGGAAAAAGTCCTGACTAACTACATCTTTGTTGATGGCTTAGGAGTCGGCGATGTCGGAGAAATTGTTTTAAGAGACCGCCAGATGTTGGCAAATGACGGAATGTTTGTTATTGTGGCAATAGTGGACAGACAAACCGGCAAAGTAAGAGGTTCTCCAGACATAATTTCGAGAGGATTTGTTTATCTAAGAGAATCAAAGGATCTTCTTGCCCAAACAAGAAGAAAAGTAATTGATATTGTTGACAAAGCAGCTGGATCCGGTGGCGCAATCAACTGGGTCTACATTAAAGATGAAATAAGAAATAAAGTCGGCGATTTTCTAAACTCGAAAACCCAGCGCAGGCCGATGGTCTTACCCGTGGTAATCGAGGTATAATAAAAAATATGAGAATATTATCAGGCATCCAGCCAACAGGCGATATTCATATCGGAAATTATCTGGGAGCAATCAAACAATGGATCAGCCTTCAGGACAAAAACGATTGCATCTTTTTCGTTGCTGATTTGCATTCTTTGACTGTTCCTTTTGATCCGAAATCTCTCCAAAAATCAATAATAGAAAAAGTTATCTCATATATCGCTGCCGGATTAGATCCAGAAAAAAGCATAATTTTCGTCCAATCCCAGGTCAAAGAGCATACTGAACTTGCTTGGATTTTGAACACTGTCTGCCCGATAGGCGAATTGGAAAGAATGACCCAATACAAGGAAAAATCGAAGAAGTTCAAAGACAACATCAATGCCGGTCTTCTAGACTACCCTGTTTTAATGGCTGCCGATATCTTGCTTTACAAAGCCGAGGCAGTGCCGATTGGAAAAGATCAGACCCAGCATGTTGAATTGACAAGAACTTTAGCCAGGAAATTCAATCAAAAATTCGGCAAGACTTTTATCGAACCGAAAGATATCCTGCCTAAGCTCGGCTCTAAAATAATGAGCCTGACTGACCCTAAAAAGAAGATGTCAAAATCAGATAACCCTCAAAGCTATATTTCCCTATTCGATACCCCGGAAGATATCCAAAAGAAGATAATGTCATCAACTACTGACTCGGGAAAGAATATAAAATACGATCTATTGAAGAAACCCGGCATTTCCAACCTTTTAACCATATACAGTCTTTTGGCTGATGAACCGATTAAAGAAATAGAAAAGAAATTCAAAGATAAGGGTTATGCGGATTTTAAAAAGTCTTTATCTAAGACAATTATAGATTTTCTAGAACCATTCCGCAAAAAACAGAAAGAACTTATATCAAGAGAGGTTTATATCAAAGAAATCCTCAGCAGAGGGAAAACCCGCGCCCAGAGCATTGCCCAGGTTACAATGCAAGAAGTAAAAGAAAAAATAGGATTAGTTTAAAACGCCCCTTGATTTTAACCCATTATCTGCTACAATATCGACATCATCATTAAAACCAATTTTATGAAGTGTTATCAATTAACTTATCTTATTTCCCCGGAGCTAAAAACCGAGGAAGCAGAGGGTCTTGCCTTAGAAATCATCAGCTTTCTGCAAAAAGAGGAAGTATCTGTCACAAGGACAGAAAACCCTAGGCCAAAGACATTAAGCTTCCAGATAAAAAAACAGGAATCAGCTTTTCAAGCTGGATTAGAATTTTGTTCCACTCCGGAAAAAATAGCAGTTCTTGAAGAAAAAATAAAGAAAGATCCAAGGATCCTCCGCTATATAATTATTATAAAAGAACCTGCTAGAAAAAAACGGGAAGAAAGGATATTTCCGACAGTGAAGCCAACAGAAGAGATAAAAAAAGAATCACCGATAGAAGAATCTAAAAAAACTGAGAAAAAAGTCGAATTGAAAGATATTGAGGAAAAGCTAGAGGAAATATTAAAAGAGTAAAAAATGAATCTAAATAAAGCTTTTATCCTGGGTAATGTCACCCGCGATCCAGAAACAAGGGCCCTGCCCTCTGGACAATCAGTGGTTTCTTTCGGAATAGCAACAAACCGTTTTTACACTGACAACACCGGAGCAAAGAAACAAGATGCTGAATTTCATAATATTGTCGCTTTCGGGAAATTAGCCGATATCTGTTCCCGTTATTTAACTAAGGGTTCTCTAGTTTTTATCGAAGGAAGATTAAAGACAAGATCCTGGCAGAATGCCTCAGGCGTCAAACAATTTAAAACAGAAATCATCGCCAATAATATCCAATTAGGACCAAGATCAGCAGGGGGATTTGCTCCCCGACCAGCAGGAGGAATGAAAAACGAAGATATCCCAATAATTGAAGAAAATTATACCCCACCAACAGCAGATGCCTCTTCAGAAGAAACCCCTGACAATCCTCAAGAAACTAATAACGATAACGACGAGATTGACATTTCTAAAATCCCGTTCTAATATATTTAATTATGACTTGTTATTTTTGCCAAAAAAATGCTGACGAAATAGACTTTAAGAGCGTCGATGTCCTCTCAAAGTTTATCTCCAGCGCATATAAGATAAAAAACCGAAGGAAGACCGGTCTTTGCTCTTCTCATCAAAGAGGAGTAGCAAAAGCCATTAAAAGAGCCCGCCAATTAGGGATAATGCCCCATACTCCGAGATAAGCAACTAAAAAACAGCCCCTTAGGCTGTTTTTTGATTCTCTTTTATTTATCTTCCGGATTTAATATCTTTTCCTTTATCTCCTTCATCAATACTTTATCTTCTTTTAAAGCGTTCTTTGCTGCCTCAAAACCCACACCAATCTTCCTATTCCCAAATTGGAAAGTATTCCCGTTTTGTTTAATAATGTTGGCAGCCAAACCTGCTCTGAGTATGTCTGCAGATTGAGAAATGCCTTCATTATAATAAATATCAAATTCGCAGACTTTGAAAGGAGCGGCCACTTTATTCTTAACAATCTTCGCCCTGACCCTGTTTCCTATAATCTCCTCACCGCTTTTTATCTGGGCGGTTCTCTGAAGATTGATTCTGACTGAAGCGTAAAACTTAAGAGCCAGACCGCCAGGCGTAGTTTCCGGGTTGCCGAAAAACATTCCTATCTTCATCCTGGTCTGATTCAAAAATATGACTATTGTATTCGTCTTTGAAACAATACTGGCTAATTTCCGGCAAGCTTGCGACATCAGACGGGCCTGAAGACCCATATGCTGGTCCCCTATCTCGCCTTCAATTTCAACCTTAGGAGTCAAGGCAGCAACCGAATCAATAACAATTACATCGATGTTTTCAGAACGAACCAGGGCTTCTACTATCTGCAGAGCTTGTTCTCCTGAATCCGGCTGGGAAATTAAAAGTTCATCTACGTCCACCCCGATCTTTTTCGCATATTCAGGGTCCATGGCATGTTCTGCATCAATAAAAGCAACAGACCCTCCCTTCTTCTGGGCTTCAGCCAATATATGCAGAGCCAAGGTTGTCTTGCCAGATGATTCCGGACCGAAGATTTCTATTACTCTGCCACGAGGTATTCCGCCCACCCCTAAAGCCAAGTCTAAGGAGAAAGAACCGCTGGGAATAACATCGACGTCAACAGCCCTGATTTCTTTGAGTTTCATGATAGATCCTTCGCCAAAACGCTCTTCTATTTCTTCCAAGGCCTCCACTAGGCCCTTTTTATCTGTTTTTTTGTCTTGTTCTTTTTTTGCCATAATAAAAAATTAATTAATAATTTAAACCTTTTCCCATTCGTCGCTTTCATCGTTTCCCGCCATGTCTTGCGTTTCTTCCGGCTGGTCAGCTTGAATGCCGAATTTTTCTCCAAAAACTTCTCTGGGTTTTGCTCCATCTGCCGGCCCGACTATTTTTCTTTCTTCCAGCATATCAATTAGCCTGGCTGCTCTCGCATAGCCGATTTTCAACCTTCTTTGCAAGAAAGAAGCCGAAGCTTTTTTTGTCTCAAGAATTATTCTTTTGGCATCTTCGTATAAAGAATCGTTTTGATCAGAAACCATCATCTCTCCGTTATTACTCTCTTCAGACGCTGCCAAATGTTCTAGCAAACTCTGATTAAGGAAAGAAGAGGCTTCGTCAGGCTTTCCGTTTTGCTCTCCGATAAACTCTGCCACCTTTTTAACATCTTCTTCAGAAACGTACGGCGCCTGAACTCTTCTTGGCCTTACTGACTTAGCAGAGATAAAAAGCAGATCGCCGGCACCTAATAGTTTTTCAGCACCAGCTGCGTCCAGAACGGTCCTTGAGTCAACCTGAGAAGCAACCTGGAAAGTTACCCTCGAAGTGACGTTAGCCTTAATCAAGCCAGTAATAACCTCTACTGACGGCCTTTGAGTGGCTAGGACTAGGTGAATACCGGTTGCTCTTGCCATCTGGGCCAATCTTACTACCCCAGCTTCTATCTCTCTTCCCTTGGAGGCCATTAGGTCTGCCAATTCATCGACTATTAAAACGATATACGGCAAGGCAGAACCGGAATTAATTACTGATTTAGTTTTGTTGTACGTATCAAGATTGCGGGTTGGTATTTCAGAGAAAACCTCAAATCTCCTTTCCATCTCTTTGACCAGCCAATTTAAGGCATTGATGGTTTTTGAAGCATCATAGATAACCGGACATAAGAGATGAGGAAGATGATTGTATTGCTGGAACTCAACGCGCTTTGGGTCGATTAAAATCAATTTTACTGCGGAAGGAGAATCTCGATACAATAAACTAAGAATCAAACTGTTTAAGAATATTGTTTTCCCCGTACCAGTTGAACCGGCCACCAAAAGATGGGGCATTTCTGCCATATCAGCATACATTGGAGAACCAGAAACACTACGGCCCAAAACAAATAAAAGAGGAGCAGTGGAATCGTGGAAAAGAGGATTAGAAACCAGATTTCTCAAAGAAACAATACTTCTGACTTTATTGGGCACCTCAATGCCAACCAAAGACTTACCCGGTATCGGCGCTTCTATCCTGATAGGGTGGGCAGCTAGGGCAAGAGACAGATTATTAGAAAGAGTAGTAATCTTTGACAGTTTCACTCCTTCAGCTGGTTTAAAAGCATACTGAGTAACAGTAGGACCGACATTGGCTTCTGTCATTTCAACCGGAATTCCGAAGTTCTCCAGAGTCTTTTTAATTATCACTGAATTCTGCTTGATGTTGCCACTGGTAGGGCTTCCTTCATTTTTTGAAAGCAAATCAATCGGCGGTAAGATATATTGTTCTTTGCTTTTAGAAGGTTGCTTGTTACTTGTCTTATTCTCTTCATGTTTCTCGTTTTTAAACATAGAAATCTTAGGCTGAGCTTCCTGGTTTATCTCGTTTTTCCCTTCAATCTCTTTTATCTTAATCGAAAGAGGTCTTATAGGATTAACAAATCTTCGTAATAGTGATGTCTTTTCTTTTTCCTCTTGGGGCCTATGCTGCCAGATAGACTGCAAGAATATTACCAAACCAATAATAGTTACTGCCCCAAAAACTATATCCGCTACCAGCAATCCGAAAAGGTTTATTACCAGTTTTGCCATTAGATATCCAAGCCAACCGCCTTCTTTCTGGCCTAAATCTTGGCTACCGAGAATACCAGCCAGACCGAAAATTAATATAAAAATACCCAAAAATATGGGTATGAATTTTCCTTTTTGTTTCGGCTTTAAAAATATCAAACCACCTAGAAGAAAAAGAAAGGGAACACTGAATACTGTTTCACCGATTAAAAACTTCGTTGATTCAAAAAACACTTGTCCGCCTTTGCCAGCTTTTTCAAAAAAACTTAAGCTGACAATTACCGCCACTAAAAACATTACAGTGGCCTTAATCCACCTTTTTGTTCGAAAAGTTAAAAGAGGAGGTTTTATCTTTTCGTCTCTTTTTATTTTTTTCCCGTTTCCGTTTTTCTTTTTTTGATCTTGATCTTTTGCCATTGAAAAACTAAAAATATCGGCTAAATACCTATAAGCTATTATATCATTTTAAAAAGAGGAGGTCTATAAAAGTATTTCAGAAACATTAAGCTTTATTGCACCCGTTGAAATAGACTTCTCCTTTTGAAATTGTCTTAACTACTTTGTATCTCCCTTTAGTATATGTTTTGTTATTTTCCTTGATATGAGTAACCTCTAGGATGATTACGCTTGCTTTTGGTTCTGACAAATTACCCATACCTTTTGTTTCCAATAATGGTAGTTCTCCTTCTAGCCAATAACAACGCTGGCCTTCTTTTAGAAAGTCATAAATTTTATTTACTTCCAATGGTTCGGGAATACACTCCTCTATTCTTCTCCTGTCTGCTTTGAATTCTGCAATGTTTCTTAGGCAAAGGTCAGGATTAAATTCAATTAAAATACCCATAGATTTGATAACTTATCTTATCAAAAAACCGCCTTAAGATAAAGGCGGTTTTCCATCAATAACTAGTTATCTTTTAACGAATCCTGTTCCAACTGGAATCAGCTTGCCGATAATCACATTTTCTTTCAAACCTCTAAGCTTGTCTTCTTTCCCTTCCAAGGCTGCTTTTATCAAAACCCGGGAAGTCTGTTGGAAGGAAGCAGCTGATAAAAAGCTTTCTGAAGTCAAGGCTACTTCTGAAATGCCGAATAATATCTGCTGGCCGATTAAAGCCTTCTTGCCCTGTTTCTTAAGTCTCTGGACGTCTTCTTGGAACATGGCTCCATTGATAATCTCTCCCTTTGTCCAATCGCTGTCTCCCTCATCTTTAATTCTTGTCCTAGAAAACATCTTCTGGATGATTATTTCAATATGCTTGTCGTGGATATCCACCCCTTGAGACGAATATATCTTCTGGACCTCTTTAACAATATAGCGCTGGGTATCTTCCAATCCTACTGTCTTATATAATTTCTTCAGATCCAGACTGCCCTCGCAAAGAGGCTGGCTTTCCTTAACGATATCTCCTGATTTCACTAAGATAGCAACACGGCCAGGGATGACATACTCGATTATATTTTTCTTTGAAGAAGGTTTAGAAGGCTTGGCTTTTTTCTCCTGTTGAGAATCATCGTCAGTCTTTGCCAGATTCAGATTAGGAATTTCTTCAATTGTGACAATTCTTTTTTCTTCATCAACTTTTGTTACCTTGCCGTCAACCAACGACATTACTGCTTCTCCTTTTGGAGATCTTGCTTCAAAGATTTCTTCTACTCTCGGCAAACCATGAGTAATATCGCCTGCGCCAGCAACACCACCCAAGTGATGAGTTCTTAGGGTCAGCTGAGTACCAGGTTCACCAATTGCCTGAGCTGCTATAACTCCGATCGCCTGTCCTAATTCTATTAACCTGTTCCGGCCGAGATCCCAGCCATAGCAATGCTGGCAGACACCCCTTAAAGTCTTACAGCTTAACGGTGAACGAACAATAACTTTTTCAACCTTTTCTTTAGTAATTAAATCTGCTTTCTTCCAATCTATAAACTCGCCTTTCTTTACTAGTACCACTTTATCTTTTACGACATCTTCCAGACAGACTCTTCCGACTATTTTGAAGATAAAGTTCTGACCGATATCATCGGCATCCTTTCTCAGGATTGTTGTCCCGTTCTTATCACCGCAGTCCTCTTCAACAACTATCGTATCATGAGCAACATCGACAAGACGTCGGGTTAAATAACCAGCCGAAGATGTTCTTAAAGCTGTATCGGCAGTACCTTTTCTGGCGCCGTGAGTTGAAATAAAGTATTCCAAAACATTAAACCCTTCAGCAAAACAGGACTTTACAGGCAGTTCAATAATATCACCGGCTGGGCTGTTAACTAAGCCCTTCATGCCAGCCATCTGGACGGGCTGGGCCCAAGTACCTCTGGCTCCGGCATTGATAATAGAAAGAACTGGCCCATCTTCTGGCAATGATTCTTTTAACAAAACCTCGAGCTTTGATTTAATAGTCTGCCAGACTAAAATTACCTGAGCTGTTTTCTCTTCTTTTGAAAGCAATCCTTTCTTATAGTAGCTATTAATCTTTTCAACTTCTTTTTCAGCTTCCTTCAAGAGTTCTTTCTTTTGAGGAGGAACAACCAAATCATCCATACCCCAGCTTATTCCAGACTTAGTTGAATATTCAAATCCCAAACTTTTAATTCTGTCTAGAATTTCTACGCACTCTTCGTTGCGATATTTTTCAATCAGCTCTCTCACTATCCATTTCAATCCTTTAGCGTCAACTATCTTGTTTATATATGGATAATCAGCCGGCAAGCTATTATTTAAAATAATCCTGCCAACGGTTGTTTCAATTATCTCACGTTCTCCCGGTTTCTTAGGATTGTAAAGCTTTATTTTCTTCTGCAAATCAAGAAAGCCAAAATCATAAGCTGTAATAGCTTCGTTAACTCCCGAAAATACTTTGACAGGGGATTCTTTCTCTAACCCCTTAGGCTCTTTCATCTTTGTAAGATAATAACAGCCAAAAGCAATATCACGGAAAGGACCTATAATCGGCATACCGTTAGCCGGTCTTAGAAGATTAAGAGTGGAAGCCATTATTTCTCTTGCTTCTCCTTGGGCCTCTTCTGAAAGAGGCAAATAAACCGCCATTTGATCGCCATCAAAGTCAGCATTAAACGACTCGCAAACCAGGGGATGGACCCTTATTGTCTCTCCTTCAATCAGAACTGGCTGGAAAGATTGGACGCCAAGTCTATGGAGGGTTGGCGCTCTATTCAGTAAAACTAACTTTCCTTGGACTATCTCTTCCAAGATTGCCCAAACTTCTGGCGTTTTGTCTTCAATTAATCTTGTTGCTCCGCGGATGTTATAGGCTAATTCTTTATCCAAGATTCTTTTGATAACGAACGGCTTGAAAATCTCAAGAGCCAAGCTCTTAGGCAAACCGCACTGGTTGTATTTCAAATCTGGTCCGACTGTAATGACTGATCTTCCAGAATAGTCTACTCTTTTGCCTAAAAGATTCTGACGGAACCTTCCCTGTTTTCCTGCTAGCATAGAAGCTAAAGACTTCAAAAGCCTTTTACCGCCGGTAGTGGCAGTAGTAGTTACCCCTTTTCTCATTTCATTGTCAATTAAAGCATCAACTGCTTCTTGCAACATTCTTTTTTCGTTTCTGACGATAACAGCCGGGGCAGAAATTTCTAAAAGGTATTTCAAACGATTATTTCTATTGATGACTCTGCGATAAAGATCATTAAGATCAGAAGAAGCATAGCGACCGCCATCCAGCTGGACCATTGGCCTTAAATCTGGCGGCAGTATTGGCAAGATTGTTAAAAACATCCACTCTGGCCTGAGACCAGACTTCAATATTCCTTGAAAAAGCTTAAGCCTTCTTAAAATCCTTTTTCTGTTGATCGGCAGAGCATCTTTGCTTTCTTTTTCCAGTTCGCTAATAGTCTTTTTCAAGTCAACCTTTTCAAAAAGAGAACGAATTACTTCAGCTCCAGTTCCAGCCTCAAATGATTCACCATATTTTAACGATAAGTTATGATAGACAGCTTCTGATAAAATTTTAAACGGTTTTATTTCCAGTACTTCTTCTCTTGCCTTATCTCTAGCCTGCTTCAGTTCCTGTTTTGCGCTGTTTGTCTTTTCTTTTCTTACTTTCCTGTTATACTCCTGTTCGATATCCCCTAATATTTTTTTAACAATCTCTTCGTTCACATTGATGATAATATATGAGGAAAAATAAATAACTTTTTCCAACTGCTGAGACGATTTATCTAAGATAAGACCCATTCTTGAAGGAACGCCTCTTAAAAACCAGATATGCGAAACCGGAGTGGCTAGTTTGATGTGCCCCATTCTTTCCCTTCTAACCTGGGATTTGGTAACTTCAACTCCGCAACGATCGCAGACTACGCCTTTATATCGGATTCTTTTATACTTGCCGCAAGCGCATTCATAATCTTTTTCCGGACCGAAAATTCTTTCGCAAAAAAGACCATCCTTCTCAGGTTTCTGAGTTCTATAGTTTATCGTTTCCGGCCTGATAACTTCGCCATGGCTCCAAGACAGAACTTCTTCCGGCGAAGCAACTTTTACTCTTATTCCTTCAATGTCTATTACACGCATTGGCGTTTTTAATTATTATTTATTATTTTTCCTCTCTTCTTATTTTCTCTTTTACCTCTACTGCTAATCCTAATGATTTTAATTCTGCAACTAAAAGATTAAAAGAAGCAGGAATATTCGGATTTCTAATCGGTTCCCCTTTTAAGATTGCTTCGTAGGTAGCTGCTCTTCCAATCACATCATCTGATTTGATAGTCAGCATTTCCTGAAGAGTATGAGCTGCCCCATAGCCTTCTAAGGCCCAGACTTCCATTTCACCAAATCTCTGACCGCCAAACTGAGCCTTGCCCCCCAATGGTTGCTGAGTGATTAAGGAATAAGGGCCTATTGAACGGGCATGGACTTTATCATCAACCATATGGATCAACTTCATAACATACATATATCCGACAGTAATC
>Ga0247840_10011239_pt1 | contig 10954 bp, 10 predicted proteins | sample LaCruzMarch2015__FD_192404 | JGI IMG/M metagenome (GOLD analysis project Ga0247840, IMG submission 192404) | Freshwater microbial communities from meromictic Lake La Cruz, Castile-La Mancha, Spain - LaCruzMarch2015_17m | ecosystem: Environmental > Aquatic > Freshwater > Lake | place: Spain...
AACTTTTACATGCCGTCGCCTGGGCTGGTTTTGCCAGCTATCTTTGACCCCCCCCCGATCTCAGCTCCTCTGTTGACATTCTAGCCAGACAGGCTAGTTTCATTGTCATGACTTGGCAGCTACAAGAGGCAAAGAACCGGTTCAGCGAGGTGGTGGACCGGGCGTTGAGCGACGGTCCGCAGACCATTACGCGCCACGGACGTGCCACGGTGGTCATTGTCGCCGCCGGACAATATGCCCGCGAAACACGCCGGGAAAAGCTTTCGACCGTTCTTCGCGAATGCCCGGTTAAGGGATGGACAATTTCCCGTGACAAGGATCCCGGCCGCACCATTGGCTTTCAGTAAAATGGGATACCTGCTCGATACCGATGTCCTGAGCGAATCCTCAAACCCCAAGCCCGATGAAGCGGTCATGGACTGGTTGGATGCCCACGATCACGAAACGTATTTTTCCACCATCTCACTCGGCGAAATCGTCAAGGGCATCGAACTCCTTGCGGAAGGCAAACGAAAAAAGGAGATCGCCGCATGGTTTGACCGGCTGGACCGCTGGTCCGAAAATCGCCTGCTTCCGCCGACCGGCCAAGTCATGCGCGAATGGGGACACCTCTGCGCCCGCCAGCAACGCAAGGGCCGCCGCCTGCCGGTTCTCGACAGCCTCATCGCCGCCACCGCACTTGCCCACGATCTCGTCCTCGTCACAAGGAACACCGGCGATTACCCGGATGAAGTCCGCCTGATCAATCCGTGGAAACAGGGCGGGGAATTTCCACCTCGACGAGTAGCCTCGGAGACCGAGTGAATTACTGATCCATTTCAAAAAGCGTCAATACGCGGGACCGGCACCCCATTTATTGCCCTTTTTTCACAGGTTCTCAGGCTTTTGACCGGATCGAGGCGCAGTTTCCCGCTGGCCACCCTGTGAAGCGCGGAGGCGGCTATCCCCTCACTGCCGAGCAGTGTCTTTGAGAACCCCAAGCATCGCTTCGCCGTGATTCTTCGGATCCGGCTTTGGGTAGCACCAGAGGAAGTGGAGCATTTTGAGCGATTCGGTGTAGGGTTGTGATGATTGCAGGATAATAGCCTTCTTGCCTTCTGTCGGGTCGTTGCTGAACTTCGAGTTCCTCGAACTGGAAATCAGTGCGAGATTGCCGAATGAGTCAGAAATCTCAGGGGGCAGGCTTGCTGGTCCGTCGCGGGTGGTGCGCGGGACGATATGTTCCACTGACCCGCATCTGCGGAAGCGGAAGTTTTCAATGAGGTTTTGCTGTTCTTTTGGAAGATTCGACCAGATGGGATCGGGACGTCCAGCGGGAGAACCTACATGAAATTGCTTCCAGAGTTCATAGTCGAGCCGGTAAAACCAATAGTGACGAATGCTTCCATACGTCATATTTTCAAAGTCGATAGCCGGCGAGACCTCGCGTTTCCCTTGGCTCGTGATGGATTTATCGATTCTCTCCAGCTCATATATAAATTCATCTGACCTGATTGGCCGACTCTGCTTCTCGCACCAGTCGAAAGTGGGAATCATCCAGTGTTGGGGCTGGGTGCTTACATAAAGGAATGACTGGGTGGCGATCAGTTGCGGCTTTCTAATTTTAGCATCCCCAAAATCAAAATCTTTGTCTTCGGTGTCGGTATCACGCATTCCGCCGAACTCATATTTTTCTTGCTTGGACAGAAAAATGAAAAACGACCGGAATAATTCGACCTGTTTTTGAAGGACCTCAGTGAACGCTATAATGCTAGCCTCGCTGGCCAATACAGAAAACGTCGCCAGCAGGTTATCCGTCTTGAATGATATTTTCCCGGCCTCTTCTGCCCCCAGAGAGCGGGCGAGCGCGATGAGCAGAAACTCCGGAATTGTGAGCATCGAGGTGTAGAGAAATTCTTCATTTTTCGCCTCGCTGCCTTTTTCTTCGGATCCAAGGATCGCGCTCAGGGGTTTAAGTTCATCCTGTTGGCCGTTTTTTATTCCCGTCAGGCATGAGATCATGGCGTTCCAGATCCCGAACGCTTTGGACTGCTCGTCTTTGGCCCCAATCTTAGAAAGCAGTTGAACTTTGAGGATTTCGTGCTTTTCGAGCTGCTTGCCCCGGTTGTTCATCCGGACAAACTGCTGGTTCTTGTCCAAAAGCTCATAGGTTGGCGGCACTTCCGAAAGGAAAAATGCCGCGTGTTCGTAGATGAATTCGGCGAATGCGCCGCAGTCGGCTGCATCTTTGTCGAAAAACTCATTCGCGCAACGGACGGCATCGACCATCCTCCGATTGCATTCCGCACTGTCATCACCACCCAGATACCTTTTGTCGGCCTCGCGACCGTAGAGGTCCAGCCGTTCGGAAGAAAGAAACTCGCCCCATTTGGGGAAGTGCGCTTGAGCAGCTTTGCCGATGAGGAAGAGCGTGGTGATCCGCTGCTGGCCGTCAATAAGATCATACCGGCTTTTGTCATCTATTGTGTTTGCGATACTCAGGATGCCGATGTGGTAGTCGGCATGGGTTCCCGATGTCTGTCCTTCCTGGAATGCCTCGTAGAGATCGCCGAGCAATTGGGTCACCTGCTTTGCCTCCCACGCGTAGGGGCGCTGGTAAAGCGGGACGCGGAAGGTTATGGTTGCGATCGTGGCCGGTGTGATATTTTCTTCAAACATGATAATTCCTTATTTTTCCAGGTAAAAGCTGGCGATGCCTCCAGTTCGAGCGTCAAGAATCTTAGACTGCTCTTTCGTGTAAAACCGGCTCATGGAGTCGAAGTAGCGCTTGCGCACACCGGACAAATCTGGAGAAGGAGCCTTCGGCAAAAGTTTGGCTGCAGAATGGAGCTGTGCGGAGACATGCTTGGAGCTGACAGAATCCAGCAGGAGCGGGATGAGGTCCTGGGCGTGGATATGGTCCAGCGCCCCTTCTATGCGCAGATTCATTTTTTCCCAACGCCTTGCGGAGATGATCCGCTCGCAGCAGACCCCGATCTCGATGAGGCGATCTTCACCGAACTTGTCGAAGGCCAGGAGCATCACGGCCCGGAAAGCGTTTTGCAGATAGATGTTATCCATGTGTTCCGCCATTTTTCGGATGAAAGGGATGGCCGTCGATGCTCCTGTCAATTCCGGCGAGAACAGCGTTTTAAAGACACCGTGGTAGCGTTTTGAATACAGGAAAAAAATGTCGCCCCCTTCGATTGACTGCGTGACCTCGGCAGGAATCATCGCTTCGGGGTCGGTCATCGGGTAGTCCATGCCCAGAACAATTCGTTCCCCATCGCGCCGCCATGAGCGAAATGCGGCTGGCTGCATGTATCGGTTGAAAACATGTTCGTCGCCAGAGGAGGGCTCTGGTTCCACCCGCGAACAAAACTCGTTGTAATCGGGCCGTTCCTGCTTCGAATCCCGCGCTTCTCTGCGCGCCCACATTCTGAGCCGCCGGAGGATTGTTCCGAAAACCATGGGGTGGTTTTCATCGCCGGCTTGCCACGCGCTGTTGTGGCTGCTCGCGAGCGCCTCCTGGTGCGGAGGAACAAACATGAGGTGGTGCGCCTTGAGAAGGTCGAAGTCGGAAAGAGGCAGCCCCTTGCTGTTGACGCTGTCGAAAAACGTGTAGGCCAGGTCGAGGGCGTTGTTTCCCCTCAAGATGAGCGCGGTAAATTGCAGTCGCCCGCCCGTGCAATTCTGACCCGCCACGAGGAGTTCCCTGTAGGCCGATATTTCTGCATCGGTCTTCTGGTGAAGAAAGCTCTGAACCAGCGTGCGCGTGTTGAGAATAGCCTCGGCGGCACCAGCAGGAAATTCGCTGCCCAACAATGGAAGCGAGATGTCTGGCTGGTGGCCAAGCAGAGCGTTCAACTCATGCAGCAGAACAGTGAGGGTGAGCAACCGCTGCTGGCCATCAACGATATTCAAGGGTTTCAATTTCTGGTCGGAACCCTCTTCGATCTCATGCAAGATCACCGTCCCCATCAAATACGGGCTCTTTCGTCCGAACGTGTCATTCAGCAGATCATTCACATGGGAGCTCTTCCAGGAATAGGTCCGCTGATAGTCGGGAATACAGAGCTGTTTCTCGAACAATCCGCGCAATGAAATTTGCTTCAATTCAATCTGTGCCATATCACTTTAGAGGTTAGTTGTTCGCTGGGGGATGGAAAGGACATTATTTGGGGACAATTCTTTGGCGTATCCCGTCGTTATGCTAGCTGTCGTCCAGCGTAAGTCTATCGATGAGGTTCTTAATCTTATAGCTCCCCATGCCAGACCCTGCAGACAATCCAGCAGCCAGCACCGCATACTTCCTCCCCTCCTTCTCTTTCATACTCAAAAACTGAGCTGCGGACACGGCAAAAAGCGCTGATAGGGCTGCGAAAATAATGCCAGCGTAGATGACAATGATTTTTGGAATGAATAGCAGCAGCGCAAGGACGATGCTTCCAGTGCTTTTCCATCCGGTAAATAGACTGCCGATAATGGCCGCTGCGAAGATTGCCCAAAAGAGCAAAACCCAAAATTGATCGCGTTTTGTGGTCGCGACTAATGCGAGTATCAATATGATTGGCATCATCAGGGACAAAGCAATATCCCATTTGTTGAGAAATATGAAAATTCCCTTTTTAAGACAAATCGCCAACATTATGGTGGTGAACAGCGCGATAACAAACACCACTCCCCATGCCACCGCCACCACTGTATCGGTTGGTTTATGTTGGGGCGCTTGCCTTGATGTATCGCCCCCCCCTTCCGCTGGCCGGCCCGGAATAGTGTTGGGGGATGTTGCCGGAGAGGGATTCGAGTAAACCGAGCCGAAAATCTCTGTCAATGCCCGCTGTGTGGTGCCGGTCGGAATGGGCGGCGTCGCTTGTGGGGCGGGGGCGGCGCTGTTTGCCGCCGCTGGGGTGGCTACGGGTGAAACGGCGACCGCCCGCCGGACCTGGATTTCGGAAGTGCCCGGTGCATCAACGGGAACTGCCCGGCGAATCTCCGGTTCATCGGGACCAGCAGGGTTGGCGGCTGTTGCCCGGCGGACTTCAGGATCGGAGTTTGCCGCCGCCGTTGGCCTGACGCCAGGTTCTTGCGCGACGGCGCTCGCAAGAACCAGCAGGGGAACGGCAAGGAAATATCTCATAGCGGCATATTCTCAGGGCATGGAAATGTGGCCTCTTCTCGGCCACTTGACCAGCCAGCGTTTGTCCCACAGAGCGTGAAAGTCAGCGCGCGGACGAGCTGCTTGCCTTTGCCCAAGCCTTCGGGATGACGAAAGCACGACGCCCTCGTGAGGCTGGAAATGGAACTCAATTTCGTCCCGCAGAACTTGCAGCCTCATTGAACCTTTTGTCATTCAAGATGGCTTGGTGGCTAGCACAAATAGATTTGGCTTCAGTGCTTTACTTGCCTCGCCGTGCTTGTTCCTTACAATTGCGGTCATACGTAACGATCCAACCACTTTCAAGGACCGTGAAAGTTTGACCGGATGCTGATCGCACAGTCTTGTTCGAATCGCCCATCCGCTTAATCTCTTTGCAATTTTCGTCGTAGGTCACAATCCAACCATGTTCGAGCACGACGAAGAAATCACTGGCGACACCAACGATTTCTTTGTTTGAGGCTCCCATGCGCTTGATTTCCTTGCCACGGTCGTCGAAGACAACGATCCATCCTGATTTCTCACTTACGTCTGATATTGTCATTTTGATTTTTGTGTGTGTTGTTGCTGTGTGTTGGTGGTTGACTTCTAAGATTCTTCAGGAAACCAGCTTGTCCAACGACCAGATAGAAAGCGAGGTGTTGACAATTTCCTCGTGCCTCCGGTGGATGGCGCTAACATCCCAGAGAGGGTTGCCGCCGATATCTGAAGCGAAGCGAGTGATTTCTTTTTGCTGATTCAGCAGGTTGTCGCGGCCGTAGGATTGAAGTTTTTCTGAAAACGGCTTGTTTCCAATCGAGCTGTTATGGCTTTGGGAAATAAGCATAAGGTTGCCGAGTCGGTTCATCCACTCGCCGGAAACAATCCCGTTCGTGGGATTTTCTTTATCTTCGTAAATCCCATATCCGCCCGCGACATGGTCATCGTTTTCCGTCTTTGGCGCGATATGTTCGATGCTTTCGTTCCAAATCAGGTCGGAAAGGCTAACATTGTGCGGTCTTGGGTGGTTCGGATTGGAGATCTGAAGTTCGTATTTCCAAAGAAGGTAGTTATCTACGGGATTTCCGTAAAACCAGCCGTTCAATACAGACTTCACGGAATCGTCGCTCCAATACCACCAATCCCCATCCTGTTTAATATTTGCCACGATACGTCCGATCATTGGAATGACGTCCGATGTCTCATTCAGATCCCTGAGGTGGGAGTTCAATCGTCGTGCGATACCCGCTCGGCCACCGCGCAACATGCTGCGGAAGGTAAGATTTTCCAATAAGCGGAAAAGACGTTTCATCGTTGCACCATCGGCTCCAAGCCTACTTGCCTTCATCAGGAACGGGTAAGACAATGCCATGCTATTCAGAAAGAGCAAATCTTGAACATATGGGTCGTCACTGGTTTCTGTCTCCGCAACGAAAGTAAATGCCTTCGCTAGATCCCTCATAAATCCCTTCGCCCACTCAATAGAATCTTTTCCAAGTTCGGAGACTTTTCCTTTTACCCCCGCGACTGGTTCATCAGCATCAAAGCCTTTGTCCGAATAGGACCGCCAAAAGTAGCTCAGCACGTCGTCTTCCGATAGGTGAACGGCCATCGCCTTTGAGTAAATTCGAGCGATGTGGTTTTCGATATAGCTAATTGCTTCGTCTTTTGCCGCCTCATCCAATCCAGAAATCTGGATTCGAAGCATGAAATAGGCTTTGACTATTTCCAGTTTCGTCAGCTCTTTTCCTCGGTCATTCTGAAACGCAAAGATGCGGGTTGCCTTGACCTTTTCTGTGACGACATTCTCGGTAATTTCGGCATTGAGGATAAGCTCATGCCACCGCGCAATCTCATCGCTTTCCGTTTTTGAAAGCTGTTTTATGAAAAAATCGAGAGCGTAGGCCATTCGCTGCTGCGACTTGCGCTCGGGTTTTTCAGGAATGTTTGAAATGACATGATCTCGAAAAAAGGAACAATCCTCCTCAACAGTTTGCAGGCGCAGTCTGTCTTTTTTTATGTCTTTGATGCAAAAGTCCTCAAGTTCGTCCAAATCTATGGCCGAGGAATTACCGCATCGGTCCTTGAGCACCCTTCTCAGCGCAATCCAAAAGATGACCAGAGTTGTCAACCGTTGCTGGCCATCCACCACATGCAGAGTTGAAATGTCAGCGGCTCCTGGGTTTTCAAAGATGAAGTGGCCGAGGTAGTATTGGGATTCTGTTTCCTGGAGATCTTGGATGAATTGCTCAAGCTGCGGCTTTTCCCAAGAATAAGCCCGCTGATACGAGGGGATCTCATAGTTTCGGGTTTTGTCCCAGAACAGGTGTCGAATGGTTTTTTCTGCGTGCATTGTAATGTTGCGTGTAATGTCGTCTGGATTTTAAGGGCTGCGCGTGGGCTCAAACACCCATGCCTCTCCGCGTTCTTTGATGATTGCCGCAAGCACACGGCCGGCAGCCTCGGCATCATCCAGTGCGTTGTGATGGCGGAAAGTGTGGCCGATGTGACCTGCCACTGTGCTGAGTTTGTGGTTGGGTAATTCTGGCCATGCTCGCCTGGCAGTCTGGCAGGTGCAGAGGGTGGAAAAACTCGGGCAGGGAATTCCGAAGTGGCTGAGGGTGCCGTTGAGTTTTCGGATGTCAAATTGCGCGTTGTGGGCAATGACGAAATCGGCAGCGGTCAGAAATGGGAGCAATTCCTTTGCTACGGCCGGGAACTCCGGTGCGTCCTGAACATCCTCATGCGTGATGCCGTGGATCTCGATAAAATCTTCACGAAACCAGTCGTGACCCCTCGGCGGGCGAACCAGCCAGTGGCGGGTTTCGATCAGCTCCCCGTCCAAAAATACCGCAATCCCCGCCGCGCAAATGCTCGAGTCCGAGTGGTTCGCCGTCTCAAAATCCAAGCTGCTGATTTTCATTCTGGTCCGCCGCTCCTTACGTATCGGTTTTGTGTTGGGTCGTCAAATTGCATGTAGGGATCGTGCCGGAACTCCGCAAAATCTGACAGGACAATGATTGGGGACAATCACGGTTGTTCTTTCCAAGCACAGTTGCTCACACTTTAGAGACACTGCGGAGTAGAGTCGGACACCTCGGCGAGGTATCCCTACCCCATAAAACGATGGGTGTGCTTGCTTTTGGTAGGGTTGGCTCGCCGAGCCGACCGACTTGTTCGGTGCCAACAGGACGCCTCTGTTCCAACCTGGCTATATGTTTTCTTACACCGCCCTGAGAGAACGCCGCGATCAGGCCCGGCCGCCGTCCGTGACCAATAAGGGATCCGCGCAGCCTTCCGGACGAAACGGCTGGATATTTGTGGGCGAGGCCCCAAGGGAGTCCAGGGTGGAGGAGATTTCGGCGAGATCGGCCGGGGTCAGGAGGTCGGGGTGGACGGTGGTACGGAGTTCGTAGTTGACCCCGGAGGCCAGAAGGAGCCGGAGGGATTCCGCGGGTGCTTTGAAGGAGTGTTTTTTTTTGGTGATCCGGTCGTAGCGCTCGTCAAACGGGGCTTTGACATCGAGCCCGACCCAGTCCACCAGAGGGAGAATATCGGCGAGGAGATCGGGAAAAATCCCGGCCGTGTGCAGGCCGATTTTGAATCCGAGATCCTTCACCGCGCGCATGGCGCCCGGGAGGCAGGCCTGCGCGGTGGGCTCGCCTCCGCTGAACACCACGGCCTCCAGAAAATTTTTCCGTTCGGCGAGGATCGAGAGAACATTTTCCCAGATCTGGCGGCCCCCATCAAAGGGCTGCAGGTGGGGGTTGTGGCAATAGCGGCACCTCCACACGCATCCCTGGCAAAAAACCACGGCCGCGAGGTGTCCCGGATAGTCCACCGTGGTGAACGGGACAAAGCCACCGACCTGGAGGGTGGAGTGTGGGGTTTCCATGGAAAAGTCTCAGCCCAATAACGGTGGAAGAGCAGGCTGTCTGAAGTTCATGACGTTTTGGAATGCAGCCCATTCAGGGCAGAACTCCACATTTTTTCAAAGACCCAGGGCGGCGCGGACGCTTGCCCCGGGCTGTTGGATGCCGCCCGTTGCTTCGCTGCGCTCCCCCCTTCGGGGCTGCCTTGCGGCAGGCTGTCTCCGCTTCGCTTCGGCTCGGGCCTTGGTCCGGACGGGAATGCATCGCATGGGCAGGATGCCCATGCCACGAAAACCTGTGTCAGGCCGCGCGCTGGGCGGCGACGCGCTCCTCGAGGAACGGGGTGCGCTCGCGGTGCTCGCTTTGTTTGCCGGCATTGAACTGCGAGACCGGGCGGTGGTAGCCCATCACTCGAGTCCAGACCTCGCACCTCGTGCGCTCACTGTCAGGGATGTTTGTTTTTTTCATAAATTTGTCATGCGAAATGAGGGATCCGGAATTCGCAATGGCTGGAGCTGCTGGTTCCTTCTTCATTTTGCCTTCTCCATTTTGCATTTCTCAAGCTGCCATGCACTGGCTGCGTTTCTTTTCGAGCTCGCCGTCGCAGACCGGGCAAAACTCGTGCTCACCCGCGAGGTAGCCGTGCTGCGGGCAGATCGAGAATGTGGGCGTGATGGTCAGGTAGGGCAGTCGGAAATTGGTGAAGACCCGGCGGATGAGCTCGCCGCAGGCGCGCGCCGAGGACATTCTCTCGTTCATGTAAAGGTGGAGGACCGTGCCGCCGGTGTAGCGCTTTTGAAGATCGTCCTGATGCTGGAGCGCCTCGAACGGATCGTCCGTCCACCCCACGGGAAGCTGGCTGGAGTTCGTGTAATACGGGGCCTCCGGCGTGCCGGCCTGGATGATGCCCTCGAGGTTTTTCTGGTCCATGCGGGCGAACCGGTAGGTCGTGCCCTCGGCCGGCGTGGCCTCGAGGTTGTAGAGGTGCCCGGTTTTCTCCTGGAACTCGACCATCCGCTCCCGCATGTGGTCGAGAATCCGCAGCGCGAACAGCCTTCCGAATGGCGTCGCGATATGCTCGGCGTCCTTGGTGAAATTCCGGATGCACTCGTTGATCCCGTTGATCCCGACCGTGGAAAAATGGTTGCGGAGCGTGCCGAGGTAGCGCTTCGTGAACGGGTAGAGCCCGCGGTCCATGTTTTCCTGGATGACCTTGCGCTTGATTTCCAGGCTCTCGCAGGCGAGGTCGAGGAGATGGTCGAGCCGTCCGATCAGGCCGGGCTCGTCGCCCGCAAAAAGATATCCGAGGCGCGCGGCGTTGATCGTCACCACCCCGATCGAGCCGGTCTGCTCCGCCGATCCGAAGAGCCCGTTACCGCGCTTCAGGAGCTCGCGCAGGTCGAGCTGCAGCCGGCAGCACATCGAGCGGACCATGTTCGGGGACAGCTCGGAGTTGAGGAAATTCTGAAAATAGGGGAGCCCGTATTTCGCCGTGACTTCAAACAGGAGCTGCGCCGTGGCGCTCTCCCACGGAAAATCCTCCGTGATGTTGTAGGTCGGGATCGGAAACGTGAACACCCGCTGGAGCGCGTCGCCTCGGGCCATGACGCGCAGGAACGCGCGGTTGATCATGTCCATCTCGTGCCCGAGCTCGCCGTAGCAGAACCCGGTTTCCTTTCCCCCGACCAGCGCGGGAGTCTCCCGCAGATCCTCCGGGCAGACCCAGTCAAACGTGAGGTTCGTGAACGGCGTCTGCGTCCCCCAGCGCGAGGGGACGTTCAGGTTGAAAACAAACTCCTGCATCCCCTGCTCGACATCCTCGTCGGTCAGATTGTCCACGCGGACATAGGGCGCGAGGTAGGTATCCACCGAGCTGAACGCCTGAGCGCCCGCCCATTCGTTCTGCAGCGTCCCCAGAAAATTCACCATCTGCCCGAGCGCGGTCCGGTAGTGCTTCGGCGGGCCG
>Ga0247840_10011240_pt1 | contig 10953 bp, 9 predicted proteins | sample LaCruzMarch2015__FD_192404 | JGI IMG/M metagenome (GOLD analysis project Ga0247840, IMG submission 192404) | Freshwater microbial communities from meromictic Lake La Cruz, Castile-La Mancha, Spain - LaCruzMarch2015_17m | ecosystem: Environmental > Aquatic > Freshwater > Lake | place: Spain...
TCCTTGCGATGTTGGATGCGATTAAATTGGAGGGAGATGCTGCGGTACAGCGTTTTGCCTTGCAATTTGATGGTTTTGTGCCAGATGTGCTGGAGGCAAGTTCCGATGATTTTAGTTGGGCGGAACAGCAATTGCCAGATGATTTAAAGTCTGCGATTCGGCAGGCATATTCAAATATAAAACGGTTTCACGCTGCGCAACAGGTTCAGGAAGCGCCTGTAGAAACCCAGCCTGGGGTGTTATGTTGGCGCAAAACAGTGCCGATTGAACGGGTGGGTTTGTACATACCCGGGGGGACAGCGCCGTTGTTTTCTACGGCATTAATGTTGGGGGTACCCGCACAGTTGGCGGGTTGTAAAGAGGTTGTTTTATGCACGCCGCCGCAATCGGATGGGAAAATACATCCAGCCGTGTTGTTTGCGGCAGGTTTGTGCGGTATTCGGCGGGTGTTTAAACTTGGCGGTGTACAAGCCATTGGCGCGATGGCTTATGGGACTGCCCAGGTACCCAGGGTATGGAAAATTTTCGGACCGGGTAATTTGTGGGTGACGGTGGCCAAACAAATGGTCAGTTTGGACGGAATCGCCATTGATATGCCGGCAGGGCCTTCTGAGGTGGCTGTTTTGGCAGATGCAGGGGCCAATCCGGCGTATGTAGCGGCCGATTTATTGAGTCAGGCAGAACATGGGGCGGATAGTCAGGTGTTGCTGTTGAGCGATAGCCCTGATTTACTGCAAAAAGTTGCAGTCGAATTGGCGGATCAGCTAGAAAAACTGCCCAGGAAATTGTTCGCTGCGCAGGCTTTGGCGCAAAGCAAGGCGCTTTTGCTGCACTCCATGGAAGAAGCCATGCGTTGGATCAATGCCTATGCACCGGAACATTTGATTATACAAACTGCGGATGCCATACAACTTGCAGAAAAGGTTATCAATGCGGGTTCGGTATTTATTGGCCCTTATACGCCAGAGAGCGCGGGCGATTACGCGTCGGGTACCAACCACACCTTGCCCACAGGTGGGTATGCGCGGGTATCGGGGGGCGTTGCGCTGGATAGTTTTGTGAAAAAAATCACCTTTCAACAAATTTCGGAAGCCGGGTTGCAGGGCTTAGGTCCGGTTGTGGAAACCATGGCGCGTGCCGAGGGCCTGGAGGCGCATGCCCGGGCTGTTTCGATACGATTGGATGCAAAATTTTAAAAAAAATGGACGAAAAAGGTATGGATTTTATCAAAAACAGGATTGCGCCGTTGGTTCGGCCCAATATTTTGGCTTTAAAGCCTTACGCTTCCGCGCGGGATGAATTTCAATTGGGCGGAGATCAAATTGCGGACCACCTGTTTTTGGATGCCAATGAAAACAGTTTGGGTGCGCCTATTCCGGGCAATTACCATCGGTATCCCGATCCGCATCAGCATACGTTGAAGCAATTGTTGGCCATACAACGCGGTGTACAAGCCGATCAAATATTTTTGGGGAATGGGTCGGATGAAGCGATTGATTTGTTGATACGTGCTTTTTGCATCCCAGACAAGGATTATATCGTCGTTTTGCCGCCTACGTATGGTATGTATGGCGTCCAGGCGGCGATACAGGGAGCAGGTGTATTAAAAATCCCCTTGTTACCCGATTTTACACCCGATGTGGAGGCCATTCTGGAACGGACCGATGCAAGGCACAAATTGCTTTTTTTATGCAGTCCAAATAATCCAAGTGGAAACTGTTTTCCGAGGGAAAAGGTCTGCGCTTTGTTGGAAGGATTTCGGGGGATTGTCGTAGTCGATGAGGCGTACCAGGATTTCTCAGGGGAGGCCTCTTATTGTGATTTGATAGAAAAATACCCGAACTTAGTGGTATTACAAACCTTTTCAAAGGCTTGGGGGCTCGCGGGATTGCGCTTGGGCATGGCTTTTTCCAATCCCATGGTGGTACAGATTTTGGATAAAATCAAATATCCGTACAATGTGAACAGCGCTACCTTGGAATTGGTGCAGGCTGCTATGGGGCAGGCGAGTGTGGTACGAGCGCAGATAAATCGATTAATTGCCGCGCGCTTAGAATTGGCAAGTGCTTTACAGGCGCTCCCGTGCGTGACACACGTGTACCCGAGTGCGGCCAATTTTTTATTGGTGCAGGTGCGCAATGCGGATGCCATTTATGCGTATTTGTGTGCGCAGGGTATTGTGGTGCGCAATCGGAGCAAGGAGCCTTTGTGTGAAAACTGTTTGCGCATCACGGTAGGAGATGCTGCAGCCCACGAAAAACTAATAATGGCACTCAAATTATACGAAACAACTGCTTAAATATGCAACGGATCCTTTTTATTGACCGGGATGGCACCCTGATTGTGGAGCCACAACCCGACCAGCAAGTTGACAGTCTCGAAAAACTGGAATTTTTGCCTTATGTAATCACGCAATTGGCGCGCATTGCCCGCGAACTGGATTATCGTTTGGTCATGGTTACCAACCAGGATGGCTTGGGTACGGCAACATTTCAGGAATCTACCTTTTGGCCTGCGCATGAAAAAATGATGCAAGTATTTGAAAATGAAGGTGTTGTTTTTGAAGCCGTGTATATTGATCGTTCATACCCACACGAACAGTTGCCTACTCGGAAACCCGGCACCGGCATGTTGGGTGCTTATTTAAATGGGGATTACGATTTGGCCAACTCCTATGTGATTGGTGATCGATTAACCGATGTGCAATTGGCCAAAAATCTGGGTGCCCGGGCTATTTTTTTAAACAACATACAGGGAAAACAGGCTGTAGCAGCACAAGCATCAGCCATGCCGGAAGAGTCGCGCACCCAATATGACCCAACACCGTATGCTGATACCATTGATTTGGTTGCGCAGGATTGGCGGGATATATACGCTTACCTGAAATTGCCGCCGCGTAAAGTGCAGCACCGACGTTTTACCAAAGAAACGGATATTATGGTCGATTTGAACCTCGACGGGGCTGGAAACAGTGTAATATCGACCGGAATCGGCTTTTTTGACCATATGTTGGAACAAGTGGCGCGGCATGGCGGTATGGATTTAAATATAAACGCAAAAGGGGATTTGCACATCGATGAGCACCATACCGTAGAAGATACCGCCATTACCCTGGGGGAAGCCTTTGCTAAAGCCCTGACCGATAAGCGCGGGATGGAACGTTATGGATTTGACATGTTGTTGCCCATGGATGATGCCCTGGCACAGGTAGCCGTTGATTTTGGCGGTCGGCCCTGGCTGGTTTGGAATGCCGATTTTCAGCGGGAAAAAATAGGGGACTTGCCTACCGAGTTATTTTTTCATTTTTTTAAATCCTTTTCGGATGCGGCGCGTTGCAATTTGAACATAAAAGCAGAAGGGCAAAACGAGCACCACAAAATAGAGGCGATTTTCAAGGCCTTTGCCCGGGCATTAAAAAGGGCCTTGCGGCGCGATGCAGATCGTTTGGTTTTACCCAGTACCAAAGGCGTTTTATAAAAAATGAAGGAAGTTGTGATTGTAAAATACAACGCGGGCAACGTGCAATCCGTTCAATATGCCCTGGATCGGTTGGGGGTTCGGGCGGTATGGTCGGATGATCCGGCAACGATTCGCGGGGCCGACCGGGTGATTTTTCCGGGGGTTGGTGCAGCCAAACCCGCCATGCAATATTTAAAAGCGGCTGGCTTGGATGCGGTTATTTGCGGATTAAAGCAGCCTGTATTGGGTATTTGTTTGGGATTGCAGTTATTTTGCACACATTCGGAGGAAGGCGACACCGATTGTATGGGGATTGTGCCGAATTCGGTGCGTAAGTTTGTGCCTCGCGGTGGGCAAAAAGTGCCGCATATGGGGTGGAATACCTTACAAACGATGTCGGGACCTTTGTTTGAAGGTGTAAAGCGGGGTGCGCATTTTTACTTTGTACACAGTTATTATGCAACGGAGGGGGCAAGTACGGTGGGTTCGACGGATTATTTGTTGCCCTTTAGTGCGGCTTTGGCGTGGGATAATTTTTGTGCGGTACAATTTCATCCAGAGAAGTCGGGCGCAGCCGGGCAACGCGTGTTACAGAATTTTTTGTTTGATTAACAGCATGAAACACATACAACGAAATGAATATTATTCCCTCTTTTGATTTGCTGGACGGCCAATTGGTGCGTTTGCGGCAAGGTGATTTTGATCAAAAAACAGTTTATCCGGCTGATCCGTTTGAATTGGCGCAACAGCTGGAAGAATCGGGCATTCGGCGTTTGCACATGGTCGATTTGGACGGCGCGCGTTCGGGGGTGCCCTCCAATTTGAAAATATTGGAAAAAGTGGCTGCCCGCACTCGGCTTGAAATCGATTATGGCGGCGGGTTGCGTTCTATTCCTGCTTTAAAGCAAGTTTGGGATGCTGGCGCGGCTTTGTTTTCAGTAGGTAGTGTAGCAGTATTGGCACAGGATGAATTTGGGGCCTGGGTAGAGAAATTTGGACCCGATAAATTCCTCGTCGGTGCGGATGTGCGCGACCGAAAAGTGGCAGTGCATGGCTGGAGGGAGCAAACAGAAGTTGCCTTGTTTGATTTTATCCGTCAAATGCACGCTTTAGGAATCCGTCAAATATCGGTGACAGACATTGAGCGCGATGGCGAGCTTTCTGGTCCGGCCATTGATTTATACAAAGATATTATTTTGCATTTCCCTGATATTGAATTGGTTGCGAGTGGCGGTATTCGGGATGTGGCTGATTTGGAGGAGTTGACAACCTTGGGTTGTGATGGCGCCATTGTGGGAAAAGCCTTTTTTGAGGGGCAAATACCGTTGCAGTATTTCCGCATCAGCACCAAAGTGTAATATGTTGGCAAAGCGGATTATTCCTTGTTTGGACATTAAAGACGGCCAAACCGTAAAGGGCATTCAATTTGAGCAACTTCGGTTTGCGGGCGATCCGGTCGTGTTGGCGGAGTTATATGCTAAACAGGGCGCGGATGAATTGGTATTGCTGGACATTACGGCCACGGTGGAGGCGCGCAATACCTTCGCCGATTTGATTTTGCGGACGGCCAAGGTGTTGGATATCCCGTTTACCGTGGGTGGCGGCATTGATTCCATTGCAGCGGTGGAAGCCTTGCTGCGGGCAGGCGCGGATAAAGTAAGCATCAACTCGGCGGCGTTAAAACGTCCGGAGTTGATTGATGAACTTGCGCAAGCATTTGGAAATCAATGTATTGTTGTTGCAATTGATGCGAATATTGGGTCGGATGGAGATTGGTATGCCTACCTAAACGGCGGCCGAATTGCTACCGATCGTAAAGTAATCAACTGGGCAATAGAGGCGGCTGAACGCGGCGCGGGTGAAATTTTATTAACCTCGATGGCGCAGGACGGTACGAAAGACGGCTTTGCCTTGGAACTTACAAGGGCGGTTTCGGAGGCTATTACGATTCCTTTGATTGCATCGGGCGGGGCGGGTACGATGCACCATTTTGCGGATGTATTTGTGCAAGGCGGGGCGGATGCAGCCTTGGCGGCCAGTGTTTTTCATTTTGGGGAGATTAGCATCCCGGCGCTCAAACAGTATTTAACCGAGCAGGGTATTCCTGTTCGACAAGACCAATAGATGGAAACGATCGATTTTGATAAAATGCCCGATGGGCTGGTGCCGGCAGTGGTGCAAGATGCGCAAAGCGGGGCCGTTTTGATGTTGGGGTATATGAATGCCGAAGCGTTGGAAGCCACGCGCACGACGGGATTGGTCACTTTTTACAGCAGATCGAAGCAGCGTTTGTGGCAAAAAGGCGAAACTTCGGGCAATACCTTGCGCTTTCTATCGGTATTGGTGGATTGCGACGGCGATGCCTTGCTGGTAAAGGCCATTCCGGCCGGGCCGGTGTGCCATACGGGTGCGGATACGTGCTGGGGGGAACAAAATGGCGGCCAACCATTTTTAAAAACACTGGAAGGCATCATTGCGGAACGTTCGCAGGCCGACCCGGCAACCTCTTATACGGCGCGGTTGCGTGCGGCGGGCATTGCCAAAATGGCCCAGAAAGTAGGGGAAGAGGCTGTAGAGACGGTAATCGAGGCTTTAGGCAATCAGCAGGACAAATTTGTGGATGAATCGGCCGATTTGATGTTTCATTTTTTGGTGTTGTTGGCGGCTAAAGGCGTGGCATTGGACGACGTAGAGGCCGTTTTGCAGGCACGGCATCAGCGTTTGGGCGGGCGCGGGTAAACCTAGCGTTGTGTGAAGTCATCGAATTGTGTCGCGGAACAGCAAACAGATCAGAAAAGGACGGGGCAATTGGGTTATGTTTTTGTTTTAAAAAATTGATAATCAGGTAGTTGTGTTTTAATGGGAGTGTGTGGGCTTAAAACCTCAAAAAAATAAAAATTTGTTGGCGCGGTTTTAGTCTGGCTAGTATTGCAACTTCATTTGGAGCAAACGTTAAATTGATGATCATAATTTGGCGGTTTGTTTCGTTCTTTGTTTTTAATCCAGAAATTCTTTTAAATCATTAGTCGTTTTCCCATGAACGTAAGATCTTTTTCTTTTCTGCTGTTTTTTGTTGCTTTTGTATTGGTTTCGGGTGTTGCCCAGGGGTATAAATTGGGGTTTACTGCGGGAACCAACTACTCCTTTTTACACGCGGATATGTTTGAAACAGCATCTGGTCGCTTAGGCGGTGTGGTAGGCTGTTCTTTTTTGATCAATATGGGGGACAAGTTTGAATTTAACCAGGAAATCATATTTACGCAAAAAGGAGCCTCGGCCAGAGCGGCGTATTTTCAGGCAGAGCAGCAACCTGACATCCGCACGTACGCCTATTATTACAACACATTTGAAACGGGGGTATTTGTGGGATACAAGCCGATGAAGACCGTGCCGGTTCGTTTTCAGTTGGGCGGATTTTGCGGCACCCATTTTCATGTATTGGATCGCAACAGCCGCGAGTTGTTTGTGGGGAACTATAAAAATGTCAACCTGGCCACCCGCGCGGTAGATTTAAACGATGCTTTTTCTGGGGTAGATTATGGGCCGGCGATTGGCGTTTCGGGCGGGGACAATCGTTTTCGGATCAATGCGCGGTATTATTACGGCATGCGCAATTTGTATAAAAACCTTGATTTTGTGGAAGGTGGGCATCACATTCGGACTGGTGCATTGCGGTTAACGCTTACTTATTTTTTGTAGTGGCTATCAAGGTGCGACTACTTGGCGAGGTTGGAGCGTTGGGTTTGCTATTACGTAAATAGAAGTCTATTGATTTAAGATGCGCCAAGCGCCTAATCGCAATGAGCATTCTTCTTTAGGTAACCTTTCATTGGTCTCCAGAAGCGTTTCTAACGCTGTGCAGGCTTCCAAATGGGTTACCAGTTCTTTTTCAATACATTGGTCAAATAGCCATAATATGCCATGCGTTTCGAGGTTCAACCTGGTTGAGGCTATACGCATAAGTTTGTCGCTGGTAAGTACCATAGCCTCCAGGCGCGAGGCAAGCCAAAGCATGGTTATGTCGGGTACGGAAAGTCTTTTTGCCATTGCGAGCTTGTCACGCCATATTTTCAATTCGCTTTCTGGCGTTGGGTACACAATGAGCACTTGCGCTTGGATCATTTCTTCTAATATAAGCTGTTGCCAATCATACAATTCTGCAATTACTGCATAAGTTGTGACAATTTCGAAGTCAAGTTTAGGCAGGAGATTAATCCAGCCGATCTGTATTAGGTCGATGAAGATACTTGCGTCGGTAACTGCTACTTTCACTTTTTTACGTTGATTTCGTCCCTAAATTCTGCTAAACGCATACCTGCAAGTGCAGCGGCCTTTGACTCCGAAACCACTGTTTCTGCCAATGCGCGATAAAGCAAATGCCAAAAACGATTGGCTTGCTCGATTCCGATATATTCCCCTGGTTCATCTTTTTTGCCGTATCTTTTGGATAGGGCAATCATGTGCTCCTTAAACTCATGTTCGGAAATAATACCTGCTTGTTTTGCCCGGTACAGGACCGCGCGCACTGAAATACCAAATTCTTGCTTAAGCATCAATAGTTCGCGATCAAGCAGATTTCGGCGGCTGTCACCAATTTTTTCTTTCAAAGATGCGCTCGGAAGCAATAAAGCCCCTGCAAAGGCATCGCAGAGACGTTCTTGTTCTTTTTCAGGAAACTCCTGAATGTCTAAAAGCAAATGACCAAGCTCGTGTAGTACAGTAAAGCGTTTTCGATATAGTTTTTGATCCAGCACTTTGTTTACCACAATGACCGGGATTTTGCCCTCCACCCAGGTTGACATGCCGCTAAAGTCTTCGTGTAGTTCAAGTTCAAGCACCCGGATTCCCAGTCCTTCCAGTAACTCAATGACATTCCCGAAAGGGTCATGGCCTAAGTTAAAAGCGTTGCGTAGTTCCAATGCCAGCCCTTCCACATCGATCAAATCCTTTGGCTTCTTTCCCATCAAGGGATTATGAAGTTCCACATGTACTCCTAAAAGGCTTTCCAATTCCAGGTAGCGTTCCAAAAAATCGCGGGTTTTTTCAATGGCAACCTTTTGTTCGGTGGCTGTTAGTTTTTCCAGTTTTCGGAAAAAAATATTGCCCAGATTTACGGTGAATTCCCGATAAAAATAATCTGGAGGAACTTGAAGGCATTGACATAAATACGGCAGCAGCGCATCATCGGGGTTCATAATGCCTTGCTCATATTTGTACAAAGACTGACGGCTAACCCGATGTTGCAGTTTCCCTGCCAAGCCTTCGAGGGAAAGGCCATGCATAAGTCGAGCAGATTTAAGACGTTCTGGAAAGTGGGACATATGAAAAATTGAGCCGCAAAGAATTAGATTCTGGGGCAAAGATACGGGAAGGTGGATAAATTGTGAAATTAATTCTGTTTTGTAAACAAAGGTATTTTTATCAGTTGTACACCTGATCTTTCCATAATTGTTAAATTTTCATGCGTTAACAAATTAGCCCTTGACTTATATCCTCTATTTTCTTTAACTTTGTACAAGTTTTTAAAACTGAATTTAATTTCCATCCTTTACTGAATGTAATCCAGATTATTGTTTTTACGAGGTTCTGTTGTTAAATTTTCAACTGTTTGAAAAGTTCGACTTACATGAATCCTCCTCCGTTTATGAATGGATGCTGCAGTGTATTAATTATAAGCAGCTCTTAAATTACGAAACCTTTATTTTGTACTCGTCACGTTACGTGTACGCTGTTTTTATCTGTTCGACTTGTTGGTTGTACAGTATAGTATCATTTTGTCTGAGACATGGCGATTTTTTACTATGCTTTGCGCTGTGTCTTGCTGTGCATGGCCATCGGTCTAAGTTATTAACAACATCAGCACGCTGCATGACGATGAATACTGCCTTTCAGGCGGCATCTAGTTTATTTCCCTTTGTTAAACTTAAACCACACATATTTTTCATTATGAAAAACAATTCAATTTTTGCTCAATTTGCACAGCCAAGGCACAGCCAAGGCACAGCCAAGGCACAGCCAAGGCACAGCCAAGGCTATTGAACTTATCAACAGGTTCAATTATTTATGGAGACCATTTTGCCTGGGTATGATCTTTATGTTTATTTGGAGTTTTCCGAACGTAGTTAAGGGACAAGGTACTGCTTGTGGTACTTCTTACGATTATGCGATCACCAATGCGAGTGCTTCCTCCCTATTTCCAGGAAGCGGAACGGGTAACTGGCCTTCGGGGTCTAGAATTTTTGTCACTGGAACCTTTATAATTGACAAATCCTTGGTTTTGGATAACCTAGTATTTATTATGAATTCTAGTTCGAGTATTCAGGTTACAGGGAGTGGAACTAATATGGTTGCACAGAATCTTACCACCTTTAGGGGTTGTTTTGGCGGGAGTATGTGGAATGGAATTACTGTTGGCAGTATGACAAGGATTAACCTAAGTTATACGACCATAAAGGATGCACTGACAGCCATTACACTCATTAGCTCCGCGCAAGTGCAAAATAGTTCTATCGACAATTGCACGATTGAAAATTCTAGAATTGGCATATATGCAACAGGTTTCACCAGTTCAAACCCATTAACATTTAGCGCTTTTTCTGGTAATACGATCCAACGCGGTATCAGCGCTAATTTACCTCCCTTTAATAATTTGCCGCTTCATTCAGGTATTTTGATCATCAATTCCATAGGTGATTTTGCGTCAAATGCGCTTTCAACAAATCTTGTTCAAGGGTTTAAATTTGGCGTTTATGCCAGAAATAGTACCCTTACCTTTGCCAACTGGCGTTTTAAAAATCAGGTAGGTGATCCTACATCTGGAGATACCTTAGCAGGGGCCTCTATTTACGCAAAAAATTGCAACCTAGTAGTAGGGGGCAAAGGAACTACCCGGTGTGAGTTCTATACCGAAGGGAATGTAGGTATACATTCAGAATTTACAAGGAATCTTTCTGTTACTAATGCATATTTTGACTCGCAGGAGCGCTATAGTATAAAATGTACGCAGAATATTTATTTAGATCCATTTATTACGGTGCAGGACAACACCTTTTTAATGAATGGAGCATTTACCATTGCAGCAATTTGTATTGAGCGACCACCGTCTTCGAGTGGCCCTTCTGTTACCCATACGCGGGTTTCGAACAACCAGATCTCCATCAGTAGCGGGCACCAAAAAAAACCGATCTTAATGATAGAAGTACGTGGAAAAGTTGCGGCAACCGATGCTGCGAAAATTGACAGCAACAAAATTAATGTGGCCGTTACCTTTTCTAATGTGAACGGGATACGCATTACCGGGAAAGGCGATTATTATTCGGTAGAAGATCAAAATATACTCAACTGGCTGCCATCTGGTACCCCGAATAGCACAACGATTAAATCGCGTGGTATTTTGGCCAATGACCTGACCGGTAATAAAAACCGGGTAGTAGGAAATGTGATAAGCTCCAAACTTTCGGGTAATAACTCCTACTTACAAACAGGCATTGATGC
>Ga0247840_10011244_pt1 | contig 10952 bp, 10 predicted proteins | sample LaCruzMarch2015__FD_192404 | JGI IMG/M metagenome (GOLD analysis project Ga0247840, IMG submission 192404) | Freshwater microbial communities from meromictic Lake La Cruz, Castile-La Mancha, Spain - LaCruzMarch2015_17m | ecosystem: Environmental > Aquatic > Freshwater > Lake | place: Spain...
CAGTGAGCTTTGGAAAAAAGCGGGCTCAAAAGGCAAACGGTTTGCCGAAATTGAACATCTCGAATTTGTAATTGATGCATTTTCAGGCACTCAAAGTAAAAATGCCATCGAATTAAAAGTCAAGCTCGAACAGTTACTTAAGGATTTGACAAAACAACTATAAACCATTTAAAAATTAAATATGATGAATAAGTATTACGATGTACACAACCACCTTTTCAACAAAAATTTTTTGGCGAAAGAACTTCTTTACCGGATGATAAAGGAATTGAAAAAATTTCTGATAATCCAGAAAGAGCGCAGCCTTGACAGAAGCACCGACCGTGGGTTGAAAAATGTAATTACCTCGTTGAAGCGTTTTAAATTTGCAATTAAGGTTTTTACCCGTAAAAATTCAATTGGTGTTTACGAAGAGCTGGATAAAACCTACAAAGGCGAATTTATCCTCACTCCCCTAACCTTCGATCTTACTTACTGTTTTGCAGCATCAGCCGACCGCGATTTGCCAGCCGATACTCAGCAAGTGGTGAAAGACGCATTCGAAAACGAAATGAATTCGATGTTCGAAATGGTTGAGGATCAAAGCCGCAATCTGTCGCGCGATTTTAATCCCGATGCCGGAATTGAAGAGGATGAACTCTGGAATGAATATATGAAGGAAAAAGAGCAATTCATGAAAGATGCAGAAGAATTTCAGGAATCAGACCAAACTGCCGAAGCAGGTACAAGAGACATTTTCCAGGTGCGCGGCCCATTTGATGGCTGGAATGAACAACTCAGGCAAATTGAAGAGTTAAAAAACCACCCGGTTTACAAAAATATGGTGTTCCCGTTTTTGGCTATCGATCCGCGCCGGCCGGGAATTGCAGATTATGCAAAGGCCAATGTGGGAAAAGGAAAAACATTTGCCGGTGTAAAACTGTATTGTCCAACGGGTTATTCACCCACCGACCCGCTTCTTTTTGGTCCTGACGGTGAAAGAGGCGGAATTTACGCTTTCTGCGAAGATAACGGGATACCGGTGACCACGCACAATTCTGATGGTGGATTTGCTACATTGGCAAAGAATGTTTATATCACCGGGTTAATTCATGTAAATGGCCAGTTACACCAACTAAATAATGAACTTCTGAAATTTTCGAAAGCCATATACGAAAAAGATGCCATTTACGAGCGGGCGCTAACTCTGAACCATCCTCTCCTCTGGGGAAAAGTGGCCGAAAAATACCCTAATCTGTTGCTCAACCTGGCTCATTTTGGTGGTGGACGCCAACTTGAAGCTGCAATGGATAATCCTGACAACATCAACCTTTGGTCGAACAGAATAATTTCACTGTTGAAAGACAGCCGTTACAAGGTTTATACCGATGTTTCGTGCTTCAGCGATTTCAGTTCTATCGATAAACTGATAAAAAGCAAGGTTTATCCCGAAATCAAAAAGAGAATTTTATATGGTTCAGATTACACACTTTTGTTGTTGTTCGAAGATAATTTCGAGGAAAATGTCCGGCTTTTCCGCAACAAATTCGGCAGCGATTTCGATGTTGTTGCCCGTGAAAATCCGGAGGAATTTTTGAAACATGTGATATAATAATCATTAACCGTAAATTATGGTGAAAACAGAAAAGCTTCTTAAAAAGGCACAATCACTTTTAGATGAAATGAAATATCAGGAAGTTAAAGTTTTACTTCCTGATAAAGTATTGGATAAACACAACAATGCGGAGCTTTATTTTTGTCGGGCATGGGCACACAATCAGTTAAATGAAAATTCAGAAGCTGTTATTTATCTCGAAAAATCAGTTTCTCTTGATGCTTTGCTAGATCAAAAACTAAACGGTTACGGTAATATCTTTTTTGACAAAGGCGAATACGACAAGGCAATTTCAGAGTATGGAAAAGCGCTGTTTTTTAAAAATGATTTTGAAATTGCTTTTTACAATAAAGGACTTGCCTTATTCAACAAAGGAGAATATAATAAAGCCATTGATAACTTCTGCAAAGCGATTGAAAATAACTATAATAACTCAAATACATACTTTTACCGGGGAATGTCATATCATAACCGGGGCGAATATAAAGACGCAATTCTCGATTACAACGAAGTGATTAAGTCGGAACCTGATAAATTTCTGGCCTTCTACAACAGGGGTTTGGCTTATTACAGTTCAGGAGAAAATGATAATGCCCTGAATGATTTGGATAAAACTGTTGAGTTAAATCCTAATTATGCCGAAGCTTATTTATACAGGGGACTTGTATTGTTTAAAAAAGAAGAATACGTTAAAGCCATTGCCGATTACACAAAATCAATTGACCTTAATGAAAATTACGTATTGGCTTATTTTAACCGGGGTGTGGCATGGTCGAAACTTAACGATTATAATAAGGCGATTGCTGATTACGATAAAGCTTTACTTATTAATCCGGAATATACAAATGCGTATCACAGCAGAGGTCTGGCCTCTTACAATCTGGGTGATTTCAATAAAGCAATTGATGATTTCAGTAAAGTAATTTCCCTTAATTCTGATTATAACGATGCCTATTTTAACCGTGCATTGGCATATTACTACATTGGAGAATATGATAAATCAATTGCCGATTACGATCAGGTTATTCTCACACAACCTGACAATACCGAGGCCTACCTCAACAGAGGTCTGGCATGGAATTACAAAGCTAAATACGATAAGGCCATTGCCGATTACAATGAAGTTATATCACGGAAATCAGAAATTATAGACCTGGCATATATTAACCGGGGCATTGCATTTTATTACAAAGGACAATTCAACGAAGCTATCGAAGATTATTCAAGTGCATTAAAAATCAACAATAAAACGGAATATGTTTTCAACAACCGTGGTTTGGCATGGTTTAACAAAGGTTTTTACAACGAAGCCATCATAGATTATAATGATGCATTACAATTAAAACCTGACTATCCTGATGCTTATATCAACCGTGCAATGGTATGGTATGATAAAGATGAATTTCAAAAAGCCATCGATGATTGCACAAAAGCACTTGAATTAAATTCGAATTTTGTAGATGCTTACAATGTGCGTGGAAGTTCCAAATACTATTTGAAGGAATTTGATGAAGCCGTTGATGATTTCCTTAAAATTATCGGGTACACCGGTTACGAGGCTACCGGAAATACAAATATAGGCGATGTTTTTTCAGCAAAAGGAGATTTTCAAAAGGCAGCCGAATACTATGAAAAGGCGGAAAAAGAAATCAATATTCCCGATTGGCTGAAGATTCCGCTAAAGCAAAAAAAAGAGAGAAATAATCAAAGGCTGTTTTTACTAAAAACAAATGTAACGGTCGAAGAATTAGCCAAACATGTTTATCTTGAAGAAAGAACAGAAAAAATACTTCAGAAAATAAAAAAGATATCGAAATCGGATACCAGAAACGTGGTTCATTACACCAAGATATTTGTTGCTGATATTTATGTGAGTTCACTTAATTCAAAAATGCATTACAGTAATGCAATTTATATGAACGACCCCATGGAAGGCCGGGTAATTTTTGATTATTTAAACGAGAAAAAAATAAATGATGCTTATTTTGAAGGGGAAAAAAGGTACGAAAACAGTGTTTATTTAGGTTCATTTTTACCTGCTGAAGATGCCAGCAAAGGCAAATCGCATGAAGACGAACTGGTTATGTGGCGTACATACGGAAAAGATGAAAATGGTAAAGAAGCTGCGGGCTGTAATTTGGTTTTAAACAGCGAATTTTTCAAACAAACAAAAAAACCGGAGGTCAGAGATTTTTCGGGTATTGATTCCGACGATAATCAATTAAAATTAGCTGTCGTGAAAGAAGATTATTCGATGAATAAAGCCGATGACGAAGAGCTGCTTAACGTTATTTATATCGAATTTCATAACAAAACAGCGCGTATTAAAAATGATCCGTCAAAAAATTTAGAACCTTCATTGGATGAATTAAAAAAACTGTTAAACCTGATGATTGAATTACGCGAAAAATCTGATAAAATTGAGTTTACCAGGTACATTGAAAACACCCTGTTTAAAAAACTTTCAACAATCAGTTTTTTGTTTAAATCGGCCGATTATATGTATGAAAATGAAGTGAGGGTGATTAAAACAGTACCACGTGACAGTGAATTTATAAGAGCAACCGAGGTAAATTTACCTGGCTTACCCCGGAAAAGATTTTATATTGAATCGAACAATGAAATTCTTCCTTACATTCAGAAAATTTTTTTAGGACCAAAAGTGGAGAACCATCAACAATGGAGTCTTTATTTCGATTATGAATTAAGGCAGCGATCTAAAGAACTTACCGCTATGAATACACCACCCTTCGAATTATATCCTTCGCAAATAGAAATTTTAAAATCGACATGTAAATTTCAGTAATAGAATAATTTAAATAATAGTCATTTCCTTCAACATCCCAAATTCATACTCAAAATTGGGAGTGAAAACATTTTTGCCCAGTTGATTTTCGATTTGATTTTTTGTCCAGAAGCGGATTTCGTCCACTTCGTTTGATTGAATTTTGACGTTTTTAAAATCGAAAGTGGTAAAAAGGTAAACCAACTCGGCTTCAACCTCCGATTCCCATTTATAAACCTTTTGCAGTTTAGCTGAAAAACCGACAAGTCCGATTTCTTCAAAAGCTTCTTTCTGGAGCGCCTGTTCCAAAGTTTCACCTGCTGAAATGTGACCGCCAACCGAAGTGTCCCACTTACCGGGTTGAATCTGTTTCGACAAGGGGCGTTTTTGAAGCAAAATGGCTTTATTATGGTTGATTACATGCAAATGAACCACCGGATGCAACAGTTTGCTTCCTTTATGAACCAGGCTTCTTGGAGCCTGACCGGTTACTTTTCCCTGTTCGTCAACCAGGGGAACCCATTCTTCGTTTGCAAATTGTTTTTGTTTTCTTTTCTGACGAACCAGTTCAATTAAAAAATACACACCAAACAAAATGTAAAACAAGCCTCCACTTATAAAAGCCCAGGCTTCCTTGCTCATAAAAAATGCGGCGTAAAAAACCAGTAAAGTGTGTACTGCAAAAATGTAAAACAGCGCTTTCAGGCTTTTGCGCATTTGTGCTACCTGTGCATCGTTAAAAGTTGTACCTTTCATGTAACGCTGTCCCATTAAACCGATAATATTTACCGGTGAAAAAGCAGAAATACCCAAAACCGCAACCAGAATCAATTCAATTAGTCCGGGTTTTAATTTGAAAAAAATATCATTATCGAGAATTATGGAAACTGCGCCAAGCGCAACAAGCAAAAGTGTATCGAACAGAATAAATTTGTCGAACCGTTTTTCTTTTACAGCAACCCACACCATTTCGAGCAAACCCACGCCAACTGCAACAAACAACCCGATTTTAGTTCCCCATATTTCGTCGGCTACAATAAAAACGAAAAGCGGGATAAAACCGGGTAGTAACTTTTTCAGCAGTTCAGTTCTGCTCATTTTAACACTTTAAACTGATTCGGTTTGTGAATTAGTTTTATGGATTTGCCTGATAAACTTTATAAACTTCAACCCTCATGAGCAATGTTGTAAAACCTTGCACTGGCGGGTTGCCCTGCGAATTTCCATTTTGGCCGTAAGCCAGTTCAGAGTTAATTACAAGAAATGCAACGGTTCCTTTTTGCATGTAGGTAAGCGCCTCTTCCAATCCGGCAATTGAAGAACCTGAACCAACATTAACTGTATATGGTTCAAATTTATAGCCTAAAGTATAGCCATTTGTTTCGTCGATTAACGTACTGTCGATCAACCACGTTGCATAAAAAACCTGCACCTGGTCGCCTGGAACAATAGTATCTCCGGTTCCTTTTACTTCTTCAATATAATACAATCCCGATCTGGTTGGTTCCACATCAGGAAAATTGGCTTGCATATATGTATCCAGCTTGGCCAGTTCGCTTTTTCTCAATTCCTCCAGACTGTTATCATCGCCGCAGGCCAAAAATCCAATAGCAAATGCCGTCAAAATTAACCCGGCAAAAACATGTTTCATTTTTCTGTTCAAATTCATCATAATTATTTTAAATAGAAGGCTTTATATCTTTCATTACACATACAAAAACCAGGGTTTGAAATGGAGGAATAACACCTGCACCTTCACTTCCATAAGCAAAGTCAGATGGAACTATCAATTGAACCCTCGCCTTTTTATTGATAACTTTCATTCCATCATCCCATCCTTTTATCAGCGGTGGATTGCCCAAAACAAAAGTAAATGTGCTGTCTGTCCGGTTGTGCCACACTGAGGCATCGAACAACCGGCCATCAATAAAATATCCGGCATAACCAAGAGTTAATGTATCGCCTGTTTTTGGAAATGCACCTGTACCTTTATCAATTGTAATGTAATAAACACCCAAATCGGTGGTGTCAACATTGTTTCCTTTGGCAATTAAATTTTCGATGTATTTTTTTAAATTTAATTGTTCTTCCCCCTTTGTTGGTACTTCTGTATCTTTTATTTCGAGACACGATGAAAAAATACCGGTCAGCAATATTCCAAGTAAAAAGTATATTCCAGTTGTTTTCATAAAAATTTTAAATTATTGTTTCCAACAATTGACGTTTATACTCTGGTAGAAGTTGCGTGAATTTTTCAATTGTTTCATCGAGTGTTAAATTTGTTTCACCTCCAGAAGCATTCAGGTGCCCGCCACCATTGAAATGCTCGCGGGAAAAATGGTTTGTCGGAAAGTTTCCTTTTGAGCGAAACGAAGCTTTTATAATGTCATCTTTTTCAATAAAAATTGCACTAAAAACGATATCAACAATCGATAACGGGAAGTTGACAAATCCTTCGGTGTCGCCTGTTTTGAAATTAAAATCTTCCTGTTCCTTTTTTGTAATGGTAATCATGGCAGTCCGCAACTCAGGAAAAACCAGCATTTTTTGGCTTAAACAGTACCCCAGAAATTTCATTCTGCTGGCCGAAAAATTGTGATACACACCTGACTGGATTTTCTGTGTATCAATTCCGAATTTCATCAATTCAGACACTACTTTGAAAGTATTCGGGTCTGAAGTATTGTGGTTAAACGAACCAGTATCGGTTAAAATTCCGGTATATAAAGCTTCTGCGGCACTTGGAGTTATGTATTTTTTCATGCCGATTTTGGTTACCACGTCATAAATAAGTTCGGCAGTTGAGCTGTAATGCGTTTCGGAAATTGTAAAATCACAAAAATTAGTTGGATACGGATGATGGTCGATTAGAATTTTGGTTTTATGATATTCCAACACCATTTTTTCCATTTTTCCAACCCGGCTCGCTTCATTAAAATCGACACAAAACAGTATATCTGATTGATCCAGTATATCTTGCGCAAGTTTTTTGTTTCTGCTTGAAACTACAATTTCGGTTTTGGCAGAAAACCATTTTAAGAAATCGGGATAATCGGTAGGTGAAATAATTTGTGCCTTGTGACCATAACCAGCAAGCACTTCGGCCAAACCGATGGCAGAACCAATGGCATCGCCATCCGGATGCTCGTGTGGTACAATTGCTATATTTAATTTTGCATCGGTTAGTAATTGTTTTAACGATGCAATAATCTGTAAGTCAGTGTTTTTCAAAATAATTAAAAATTTGAACTGGCAAATATACTAAAACTGTTAACGGAGCAATGTCAAAATAATTCAATTTTTCATATTATTGCAGAATAATAACATTTATTAAAATTTTAAAAAATGGCAGGAAAAATCACTTTTACCATGATAAAACCATCGGCGTTTAAAAGCAATTACACCGGTGCGATTCTGAAAATGATAAACGATGCTGGATTTGTTATAAAAGCAATGAAAGTGACACGTTTAAGTAAAGAACAAGCCGGGGCTTTTTACGAAGTTCACAAAGGAAAACCCTTTTACGAATCGTTGGTTAGTTTTATGAGTTCGGGACCAATAGTTGCCGCAATGCTCGAAAAAGAAAATGCAGTTGAAGGTTTTCGCTCTTTAATTGGCGCTACCAATCCGGCAAATGCTGCCGAAGGAACCATACGTAAATTATATGCTGTCAGCATGGAAGAAAATGCTGTACATGGTTCCGACAGCGATGAAAATGCAAATTTAGAAGCTGATTTTTTCTTTTCGAAAACTGAAAGGGTATAGAAGAAGTTCAAAGTTTAAAGTTTAAAGTACTGATTTTAAAGTTTGTACTAAATATAAATGAGGCTGTTCGGGATTCCGGGCAGCTTTTTTTATTTGAAAATTATCTTTTCCACCATTTCTTCCCCGGCTTTTTCGTTTAGTTTCCTGCGAATTTCTTCACGCATCATAAACAGTTCATTTTTTACCACCGACGAAGTAATTTCAACAAAAAGAATTTTGCTTTTCAATGTTACATTTTTGGTGTAATGGGCAATTGTTTTGCCCAGCATTTCTTCCCACGATTGAACAATATCTACCTCTTTTAACTTTTTTTCGATACTGGTTCCTTTAACGTAATCGCGTAAAACTTCGCTTAACGATTGTGTATTACTTCTTCTCATTGTAAAATTTCAACTTTTCCTGAATCAACCCAAAATATACGAAAATCAGCGTCCATTTTTTTGATTATCGAATCCAGATGCTCGCGATTGGTATCTGTTAAAAAAATCTGGCCGAACTGTTCGCCAGCTACTACCTTGACAATTTGCTCCACACGATACTGATCGAGTTTATCAAAAATATCATCGAGTAAAAGTATCGGTTTTAGCCCCGATATTTCCTTTACAAAGTCGAATTGCGCCAACTTTAACGAAACAAGGTATGTTTTCATTTGTCCTTGCGAACCTAACTTTCTGATTGGATAATCACCCAGATAAAATATCAAATCATCTTTATGAATTCCCTGTGTTGTGAACTGTACTGCGCGATCTTTGGAAATAGATTCCTTTAAAAGAGTTTCGAATTCATTGTTGTACAACGCTGATTCGTGAACCAGACTTACTTTTTCATTATCCTGCGAAATAAATGAATAGTAGCGCTGAAAAACAGGAATCAACTTTTCTACAAACTCACTGCGTAGTGCATGAATTCGTGTGCCGTATTCAATTAACTGCGCATCCCAAAGTTCAAGTAAATCGACATCGAAATAATGGCCTGTGGCGAATTGACGTAACAAATTATTACGTTGAAGCAACGCCCGGTTGTATTTCAGCAAGTCGTCGAGATAATGTTGATTGTATTGAGAAATAACGCCATCCATAAACTTACGACGCTCATCGCTACCACCAAGAATCAGGTTTACATCAGAAGGTGTAATCATAACCAATGGCAATAATCCGATATGTTCAACCAGCTTTTTGTAGATTTTCGAATTCCGTTTAAATTGCTTGCTGGCACCTTTTTTAAAACCTACCGAAATGGTTTCTGTAGATTCAAGTCGCTGATAATTACCGTTCAACATAAAAAAACTTTCTTCGTGATTGATGTTTAGCAAATCGATTGATGTGGAAAAACTTTTACAAAACGACAAATAATAAACCGCATCAAGAATATTTGTTTTACCAGCGCCATTTTTCCCAATAAAGCAGTTGAGTTTCGACGAAAATTCAATTTGAACTTCCCTCAGATTCTTAAAATTAACGATTGAAATGTTTTCAATTTGCATAATTCAACACTCAGTTTTCAGCATGCAAAACTAATTAAAAACAGCGGATGATACCGACACGGGAAAAAAAACGGGAAATAACAATTGACTGTTGATTAATATTCAAAAATATAGGTTGATAACACTTACCGTTTTGAAAAAAAAACTACTTTTGCGGCACAATTTTCAATTCAAAAAGAAATGGTAAAAAAGAAATCGAATCAAGACGATAATTTACAGGAACTCGAGAGTGCACTAACGAAAACAGAACAGTTTATCGAAGACAACCAAATGAAAATTACCTACGCAGTTGGTGTAATTGTGGTTTTGGTGGCTGTTTTTCTTGCTTTTAACAAGTTTTACCTTCAGCCAAAAGAGGAAGAAGCTCTGACGCAAATGTTTATGGCCGAAAATTATTTCGAAAAAGACTCTTTTAATCTGGCAATAAACGGAGACGGTAATTATCTTGGGTTCCTTGATATTATTGACGACTACGGTGTTACAAAATCGGCAAACCGTGCAAAATACTACACAGGTATTTCTTATTTGCGCATGGGACAATACGAAGATGCAATTGATTATTTAAAAAAGTTTAAAACCGACGATTTACTTTTAGCACCTGTTAAAGCCGGCGCAATTGGCGATGCAATGCTTGAACTTGGAAATAGTGAAGATGCACTTAAACAATATAAAAAGGCATATTCAGAAACTGAAAATGAATTGACAACGCCAATTTACAAAATGAAAGCAGCCAGGTTACTTGAATCGATGGATAAACTGGAGGAAGCGCTTAAATTGTACGAAGAAATTAAAAAAGATTATCCCGAATCGGCAGAAGGCACAACCGTTGATCGCTACATTGCCAGGGTTAAAGTTAAAATGAGTTAGTAAACAAAGTGGTACTGAAATACAGCCCCTCCGAAAGAGGGGCTTTTTATTTAAAAGATATGGCAACAAAAGATCTTTCGCAATACGATATAATTTCGGTTCCGTCTGCAGAGAACATGAGATTTGGAGTTGTGGTGGCCGAATGGAATCCTGAAGTTACAATGCCGCTGGCAAATGGCGCTGTTGAAACATTAAAAAAACACGGTGCAAAAGATGAAAATATAATAGTGAAATATGTTCCCGGAAGTTTTGAACTTCCTCTGGGAGCACAGTTTTTAGCCGAATACGGTAATGTTGATGCTGTTATTATTCTCGGATGTGTAATTCAGGGAGAAACACGCCATTTTGATTACATTTGCGAAGGAGTAACACAGGGCACGAAAGATTTAAATCTGAAATATAATAAACCTTTTATATTCGGGTTATTAACAACCAATAATCAGCAACAGGCGCTTGAT